>Ga0209153_1000162_pt1 | contig 36261 bp, 24 predicted proteins | sample GraSoiAngelo_120_FD_185877 | JGI IMG/M metagenome (GOLD analysis project Ga0209153, IMG submission 185877) | Grasslands soil microbial communities from the Angelo Coastal Reserve, California, USA - 14_0919_09_20cm (SPAdes) (version 2) | ecosystem: Environmental > Terrestrial > Soil > Grasslands ... | reverse complement strand
CCAACTATGCGCGCGTCGAGGGCGCGGAAGAGCATGCCTTCCCGTTCCGCCGCATCGCCGACGCAGATGCTTTGCGCAATCGCATGATTGACACGCTCGACCGTATCCCGCCCGATGCTGCGCCGCAAGATGCGAGTGCCGCCGCGACCTTCGTCGTCGTCGGCGCGGGCGCAAGCGGCATAGAGCTTTCGACGAAGCTGGCCGACCTGCTGCACGACGCTTTCCGTCGGCGCGGGCTGCAAGGCGAGGCGCGCGTCTTAGTTCTTGAGATGGGCGAGCAGATTTTGCCGGGCATGGGTGCGGCCTTGCGTGAAGAGGTCGAAGGTGTGTTGCGTGAGGCGCACATCGAGGTGCACACGGAGACGCGCGTGCGGCGCGTCACACCGACGAGCGTCGTCTTTGAGCACAACGGCGCGCAGACAGAGTTGCGGACGGCTGCGGTCGTCTGGGTCGGCGGCGTGCGCGTCAGTCCATTGATTGAGCGTTTGCAATTGCAGAAGACTGAGCAAGGGCTATTGCGCGTTGAGCCGACGTTGCAAGTCGTCGGGCACAAGGAAATCTTCTCGCTCGGCGACGACGCGCACTTTACCAACACAGAACCGCAACTCGCGGGCACGGCGCAACTCGCCAACCAGCAAGCCACGCTCGCCGCCGCAAACGTCCGGGTGCTGCTCGCTGGCGATGAACTGAAGACACATTTCATCAAGGAACTTGGCGAGGCTATGAGTCTCGGCACAGAGCGCGCGGCCGTGCTCGTCGCGGGCAAAGCGTTCACGGGTGCGCTCGCACGGCAAGCACGTTTCGCCTTGTACACGCAACGCCTGCCGACGTGGCATCATCGCTTGAAGGTCGGCGCGAGTTGGTTCTTCGAGGGCACACAGCCGCGCCCTTTGGAGTTGCGCCGGCCCGGAGATTAGCCAGCAGCGACAGAGGAGCACTTCATGGCACGCGGTTGGGAGAGCAAGTCGGTCGAAGACCAACAACAGGCGGCTGAAGAACGTGCACGTCAGAGGGAGTCTGCGCCGCAAGACGACTCGCTGCAAGCCCGCGCCCGCCGCGAACGACTCGAATCCTTGCGCCTCTCACGCGCCCGCACGCTCGACCAACTCGAACACGCCACCAAACGCGCCCACCGCGAGATGCTGCAACGCACCCTGCGCGCGCTCGAAACCGAGATTGATGCGTTACAAATAGGCGGTGACTAACCGCGCCCCGCGCCCAATCAACTCCGGTTACGAAGGCAAGTGGCATCTATGTTGTACAAGGACTTTTTGATTCTCTGTTGGCTGGCAGCGTTCTGGCTTATTTCGGTTGGGCTTTGCTCTCTTGCCTTGTACCTTGTTGGCCGATTCCTATGGCGGTTTGCGATTGAATGTAGCCGCTTCGGCAGGGCGGCCAAGTCAGAACCGCCTGCGGTAGCGGGCGGGTTTTGGTTACGCCATTCGGCCTTTTGTCGTAGCGTTTACCCGCCCGCTACCGCAGGCGGTTCTGACACCAGTTACACTCAATTGCAATTCGCTATAGTTAATCGCAGCCGTGCCCGCCGGACTTTTGCATCAGAGGGGGATTCTGATGCAAAAGTCGCTTCAAACTAAGACTTTTGCAGCAACGCCGACCAAAGTTAATTGGATCGTCATCTGATTAACTTTAGTTACAACCGGATCAAGTTTGGCTGCAACTTGAGTAGCTTTTGTTGTGACCAAAGCTACTCAGGTTGTAATCAAACTCGATCAGATTGCAATCGAACTTGATTCGGTTGCAACCAGACTTGATCTTGTTGCAACCGAAGTTAATCAGGTCGTAACTAAACTAACTTCGGTTGCAATGTGATCAACTTTGATGATGACCAAACTTAGATCAGTTACGACCTAATGAAGGTCAGTTGCAACTGACCTAAGTAAGCTGTGATTGACCTAAGGTAAATTGAGACCAGATTAAGGTAAGTTGCGATCTAGTTGAGTTAGGTCGAGACCGAACTAAGGTAGATCAAGACCGACACAAGGTAGGTTGCGACCTACCTTGTGTCGGTCTTGATTTGATCAACTCTGTTTGTGGTTGGATTTACTTTTCGCTGGCGTCGTCTTGCACGCCTGCGACCGGCTCGCCGTCGAGGATGGTGCTGAGGCCCTCATTCTCTTCCGTCGCGGTCGGCGCGTCCGGTTCGGCCACGTCGCCGCGCTCAGACGTGCGGTCGGGTGCGGTCGTATCCGGCTCGCTTTCGGCTTGAGTCTTATCGTTCATCATCACACTTCCACCGTCGCGGCTTCGCACGAGTCGAGCGCGGGCGCGGCTTCGTCATCCGCCGCCGCGCCTTCGCCGAGGTAGGTGCGCCCCGCAGCAACCGTCGCGAAATACTCTTCGATGCGGTCGAGCACTTCGTTCACTTCATGCGAATGATAGATGACTTGGCGAAAGCGCGCGCCGCCCGTCAGGCCCTTGGTGAACTGTCCGGCCAACTGCTTCATGCGCCCGATGGCGGCGAACTCAGGCATGTCTGCGCGCAACAGGTCGAAGTATTCGAGCAGGACGGTGCGCTTGTCTGCGAGCGTCGGTTGGAACGGTTCGCGGCTGTGCATCATGTCTTCAATCTGTCTAAAGATCCAAGGGTTGGCCATCGCGCCGCGCCCGATCAAAACCCCGTCGCAGCCCGTCTCACGCCAACGCGCGAAGGCTTGCTCCGGTGTGACGACATCGCCGCTCCCGGACACAGGGACGCTCACAGTCTCTTTGATCTGCCGCACCAAATCCCAATTCGCCAAGCCCTTGTAGCCTTGCTCCTTCGTGCGTCCGTGCAAGGCGATATGCTCGACGCCGCAGGCTTCCGCCAGCTTCGCCGTCTCAAGCGCGTTGATTGTGCTGTCTGTGTAGCCCGCGCGAATCTTGATCGTCAAAGGGATGGTGATCGCTTTCTTGATCTCTTTCAAGATCGTCTCAAGACGCGGCAGGTCGCGCAGGAGACCTGAGCCGCCGCCATGCTTGACCACCTTCGGCGCGGGGCAACCGCAGTTCACATCGAGTATGTCTGCGCCGATCTCTTCGGCCATCTCTGCGGCCATGCGCATGCGTTCGGGCTGGCCGCCAAAGATTTGCACGGCGAACGGACGCTCGTATTCATAAAAGCGCATCTGCCGCTTCGACTTCGGATTGTTGCGCGTGAGGCCCTCGACCGAGATGAACTCTGAGACGGTCAGCCCGATGCCGCCGCGCCGCTTCAACAGACAACGAAATGGCACGTCGGTCACGCCCGCCATCGGCGACAGGACGAGCGGCGGATTGATCTCGATGTGCCGAATCTTGAAGGGCTTGATTGACTGCGGCGCAAAGTCAGATACGAGGCTCGCGCCTGTCGCCGTCGCTGCCACCTCGCCGCGTGCTGACTGCGCCGCGTCGCTCGCCCGTGTGTGCTCCGCTCCGTTCACGTGTCCTTCCCTGACTGACATAGCAGACATGTCCCCTTAAACCTTGAGCGCTGATTATAACAAATGCAGCGCCGCAGACTCAGCCCCGCCGCAGACCATTTGTCACCGGACGACTCACGCAGCCATGAAACGTTTCGCCGCAACGTGGCATAGAAGTTTAGAGACGCGCGACACCGTGACCGTCGCCAAAACTGGACAGTCGCACGATGCGGCTGTCCACAGTTGACGACGCGCCGCCCGCATCACACAATACACTAGCCCGAAGATGCGAGGTCGGAACAAGTGTGGCGACAGGCACAGGTATTGCTCCGCATGAATGTAAGGCGCGTAACGCGCTCCTCGTCGGAGCACACACAGTTCAGGTCGTCAACACTGTCGGCACAAGAGCTAATCTAACGTCCGCAGTGCCGCGCGCGTCTCTCTGCAACCCAACGGCCGGTGTGGTGCCGCTTCTCAACGTGAGGCCGCGCCCGCTGGCTCAACCACTGCCTGACGAAAACAACCTCCCCGCCACGCGGTTGTTTTCTCACTCAACTGATAAAGGAGCATTTTCATGGCCACAAAGCGAACCAGCAAGCGGGGTCGTGCCAAAGCGAGCGCGCGGGCCAAGAGCGCGCCCATCACCTTCGTCGGCTTTTCCGCCACACAGATTGATAGTCTGCGCGCCGCCAAGCGCGCCGCTGCCCAACGTCTCTTGCAACCCGCGCAGTCCACCACTTTCTCGGCGCTCGCCGCTTCGACCAGCCCAACGCCGAGCATGAACTTGGTCGGCGTCGGGCTGGGCGAGAAGATTTCGGGCGGCAAGCATACGGGCGTCATGGCCGTCAAATTACTCGTCCGCATCAAGTACCCGGACAATCAAGTACCGGACGAAGACCGCTTGCCCACGGAAGTGGACGGTCATCCCGTGGACGTGGAGCAGGTCGGCACGTTCCGGCGCTTCATGCCGCCTGCGCCCGCGCTCGCGCCGATGCCCAATCCGCGCACTACCATTAAGCCGGCCCGGCCCGGTTGCTCAATCGGCTTCCGCGATCCGAACAACCAGTTCATCATGGCCGGCACGTTCGGCGCGCTCGTCAGTCGCGGCACGAAACGCTTCGTCTTGAGCAACAACCATGTGCTCGCCGACGAGAACAACCTACCGCTCGGCTCAAGCATCTTCCAGCCCGGCTTCCTCGACGCCGGCAACCCGCCGCACAACCGCGTCATCGCGCGCCTGTCGAAGTTCGTCCCGCTCGTCATCGGCGGCAGCAACAGCGTGGACTGCGCCATCGCCGAGTTGACCAGCGCGAACGCGGCCACGAACGCCGTGCTCTTCATCGGCCCGCCCACCGGCAAGAAGCCCGCGCAGATCGACATGATCGTGCACAAGTTCGGCCGCACGACCGGCTTTACGGTCGGGCGCGTGACTAGCATTGAGACGGACGTGAGCGTGCAGTATGAGGCGGGCGTGGTCAGTTTCCAAGATCAGATCATCATCCAAGGCTTGGCCGCGCAACCGTTCAGTGCGGCCGGCGATTCCGGCTCGCTCATCCTCGAACGCAGCACCAACCGGGCGGTCGGCTTGCTTTTCGCCGGCTCGTCCTCTCATACTATCGCCAACCACATTGACGCTGTGCTGAGCGCGCTCAACGTCAAACTCGTCTGACGCGGGCGACGCGCACAAACTGGAAGGGGACTCAAGCGGATGGCGACCGAACAGGAGATCAGAGAAGTGAAACACCGGCACTCGTCGCGGTTGCTCAATCAACCGGGCGTCAGCGGCGTCGGCATCGAGCGCGACGAACAAGGCAATTATGTCTTGGCCGTCCATCTCGCCGACCCGGACGCGCGCAAGCAACTGCCGGACGAGATCGAAGGTCATCCCGTCAAGTACATCCACACGGGGCCCTACCGCAAGCTCCCGGCCGACGATCAGGCTTGACGCTCGCGCTCGATTAGCACGCAACACAAAAAAGCTCAGCCGCCATCTTAGACCGACGGCGGCTGAGCTTTTTTGTCATTGCAAGCTGTAGCAACCGCGCGCGCGTTACCAGTTGACGACCAACTCTTCCTGCGCCTCCCAGACGGGCACGTCGTCGCGTATGGCGACGCGGTGCAGACGTTCCGGGTCGCCCAGCAGACGGCCCGCGCCGAGCGCGACGGCGGCGAGCGGTTGCTCGGCCATGGCGACGTGGAGTTTGAGTTCGTCGCGCAGGCGGTCGGCCATGCCATCGAGCAGCGCGCCGCCGCCCGTGAGGATGAGACCTGTCTGATAGATGTCTGCGGTCACGTCGGGCAAAGAGTCTTCGATGGCGCGCCGTGCGCCCGCGATGATCTCCGCGAGCACGGATTCAAGCGCCGCACGCACCTCGTCCGTGCCGATCTCTACGACCTTCGCCATCCCGCTCGACAAATCTTTGCCGACCACCTCCATGCGCTCAGCCGCCGCGCCGTCGCTCGTGCGCAAAGTGCCCAACTGTTTCTTCACCTGCTCGGCCGTGCGCTCGCCCAGTTGCATCTCGTAATGGCTGCGCACGTAGTCGCGGATCGCTTCGTCCATCGCGTTGCCGGCGATGCGCAGACTCGTCGAAGAGATGACACCGGCTGAAGCGACGATGGCGATGTTGGTTGTGCCGCCGCCGATGTCCATGACGAGGTGCGCGCGTTCGTCGTCGTAATCGAGACCTGCGCCGAGCGCGGCGGCTAATCCTTCGTCAACCAAATCGACGCGCGTGGCTTTCGCGTCGCGCGCCGCATCGCGCACCGAGCGCTGTTCGAGCGTGGTGGAAGAGCCGGGCACGCCGACGACCATGTGGCTGCGTTTGTGATGATTCTCTTGCACGCGCCGGATGAAAGCGACGAGCATCTTCTCGGTCGCCTCGAAGTTGTCAATCGTGCCGTTCTTGACCGGGCGGAAAACCTCCGCATCGTGCGGCGCGCGCCCGACCATCTTGTACGCCTCCGCGCCTACGGCCAGCACCTCGCCCGTGTACTTGTGAATTGCCACGACCGACGGTTCGTCCAACACGATGCCGCGCTCCGGCGCGTAGATGAGCGTGTTGACTGTGCCGAGATCAATCGCGAGTTTGTCCGAAAAGAAATTGTCCAGCAGTTGCATAATGCTCCCCCGTGCTCTAACGACGCTCGACGGCGAGATGGACGGATGCCATTCAACGTCTCGCAGGGCAAATCGCATACCAGCCGCGCAACGCAAAAAATCCGTAAAATTCAACCGCGCCGCCCGCCATCAAGCGTTCGCTTCCAAGACGCTTGCGGGCCGGCGCACCCATTCCGGCGCGTGAAAGGCGAACAAGGGAGGGCGGAGGGCGGAGGGATGAACCGGATTAGTCATTGATTCATTTGTTCATTGACGCAATGACCTAATCACTTTCCTCTTCGATCTTATTGTCGCTCAGGATTTCGTAGAGTGTGGCAGCTTGCTGTTTGGAGGTTTGGCGCGTGGGCGGCAGGGAGGTGACGCGCACGACGAGGAGGTGGTCGCCCGCACGACGCACGGTGATCTCATCACCGACGCGCACCTCGCGTGCAGCACGCGCCCGCGCGCCGTTGACCGTGACCGCGCCCAACTCACACAACTCCTGCGCGATCTTCCGGCGCAACACAAGGCGGCTGGCGCGTAAGAACTGATCGAGACGCATGAAAAGCAGTGACGAGTGACGAGTGACGAGTTAAACCAATTTCTTGCTTGTCACTCGTCACTTGTCACTATCCTTACGGTTTTTTCGTGTATGACTTTTTCTTGTCGTCCTTCTTGTCGGGCGCAGCAGCAGCGACGGGGGCGGGGTTGGCGGCGGTCTTTGGCGCTTCGGTCTTGAGCAGTGGGAGCAGTGCGTCGCGATAGCCCGACGAGACTTCGATGTAGGCCTCTTGGCGCAGCTTGCTCAAGTAGGCTTCGCGCTCTTTGGGCAGCCGCTCGATGGTCATCACCTCGCGCACCTTTTGCTCATCGAACACAGGTTCGCCCTGCGGTGTGTGCTCGTCCACGCGGATGAGGGTGTAGCCCTGCTCGATCTTGACGGGGTCGGTGATGCCGCCCGCCCGCACGTTCTTGATCGCATCGGCGATGATCTTATCGAGTTGATCGAGCGTGAATGTGCCGACTTTGCCTTTGGTCTCCGGCGCAAGCCGTTTGCCCGTGCTGTCTTCGCGTTCGGATTGTGCCACCGCGAGCGCCGCGAAGTCTGCGCCGCCGCGCGCCTGCGCGACCAACTTTTGCGCGCGTGCCAACACGTCTGCGTCGGGCTTGCCCACGTTGCTCAAAAAGATTTCCGACAACGTAAACGTCTCAGGCTTACGGAACTTGTCTTTGTGCGTCTCGTAGTAGGTCTTTACTTCCGAGTCAGTCAGGCTGAAATAGATTCTTCGATCAACTTCAGAACCGAGCACGGTGTTCTTCATCGCCTCAAGCCGGAACGATTGCCGCACGGTCGCCGGGTCAAGCCCTTCGGCGCGCATCGCCTCTTCGAGTGCCTCAATGGTCTTGAGATTCTGCTCGCGCGCGATCTCCAACAGGCGCTGGTTGACTTGTTTTTCTACGTCGTCAGCCGCGCCGATCTCCTTGCCCTTCTCCATAATCAACTGCTCGTTAATGAGCGCCAAGATGATCTCCGGCTGCCGCTTGTTGACTTCGGTCTGCGCCTGCTCCTCAGTCATGCCGGCCTGCTGCTTGAGCGACTCCTTGGCGTTCTTCATCTCACGCTTCAACATCGAGAGCGTCACGACCTGATCGTTCACCTGCGCGATCACTTCGTCCACCACACGCGGCGCGCCCTCTTCCTGCGCGCAGACCGGCGCAACGGCCAACGCCGTTAATATGGTCAGGCCGAACACAGCCGCGCCCACGCGCATTAAAAACTTATTACTCACAGAATCTCTCCTTAAAAATTTGAGCCGGCCACACGGGCCAGCGCGCCCGCGCGCAAAAACGAGCCTCTTGTGTACCACAACGTCGGCTGACAGTGAAGCGCCGCCGGTTTGGCCGGCGCAAAGCTGGCTGATTACCGGCCCGTAGTTTTCTCCCCGCACACGAGCGGACAAGCGCTTTTTCCTGCTTAAATGGCGCGGCTGGTGCCGATAGAGCAACTTTCGGCCAGCAGTCGGTTAGATAGCTTTAGGCGGCAATTGGTTGACTGACGACGGGTCACAAATATGACTTAAAGCAGAGGTCAGTTAAGTCCAAAGTCTAATGGCCAAAGTCCCATGTCTAAAGATCACAACCGCAAGTCTCAGAATTTAGACATGAGGTTTTGAACATTGGACGGCCCTCTATTCTTCCGTCTGGCGCAGGCGGAGCAATAGCTCGTGCGCGGTTTCGATCAACTGCGACTGCTCGTCTTCGCTCAACTCGACGCGCAGCACGCCGCTCGGCGTGAACATCGCGCCCGCACGTTCGCTCACCAAAGCCAGCAGTTTCTCCGGCGCGACGCGCGCCCGCTCGCTCAGTTTGATCGCAAGGCCCTGCGGCGTCCGATCAAGCGAGATGACGCCGGTCTGCTCGGCCGTGCGCCGCAGGCGCGCGTAAGCCAACAGATTCTCAACCGGCTCAGGCAGACGCCCATAGCGGTCTTCGGTCTCGGCGCGAATCTGGCGCAAGCTTTCGTCATCGCGCGCCGAAGCGATCCGTTTGTAGGTGCGCAGGCGTTGCCCCATGTCCGAGATGTAGTCTTCAGGGATCGCCACATCAATGCCCAAGTTCAAGGAGACCGAAGTCTCATCCGCAATATCTTCGCCGCGCAGTTCCGCGACCGTGCGCTCAAGCATCTGCGTGTAGAGATCAAAGCCGAGCGCATCCATGTGGCCCGATTGCTGCCCGCCGAGCAGGTTGCCTGCGCCGCGCAGTTCAAGGTCGAGCGCGGCGACGCGGAAGCCCGCGCCAAGGTCTGAGAACTCGCGTATGGCTGCGAGTCGGCGACGCGCAATCGCGGTCAACTCTTGTTCGGACGGAATGAGCAGATAAGCGTAAGCGCGTCGGTTCGAGCGCCCGACGCGCCCGCGCAGTTGATAAAGCTGCGCGAGACCGTAATGGTCTGCGCGGTTGATAATGATGGTGTTGGCGCGCGGGATGTCTATGCCGTTCTCGATGATGGTAGTGGCGACGAGCACGTCGAACTTGTAGGCCATGAAATCCAACATCACCTGCTCCATCTCACGCTCGTTCATCTGCCCGTGCCCGACGCCGACGCGTGCCTGCGGCACGAGACGTTGGACGAGCGCCGCGACCGTATCAATCGTCTCCACGCGATTGTGGATGAAGAAGACCTGCCCGCCGCGCCCCAGTTCCAACTCAATCGCAGACTTAATGACCGACTCCGAAAACTGCACGACCTGTGTTTGAATCGCGAGCCGATCACGCGGCGGCGTCTCAATGACCGACATGTCGCGCAAGCCCATCAGCGACATATTGAGCGTGCGCGGGATCGGTGTGGCGGAGAGCGTCAGCACATCAACGCGCTTCTTCAACTGCTTCAATCTCTCTTTGTGCGCGACGCCGAAGCGTTGTTCTTCGTCCACGACGACGAGACCGAGTTCGCGAAAGCTAATGTCCTTCGAGAGAATCCGGTGCGTACCGATCACGATGTCAACTTCGCCGGATTCAACGCGCTTGACTACATCCTTCTGTTCTTTCGGCGAGCGGAAGCGCGACAGCAGTTCGATCTTCACGGGGAACGGCGCGAAGCGCGCGCTAAAGGTCTCGAAGTGCTGATAAGCGAGCACGGTCGTCGGCGCGAGCACCGCGACCTGCTTCGACTCCATCACCGCTTTGAACGCGGCGCGCATCGCCACTTCAGTCTTGCCGTAACCAACGTCGCCGCAGAGCAACCTGTCCATCGGCGTCGGCTGCTCCATGTCCGTCTTCACGTCCTCAATCGCCGTCTCCTGATCGGGCGTCAAGACATACTCGAAGCCATCTTCAAACTCGCGTTGCCAAGGGCTGTCAGACGCGAACGCATAACCGCCGACGAGTTTGCGTTCCGCGTACAGACGCAACAACTCGTCCGCCATGTCGCGCATCGCACGCTTAGCTTTTGCCTTCGTCTTCTGCCAACCAAGCCCGCCCAAGCGATCAAGCTGCGGCTCATGCCCTTCCGCGCTCGAATAACGCTGCACGAGATCGAGCCGCTCGACCGGCACGTAAAGCTTCGCCTCTTCGGCGTAAAAGAGCAGCATGAACTCGCCCTTGCGCCCTTGCAACTCCAACGTCTGCAAACCACCGAAGCGCGCGACGCCGTGATCAATGTGGACGACGTAATCGCCGACTTTCAGATCACGAAAGTCTGACAGGAACGCGGCCGTCTTCGATCTCTTTCGTTGCCCTTTCTTCGATGCGGTTGTCGCCGCGCCTGTGCCGAGCGCGCGATGCTCAACCGTGCCGTCGCTTGCCTCGTCAAACAGATCGCTCTCGATGTGCACGATGAGGCCCACGTCCGGCAACTCGAAGCCGCCGGACAGACGCCCCGTCGTCACGACCGCCGCGCCGTTCTCCGTCCCGCCGCCCTCACCCGCGAGCGCGAGCCGCGCCTGCACGTTGTACTCCGACAACATCTCCGCGACGCGCTCCGCCACGCCCAAGCTCGGCATCGCAAAGAGCACACGCGCGCCGTGCTCGTCGCGCGCTCGTCTCGTATCGGCCGCGAGTTCCACAATGCGCCCGTGATAACGGCGCGCGGCCGTCGAGCGCCATTCAATCTCCGTCGCCTGCTGAACGGCCGGAAACAGAAAGAGCGGCGCGCCCTTCTCGCGCGCACGCCCCACTCGCGCCACAGGTGTCTCGCTCTCGCCCGCGAACCTCTCATCAATCGCCGCCGCCGCCCGACCGAGCACGCGCAACTCGACGCGTTGCGTCTGCTCGATCCGTTCGCGCAGTTCCACGCCCGTCAAATAAAGCTCATCGGGGCGCAGACTGATCTCGTCCGCGCTCTCCAGTTCCGCATGCCGCGCGTTCAACGTCTCATACACGTTGCCGAGAAAACTCTCCAAGCCCGTCGGCTCGTCAACAACGAACACCGTCTCGCGCAGATAATCGAACGCCGTGCCTTCGGTCGGATGCACAAGCTGAATCAACCACTCCCAGCCCGCGAACGTCTCGCCCTCGTCGGCAAAGACCGTGCGATCTTTGAGCGCGCGTGCGTAACGCTCAGCCGCAAATCTTTCGCGCGCCGCCAGCGCCCACAGACGAAAGTCGTCCGCGCCAACCGCGTACTCGCGCATCGGCACGATCTCAATCTCCTGCAAAGGTCTGACCGACAACTGCGTCTCCGGGTCAAACTCGCGGATCGAGTCCACCGTGTCGCCGAAGAACTCGACGCGCACCGGCCCGTCTTGTCCCGGCGACCACACATCAAGTATGCCGCCGCGCAGAGAGAACTCGCCGACCGCGCCCACAGGGTCTTCGCGCACATAGCCCGACGCGAGCAACAACTCGCGCAAATCCTCCGGCGCATAATCCGCATCACGCTTCAAGCGCGCGCCCGTCGCCAACAACTGTTCGGGCTTGACCGTGCGCCGTGCCAACGCACGCGCCGTCAACAAAACGATCTCGCCTTGTCCTTGTGCCAGACGCCACAACGCGAGCGCGCGCCGCTCCAACGTCTCTGCGTGCGGCGACGCACCCGCGTATGGATCGCTCTCAGACGCCGGCAGCGTCAGCACATTGTCATCTTGTCCTTGCCCACCGCGCAGCGCATCACTCCAAAAACAGAGGTCGCGCTCCCACGTCTCCAGATCGCGATTCGCCTGCACGACGACTGCCAACCGCCGCCCCGTCTCGCGCTGCAACGCTGCCAACACGAGCGCACGCGCCGCCGGTTGCACCAACCCGCTCACAGACACGACGCGCGCCCCGCCGCGCACCTCCTCCGCCAGCCGCCGCAACTCCGCGCTCTCCAACACGCGCCGCAAGACGCTCTGCATTAACGATGATTCAACCGTACTACTCATAAAGGCAGTGATGAGTGACGAGTGACAAGTGACAGGCAAGACAAGTTTTGATCTTGTCACCTGTCACTTGTCGCCCGTCACGTCTTTTATTCTTTCAATGATTTCCGTCGTCGAAGCGCCCGCGACGAAAGGCAGCGAGACGACGCGCCCGCCTGCGGCTTCCGTCTCTTCGCGCCCGTGTATCTCGTCGAGCGCATAGTCGCCGCCTTTGGCGAGCACGTCGGGCAGTAGGCTTGCGATCAGACGGCGCGGCGACAGTTCATCAAACACCGTCACATAATCAACTGCCGTGAGCGCCGCCAACACTTCGGCGCGCTCCTGTTCGTTCATCACAGGTCGCCCCGCGCCCTTCAACTCGCGCACTGCGCGGTCGCTGTTGATTGCCACCAAGAGCGCATCGCCGAGCGCCCGCGCCGACTGCAAATAACGCACGTGCCCGACGTGCAGCAGATCAAAGCAGCCGTTCGTAAACACAAGCTGTCGCCCCTCAGCACGCAGCCGCGCACGCACCTCTGCGACCTCTTCCGGCGCGAGTATCTTCTGGTTCGTCATCGTTCATTAAAAGACTAACACGACGCGCGTGGCCGTGGTAAACCGCGAGCAAAAGCTGACGGCTGATTGCTGATGGCCGAACGCTTCTCTATAATCCAGTTTTTCTTTCGGAGTCATGGGATGACACAAGAGCAACTGCCCTTCATCGAAGAGAACGATCAGACACGCGCGCGCCGTGAACACTTAGAAGCGATTCGCGCGCTCGTCGGCAACGCCTACCCGAACAAGTTCGCGCGCAGCCGCGTGACCGGCGGAGAGGATACGATCACGGCCGTCGTCACGAATGAAAAGATCAAGTCGCTCGTGCCGCAACTTGAAGCGGGCGCGCGACCCAGCCCGGAGCAGTTGGAAGCGGCGAACGCGGCACTGAAAGATTTGGGCGAGGTGCATGTGTCGGGGCGGCTCGCTGTGCCGCCGCGCGTGATGGGGAAGGCTGCGTTCGTGCATCTGTCTGATGGCAAGGAGCGTTTGCAGATTTATGTGCGCAAGGATGAAGCGCGCGCGATCAATAACGACACCGGCGCGGTCATTGACGAACCTGAAAGCGGCTGGCGACTTTTTCAGTTGCTCGATCACGGCGACTTCATTGGCGTCGCGGGCTTCTTGTTCGTGACGAAGACGGGCGAGTTGTCTGTGCACGTGCGCGCGTTGCAATTCTTGGCGAAGGCGCTGCTGCCGATGCCCGACAAGGTGCACGGCATCGCCGACCCGGAGATCGGGCGGCGTTATCGTTACGTCGATCTGATCGCGGCGGGGTTGAAGGTTGAGTTGGGCAAGGATGAGAGCGCGGCGACTTCACGTGAGCTTAGCTCACGTGAAGTCTTCGAGCGGCGCTCGCGGCTCATCACGGAGATGCGCCGCTACTTGGACGCGCACGGCTACATCGAAGTCGAGACGCCAATGCTCACGCCCATCGCTTCAGGCGCAGCCGCGCGCCCCTTCAAGACGCACCACAACGCGCTCGACATAGACCTCTACGCGCGCATCGCACCGGAGCTATACCTGAAGCGCCTGCTCGTCGGCGGCTTCGAGAAGGTCTATGAACTCAACCGCAACTTCCGCAACGAAGGCATCGGCTATCGCTGGAATCCCGAATTCACCATGCTCGAATTCTACTGCGCCTACATGGACGTAAACGGCATGATGGACTTCTGCGAAGCGATGTTGCGAACGACGGTTATAAATGCAACGGGCAGCACGATCTTTAAGTATGAGACTCAAAACGGAGCAGTTTATCCACTTGATTTTTCGCAGAGATTTGAGCGACTTACGATGAAGGAAGCTATTGTTGCTAACTGGCCTCCCCTTTGTCGTAATTTAGGTGGAGAAATGTTTGATGAGAGTTGGCTCAATGATCTGGGACGCTTACGATTGCTTGCTCGGTTTGTTGGACTTCTCTCCATTGTGGATATTGATCCCGAACGAACACCAAACTTGAATGCCATTCCTCATTATTGGTCTTATGAAGAGTCTGATGCAGATACAAGAAGGAAAGCCAGCGAGGAAGTTACAAAGACTTGGCAGGATGTGCTGAACGAGAAGTCTTGGGATGAATGGAATGAAAGTTGGCGTGAAATCAGCGGCGGTTCTGAAGAGAAGGAAATTGATTTAGTGATTGAAGATATTTTTGGTGCGGTGGCGGAATCCCGCATAGCTCAACCAACATTTATAACAGACTTTCCTAAGACTATCTCCCCGCTCTCGAAAGCATCACCCTTCGATCCGACCATCGCTGAACGGTTCGAGTTGTACGTCGTGGGGATGGAGATTGCGAACGGGTTTTCGGAGTTGAATGATCCGGTGGAGCAGTACGAGCGGTTTGAGGAGCAGGCGCGGCAGCGTGAGCGGGGCGACGAGGAGGCGATGCAGATGGACGTGGAATATGTGCGCGCGCTCGCTTACGGGATGCCGCCGGCCGCTGGCATCGGCATCGGCATTGACCGGCTCGTCATGCTCTTGACCAACCGGCGCTCGATCCGCGACGTGATCCTCTTCCCGCACATGCGCCCGCAACGTCAAGTGGAAGAACCGAGCGAGCAGGAGTAGAGTAAGCCAGACACAAACGAGTGCGGCGTGACTCCTTCTCGTCGCGCATCAGTCATGGTTATCTATTTCAGGCTTAGGGCGACTGCGTAAGAGAGCATGTTCGGGCGGGACGGCGCATCGGGGGGGCGGGCGAACACGGGGCAGTTTGTGACCGTCGCAGGAGTGCGACTGCATTACGTGCGCGCAGGCGCGGGCGTGCCGGTCGTCCTGCTGCATGGCAACGCGGGCTTCACCCAAGACTACGCGGCGCTGTTACAAGCGCTGCCCGCGCAAGGCTATCAGGCCATCGCCTTCGACCGGCCCGGCCACGGGCTGAGCGAGCGCCCGACCAAAGAGCCAGCCACCGTCGAAGCACAAGTCGGATTGCTCCATGCGGCGTTGCGCCAGCTTGAGATCGAGCGCCCCGTCTTGGTCGCGCATTCGTGGAGCGGCGCGCTCGCGCTCTGCTACGCGCTGGAGTACGAGACGGAACTCGCAGCGCTGGTCTTGCTCGCGCCCGCCGTGTATTCGGATGAAGCAGACTTCGCGGCCGAAAGCGCGTTGGTCGCACTGCCGGGCTTGAGCGATCTGCTGATCAAGCTGTCCGGCCCGATCATCGGGCGTAAGATTAAAAGCAGTTTGCTGGAAGCGTTCGCGCCCGACCCCGTGCCGGCCGATTACTTGCAACTCGCGCAAGCTGTCTGGATACGCCCCAGTCAGATCAAAGCGATTGTCGAAGACGACAACAGCTTCAACGCGACCGTGCAGGCGCTCAGCCCGCGCTACAGCGAAGTGCGCATCCCGACGATCATTATGACCGGCGACTCCGACCGTCTGGTCGCGCCCGAAGTTCACGCTTACCCCTTGCACCGCACGCTGACGCAGGCCCGTCTAATCGTCTTACCTGAGACCGGCCACATGCTGCCACACACACGTCCCGCAGCAGTGCTCGAAGCTATCCAAGCAGTATGCGCGCCGGGTCGCGCGCGCTGAGTTACGGCTGCACATAACGACTCACGATCACTGATGGCTCGTCGCAGGCGGGGCGGGCGTTTTGACAGACGGCGCGGCGGCTTTGGCGCGCAGTTGCGCCAGTTTCTCGTCGGCCCAAGCGGGCGTTGCGCCTTCGGCGGCCATCGCTTTGACGTAAGATTCCATCGCGGCGAGCGCGCCACTCGCATCGCCTAACTTATCGCGCGCGCGGCTCAGATCAATGAGCACTTGCGGGTTCGCGTCGCCGTAGAGCGTGGCGGCGCGGTTGAAGCTGTCGGCGGCGCGGGCAAGTTGCTTGGTCTCTTCGTAGAGGCGGCCCAAGTGATAGTAGGCGACCGGATAACGCGCGCCGTCGCGCGCGACGAGCGCTTCGAGCGAGGCAATCGCTTCGTCGCTACGTTTCAGATTCACCAACGCGAACGCGAGTTCGAGATTGGCGGGCGGGAAGTAGCCGCCCTCGCGCGCGAGCACGTTGCGATAATACTTCACCGCCTCTTCCTGTCGCCCCGCCTCGCGCGCTGCACGCGCACGCTGCAAGACATCATAGGTCTGCGGGTCAACCGACAACGCGTGCAAGCTGTTGGGTCGGCCGCTTGCTGTGCGCGGGCCGATGCCGTTGCTATTGGCAGCGCTGTGATTGACGACAGCACCGACCTGCGGCGTGCGCGCGCGCGCGGTCGCTTCGTCGCCGCTCGCCTCGACGATCTCGCGGCGCGCATAGACGACCGGCAATGGCGCGCTGCCACCCATGCGTGTGCTGCGCGCGACGAAAGCGTCGAGCACGGCCAGACCACGACGCGCGTCGCCGTCTTCGGCGTAGGCGCGCGCGAGCGCGGCGGCCGCGTCGGCGTGATTGGATTGCAAGGCGAGCGTGTGTTGCCACTCGCGGATCGCCAGACTAGCATCGCCGCGCAAGAGATAGAGGCGACCAAGATTGTAGCTCGCTTCGGCGTAGGTATTGTGTTCTTCTGCGAGCGCACCGGCGAGCGCATCGTAAGCTTCGTCCCAACGCCCTTGCCGCAAGAGGATCACGCCGAGATTGTTGAGCGCGCGCGCATAGTGGCCGCGCCGTTGGCTGATCGCTTTGCGATAAGCATCAACGGCCGTGCTGTTGTCGCCGAGTTGCCCGAACGTATTGCCGAGATTGTAGAAGAACGCCGGATCAAAACGATCTTCGTGCAGCATAAGCCGCAACTCGTCGAGCGCCGCCGGCTTATCTTTCGCCATTGCCAAATGCGCCAACAACTCGCGCTGCAAACGCCCGCGCTCGCTCTCATCGTTCGTCGCTTTGATCTGCTCGCGCAGTTGGTCGAGTTCATCAACACTCGCCGCCACGACCGGCTCGCTTGCCGGCGCAAGCGTTGCGTTCGGCTTGTCGGCGTGCGTCGTTGTGCTATTCGACTCCGGCGCGGCGCGGCGTGCGCGCGTTGGCGCAGTCTCGCCGCTCGTGGGCGGTTTGGCGTCCGGCTTTACGGCCGGCGGCTTTGTGCCATTCGTGGTCGCGCCTGTTGCTGCCGGTTTGATCGGCGGCGGCGGCGCAGTCTGCGCGTTGGTTAGTACAGCGACGATGAGCAACATTGCCGCGCACAATCCGAAGCGAAACAGACGAACGTTGTTGTGCGCGTAGCGATGCGCCAGCGCGTGGGCTGAAACTTCGAGCATGTTGCACTCTCCGAAGATGAACTCTCCCTGCGACCTTCAGGGTCTTTTGTTGAGAATGGGTGGCGCGGCTGAGTCTGCCGTGTAAGTGATGATCGTGCCGCCGAAGCCGACCGCCCAACCGCGCGTGCGCGAGACGAAGCAGAGGCGTTCGAGCGGATGACGCGCGGGCGAAACTTCTGTGCGCCAGTGTGCGCCGCTGTCGGTTGTGTGTAAGAGCGTGCCGTCCGTGCCTGAGACCCAGCCTTCCTCTGTATCAATGAATTTCACGTCGAACAGATCGGCGTCGCTATTCGAGGTCTGCACAGACCAACTGCGTCCGCCGTTCGCTGTCATCAACACAAGCCCGCGCGCGCCGACCGCCCAACCATGCCGCGCATCCGCGAACGTGACCGCGTTCAGACGCGCACCCGGATCAACCTGCGCGAGACCAGCACGCCACTCAGCGCCGCCGTCGGTTGTAAACAGAACGGTTGCGCCTGCACCGACGAGCCAGCCCTGCGTCTGATCTAAGAATGTGCCGCCGAGCAATAGATGTCTGGTCGGCACACGTTGGCGCGTCCATGTTGCGCCGCCGTCTGTGGTCGCGTAGAGCGCGCCCTCTTCACCGAACGTCCAGCCGTGTTGCTCGTCTGCGAAGACGATGCGCACGAGCACCGTCTCTAAATCCTTGCCCGTCGCCTCGACGCGCCGCCAACTCGCGCCGCCGTCTTCGGTCTTGAGCAGGTATGCGCGTCTATCATCCAACGTGTGCTCATCAAACATGCTGCGCTCGCAGACGAGCCAACCCACTTGTTCGTTGACGAAGAACGCGTCGCGCAGACCGTCCTCGGTCGGCTTGCGTTGCGCCTGCCAGTGCGCGCCGCCGTCCTTCGTCGCGAGCAATGCACCCTTACTGCCAACCGCCCAACCGCGCTCAGCATCCACAAAATAGACCGCGCGCAACCAAGCCAGCGTGCCAGACTCTTGCCGCGCCCACGCGGCCAATGCAGCAGTCGGCAGAAGGCAGAAGGCGGAAAGCAGAAAGCAGAAAGCAGAAGGCAGAAAGCGGTAAGAGCGAGGCTTGACCCGCGCTGTCGCCACGCTGCTCGCCGCTAGTTGCTCGTTACCCATCTTCGATAGCTTTCTGCCTTCTATTTTTTACTGCCTTCTGCTTTCTGTTCTTCAGAATCCGCCGGTGAAGATGCGCGCGAAGCTGACAAGGGGCACGAGGTTGAGCACCGTGTGCCCGAAGCTCTTCCACTTGTCGCTCGGCACGATCACTTGATCGCCGGGGTTGAGATAGAGTGTGTCGGGCGCGCGCCCCTTGGCGATGGCTGCGAGATTGACCGTGATCGGTTGCAGGTAACCGTCCGGTGTGCGGCGGGCCACAATGACTTTACTCAGATTAGCGGTCGGCAACGGGCCGCCGGCGAGCGCGACGGCTTCGCTGACTGAGACTCGCCGCGTCATCGGTCTGATGCCCGGCTGCATCACATTACCCATGACAGAGAAGATGGCCGATTGCGCTTTCTCCAAAGAGACCGTGACCTTTGGATCGATCACGTATTCGTCGAGCTTCTTTGTGATCTCCGCCGCCACTTGCTTCGTCGTCTTGCCGACGACGAAGATGCCTTCGGGGATGAGCGGCAGCGCAATGACGCCGTCGGGCGGCACGGTGATGCCGGTCTTCGAATACTTCGGCAGATCAAGCACGTCCACCGAGATCACGTCTTCAGGGCCGAGGCGATAAGACGAAAGATAGTTATTGTAGTAAGGCACGATCTGCGCCTCCTCTTCGCTCATGCCCTCTTGCCGGTTGGCGAGCGTCTCTGCGGGCACGTCCGTGCGCGGCGGCGCGCTCGTGTCGTTCGGCTCAAGCCGCTCTTTGATCTTGTCGTTTGCCGGCGCGCTCTGTTGCGGTTGTTGACTGACCGTGCGTGGGCGCGACTTCCGTGTATCCTGTGCGCCGACGGGCACGCACACAAGCGCGCCGAGCAGTAACGTCAACAACTTGATCGCTCTTTTTTTCATCTCGCCAAACCTCCTAAAAACTTCTCGCGCGGCGCTCGCTCGACTAACGCCCGCCGCGCCCGAACAGGATCGTCTTCACCGTCTCAAACAGGATGACTGCATCAAGCATCAAGCTCTGGTTCTTGATGTAGTAGAGATCGTATTGCAACTTCTGGCGCGCGTCTTCGATGGACGCGCCATAAGGATATTTGATCTGCGCCCAGCCGGTGAGACCGGGCGGAATGAGATGGCGCTGTTCGTAGAATGGTATCTCTTGCGCGAGTTGTTTGACGAAGTGCGGGCGCTCAGGGCGCGGGCCGACGAAGTTCATCTCGCCTTTCAGTATGTTCCAGAACTGCGGTATCTCGTCCACGCGGATCACGCGGATGATGCGCCCGACCCGCGTCGTGCGATCATCGCTCGTGGTTGCCCACACCGGCCCATCTTTTTCGGCATCCACGCGCATCGAGCGAAACTTCATGATCGTGAACGGGCGGCCGTTCTGCCCGACGCGCGCCTGTTTGTAGAGTGCAGGACCGGGCGATTCGAGTTTGATTAACAGAGCCGTCAAGAGCGCAATCGGCAGACTGATGATGCCGCCGATGAGCGCGACGCCGCGATGCGTGATCGTGCGAATAAAGCCTGCGATTCGTGCTTGTCGCCCGCGCCCCGAAAAGATGAGCCAAGACGGGCGCATCATGTTCAAGTGCACGCGCCCCGTCACGCGCTCGTAAAACGACGCGCCCTCTTCGATGGCCACCGCGCCGCCCAGACTCAACGCCAGCAACTGCTCGGTTGGAAACTGGCCGCGCCGCTCCCCTTGCGCCACGATGATCCGATCCACATCTTCGCGCCGCACGATCTCCGGCAAGTCGCGCGTTAGGCCAACGACGCGCGGGTTGATGATTGACTCCCCGACGAGTTCCGGTCGGTTGTCCACGAAACCGACAATGCGGAAGCCGGCGTCGCGGCGTTCTAAAACTTCGCGTGCGATCTCCAAAGCCGAATCACCAGAGCCGACGATCAGAATGCGCTCGCCGACGTTCGGATGGCCCAAGAGCCAATGGATCGAGACGCGCCAGCCGACCATGATCGCCAGTGCGAGCGGCAGCGTGATTCCAGAAATCCCGATCCCCAACCTTGCCTGCGGCGCGAGGTAGAAGACGAGCGCGAGCGCAATCCAAGCGAGGCCCAGCGCTTGGATCAGGCGCAAGATCAACTCGCGCCGGTCGTGCATCACGACGAAGTCATAAAGATCGTAGAGATAGAACGCACCGAGACAGAAGATGGTGACGAGCGCGGCCTTGTAAAAACCGTTCTGCTCGACGAGATTCTTGTATGCCTCGTATTGGCCGAGCCGAATCTCCGTCGCTGCCACAAGGCAGCCGAAGATCAAGACGGCCTCGGCCGCGAGCAACAAGAGCGTCCGCAATCTGGTGCGCGCAGACCTCAAACGTCCTCCTCAACATCTTTCGTCGGCGCACCGGGCTGCGTCTCGTCGCGCCGATAGTAGCGGCGTTGGTAGTAATAACTCTGCGCATCGGGTGCGCTGTCCGCGCCGTTCAAGACGACGCCGAGCAGACGTTCGCGCGGCAGCGGCTCAAGCACGCGGTCGAGTGTGCCGTAGCGCGTGCGCCCGGCGCGCACGACCACGAGCGCGCCGTCGGCGCGATTGATCAAGACGGTCGCATCGGTGAAGATGCCGAGCGGCGGCGCGTCAATGATGATGTAGTTGAACGAGCGGCGCAGTTCCGCGAGCACCGCGCTGAACTTGGGGCCGGACAATAACTCCGCGACGTTATCGCGCGGCGTGCCGCCGGGCAGCAGGAAGAGACCCGATGGATCGAGCCGCACGATTGTGTCGTTCAATGATGCTTGCCCGGCGAGCACTTCCGATAGTCCCACGGGCGCGTCGAACGCGAGATAAGCGGCCGCGCAAGGCTGGCGCAGGTCGCCGTCAACGAGGAGCGCGCGCACGCCGTCGGTCTGCGCAAGCAACCACGCGAGATTGAGTGCGGTGATCGTCTTGCCTTCCGCGATGCCCGCGCTCGTCACGACGATGGCTTGTACCTTACGCCGCTCGCCTGCGTGCAGGACGCGCGTGCGCAGAGAGCGATACTGTTCTGCGTGCGGCGAACGCGGATCGGTGATGGCGACGAGGTGTGGTTCGACGCGCGACGTGACGACCTCGATAGAGGTGTATGTCGCGTCGCGCGTCGAGCCGACAGCGTCCACCGTTGCCCCAGCAACACGCGCAGCCACACCGCCGGGGAGTGCCGACCCGACGCCAGCTTGAGCAGTGTGCTCGGTGGACGCTGAACTGTGCGCCGCATCGGGCGCGTGGAAAAAAGCGGACGGACGATCAAACAGAGGATCGGCGACGGGCGCGCGTGTGTGCGCCGCGCCGTTGCCGTTCGCGTGTTGCGCGTTGCCATTGGTGTTGTCAACACGCGAGGGCCCCGCGTCGTCCGGTCTTTTCGATTTCGCGTCGCCATGCGCGGCGGCGCGTTTCAAAGCTTCGTAAACTCTCCCCATCACCTATCTCCCATCGCGTCCCAACGACGAAAGGCCGCGCCGATGTCTGCTGTGTCAGGCGCATCATCGTCGTCTTGCGCGGCGCGCGTTGCAGTGGATTGTGCAACTTCAACGTGCGCGTTTGTGTGCTGGTCGTTGCCGGCCGACCAGAGTTCTGCGCGACCCGCCGCAGAAAAGATCGGCGCGGGCGCGGCGCGGGCCCCACTGTTGCGGTCGCCCAGACCGCGTCGCTTCGTATCGGGCAGCATGTCGAAAGTGTCTGCGACCTCTTCGATGATCGCGCGATTGATCTGGCGCGCGTTGGCGGCGAAGCCCGCGAGCAGGGCGTTGTCGCAGAGGTTGTTGATCTGGCGCGGAATGCCGGCCGAGCAGCGAAAGATGTAATCAACCGCGCCGGGCGAGAAGATGTCCGCGCGCGGCGCGCCCGCGACCGAAAGCCGCGCGTTGATGTACTTGGTTGTCTCTTCGATGTTCGGCAGAGGTTTGATCTCGCAGCGCAAGGCGACGCGCTGTTTCAACTGCCGCAACTCAGGATTGTTCAAGACCGCGCGCAGTTCCGGTTGCCCCGTCAACACGATCTGCAAATGCTTCGCGGCGTCCGATTCAAAGTTCGAGAGTAATCTGATCTCTTCGAGCACGGCGGTCGAAAGCCCATGCGCCTCGTCAATGATGAGCACGGTGCGCAGGCCACGCGCGTTTCGTTCTTCGAGCGTGCTGCCCAACTCGAACAACAATTCCGACTTGTTCTGCCAAGCTTCGACGCCGAGCAGCCGCGCGATGTGTTGATAAAACTCCGGCACGCTCAAGCGCGGGTTGATGACGTAGCCGACCAAGACCGTGCGGTCGAGGCGCTGCATCATCCAACGTAGGATCGTGGTCTTGCCCGTGCCGACCTCGCCGGCGACGACGATGAGGCCCTTGCCGCTCTCGATCCCGTAATGCAAGTTCGCCATCGCCTCCGTGTGCGACGGCGTGAAATAGATGAAGCGCGGATCGGGCGTCAGCGCGAACGGCAGTTCCTTTAAGCCGTAGAACTCTCGGTACAACTCAATTCTCCAAGTCTGGAGTCTGGAGTTAAAAAACTAACTGCTTTTGTCTTGACTCCAGACTCTCATGTCGTGAACAACTCGAACACGTGCGTCAGTTTCAGCAAGAGCGCGAGCGCAGGGATGCTGACGACGGTGACGGCGATGCTGGCGCAGGCGAGTGCCGCATGGCGCAGGCGACGCCGACGCTGCTCGCGCGGCGTCAGCAGTTCGGGCACTGAGACGAGCACGGGCAAAGAGGTGTAGTGGCGCGCGTCCTCGACCGTCTGAATGGTCATGAGGCGCGGCACTTCAAAGCCGGCGGCGAAGACTAGCCCGATGCCTAAGCCCAACGCGAGGCCGAGCGCGATAAGCAACGGACGCTTCGGCGCAACCGGCTTTTCGGGCAGACTCGCCGGGTCAACCACCTGCACCGTCTCGCCTTGCGCCCGCGCGTTGACTTCGTTTGAGAGCACAGCCTTGCGCTGTTTATCCAGCAGGTCGTCGTAGGTCGCCTTCGCCGACTGATACTGACGATCAAGTACTTGCAGGCCGACCTCTGTGGTCGGCACGCCGTTCAGACGCTGTTGTATGTCGCTGATCTGCGCTTTGGTCTGATCGAGCAGTTTCTGTTGCCGCTCGATCTCGCCTGCGACAAACTTCTGGTTGTACTCAAGGCTCTTGATGGTCGGATCGTTTTGCGCCATCTCTTCAAGCTGCTTCTTTTTCTCCGCGATCTTGACCTTCTGATCTTCGAGCAACTCGTCCTTCTGCCGCTTGATGCCAGCGATTTGCTGGCGGACGGCGATCATGTCCGGGTTCTTCTCTTTGAGCCGTGTCTTCATGTCCTGCAACGCCGCGTCTAGCTCTGACTCGCGCTTGGTCAGTTCAGCCCAAGCCGGCGTCGTCTTTGGATCGGTGATGCTGTCCACCGAATTGTTAATGGCCAGTTCGCTGCGCTTCGTTGAATCGCCGACCTGCGTGGAGAGCATCGTACGCTGATCGTTTAGGCGGCCGATCTCGGTGATGTAGGCTTTCTGCTGATCGTAGAGGCCAGCGAGTTGGCCGATGAGCGCGTTTGAATCATTCGGCAGGCTGGATGAGTGTTGCGTCAGGAAATCGAAGCGTTGTTTCTCGATATTCTCCAGAGCTTGGCGCGCCTCGTTGACCTGATCGCTGATCAACTTCTCGGTCGCTTCGGTCTGATGCGTCAACTCGGTGATCTGCGCGCTCGTGAACTTGGCCGCCAAGTCCGAGGTCACATCGTGCGCAACCTGCCGCGTCGGGCCGCGAAACGAGATGGTGAAGCCGTTGGTGATGTCGTTGCGGCTTTTGTTGAGTTCGATGGTGATGTCCTTCTTGCGCATGCGCTCGACGAGCGCGTCCATCGGCTCGCCACGCTGGTGCTCGGCCGCATAGAGACCGTAACTGATGATGAGCGGTTCGAGCGTCGAGCGGCTGAGGACTTCGAGACTGATGTTATTGAGCCTGAGCGTCAAGTCTTCGTCCGACAACTGCGGCGCAATCGTGGATGGCACGCTCGACGGTTTAACCGTCAAGAGCGTCGTGGATTGATAGACGTCCGGCAAACGCCAGACGACAATCGCAATCGCGAACGAGATGGCCAACGCCGGCAGCACGATCAGCCACTTGCGCCGCCAAAGGATGCGCCCATACTCGCTCGGCGTCCGTTGTCTGAATTCAACACTCATTGCTAACTCCAGTGGTCAGTGGTCGGTGGTCAGTGGTCAGTGAAATCAGTTCTTAACTGATTACTGACCGCTGCTGTTCATAATGTCGCCAACGTTTGTTTGGCCTCTTCGACCTGTTCGTTGGTCAGCCCTTTGCCCGTGCCCATGTTGACGGCCAGTTGCAACTGCTGGCGCGCCTCCGGCTTGCGGCTCGACTTGGCGAGCGCGAGACCGAGATGGAAACGATAGACGGCGCTGTCTGCGCCGGCCGCAGTCGTTTGCTTGACGGCCTTTTGCAGTTGTTCAACCGCTGCGCCGTACAGAGCCTTTTTGTAATAGACCCAGCCGAGCGTGTCGGCGTAGCCGGATATGTCCGGGTACTTGCGCACAACATCCTGCGCGAGCCGCACGGCTTCGTCCAAGTTGCCCTTGCCGTATTCGGCGTAATCCCACGCGAGATTGTTCTCCGCAATCGCTTTGATTTCGTCGGGCGGATTGCGGTTGAGCGCGTCTTTGTAATCATTCACTGCCTTGTCGCGTCTGTTGGTCTGGTCCTCGACCATGCCGATGAGCGTGAGCGCGGCCGCATCATCTGTGTCGGGTTTAGCCTCGGCGATCTTGCGAAACTTGGCGATGGCATCCTCCGGCTGTTGTAAGTTGACGTAAAGCGAGGCCAGCGCATAGAGCGCAGGCGCATTGTTCGGATCGATTTCGAGCGCGCGGTTTAACTCATCCTTCGTGCTCTCGGCATATTGCTTAGCCTGCTCCTCGTTTTTATCTCTGCTCGCCGCGCCGCTCTGCACGCCGAAGATTTGCGCTTTGAGGAAGTGCAACCCCGCGTTGTTGGCATGCGCCGCGATGGCTTGATCGATGCGCGCGTGTGCGCGGTCGAACTGTTTTTGCGCCGTGTAGAGATTGATGAGACCGCCGAGCGCGTCGAGGTTCGCGCCGTCGAGTTGCAAACCGCGTTCGTACAACTGCTCGGCCTCGGCCGGTTTGTTTTCGGCGAGCGCAACGGCCGCGAGGTTGACATAAGAGGCGGGCACGTTCGGTTCGGCGTCGCGGGCAGCGTTGAAGTCAGCGTGCGCGGCCGCGGTGTTGCCCAGTTTCAGATTGGCTGCGCCGCGCGCTGTGTAGGCTTTGGCGCGCAGGTCTGTGATCAACTCCGGCGAAATCTGCTGGCCCGGCGGCGTCTTGCTGAGTTGCGCCAACAACTCGTCGGCACTGCGCACAGTGTTCTTCATGTTCTCGTTGCGCGCGTTCTCGTTGCTCTCGTTGCTGCCGGCGCGCAGACTGATCTGCGCTTGCAACAGCTTGCCCGGCAGATACTCTGGATAATACTTGAGGAGTTCGCCCGCGTAGCTGCGCGCTTGCTCAATCTGAGCGGCGTCGAGTTGGGCCTGTGCCATGAAGTAGAGCGCCTGCTGATCGTGCGGGTCTTGTTTCAGAACTTGCGCGAGATCGTCAATCGCCTTTTTCGCTTCGCCCTGTTGCAACAGGATGCGCGCGCGCAGTTGGAGCGCCGTGCGGTCGTTCTTATCCTTGTCGAGCACGGTCTGCGCTTGCTGCTGCGCGCCGTCTATGTCGCCGCGCTGGAGCATGATCTCGCCGAGCCGATAGCGCGCCTGCGGGTAGTCGGGCCACTGCGCAACGATCTCTTGATAGACTTTGACTGCGTCGTCATAGCGCCCGACGACCGCGTAGTAGTCGCCGAGCACGGCGCGCCCTTCGGGCCGGTCTTTGTCGAGGTCTGCGAGTTCTTTGTAAGCGGCTTCGGCTTTATCGTACTGCTTGAGGGCGAGGAAGAAACCGCCGAGCGTGCGCCGCGCCTCGCGGTCGTTCGGGTCTGCGGCGATGGCTTTACGAAACTCCGCTTCGGCTTGCTCGTTGTGTCCTTGCTGTGCTTGGAAGATGCCGTACTGCGTGTGCGCCAGCGCCGAGCGGTCGTTCGTCGAGATGGCGCGTTGAAAGGTCGCTTCGGCGTTCGCCAGATCGTGCTCCTGCACGTAGTAGCGCGCCAGACTCAGCAGCGACTCGATGCGCTTCGGGTCGAGATCAACCGCCTGTTTGAGTTTGTCCAGCGCCTCGGCGTGTTTGCCGTCAATATAGAGAATGGTCGCTTGGAGGATGCGTGCTTCGATGTGGTTCGGGTTGCGCTGCAAGACATTGTTGACGTACTGCTGCGCCTTCTCCTTTAGTTGGCTGTCGTGGTTCTGCTGATAAGCGAGCATGTACCAGTTGCCAAGCCGAATGGCGGCGTCTGCATACCAATCGGCGGGCGCATCTTTCGGATTCTGTTCGACAGCGCGTTTTAGTTCCTCAATCGCGGGTAGGATTTTGCCCTGTGCTTCATATGCTTGCGCCAAGCCCCAGTGAGCCTCGGCGAATTGCTCGTCAAGCTGGAGCGCGTTGCGGAACTCAAGCTCCGCTTCCGCATACTTTTTGTCTTGGAGGTATTGTTGGCCGCGCCGCAGGTGTTCGGCTTTAGCCTTGGCCGGATTGGAGCAGGCCACTAGCGCCAGCGCCAAGAGGACAGACAGCAAAAGAAATAGCAGACCCCGGCCGTGGCCGGAGCGCAGGCACTCTGATCGGTTCATCTCGCTTTTAAGACTCCCTCACGCGACCTGTCTCGCACATTCGCGACCGGGGCAACGGTCAACGGGCGGAAGATTTGCCGCGCGTCTGTTTTTAACTTCTGAGTGTTTGCGCGCGCCACTCGGTCGAAGCAACTGGACGCTCGGACTAAGAGGACGCGCCGGTTAAGAAAAATTGGTAATCGCCTGTCTTTTCCTGAAAGCCGCCCCCGCTCCGACAGGGTGGCCGGCTGCTTTCTATGTTACTCATTCTCAGACAGCGAGAGCAAACAAATTCGGCGCTTAGTTGGGGACGAACGCGGGCAAAGCGGGCGCGGCCTGCGCTGCCAGATCGGTTGCAAGCTGTAAAGCCTCCGCCTCCGAACCACGCACCGGCACAGTCACGCGCACCATCGCGCCATCGGAACGCCGCCGCCGCACGCTGTCGAGCACCGTATAAATCTTCCCCCAATACTCGCTCGCCAACGCGCGCCCGCGCCCTTGATACCAGTAGATCAAGACCTGCCGATCTGATCCGTGTTCGATGATGTAACGGTTCGCTTCAATCACGGGGCCGCCGCCGACGGGTTGGACTAGGATGCGCCCCGGCTCATTCATCACCCAGCCTGTGCCGGGCAGACAGTTGAGCGGGCTGTGATAGGTTGCGCCGTTGCGCTGCGAGGCGTAGTAGCCGACGTAAAAATTGGCCGTCGTGCCGTCGGGTCGCGCGTAATCGCGCGTGAGATAATCGTCGGCGAGCAAGACCGCTTCGGTCGCGGCGTCGAAGCGCGCGTCCACGCCGCGCTGCTGCCACGCGCCGAGTTGGACGGGAAACTCTTGCAACGGCCGGCGCTCGACGTGCGCCTCGCCCGCGCGCTCCCACACGTTGATCAATGCCCCGCCCGCAAGCAGGAACACGAACAACGCCCAGAACTGCCAACGCGCCGTTCTCATCGCTTCACACCACCGGCTCATCCGCACCGCGCACCGTCAATGCCGGCTGCGCTGCCGCATCCTTGACGGCCGGCTCGCTCTCAATTTCATTTCAATCTATCGCTGTCTCCACACCCAACGCCTGCGCCCGTCGCTGTCCTTGCGCGTCGTCTTTGCCTTTCCGCTTGCGCCGCGCGCACAGGTCGAGCAACCAGCCGACCGCGAACAGCAGCAGGAAGGCGACGATATAGACGACCCAACCGGAGAACTCGTGAAAGAAACCATCAGCGACCCGCGTGCCGTAGTAGCGCGCGAGTATGCCTGTGCCACTGACGCGCGCCGCATTGGTCACGATGGCGATGGGCACGGCGGAGAGAAGGATAATTGTTGAACGCCAGAAGCCGTAACGCTTGAGCCACGAGAAGCGCCCGCCGTTTCTGTGTTCATCGCGCGGATAGGTGAAGTAGGCGAAGACGACCGCCAGCGTCACGAGCGTCATCAACGAGCGGATGCCGCTACAGGCTTCGACCACTTCGAGCTTCTTCGTCGTCGTCGCGCCGAGCGGCATCAACTCGATCACGTTTCCTTGTCTGAGCACCGGAATGTCTAATAACTGCATCGCCCAGACCGCGCAACGTGAAGCGAACAACTGCAAAGGGAACGCGATCTGATTGAAGATGATCGCCGGAATGGGGATCGCCAACGCGAGGAGCGCAAGCGGCACGAGCGCGAGGCGCAGCACGCGCCAACCCCAGAAGTAGAGCACCACACCCGCGAGCATCAACACGAGCGACATGCGTTGCAGGTACAACTCCGCGCCCGCCGTCCCGGCCCACAACATGAAGAGCGCGCACACGACCGCCGCGCCGCCCCACAAAATGGCCGGGCGCTTCGGCACGCGCGGCAAGCGCGCGCGCGCGCTCCACAGGATGTAAGCGATGACGAACGGAATCAGCAGCCCGTGCGAATAGTTCTCGTCCGTCCACCATTGATGCGTCAGCCGGCCGAGCATCGCGGCATAGACGAAGCCTAAGACCGCGACGAGCAAGGCCGCGCGCCACAGTTGGCGATACGAGAACGACTGTATGTTTGACGTTTCGGACACTGCTCAGGCTGGAGTGACGGGCGCGTCGAGTGGCGACCTTAATAGGCCGTGATCTCTTTACCTCTTTTTACGAGACGGCCACATCAGCCGCCAATCATTTTCGAGTGTAGCTTAACGAGCGCAGCACAGGCAAACGAAAAAGGTGGTTAGTGGTCAGTGGTCAGTGGTCAGTGAGCAGTAAAAAACAGTCTTCCACTGCTCACTGACTACTGACCACTGACCACTGCTGTATCGCATTGAGGATGCGGTCGGCGGCTTGGCCGTCCCAGAGGGGCGGAAGGCTTCCGCGTGGATGGTCAAGCGCGTCGTGGGCGTTGCAGATGATCTGTTCGGGGTCTGCGCCGACGAGCCGGTTTGTGCCGTGCGTGATGGTGATGGGCCGCTCGGTGTTCGGGCGCAAGGTCAGACAGGGAATGTCGAGCGCGGTTGTCTCTTCTTGCAGGCCGCCGGAGTCTGTGAGCACAAGCCGCGCGCCGCTCAACAGACGCAGAAAGTCGAGATAGCCGAGCGGCTCGACGAACTGTAACTGCGGCGCGCGGACGCCAACGTGCGCGAGCAGACCGAACTCCGCGAGTTGCTTTTGCGTGCGCGGGTGGACCGGAAAGACGACGGGCAGGCGGCGGCTCAACTCTTCGAGTGCGGCGAGTAGGCGTGCGAGCACATCTCGGTCGTCCACGTTCGTCGGCCGGTGCAGCGTGACGACGGCGTAGTCTCGATCTTTAACGCCCAACTGTTCGCGCACGTTTGAACGCTTGGAGTGCTCCAGATGCGTATAGAGCGAATCAATCATCACGTTGCCGACGAGGCGTATGCGTGCGGCGGGGATGCCTTCGGCGCGCAGATTCTCGTCGGCGTCGGGCGAGGGCGTGAGCAGCAGATCGGCGATCTGGTCTGTGAGCACACGATTGATCTCTTCGGGCATCGTGCGGTCGTGGCTGCGCAGGCCCGCTTCGACATGCGCCACTTTAACTTGCAACTTCGCGCAGACGAGCGCACACGCAAGCGTCGAATTGACATCGCCGACGACGATGACCCAATCGGGTTTTTCGCTGATGACGACCGGCTCAAATCGCAGCATCACGTTGGCGGTCTGCGCGGCGTGCGACGCTGAGCCGACGCCGAGATGTATGTCTGCTTCGGGCAGATCAAGATCGCGGAAGAAGGCGGCGGACATCTGCGCGTCGTAGTGTTGGCCCGTGTGCACGACGACGGGCTGAAACTCGCGCGCCCGCCGCCGCATCGCCGCGACAATCGGCGCGACCTTCATAAAATTGGGCCGCGCCCCGACCACATTGATCACCTTCAGCATGTGACTCATCGGCGTGCGCGAGCTTAACGCACACACGCCGAGACAAGCAAAACTGATCGCTTGCTGGAAAAATCAAAGAGGCGGCGAGCATCACGTTCGCCGCCTCTGTCTCAGTTTTTTCTTTCACCTCAGCGCACGACGATCTGGACGCTGTTGCTGCGCTGAGTGCCGACGATGAGCGTGAGATCAACTTGCCCTGCGCCGCGCAGTTGCGCGACGAGCACACAGTTGATCTGATCCGCGCCGGCTATGCCCTGCTGCGCGCCCGCATACTCGACCGGCAACTGGAACACGCGCCCAGCGCTCGTGCGCGCTTCGACCACGACCGACTCGGCGAGGTTTGGGAGCACCACCCCGCCGCCTAGTTGCACGTCGTTCGTCGTGTCCGAGTTGGCCGCGCCCGCGCTAAAACCTGCGGCGAACAGTTGCAAGCGCGTGCGCTTGTCTGGGCCGAGCGTTTCCGGCGTCGTCACGTCGAAGGGGCCTGCGAGGCCCGTCGCCGCGTTCAAGACGAGGGCTGCGCCCGCGCCCGTGCCGTTGAAGGTAAAGAGACCCGGCGCGATAGGCGCAATCGTCACCGTGCCGCGCGAGACGTAGCCCTCTTGTGAAGTCACGATCACTTCGGCGTCGCCGGCGGGCAGTCCCGTCGGCACACAGAACGTGATGCGCGCGGGCGCGACATCGAAGACCTGCGCGGCCCGCCCGCCGATGGTCACGCTCGCGCTGGCGAGTTCATAAGGCAACGCATCGGCAGTCAGCTTGTCAGCGGCTGCGTTTTGCACAGCCAGCGGACTCTGCGCCGGATCGCCCGTGATCGTAGCCATGCTGCCCGGCGCGAGGACGGACGCGAAGCTGGCACTATTGAGCACGACAGCCGAGCCGATGACCGGCGGATTAGCTGTGGCGGGCGCGTGCGCTGTATCGCCAGGGTTTGGGCTGGTACTGCCGCCGGGCAAGAGACTGCGCGCCTGTGCCAATCTCGTCGCGATGATCTGCAAACGGTTCTGCACGCTGACGGGATAACGCTGCGCAAGGGCCAGTGCGTCGGCAGCGCGCGCGAAATAGAGCGCCGTGCGCAAAGCTTTATCGATCTGATCGACGGAAGTGAATTGAGCCGACTCGGACAGGAAAGCTGTGTAGGCTTGATTGATCAAAGCAATGAGGCCGTCAATCTGCGCAGGCGTCGCGTTGGCGTTGGCCGCAAGCGTCGCCGCTTGGGCCTGCGCTGCGGCCACGAGCGCAGGCGTCGTGGGGCCGGGCGTCGGTGTCGGTGTCGGTGTCGGCGTTGGCGTCGGCTGCACGGTGACGGACTTGCCGGCCCTGTCCCACGTCGCGCGCCCACCGTAGAGCGTAAAGGCCATGCCGTCGAGCGTCTTGCCTTCGAGACCGACTGCGGCCGCCGGCACTTCCAAGCGCACCCACTGGCCGGCGGCAGGCAACGCACCTGCGTAATACTTGCTGACCGTGCTGTCTGTGCCCCAAGCGATGCTGTTTGCGCCCCAGTAGGCACGATGCTCCCAACTGCCATTCTCGTGCCACTGCAACATGAGCTGCGTGGGCATGTTCGCCGCGTCGAGATAGACGTAAGCGATCAGCTTGTCGCCCGCGTTGACTGCGAGCGTAGCGACGGCGTTGCGGAAGAAGTGCTGGTGCTCGGTCGGATAGATGTTCGACTGGTGCGCGGGCCGGCCCGAGAAGGACGATGGGTTAGCGGCGATCCAGTTCCATGTATCGCTCTCTGTATCGGGGAGCGCACCCACAGGCAGCGCGCCCTCGACCCAAATGACGTCGCCAGTAACGGGCAGCGGCGTGGGCGTCGCGGTAGGTGTCGGCGTGGGCGTTGCCGTCGGCGTCGGTGTGGGCGTCGGTGGCGGCGTCGTGTTGTTGCCACTGATGGCGGCGGCGATGGCGTCTATGTTCGCGCCGGGGTTTGTGCCATCGGTCGCGCGGCCAGCGTAAGGGCTGGATGCGGCGAGATGATAGTCGCCGCTGCCGTAGCCAGCGAAGCCGATGGCGTTTGCGTCCGCAGCGAAGAAGTTATCGGCCGGGTAGTTGGTCGGCGTCCAAGGGCAGACGATGACGTTGCGCGCAAACTGACCCGTCGGCGCGTAGGTGTTCAAGGCCATCGTGCCTTCGCCGAGGCCGTCGCCGAAGAAACCGTAATCGTTCTTCCAGACGATGTTGTTGCTAAAGACGAAGCCGTCGTTCGTGAAGCCGTGGACTGTGCCGCCGCCCGTGACCGGAAAATCCGAGAAGTAGGCGATGCCCATGAAGCCGGTCTGAAAGACTGTGTTGTGTTCGACATCGAGGTTGACGCTTGAGGTGAACATGAGAAACGCGCCGCGCCCGCCGTAAGCGGGGCCGTTGATGTCCTCGAAGAGGTTGTTGCGGATCGTCATGTTCGCCCCGCGTAGAGAGGGCGAGTTGGTGTCTTGGTTGAGCACGTGGATGCCGGAGGAAGCGTGGCGCACGATGTTATTGGTGAAGGTCACGTCGCGCATCGTGCCCCAAGGCGTCTCGTTGTAGTCGTTGCGCAAGGAGAACATGATGGCGAAGCCCTCTTGCCCATCCAGCCAACAATTCTCGAAGACATTGCCGTCAACCACGACGCGCTCGGCGCGCTTCAGTTCGAACAGGTTCTTCACCATCCAGACGCCGCGCCATGCTGGCGGCTTGTAGAAATAGTTGCGGCGAATCTCGATGTCGGCCGGGTTAACGCCCGGGATGTAGCCGATTGCGCCGCCGAACATCACGTTCTCGCCCGCGCCTTCCAAGAAGTTATTGATGATGTGGAAGGGGCCGGGGCCGTTCCAGCCGCAGATGGCCTGCGTGTCTTGGCCAACGTTCTTGAAGTCTGAGAGATAGGAGTTGATGATCGAAGTCTCGCCGCTGTTCAAAGCGATGCCGCGCTTTAAGGGCGTGGTCGGCTCGCCGTGCATGTAGCAGCGATCAAAGGTGAGATGGTGCGGCACAAGGTCGAGCGAGTTCTGCGCGCTCGTGCCATCGCCCAAGGCGATGAGATCGCCGACCTGTACGTCCGGTGTCTGCTTGGCAAACTCGACGCCGATAAATTGAAAGTGGTGCGCGCTGGGTGCGGTCGCCAACGCCGGCTCATTAAAACCGGGCGAGACGATCTTTGGCATCAACGCGGCATAAGCCGGCGTGACGCGCTGCCCGTCAGGCGGCAAGGAAGCGAGTGCAGATGACTGGATAGTGATGTAGCTGCTACCTGACTTAACGGGCAGCGTAATGGGGCCGACGTAGGTCGCGCCCGCTTGCAACACGATGGTGTCGCCCGGCTGCGCGTTGTTGAGCGCGGCTTGCAGATCGCCGCCCGCAGGCACGTTGACTGTAGCGGCGTGAACTGAAGTTGCGGCCGACGCGAGGAGCACGCAGGCGGTAAGTAATAGGAAGAATGAGAGAGAGAAAGAACGGCAGGCTTGATAACCACCCCAATGATTGATGAGCATGTCCCTAGACTCCACTTCGGTAGCCGGACGATCTCTCGCACGCGAGAGACTCCTGGCTTTGCGTCCCTGCCTCACGACAGGTTTGCCTTTAATCGGTGGCAGCCCGGCGCGCGGTGAGTTTGGCGACGGGCGCGTGATATGTTCGATCTGACGAGAGGTGCCAAGCGTGACCGAGCGACGCGCGAACTTTTGCCGGACGCAAAAGCGCGCTTGCGTCTTCATGCGCTGTAGCTACGACTTCGGGCTTAGCTTAATTGAGGCTCGGAGGTTGGGTAGGAAGAAGGCAGGAGTTGAGACCACTCACAGATAAGGGAAGCACGTTTGAGTGGCCCGGTCGTTACGTCCCGTAGATCGTTTGCGCCGCATAATGCGCTCACAAGCAACTTAAGGTGGTCACGACCCTTCCCGGATCGCCTTCGGCAACCAGACAGTCTCCCGCGCCCATTCGAGTTTAAGGAGACTCACGGCTTTGCGCCCCTGCCTCGCGACAGGTTTGCCCTTATCGTGTGCAATCGTCAGATGAATGAAAAGATCAGCGTTGATAACTTGGCCACCGGCAACGATCCCGGCAGCCAAATTCAATCTAGCGGTTTCACACATCGTTTGTCAACAACGTTTTTCATCATGCTTTTTGGCTGAAAAAAGCGCACTTTTGCGCGTTCAGAGGTGGGCCGAAGGGCCACTTGACCGGACATGATTTGGCTGCTGCTCGTCTGTGTGTGCGGCTTGATTCAAGAGTGGTCAGAACCGCCTGCGGTAGCGGGCGGGTCTTAGTTGCGTAACCACAACCCGCCCGCTACCGCAGGCGGTTCTGACTTGGGCGCACGCAATCGTTTTAGGTCTGCGGCAACCCGTCTAACTGTGCGCCGATGGGTTCTTTGCTCGTCGCCGCGCGGCGCAAGGGATTGTTCGGGCGCAGGTGATAATCGCCTGCGCGCCAGTTGACGAAGCCGACTTCGTCGAGCGTGGCCGGATAAGCGTTGCGGCCTGCGCCGGTGAATGGCGCGCCACCGATGATGGCGTTGTCTGCGATTAGAGCGCCGGGGAAATAGAAGCGCACGGCGTCGGCATCGGGCGCGCGCCCGTCGCCGTGGAAACCGTAGTCGTTGTGCTTGACGATGTTGCGGCGGAAGATGAATCCTGCGGTCGGCTGGCCGAAGGCGGTGGTGATGCTGCCGGAAGTCAGGATCGTGTTTTGCTCGACGGCGAGGCCGTCCCAACCGTTGACGACTAGAAACTTGCCGCCCACACCCCAGCGCGCGTCCACGTCAGTGAATAGATTGTTGCGGATCGTCAGCCGATGCCCGCCGCGCCCTTGCGTGCCGTAAGCCTGAAAGCAGTTGGCCGCGTTGCGCACGAGATTGTTTACAAACTCAACGTCTGCGACCGTAGCATCGGGCACTTGCCCGCCTTCGTCCACGACGGTGAATAGCACGGCCGTGCCGTCCTGCGCGCTCGCCCAAGTGTTCGTAAACAGATTTGCCTCGATGCGCACGCGCTGCGCATTCTTTAGCTCCAGATGGTTCTTGACCGCCCAACCTTCGTTGCGCCAGTTGAGCGGTTTGTTGAAGTGGTTGCCGCGCACAAGGATGTCGGCAGGCACGACGCGCAGGCGCGGTGTTGCGCCGCCAAAGAGAATGCCCTCGGCCGCCGCTTCGATGTAGTTGTTCGTGATCTCGAAGGGGCCTGTGCCGCCCCAACCGCAGAGCGCCTGACTCTCCTCGCCGCGCCGCTTGATGTCTGCGAAATAGCTGTTCGTAATTTTGACCGCGCGCGCGTTCAAGGCGATCCCGCGCCGCTGTCCGTCCGCACGGTCGCCGTGAATGTAGCAACGGTCGAACTCGATGTCGTGCGGCAACGCATCAACAGACTCTTCTTGGCCCGTGCCGAGTTGGATGATGTTGCCCTGCCCGCCGACGGTCGGGCCGAACTCGACCGCGACAAAGCGAAAATGATGCGCGCCCGATGCGGCATTGACGACCGGCTCGCCCGCCACATTGCCGATCAATTTCGGCAGCGCGTCGGCATACTTCGCCGGGT
>Ga0209153_1000161_pt1 | contig 36313 bp, 34 predicted proteins | sample GraSoiAngelo_120_FD_185877 | JGI IMG/M metagenome (GOLD analysis project Ga0209153, IMG submission 185877) | Grasslands soil microbial communities from the Angelo Coastal Reserve, California, USA - 14_0919_09_20cm (SPAdes) (version 2) | ecosystem: Environmental > Terrestrial > Soil > Grasslands ... | reverse complement strand
GCCCGCTCCGTATCGGCATCGGTGGTCCTGTCGGATCGGGAAAAACCGCGCTGATGGATTTGCTCTGCAAGGCGATGCGGCAGCGCTATGACATCGCGGCCATCACCAACGACATCTATACCAAATGGGATGCAGAGTTCCTGGTACGCTCGGGGTCGCTGGCGCCGGATCGCATTGCAGGTGTCGAGACCGGCGGCTGCCCGCATACCGCGATCCGCGAGGACGCCTCGATGAATCTCGCAGCGGTTGCGGACATGCGCGCGAAATTCCCCAACCTCGATCTGGTGCTTATTGAATCCGGCGGCGACAATCTCGCAGCTACCTTCTCGCCGGAACTGGCCGATCTCACGATTTATGTCATCGACGTCGCAGCCGGCGACAAGATCCCGTCGAAGGGAGGGCCCGGCATCACCCGGTCCGATCTCCTCGTCATCAACAAAATCGACCTCGCGCCGCATGTTGGCGCGTCGCTTGAAAAAATGGATCTCGATGCACGGCGGATGCGCGGCGAGCGGCCGTTCGTCATGACCAATCTGAAAAAGAGCGAGGGGTTGGAGCGCATCATCAGCTTTATCGAGACCAGAGGCGGCCTCGATCCAACGGCGCCAGGCAGGCTTGGTTAAGAGGAAGCGTTAACAGGCTTGTGGCCGGCTAGCGCGGTCCTGTTGCAGAAGAAATTATCGCGCGATCAATAGGAACAATACCACTCGCCTGCGATTAATACTCTTCGGGTTTCGCCGGGATCGCGCCCGTGGTGCGGCACATTAAGCTTCGCGACCAAGTTTAGTTGCGTGCCTCAGGTGGCTCCTCCATGATGTGAACCGGTTGGCCTCATTCTCTTTTGGCTCGTTGTCGTGCGAGCGGATTTCGGATGCTTCCCTTGTTTTCTCGCCAACCTCTCATGTTCTGAGTGACCGAGTGGTTCGGCTGGGTTTCATCATCGGCTTTATCGCGCTGATCGGAGTTCTGCTCTCCGGCCTTGCGGCCTATCGCGTGCACGATCAGGAACTGACCATCGACGGCATCGCGCTGGCGCGTGCGATCGACGTCCACGCCAGCCTGGTTCAGGACCGCTTGACCGAGCGCGAACTCCTGGCTCGCGTTGCTGCCGGCCTGTTCCGCACCCCTTCGGTGGTCAAGGCCAGCATGCTGGAGCCGCTGCGCTCCTCGATCTATGCGTTCAAGACCGACTTCGTCGTCGCGGGCTGGGTCGCGCGACTCAAGCCGGCCGAACTCGATATGGCTCGCGGTGAGCTCGCGAGCGCCGGATTTTCCGACCCGACGATCCGCAATTACGACGACAAGCCGCTAGACCCGCGCTCGATCGACAAGCCGATAGATGTGCTGATGGACGTCGAGCCGCGCAATTTCGAGACCAGGGACTTTCCGGGACGGGCGCTCGACCAACAGCCGGTGATCGGGCCGATGCTGGCGCAGGCCATGGCCGCGGGAAAACCGGTCGCGTCGGACCCGACACCGCTGCTTCGTCGAAACGGGCCGGTCGGTCTGGTTCTGGCCGCGCCTGTGGTGCCGCAAGGCGCCGCCCAGCTCGCCGGGTTCGTGACATTTTCCTATGAACTGGCGTCGCTGATGCTGACCAACGACGATCTGTCGCTGTTCTCGGTCGTGCTGAAGGACCCGCGCGGCGACGATCGCGAGCTGATCGCCAACGATCAGGGCGTCGTCACGTCGCGCAAGCTTGCGCCGGATAGCCCGCCGCCGTCGGCAACGCGAACCGTGAGCTTCGGAAACCGCGACTGGTCGCTCGGCTATTATGCCAAGACCAACTCGATAAGGCGCGCCGAGCAGACGGCGGCCATCGTCGCGGCAATCGGCCTGTCGCTGACAGGCATCGTCTGCGGCCTGTTCGGCTACGTCGCTTACAACAATTTGCGCCTCAGCCGCGAAATCCAGGTGCGGATCGGCTTCGAGCGCCGGCTGACGGCGGTGATCGACGAGCTCAACCACCGCGTCAAGAACATCCTTGCGGTGATCCAGTCGATCGTGACGCGAACCTTGCGTCATGGATCCGACATCGACGTCGCGCGCGAACTGTTGATCGGCCGGATCCACGCCATGTCGAACGTGGTGTCGTTGCTCAGCGAAAGCCAGTGGCAGGGCGTCAAGCTCAGAGGACTGTTCGAAGCACGCGCGATACCGCACGCCGACCGTATCGCGGTGAGCGGCCCCGACGTCGCGGTCTCAGCGCGCGCGGCCCAGAGTCTCTCGCTCTTGTTCTTCGAGCTGGCGTCGCATTCCGACGAGGGCCTGTCGCTGGTCGGCAAGCATCCCCACATCGTTGCGAATTGGGAAGTGACGGGCGAGGAGCCTGACACGATTTTTCGTTTTCGCTGGGAAGAGTTCAACACCAGCGAAGCGACGCGCAGGCCGGACAGCGATTTCGGCGTCATCCTGCTTGACCGTGTCGCGCCGGAAGCGCTCGGTGGCACTTCGAAACGCTATTTTACCGAAGCAAGCTACGTCTATGAGCTCGTCGCTCCGATGCAGACCGTCGTCGACATGAACGAACGCGACCGTACCGAGCAAATCTCAGCGCCGATACGCTAGAGCCTGACGGCCTCTGTTCGAGCCATCATCCCGCCCTCAGCCGTTGCCGCCGATCACGGCGCGCACCGTCTCGTCGGGGCCGAAATCCTCGGCGCCCTCGACGTAGAGCAGGGCGGCGAGCTTCGACCGCGCGCGGTTGACGCGGCTCTTGATGGTGCCGACGGCGCAGCCGCAGATTGCCGCCGCATCCTCGTAAGAGAACCCGGAGGCGCCGACCAGTATCAGCGCTTCACGCTGGTCCTGGGGTAGTTTGTCGAGCGCGACTCGGAATTCCTCGAATTCCAGATGCGCGTTTTGCGCCGGCTGGGTCTTCAGCGTCTTGGCATAGTTGCCTTCGGCATCCTCGACTTCCCGTCGCCGCTTGCGATAGTCCGAGCGAAACAGGTTGCGCAGGATCGTGAAGAGCCACGCCGGCAGGTTTGAGCCCGGCTGGAACGAGTCGATATTCGCGAGCGCCCGTAGCAGAGTTTCCTGCACCAGATCGTCTGCCCGGTCGCCATTGCCGCTGAGCGAAATGGCAAAGGCGCGCAGGCTGGGTACCGACGCAAGGATGTCGTCCCGAAGCGATTCCGTGAGAGGCATCTACTCCCTCCCGTCTTCAGTTGGTCCCCCGTTATTGCCCACTTGGGATGTTTCCTCCGGCACATCAAGCTTTCGGATCAGTTCCGCGAACCGCTCCGGAACCCCTTGGCGCACGACGTCGTCGTACATCGCCCGGAGCTGGTGGCCGATTCTGGACTGGATTTCGGCGTTGAGGCCGCCCTTCCCGGGGGTCATATTCTTGCTTGCTGGAGACTTTACATCTTTCATGACCTGTTCCACGTTTCCCCGCGTGTTAAGTCTCTGTGGTTTCAAGCGTTATTCTCGGTTTCAGAGATGTCGCCGTTCGGGGCTAATTCGAAGTCGGCGGAATGGTTCCAGCGATTTTGGAACATTTCTCGGCCTCGGGCGTAATAAGTCGAACGGGGGAACCTTGGGCCGTCCCCTGAGGATGCATGGCCCTAGACACGGATGGAGTGGGGATGTCCCGATCACAGCTTGTTGCTGAACATTTACCGCTGCTGCGGCGCTATGCGCGCGCCCTGACAGGAAGCCAGGCTTCCGGCGATGCCTATGTCGGTGCCATGCTCGAAGCGATGCTGCAGGATCCGTCGGTGCTTGACGAGCGCTACGGACACCGTGCCGGCCTGTTCCGGCTTTTCACTCAGATCTGGAATTCGGTCGCGATCAATGACGATGCGGGCGTCACCACTCTGCCGATGCCGCCCGAGCGCCGGCTTTCCAACATCACACCGCTGCCGCGCCAGGCTTTCCTGCTGTTGTCGCTGGAGGGTTTCTCCGAGGAGGAAGTGGGCTTCATTCTCGGCACCGACGTTGCCGAGGCCCGGCGGCTGGCCGATGCGGCGGGACGAGAGATGGCCGCCGAAATCGCGACTGATGTCCTGATCATCGAGGACGAAACCTTCATTGCCATGGACCTCGAAAGCCTGGTGAAAAACCTCGGCCACAACGTGATCGGCGTTGCCCGCACCCATTCGGACGCCGTGGCACTGGCCAAGAACAGAAAGCCAGGCCTTATCCTGGCGGACATTCAGCTCGCGGACGGCTCTTCCGGGCTTGACGCCGTCAACGAACTATTGCGGACCTTCGAGGTGCCGGTGGTGTTCATCACCGCCTACCCCGAGCGCTTCCTCACCGGCGAGCGGCCCGAGCCGGCGTTCCTGATCTCAAAGCCGTTCCAGCCGGCGATGGTGTCGGCGGTGGCAAGCCAGGCGCTGTTCTTTCAGCGCAACTCACGTAATCGGACACCCAAAGCGCCCGCGGCGTAACGAGCTTCGCAAAGCTCGGATCGAAGGGATATGTTTGAGCTTTAGGGTGAGGCGTTGGCCGCGCTGGGCGGTCGTTTTCGGATACGGGACAACCGCGACCTATCTTCAGGAAGGCCGGTGTACAATCTTGCACAGTTCGCGACGTCGTGAATCTCGGTGCCTGCATTCGCGGCCACAACCTGCAGATCATGCCGCTCGATTTTGAGCTATCCTTTGGCGGCTTCCGACCCGTTCGCAAGTGCCGACTTATCTGGCGACCAATTCTTCGGCGGCGCCATTGAGAGCTGGCCGCGACCGACCGCAGCCTTAGCGCTACTTCAGTCAATCCCCTAGGCGCGCTACGCGAAGCCGCGAGCTCTTTCACAATCATGGAGCGGGAGGATTCAGTCGCACCGTACTCTGGGCTGTTGCGGACATCGCTGAAGTTGCGACGGTAATCTGTCAGATACGTTCTCGAACCAGGGGGCATTGGCGACCATTTTCTATTGGCCCCTCCCGCCGGTTAAGGGCTAGTGTTGGTGAATTAGAGAGATTGGATAAAGGCCACTTTGAAAATTTGATGAGCGCATGGGGGTCCGCCCCTCTCAGGGAAAGACCCGCCGTTTCAATTGATCATGGAGCAGGCTATGGTTTCGGCCAACCCACGAGGCTTCCAAAGTATTCTGAAGCGAGCATTCATCGCCGTCTCGACCGAACCGGCTGAAATTTTGACGCGGGTTGTCGAGAAGTTTCACGAAAGGCGCGAGCGAGGGGGCCCGACTTGCAGCTATGAGGCTGTGGCGGATTGGGATCAACGCTTGCATGAGCATCTCGACATCGAGTGGCCGTGCCCCACTTGCGCCGAATTCGGTGGGCTTTGGAGCAAAGCCATCCAGTCACTTACCAGCACTGGAATGCGGGTCGGTCCCATGAGTTTCGGCCCATGGAACGATGGCGATGCCGGATTGGTGCGGGCGGTTTGGAGTTTGACTCGTCACCTTCGAGCTGAACGGGTGGTTGAGACCGGCGTCGCGCACGGCTTTACTTCGCGCTTCATTCTCGAAGCGCTTGCCAGCAACGGAGCAGGGCATCTATGGAGCATCGATTTGCCGCCGCTCGATCAGGACCTGCGCCAACAGGTCGGCATCGCTGTTCCCAACGAACTCTCCGATCGTTGGATCTATATTCAAGGATCAAGTCGAAGCAGACTGCCAAAGCTCCTCTCTGAGCTCGGACAGATCGATCTCTTCATCCACGACAGCCTGCACAGCGAACGCAACGTCCGCTTCGAGTTGGATCGGGCTTGGGCGAAACTCCGGCCGGGCGGAGCGATCATCGTGGACGACGTCGATGCAAACTGGGGATTCCATACTTTTAACGAATCTTTCCCTGGACACTTTTGCCTCATTTGCGAAGCCGAGCCGATTAAGCCGGATCATCGACGCTTCAACGAAAAGGGACTGTTTGGGATCGTCATCAAACGCCCATCCGCCATCTCCGTGGTCGCCGGCGTCGCCATGGCCCCCCGCGCTTTCGCGCCGGCTGGGCGCTATCAACTTCCCCGGCGATGAGAAGTGAAGGCTCGCGGTGCGTAGGGCGGATTAGCGCAGGCGTAATCCGCCGCCCCGGCAACTTCGGGCAACGACGTTGACCGTGCGACCGCTGGGCAACAGCGGCGGATTACGCCTGCGCTAATCCGCCCTACGAACTTGATCGCTTCATGGCGAACATCCGCGCGGCGTAAGGTCGCGTGATCATTTAGGCGGTGTCATCATCCGCGAAGGCGGATGATCCAGTACGCCGCGACCTCTCGATTCCCACTGTGGTCGGCGATTACTGGATACCCGCCTTCGCGGGTATGACCAGCAGACGAGTAGGGCGGATTAGCCGCTAGGCGTAATCCGCCGCCTCGGCAACTTCGGGCAATGACGTTGATCGTGCGGCAACAGCGGCGGATTACGCTGGCGCTAATCCAGCTTGCGCAACAATGGACCAATGCCGCTGATTTGCCCGACGTGTCAAATGGCTTCGCTCCAAGCCTGCCTACTTTGCATGGGGTTGTTTTCGAAATTTAGTTGGGCGATCGGCAATGAGGTCATTCACGGGCTCTCAGGATGAGCGCGTTGGGCGGATCAGCCCAACTGCGTCGTCAGAGACGAAGTTGGAACAGCGGGCCAAGGCGCGGAACCTTGGCGAGCGCAGCGCCTGGTGGTCGATACCAATTCTTGAGGTCGCCAGCGATCCCGCAAACCTGCCGAAAAAATAAGGGAGCCGCTTTGGCGACGGATATGGGCAAGCGTATGGGCGGCGAGCCGACGAGACAAGATTATCCAGCAATTTCAATATAAAAAAGCAGGGCGCGGCTGGCATCACCACAGCCGCGCCCCACATCGCCGGTCAATGGGGCAGGGGGGAATAACCGGCTGCTGCAATGACTCGCGGCGACCGGAGTCGTTCCTCCCCACTGGAATTTTTTTACACACGGTTAAGTGATCGCGTTTTCCGCGAACCCGCCGGTTCCGCTCTCGTTGAGTCGCTGACCGCCATGGGGCGGGGAGAGCGGCCATGTCACAGATTTCCACGGCAATTTTTGGTGCGATGGCCGTTTCGTTGACAGTCGGTGCCGTCCAATTGGCATCCGGTCACGATTTGACCGGAGGGTTTGGCACTGGGCTTATCAATACCGGTCTTGTTAATACCGGTCTTGTCAATACCAGTCTTGGCACAGTTGGCACCGGGGTCGCAGCCACCGCGCCGACCGGCATCAACCGTGCGGCCAAGGCCGATCGCGCCGCTGCGGCGGTGGCGCCATCCGGCCCGACGCGAACGATTTCGATCCGGCTCGACAGTCTCGCCGATACATCGGTCGTGATCCGCATCCCGGTGGCGGCGGAGTTGCGCAACGCCCCACCGATCCCGGTCCTGACCAAGCCCGCCGATCGCGAGCTGACGGCTTGCGAGCCCGTGGTCAGCGCCCTGACCGAGGTCGCAAAGCTGCTGCGGCCCGGCCGCTGCGTGACCTGACTTTCGGAAAAAGAAGAGAGAGCCTATTCCGCCGGCGTCTGATCGGCGGCATGGTTGCGGTTGGCCATCAAGCCCAGCGCCAATCCGCCGACCGCAAGCAACGGGATCAGCCTCTTGATGCCGATGGCGCGCACGATCTGGAGACCGGTTGCCACCACCATCGGGTCGGCGAGCACGGATCGCGCAGCCGATTTGGCGGCAGCTTGGGCGCGCAGTTTGAGCTGGCGTTTGCGCACCACATAGCTGCCGGCCGCGATCAGCGTGAGCGCGAAGAAGATGGCGGCGCCGGTGAGGCAGGCTTCGATCGGGCCGTATTTCTCGAGCACCAGGATAAAGCCCGCGGCGCACAGGAATCCGATAGCGACAACCAGGGCGATGGCTGCGGCCACTGCCAGCGACGTCAGCCGCAGCGCCGCGCCGGTGGTTTGCTTGAAATCATCGACGATGCGCTGAAACATCCCTACGCCTCGATTTGAAGAGGGCATCGACAAACGCCACGGCGGTCCACCAGCGCCGCCATTGACCAAGGAGATTGGATGTTCTCGAGACTATCATCGCCGCTTCTTTCCGAACATCTTTCGTTCGCGCATGATCTTCTGAAAACCGGTTTCCGCTTTTTTGGATCGTACTCTAGCGGCGCCAGGTCACGCCGATGAGGAAGCCCAGGCCCAGCGCAAGTCCAACGCTGGCGAGCGGCCGCTCCGCGATGGCATCCTCCAGCGTCTCCTCGATCGAATAGGCAGCATCCTGCGCCGCGTCCACGATCGCGCCGCCGCGTTCTGTCACGTCATCCACGGCCGAATCGACCTGGGCGCGCGCCTGCTTGTAGCCGTGCTTCGCCTGTTTCTTTGCGGTGCCGGCAAAGCTGTTGATGGCGTCGGTCATTTGGCCGGCGAGAGCTGCGATGTCGTTCTTTACGGCCATTACATCCTTTTCCAGGCGCTCATAAGCCGGATTGTCCGTGATGTTTCGCATTCCAGCCTCACCATTCGTCACTGACATTGGAAAGCTCCCAAACACTCAAACCTTCGATGAATGAAAAACGTCGCGCTGTAATGGAAGTTCCATCCCTCATCCTGGCGGCAACTGCGGCGAATTGACCGGCAACAGATGCTCCTTGAGGATGAGCGCGACGATCAGGAGCGGTGACGACAGGAAGGCACCCATCGGTCCCCACAGCCAGGTCCAGAACGCAAGCGCGAGGAATACTGCGAGCGCATTCAGTGCAAGATGCCGGCCGATGATGGTCGGCGTGACGAAATGACCTTCGACGAAGGCAATTCCGGAAAAGGCCAACGCCGCCATCAGGCCGCCACTGATCGTCGGCAGGGCGATCACGCCGACCACCACCAGGATCGCGAAAGTAGCGATCGGTCCGATGATCGGAATGAAGTTCAAGGTCGCGGCGAGCGCGCCCAGTCCGACCGGGTTGGGCATGTGCGTAATGGCGCACACGATGCCGGTCGCAATGCCGACACCGGTATTAATCATCGTCACCGTGAGCAGATAACTTCCGAGGTGCACTTCGATTTCGTTGAGGATCTTCAGCATTCGCAGCCGCGCATCGCGATCGGCAAAGTTCATGATCAACGAACGGCGCAGGTCTTTCCAGCTCGCGATGAACAGCAACAGCGTCGCGAAGAACAGCAGGAATTCGGTGAAGGTCGGAGACAGGAATTCGAGCGCCGGCTGGACCCATTCAAATTTCGGCATCTGAAACGACGTCAGCGTACTGGGTACGCCGACCATGCTCTGCAGCTCCTGCCATAGCGCGAGCGGGCGATCGAACACATGCAGCTTGTCCTTTAGCCGTGAGGCGAGCTCCGGCAGTTGGGAGCTCCACTCCATCAGCGGAGAGGAGATCAGGCCGACGATCAACGCCGCGGCTGCGCCGACGGCGGCGACGATCAGCACCGCGCCTAGCGGCCGGGGGATCCTGTAACGCTCAAGGAAGCTCGCGGCCGGCGACAGCATCGTACCAACCACGAATGCCGTCACCACGGGGAGAAAGAACGCCTTGGCGAGATAGAGCACCGCGACGATGCCGATGATCAAAAGGCCGACCTGCGCAAAGGCTACGGCGTCAGCGCGGCGGATGACCGGCGGCTGCTCGGTTTGGCTGTCCGGGAGCGGCGCGCCGTCGGATGCGTTGGAAAGCGAACGTTCACTGGGAAGCACGCGCACCACACGTCTCTCCGCGACAGCAGCAGATGCGGCATGTGTTGGAATCGCTCCGCGGGTCGAAACTCTCGGTCGGTAACTTGCGCACGACATGAAGGTTCCATCGCAGAGACGCGAAGGAGTTCACTGGTCGGAGGGAACCGCGAAGGCGGGATCCGCGTTTGCTGGCGCGGAGCATCATCCGTGATGCGCAATGCAATGGGCAGCACATGACACAGCCTTGCAGGCCGTCACGGCGAATGGTGGTCAGGCGATCGGTCAAACGGGCGATATTGGGCGTGACGGCGATGCTGTTCGCAGCAAGCTTGACGCCCTCGGTCCGCGCCGAAGATTTTCTCTCCGCGCTGTTCGGAGCGTTCGGAGGCCGCCGCCTCGCGCCGCCGAAAGTCGTGATGCCCTTTGGCAACGAGGGTTCGCCGCAAAGCGACCCCCGCGCGCGCTACGCTGGCGGCCAGGCCTATTGTGTGCGCAGCTGCGACGGCCGCTACTTCCCGATCTCGGGGCCCGACAACCAGAGCAAGGCGACCTCGTGCAACAATTTCTGCCCGGCAAGCGAGACCAGGCTGGTCTACGGCAGCAGTATCGACGATGCCGCGACCGAAACCGGACAGCCCTATTCCGAACTGCCGAATGCGTTTCGCTTCCGCAACGAGATTGTTGCGGGATGCACCTGCAACGGTAAGGATCAGATCGGCCTTGCGCCGATTTCCATCGAGAAGGATCCGACGCTGCGCAAGGGTGACATTGTCGTCGGGGCGAATGGCCTGGTGGTTCGGAACGGCAGCTCCGCGCGGCGCGGCGCGTCGCTAAACGTCTCGCCAGCTTCGGATCGGCTGCGCGCCCGCTATCGGCGCGTGCCGGTGGTGGCATCGGAATAAAAAAGGCCGGCTGTGAGCCGGCCATTTTGCTGTGAAGATCGAAAAATCAGGCGGCGCGGATCTTGCCGAGGAATTCCGTCACTTGGCTGCCGAGCTGCTGGCTCTGGGTTTCCAGCGTCTTGGAGGCCTCTTTCACGTTCTCGGCGGCGGCCGCGGCCGCGTCGGCATCCGCCTTGACGCCGGTGATGTTGTCAGAGACGTTCTTGGTGCCCTGGGACGCATATTGCGTGCTGCGCGTGATCTCCTGCGTCGCCGCACCTTGCTGTTGGACGGCCGCCGCGATTGCGGTCGCGACCTCGTTGACCTCGCCGATGATGCTGCCGATGCCCTTGATGGCGTCGATGGCATCTCCCGCCACCTTCTGGATGTCGGCGATCTGCTCGGAGATTTCCTCGGTGGCTTTCGCGGTCTGGCTGGCGAGCGATTTGACTTCGGAGGCGACCACGGCAAAGCCTCTGCCCGCCTCGCCGGCGCGGGCGGCCTCGATGGTGGCATTCAGCGCAAGCAGGTTGGTCTGGGCGGCGATGGTGTTGATGAGGCCGACCACTTCGCCGATCCGCCCCGCCGATTTCGCCAGTCCCTGCACGGTGCCGTCGGTCTGGCTGGCCTGGCTGACGGCGCGGCTTGCGATCCCCGCGGCATGCGCAGCCTGTTGGCTGATGTCGTTGATCGAAGCGCTTAGTTCCTCGGAAGCCGAAGCGACGCTCTCGACGCTCATCGAAGCCTCATTCGACGCCTTCTCCGCGACCTCGACGCGCTGATTGGTCTGACGGGAGACAGTGGAAAGATCCGACGAGGTGGTGCGCATCTGGCTGGAAGCGTCGCCCAGTTGCTGGAGCGTCTGGCGCACCCTGCTTTCGAACTCGCCGACATAGGCCTCGATCGCGCGCTGGCGCGTTGCAGCGCCGGCGTTGCGTTCGCGCTCCTGCGCTTCGATCCTGAGCTTGTCGTTCGCCTGCTGCTTGAAGGTTTCGAGCGCGCCGGCCAGCGCGCCGATCTCGTCGCCGCGATCGGCATAACCGGTATCGACGGCCAGGTCGCCGGCGGCGACCTTCAACATGGCGTCGCGCATATTGTGCAGCGGTTTGATGACCCGGCGGGTGACCATCAACATGGCGCCACAGGTCAGGGCGACTGCTGAGATCAGGAACGCCAACTGGAGAAGGAGCGAGCGCAGCGTCAGTGCATGCTGGGCCGCGATGTGCTCCTGGGCAGCCGCAAGCGCAGCATCGGCGACGCCGACGGCGGCGGAAAGGCGCGCGACGGTCAGCGGGCTCCACTGGTTGGCGGTCAGTTCCGGCTTTTCGCCGGCGACAAGCGCGGTCAGGAGGCGATCGCGGAGCGCAAGATACTGCGGATCGAAATAGGCGGACTTGTTTGCGTCGATGGCCGCCGAAAGCGCCGCAGGCAGTTTCATGCCCCCCGTCGCTGATTCCAGCGCCTTCCAGGCGATTTCGATGCCGCCAGCCAGTTTCGTATAAGCTTGGTGGGTCTCCGGCGTCAGCTTGCCGGCAGCGAGCCCGTTCGACACCAGCAGCGATGTCTCACCGGCTGTGTTGCGCAGCAACCAGGCGGTCTGCTTGATCATCAGCAACTGATCGATCGTGGCATCCTGGTGGTTGATCTCGGCGGCAAGCACGCCGGAAATCTTGTCGAGCGTTGCGAGCAGCGCCGTCTCGGTGTCCATATATTCCTTGCCCAGCGCGGCGCGGCGCGACGCTTTCGGCTTGGCGATCTCCTCCCAGAATTCCTTCTGCTCGGCGACCACCGTCTTGAGCAGGCGATCGAACTCAGGCACGAGCGTTTGTTGCTGCGCGAAGGCGATGGAGGGAAGCACCTCAAGCGCGTGACTCATGGCGGGCATTTCCACATCGCGAAGCCCGCGCAGATATTTGTCCATTTCGCCATCCAGCGGCTGGTCGGAGTTCAACAGCCGGTTGGTGGTCGAGCGGTCGCTGCGAAGGCGATCCATGGCCTTGAACATGTTGGCCGAAGCGTCCGCGACGACCGCCATCCGGTTGGTCAACTGCAGGCGCTGCCAGGAGTCCCAGGCAGTGAGCGAAAAGCCGACGACAATGCAAAACGCGGTGGTCAGTATCACTGCTTGGAGCAGCGTGGATACGGTGAGACGATTCAACATGGATGCCCCCAAAATTCCCGGAGGCCATTTCGCCGAAGAATGGTTAATATTCAGCGAGGTGCGATGCCGAAAAAATCAGGGACGTATTGAAAGGGCTTGATTTTTTGCGAGGATTTGATGGTTCCGCCGCGGGAACCTTGCCCGGCTCTCGGGCGTTGACAAAAGGTTAATGGCGTTTTCGCAGCTGCTTTCAGGGGGGCTTTTCCGATGCTGATCAGCGTACTCGTCACCTTTCTCGTCGTTATCCTGGTGCTCTACCTCATCAACATGCTGCCGCTCGACGGCCGCGCCAAGCAGATCTGCCGCGTCATCGTCATCGTGCTTGGCGTGATCTCGCTGCTGAAATACATCGCGGTATTCTGAGACGTCGTTTCCAGGGCGATGCCAGCGGTCGCGCGAATGCGCCGCTGACGGGCTCGGCGTCCAGCGCTTTAGCGTCATCCCGAAACGGCCGCGACAAAAAGCCCCGGCTTTCGGCAGGGGCTTTCCTTCACCTGTGTGCGCTCATTTCAGCGTCTTGAACCAGTCGTCCACATCCTTGTGAATCTGATCCTTGGCGAAACCGTAGCGCTGCTGCAGCTTGCCTTCGAGCTGATCGCGGCGGCCTTCGATGACGTTGAGATCGTCGTCGGTGAGCTTGCCCCATTTCTCCTTGGCCTTGCCTCTGAACTGCTTCCAATTGCCTTCGACCCGGTTCCAATCCATTGCCATCTCCTCTTGGTGGGGTGTTTTTTCAACGAACGGCTGGATCAGACGTTCCAGCGGAATCCATCGGCATCGTGACCGCCGCGTTCAGCCAGGTACCAAGTCCCGCGAAGATCGTCATCCGACGATTCACCGGCCCGCATTACCGTCGCCGGATGATCAAGGCTCGACAACACAACTGAAAGTTAACCGTAGTGGGCAATAACGTACTCAGATCGGGGAATTTTCGGTTCGATTTTCTGTCTGAGCCGCGGTTAATTTTTGGGGACGCGCCTGCCATGAAATTTCGCTTAACGATCGCACGCGCGATGGTGTTGTTCGGCCTGGTGACGGCGGCCGGTTTGGCGGCGGTTGTATTCACCGGGATTTATGCCCTGAGTGAAGTCAAGGTGGGCGGTCCCCTTTACGACAAGATCAAGCTCGGCAACGACCTCGTGGCCGATATCCTGCCGCCGCCGGAATACGTGATCGAGTCTTATCTTGAAGCCACGCTTGCTTTGAACAATCCGGCCGAGGTTGCTACCCACCGCGACCGTCTGGATCAATTGAAAAAGGAATATGACGAGCGCCGTGAATTCTGGTCGAAGTCTAGCCTCGATCCCGCGATCAAGGCGAAGCTCGTCCAGGACTCACATCGCGAAGTGCAGCGCTTTTGGAGTATCATCGAGCAGACGTTCTTGCCGGCTTTGGCAAAAGGGGACGCGGCTGCCGTGGCAAAATCCTATTCGGAAATAACGGCGGCTTATCTTGCGCACCGTGCCTTGATCGACGAAATCGTCAAGAGCACCAACGATGACAATGCAGCCACCGAAACCGCGGCAACCCAGCGCGTCGGCACTTTCACGATGATCCTGTGGAGCATCTCCGGCCTGGTCTTTCTGGTCATTGGCGGCGGCCTGTTCGGCGTTGGCTTGGGCGTGATTTCGCCGATGACCCGGATGACCGGCGTGATGGCGCGGCTCGCCGGCGGGAGTCTGGAGGTCGAAATACCGTCACTGCATCGCGCCGATGAAGTCGGCGCCATCGCCCGAGCCGTCCACGTGTTCAGGGAAAACGCGTTACGCGTTCGGGCGATGGAATCCGAGCAGTCCGGCCTGAAGCTACAAGCCGAGGAGGAGCGCAAGGCGGCGATGGGCCGCGTCGCCGATGGCTTCGAGCAGGCTATCGGAAAAATCGTCGACGTTGTCTCGTCGGCATCCTCCGAAATCGAGCTCGCTGCCGGTGGCTTGACCAAAACCGCCGAAACGAACCATAAGCTCACATCCAGGGCCGCATCCGTTTCCGATCGCTCATCCGGAAATGCGCAATCGGCGGCTACTGCATCCGAGGAGATGGCTTCATCGGTCGGCGAAATCGGTCGGCAGGTTCAGCAATCGGAAAACATTACTCACGCCGCCGTGCGTCAGGCGGAGCAGACCAACGAACGGATCGCCGAGCTCTCGCAATCTGCCAATCGCATCGGTGAAGTCGTGAAACTGATCGCTGCAGTGGCCGAGCAAACCAACTTGCTCGCGCTGAACGCTACAATCGAGGCTGCGCGCGCCGGTGAGGCCGGGCGGGGCTTTGCGGTCGTTCCGAGGTCAAGGCACTTGCAGCCCAAACGGCCAAGGCTACCGAGGAAATCGGAGCCCAGATCACGCAGATGCAGTCTGCAACCCAGCAATCGGTGGCGGCCATCAAGGCAATCGGAACGACCATCGGCCAGATCTCCGAGATCTCGACGGCCATTGCGGCATCGGTGGACCAGCAAACCGCCGCGACGCAGGAAATTGCGCGCAACGTCCAACAGGCCGCGCAGGGCGCGATCGAGGTCGGCGGCTGCCTCAAAGATGTCAGCCGCGGTTCGGCTGACACCCAGGCGGCGGCGGAACAAGTCCACGGTTTCGCGCGATCACTGTCGCAGGAAGGTAGTGCCCTCAAACTCGAGGTCGGCAAGTTCCTGAAAATGGTTCGTGCGGCTTAGAGCATGATCCGGAAAAGCACGCCCTCGGGCTTGGCCGAAAGATCATGCTCAAACAAAAAATAGGGCGGTATGACTTTTCGAAGCAAGTCATCCCCTTTCGCCTGAACATCAGACCAGGTTCGCCTTTGCTTCACGGCGGCGCGCGGTGAGGATATATTCGGTATAGCCGTTCGGTTGCTCGCGGCCTTTGAAGATCAGGTCGCAGGCGGCCTTGAAGGCTGTGCCATCGAAGGAGGGCGCCATCGGCTGGTACAGCGGATCGCCGGCGTTCTGCTTATCGACCACGACCGCCATGCGCTTTAAGGATTCCATCACCTGCTCCCTGGTGATGACGCCCTGATGCAGCCAGTTCGCCAAATGCTGGCTCGAGATGCGTAAGGTGGCGCGATCCTCCATCAGGCCGACATCGTGGATATCGGGCACCTTCGAGCAGCCGACGCCCTGATCGATCCAGCGCACGACATAGCCCAAAATGCCCTGGCAGTTGTTGTCGATCTCCTGCTTCACATCGTCGGGCGCCCAGTTCGATTGTGACACCGGGATGGTGAGAATGTCGGAGAGTTTGGCGCGCGCACCCGCCTTGGCCAGTTCTTCCTGCCGCGCCAGCACGTTGACCTGATGGTAATGCAGCGCATGCAGGGTTGCGGCGGTCGGCGACGGCACCCAGGCGGTGGTGGCGCCGGCCTGCGGATGGCCAAGCTTCTGCGCCAGCATGTCTGCCATCTTGTCGGGCGCCGCCCACATGCCCTTGCCGATCTGGGCGTGGCCGGGCAGGCCGTCGATCAAGCCAATATCGACATTCCAGTCTTCGTAGGCCTTGATCCAGGGCTGCGCCTTCATGTCGTTCTTGCGGATCATGGGGCCCGCTTCCATCGAGGTGTGGATCTCGTCGCCGGTGCGGTCGAGGAAGCCGGTATTGATGAACATGATGCGCTTGGAGGCATTCTGGATGCAGGCTTTGAGGTTGACCGTGGTGCGGCGCTCCTCGTCCATGATGCCGACCTTGATGGTGTTCTCGGGCAGCGCCAGCACCTGCTCGACTCGGGCAAACAAGTCGCAGGTCAGCGCCACCTCCTCGGGGCCGTGCATCTTCGGTTTGACGATGTAGACCGAGCCGGTGCGACTGTTGCGGACTTTCGAGTTGCCCTTGAGATCATGGATCGCGAGCAGGCCGGCCACCGCGGCATCCAGGATGCCTTCGGGAATTTCCTCACCCCTGTCGTCGAGCACGGCATCGGTGAACATGTGATGGCCGACATTGCGCATTAGCAACAGGCTGCGGCCGTGCAGCTTGAGTTCCCCGCCATCGGGCGTCTTGTAGACGCGGTCGGGATTGAGCGCGCGCGTCAGCGTCTTGCCGCCCTTTTCGAAATCAGCCGACAGCGTGCCGTTCATCAGGCCGAGCGTGTTGCGATAGATCAGCACCTTGTCCTCGGCATCGACCGCCGCGACGCTGTCTTCCATGTCGAGGATGGTGGAAACCGCCGATTCAAGGATCATGTCGGCGACGCCGGCGGGATCGTCCTTGCCGACCATGTGACTGCGGTCGATCCGGACCTCGATATGCATGCCGTTGTTGACGAGCAGGATTGCCGAAGGTGTGGCGGGCTCGCCCTGGTAGCCTGCGAACTGCGCGTTGGACTTCAGCGCGGTGGCGTTGCCGCTCTTCAGCTTGACCGCGAGCTGGCCGGCGACGACGCCATAGGAGGTGACATCGGTGTGGCTGCCGGTCGCGAGCGGCACCGCGGCATCGAGAAACGCCTTGGCCCTGGCGATGACCTTGTCGCCGCGCGCCTTGTTGTAGCCTCTCGCCGCCTCGCTCGGATCGTGCGGGATCGCATCGGTGCCGTAGAATGCATCGTATAGGCTGCCCCAACGCGCATTGGCCGCATTCAACGCGTAGCGCGCATTGGTCAGCGGGACGACGAGCTGCGGCCCGCAGATCTTGCCGATCTCTTCGTCGACATTGGCGGTCTCGACCTTCTGCGTCGGCGGCTCCGGCAAGAGATAGCCGATCTCTTTGAGGAACGCCGTATAGGCATTCATGTCGAACGGCTTGCCCCTGCGGGTGCGGTGCCAATCGTCGATTTTAGCCTGCAAGGTGTCTCGAAATGCGAGCAGCTCGCGATTTTTCGGACCCAAGTCGCGGACGATGGCGGCAAGCCCGGCCCAGAACGTATCGGGCGAAATCCCGCTCTTGGGCGTCGCTTCCTTGGCGATGAAATCGAACAAGACCGGGGCGATTTTCAATCCGTGGGCATCGATACGCTTCATGATGGGCTTTTCCCGCAGGGCAAACGGCGTTTAGGGGCTGTACTTCGGGGTGAGAACAGCAAAAAGCGCGCCAAAGGGCCGCTTTCAAGGCCCTTGTAGCGCTAAAGCCACCTCGATGAGAAGGCCCTTGGACCGCAGAGGAAGCCCTGAGCGGAAGCCTCGAACGGAAGCCTCAAATATTGGCAGCGAGATCGACGAGTTCGTCGAACAGAATGCCGGTTTTGGCCAGCATCCGTTCAATCTCGTCGGCCGCATCGGAAACCGAGCGCGCCGAGGTATCGATCGTGAGTTCACTCGATGCCGGCGGCTGGTAATCATTGCCGATGCCGGTGAAGGCCTGCAGCGCGCCGGCGCGCGCCTTGGCATAGTGCCCCTTGGGATCACGGCTTTCGCATACCTCGGCGGGGGTTGCGACATAGACCTCGCGGAATGCCGCGTCCGCAATCCGGCGCGCCGCTGCGCGGTCTTCCCTGGAAGGCGAGACCGCGGCGACAATGGCAATGTGCCCGTTGCGGGCAAGATGGGTCGCGACCTCGGCGAGGCGGCGAATGTTCTCGGTGCGGTCAGCCGCCGAGAAGCCGAGATCGCCGTTCAGCCCGGCGCGCAGCGTATCGCCGTCGAGCAGGATCGGCGAGCCGCCATTGCCGAACAGCCGCCGCTCCAGCGCGCGTGCCAGCGTCGATTTGCCCGAGCCGGGCAATCCGGTCAGCCAGACCACGGCGCCGTTGTGGCGATAGCGTGCCGAACGCTCGTCCGGACGCAACGCGGATTCCACCGGCACGATATCGATCGGCACTGCGCGTTGCCCGGCGTCGACCGACAGCACCAGCCCGCCGCCCGCAATGCGGCCGGCAACCTCGATCACCAGACGCCCGGTGCGGGGATTGTCGCTGTAGGGATCGGCGGCGATCGGTTGCGCCAGCGAGATGTCGATCTCGCCGACATGGTTCTTCGCGATCGACTCGTTTTCGATGCTCGACAATTCTCCGGGATCGACCGCCTTCTCGATTCTGACCACGGTGGCGCGGCTTTCCCTGGTGCCGAGCCGGACCAGGATTTGTTCGCCGTTGGCGAGCGGCTTGTCGTGCAGCCAGAAAATGCGCGCGCGCAGCCGGCGGGTGTCGCGTGGACTCGCGCCGGTATGGGAGATCACGTCGCCGCGCTCGACAAACAGCTCGCGGTCGAGCGTGATGCCGACCGAGCGTCCGGCGCCTTGCTTGCCCTGGACCGGGGTGAGTGGCCAGCTCTCGACCGTCTTGATTTTCGCGATCTTGCCCGCGGGCATGATGACGATCTCGTCGCCGGCGGCAAGGTGTCCGGATTCAATGCGGCCCGCGACGATGCGGCGGTCATCGAACTTGTAGATCGCCTGCACCGGCAACCGCAATGCCAGTTCTTCGAGTGGCCGTGCGGGCTCGAGGGCATCCAGCGCCTCGACCACGGTTGGGCCCTGGTACCAGCGGGTCCGCGGCGTGCGTTCGGCGACGCCATCACCGTCGCGCGCGGAAATCGGGATCACCGCCGTCGGCGTCATGCCAAGGTCTGTAAGATGCGCCGATATCTCGTCGCTGATCTCGTTGAATCGATCAGCGGAAAAATCGACCCGGTCCATCTTGTTGACCACGACAGCGACCTGTTTGACGCCGAGCAGGTGCAACAGATAGCCGTGGCGCCGCGTCTGGTCGCGCACGCCTTCGAGCGCGTCGATGATCAACACCGCGCCGTCGGCCTGCGAGGCGCCGGTGATCATGTTGCGCAGGAATTCGGCATGGCCGGGCGCATCGATCAGCACGATGTCGCGCGATCCAGTGCGGAAGCGGATTTGCGTGGTGTCGATGGTGATGCCCTGGTCGCGCTCGGTCTGCAGCGCGTCGAGCAGGAACGACCATTCGAACGGCATGCCGCGCCGGGCACTGACCGACTTGAGCATCTCCAGCTTGCCTTCGGGCAGGCTCTTGGTCTCGTGCAGCAAGCGTCCGACCAGCGTGGACTTGCCGTGATCGACGTGGCCGACGATGACGATGCGGACCTGCGGGCGCGTGGTGCCGTTGGGCGTTGCCGATATCGATGCGGGGAGGATCATCTTCATGGCAGCGCTCACACTTAAATGTTGACTAGAGATAACCGGCAACCCGCAGCCGCTCGAAAGCGTCTTCGGTTTCGTGGTCGAGCGCGCGTCCCGAGCGCTCGGGCACTTTGGTCGCTTCGAGCTCAGCCAGGATTTCCTCGATATTCGCGGCGGCGGACGCGACCGGGAAGGTGATGTCGGCATCGCCCAGCGAGCGATAGCGCTTGCCGTCTTTCGCCAGATAAAGCGGGATGATCGGGATGTTCTCGCGCTTTGTGTAGGCCCAGATGTCGGCCTCGGTCCAATGCAGGATGGGGTGAATGCGCAAATGCGCGCCCGGCGGCGGCGAGGCGTTGAACTGATCCCAGAATTCCGGCGGCTGATCACGCACGTCCCATCCGCCTTCGGTGCCGCGGGGTGAGAACACGCGCTCCTTGGCACGCGTCGCCTCTTCGTCGCGGCGGATGCCCGCGATCAGGCCGTCGAAGCCAAATTTGGCGAGCGCGAGCTTTAGTCCTTCGGTCTTGCGCGCGGCCGATCGCGCCGCCGGCGGCAGCGTCGGATCGATCGTCTCGATCGGCGGGCAGGGCTCGACGCGCAGATCAAGCTCCCATTCCTTTCCGTAGCGATCGCGGAACGCATACATCTCCGGAAATTTCTTGCCGGTGTCGACATGCAGCGCGGGGAACGGCACGCGGCCGAGGAACGCCTTGCGCGCGAGCCAGATCATGACGTTGGAATCTTTGCCGAGCGACCATAGCAGCGCCAGTTTCTTCAGCCGTGCGAAGGCTTCGCGCAGGATGTAGATGCTTTGCGCCTCCAGCGCGTCGAGATGATCGATCGAGGGCGCCCCGCTGCGTGCGGCCAGCGCAATTTGCGGGATGGCGTTGCCGTTTGCCGGGGCCACCCACCGCGACGGGTCCTTGGCGGATTCGTTGTTGAGAACATGCATCTCGTGGCCCTTGGCGTTGGGAGGCGAAAATTCTATAGTTGCACTGCAATAGAGAAGAAATAAATTTCTCTTTGCGGGCGTTGAACGAGACATATATAGAAAATAATTCCAGTCAACCCCGAATGTGGGGAAGTGAGTATCGCATGCGCTATCTGCCGATATTCCTCGATCTGCAAACCGGCCCGGTGCTGCTCGTGGGCGCCGGCGAGCTGGTGCGGGCGAAATTGCGCCTGCTCGCTGCGGCCGGGGCGCGCATCCGCTGGTATGCGACCGATCGCGATCATGATGTCAGCGGGCTTGATCCCACTGACGCGGCGCGGGTCGAGTTCGCGCAAGGCGATCCGCTGACGGCCGATCTCACCGGTGTCGTTGCGATCCTCTGCGCCGGCGCCGGCGATATCGGCGTGGCGATGTCGGTACGGGCCAAGTCGGTTGGTTTGCCCATCAATGTGATGGACGATCTCGTGCATTCGAGCTTCGTCTTTCCTGCCATCGTCGATCGCGGCGACGTCGTCGTCGCGGTCAGCACCGGCGGCGCATCGCCGGTGGTCGCGCGCCGCGTGCGCGAACGTATCGAGGCCGCTCTGCCCGCACGGATCGGCGATCTCGCCGCCTTCATCGGCCGCTTCCGCAAATCCCTCCACGGCCGCATTGGCGAAACCGCGCTGCGCCGCCGGTTTTGGGAGCGCGTGATCGATGGTCCGATCGGCGCGCTCGTGCTCGCGGGACGCAAGGCCGAGGCCGAGGCGGCGCTGAACGATATTACTGATCCTTCCGCCTTCGCCGGCGCGCAGACCTCAGGTGCGGTCGAAGGCCATGTAACGCTGGTCGGCGCCGGTCCCGGCGATCCGGATCTGCTCACAATCAAGGCGCTGCGCGCGCTGCAGGACGCCGATGTCGTGTTCTATGACGAGCTGGTATCGCCTGAGATTCTCGACCGCATTCGCCGCGATGCTTCGCGCGTGCCGGTTGGTCGCCGCGTTGGCAAACCCGGCATCGGGCAGGGCGCGATCAACCGATTAATGATCGAGGCTGCCAAATCGGGTCAGCGCGCGGTGCGGCTGAAGGGCGGCGATCCCTTGGTGTTCGGCCGCGGCGGCGAGGAGATCGAGGCGCTGCGCAAGGCGGGTGTTGCCTATTCGGTGGTGCCGGGGATTACCGCCGGGCTTGGCGGCGCCGCGCAGTTCGAGGTACCGCTCACCTATCGCAACGAAGCGCTGCGCATCACTTTCCTCACCGCGCACAAAGCAAAGGACGCCGAGGCCGTCGATTGGTCGGCTCTCACCGACACCAGAATGACGGTCGTCGTCTATATGGGCATGACCGCAGCGCCCTCGGTTCGCTCAGGGCTGCTCTCCGCGGGGCGCTCGCCGCAGACGCCGGTCGGCGTGTTCGCGCGAGTAACGCGGCTGGACGCGCAAGCCGCGGTCGGCCGGCTCGAAGACCTGCCGGCGCTGGTCGAAAAGATCGACGGCGGTCCGGCCATCCTCATCATCGGCGATGTCGTCGCGCATTCCGCGCCCTGGCGCCATCAGAACCTCAATCACGTCATCTCGAAAATCCTGGAAGCTGCCGCATGACCTCTCCGCTGGAACAGAAGAAAATCAAGATTACCGGTCCTTCGGTGGTGACGGCGAACCGCACCTGGGACGGCATCGTCGTCTATCGCACGCCCGAGCAGGGTTGGTCGGCGAAGCTTGCGGATGCCGCGATCGTTCGTACGTCCGACGATGCCCGCGCGCTGCTTGCCGAATCTGTCGCCGACGATGTCGGCGCGATCGGCGCCTATATCGCGCCGGTCGAAGTCAGGGACGGCGGCGCGATCGAGCCGGGCAATCTGCGCGAGCAGATCCGCTCGGCCGGCCTCACCATCGGCCTCCCGGTACAGGCTTAAAGGCGTCTCTCATGTACGCATATGACGAACTCGATCGCACGCTGATCAACGAGCGCGTCTCGGAATTTCGCGATCAGGTGAAGCGCCGCCTGTCCGGCGAGCTCACCGAGGACGAATTCAAGATGCTGCGGCTGCAGAACGGCGTCTATCTGCAATTGCACGCCTACATGTTCCGCGTCGCAATCCCCTACGGTACGCTGTCGTCGAGGCAATTGCGGCAGCTCGCGCATGTCGCCCGCCGCTATGACCGCGGCTACGGCCATTTCACCACGCGGCAGAACATCCAGTTCAACTGGATCAAGCTTGCCGAATTGCCGGACGCGCTGGCGGATCTCGCCGAAGTCGGCATCCACGCCATGCAGACCTCGGGCAACAATACCCGCAACGTGACCTCGGACCAGTGGGCCGGCGTCGCGCCGGGCGAAATCGAGGACCCGCGCATCTGGTCGGAGATCTTGCGGCAGTACACGACGCTGCATCCGGAATTCTCGTTCCTGCCGCGCAAATTCAAATTCGCGATCACCGCCTCAGCGCATGATCGCGCCGCGATCAAGATCCACGACATCGGCCTGCGCCTGCACAAGAATGCGCAAGGCGAGACCGGCTTCGAGGTGATGGTCGGCGGCGGGCTCGGCCGCACCCCGTTCATTGCGAAGACCATCCGCACCTTCGTCCACGGCAGCGATCTCTTGAGCTATGTCGAAGCGATCATGCGCGTCTACAACCAGTACGGTCGCCGCGACAACATCTACAAGGCACGCATCAAGATCCTGGTGCATGAGCTCGGCATCGAGCGATTCGCCCAGGAAGTCGAGGAGGAGTGGCAGCAGATCCGAGACGGCGCGCTGAAGCTCGACGACAGCGTGGTCGAGGAGATCCGTTCGCGCTTCACCTATCCGGCCTATGAGAAGCTTGCGCATATGCCGGACGAGCTGAGGAAGGCGGCACATGATCCGCATTTCGAGGCCTGGCGCCGGAACTCGGTATTCCCGCACAAGGTGACGGGCTACGCGATCGTGACGCTGTCGTTGAAGCCGGTCGGCGGACCGCCCGGTGACGCCACCGCCGACCAGATGGATGCGCTGGCCGACCTCGCCGACAAATATTCCTTCGGCGAAATCCGCGTCGGCCACGAGCAGAATCTGGCGCTGCCCCACGTCGCGCGGCGCGACCTGCCCGCGCTGTGGAAGGCGCTGGACAAGATCGGTCTCGCCACGCCGAACGTCAACCTGGTGTCGGACATCATCGCCTGTCCGGGGCTCGACTACTGCTCGCTCGCGAATGCGCGTTCGATCCCGATTGCGCAGGAACTGACGCGACGCTTTTCCAATCACGACACCGCCAATCTGATCGGGCGGCTGCACATCAACATTTCCGGCTGCATCAATGCCTGCGGTCATCATCACGTCGGCCATATCGGCATTCTCGGTGTCGAGAAGAACGGCGAGGAATTCTACCAGATCACGATTGGCGGCCGCGCCGACGAGAACGCACAACTCGGAAGCCTGGTCGGGCCGGCGGTGCCCTATGCCGAAGTCGCCGATGTGATCGAAGATATTGTCGAGGCCTACCTCGCGCTGCGCGCCAGCCCCGACGAGTTGTTCGTCGATTCGGTGAAGCGGCTCGGTGTCGAACCATTCAGGGAGCGGGTTTATGCCACTCGTTAAAAACGGAAAGATATCCGACGATGCTTTCGTCCACGTAGTGGACGATGCGCCGCTGCCTCCCGACGGCGCCATCCTGATTTCGGCCGCTCGGTTCCTGGAGGATCCCGAGGCGATCTCGCGCCGTCTCGGCAAGACCGGCGTGGTCTGGCCGAATAATCGCGACGTCGACGATCTCGTGCCCTATCTCGACCGGCTCGCCGCGGTGGCTTTGGTGTTCCCGACTTTCCGCGATGGCCGCGCCTACAGCCAGGCCCGGCTGTTGCGCGAACGCTTCCTCTATCACGGCGAATTGCGCGCCACCGGCCAGGTGCTGCGCGACCAGTTCGTGTTCATGCTGCGCGCCGGCTTCGATGCGTTCGAGGTGAGGAAGCAGGCCGACGCAGAGGTCTTTGCCCAGACCGCCAAGCGCTATTCGGTGTTCTACCAGCCGACCGGCGATGGCCGCGTCACGGCGTTGAACCGGCGGATGCAGCTTCGCCATTCCGAAAGCGCCGGGCTGTGAGTACACTCGTGCATCAGACGTCCCTCGAATCGGCGGCGGTCGGCTTGCCCGCGGCGGCGGAGCTTGATCGCGCGCTTCGAAATGCCGCGCCTAACGAAGTGATCGCAACTGCGCTGAAGGTCGTCGGCCGCGACCATCTCGCTCTGGTCTCGTCCTTCGGCACCGAATCGGCGGCGCTGCTCAAGGTGATGGCGGACGTCGATCCCTCAATCCCCGTGATCTTCCTCGATACCGGCTGGCTGTTCGACGAGACGCTTCGCTATCGCGACACCTTGATCGCAACGCTCGGTTTGGGCGATGTGCGTTCGATCAAGCCGTTGGAAGAGACGCTATCGCGCGAGGATCCGGACCGTGAATTGTGGTTCTCCGATCCCGATGCCTGCTGCCGCATCCGCAAAGTCGAGCCGCTCGCGCGGGCATTGAAGCCGTTCAGTGCCTGGATCAACGGGCGCAAGCGCTTTCAGGGCGGGCTGCGGGCGGAGATTCCGGTCGTCGAGCAAGACGGCGCCAGGTTGAAATTCAATCCCTTCGCCAACGTCTCGCGCGAAGACATCGAGGCGATCTACAGCACCGCCAACCTGCCGCCGCATCCATTGCTCGCATCGGGCTTCCTGTCGGTCGGGTGCATGCCTTGTACCAGTCGCACCTCGCCGGACGAGGACGCGCGCGCCGGCCGTTGGCGCGGCCGACCCAAGACAGAATGCGGCATCCATACGACGAAGACTGCGTAGCACAACGCGGCTGCCGGGCGTGAAACAAGGAAATCCGGTTTCGTTGACTTAGGGACGTTTGACCCCGAGTTATGTCCGCAGGCCTTGGACGGTCGATTTCGACGATCGATGTTGTCGTCAAGGCAAGGGGAGATTGAGATGATCCGTCGTCTGCTGCCGGCCGTTGCTGGATTGTTGTTGTGGGCAAGTTCGGCAGTCGCGGCCGACCTCACATTGCTCAATGTTTCGTACGACCCCACGCGCGAGCTCTATGCTGATTTTAACAAGGCGTTCGCCGCGGCGTATAGTAAGGAAACCGGCAAGAGCGTCGAGATCAAGCAGTCGCATGGCGGCTCCGGCTCGCAGGCGCGCGCGGTGATCGACGGCTTGCAAGCCGATGTAGTCACGTTGGCACTCGCCTATGACATCGACGCCATTGCATCGAAAGGCCTGATCGCCGCCGATTGGCAGAAGCGCTTGCCATTGAATGCCGCGCCCTACACCTCGACCATCGTGTTCCTGGTGCGCAAGGGAAATCCGAAAGGCATCAAGGATTGGGATGATCTGATCAAGCCGGGTGTCGACGTCATCACTCCCAATCCGAAAACATCCGGCGGCGCGCGGTGGAATTATCTCGCCGCCTGGGGCTATGCCGAGAGGAAATTCGGCTCGGCCGACAAAGCAAAACAATTCGTCGCCGATCTCTACAAGAACGTGCCGGTGCTGGATGCCGGCGCCCGCGGCTCGACCGTGACCTTTGTCGAGCGGGGCGTCGGTGACGTGCTGCTCGCCTGGGAGAACGAGGCTTTCCTGGCGCAGCGCGAATTCGGCAAGGACAAGTTCGAGATTGTCTCGCCGCCGCTTTCGATTCTCGCGGAGCCGCCGCTCGCCGTCGTCGATACCGTTGCCGATAAGAAAGGCACACGCGCCGTCGCGGAAGCCTATCTGAGGTACTGGTATACAAAGGAAGGCCAGGAGATTGCCGCGCGCAATTCCTATCGTCCGCGCGATTCAGAAATTGCCAAGGAATACGAGAACTCGTTCGCCAAGGTCGAATTGTTCACGATCGACGAGGTGTTCGGTGGCTGGGCCAAGGCGCAAAAGGAACATTTCGCCGAAGGCGGCGTTTTCGACCAAATCTACAAGAACTGACTGGGTTGGTACGGCCGACGCGCCGGGGGCATTTTGAGCGCAAGTTTGAAACGACGCAGTACGTTGCCGGGGTTCGGTCTTTCCTTAGGCCTGACCCTGACCTGGCTTTCCATCATCGTCCTGATACCGCTGGCAGCGTTGTTCCTGAAGACGTTTGAGCTGTCCCCCGATCAGTTCTGGAACATTCTCACCAGCCGCCGCACGTTGAATGCGCTCAAGATTTCGTTCGGCCTCGCCTTTGCCGCCGCCCTCGTCAATCTGGTGATGGGGACGATCATCGTCTGGGCGCTGGTGCGCTATCGTTTCCCGGGACGGCGGCTGTTCGACGCCATCGTCGATATTCCCTTTGCATTGCCGACCGCAGTCGCCGGCGTGGCGCTGACCTCGCTGTTTGCGGAAAAAGGCTGGCTCGGCGCGCCGCTTGCGGCCATTGGAATCAAGGTCGCGTTCACGCCGGTCGGCATTTTCATTGCCATGGTCTTCATCGGCATTCCATTCGTGGTGCGCACCGTGCAGCCGGTGCTGATCGACCTTGATCCCGAGATCGAGGAAGCTGCGGCGAGCCTGGGGGCCAACCGCTGGCATACCGTGTCGAAAGTGATCCTGCCGAGCCTGATCCCGGCGCTCTTGACCGGGCTTGCGCTCGCATTCGCACGCGCCGTCGGTGAATACGGCTCGGTGATCTTCATCGCCGGCAACCTGCCGAACGTCTCCGAAATCGCACCGCTCCTGATCGTGATCCGGCTGTCGGAATTCCGCTATGCGGACGCCACCGCGATCGCCGTCGTCATGCTGGTGGCATCGTTCCTGATCATCTTTGTCGTCAACCGCTTGCAGCGCTGGGCGCAGACGCGCGTCCCCGCGCATTGAGAGGCCGGGCGATGACGATGGAATTGCAGCAATCGCTGGAGTACGCTGCTCCGGAGGTGAGAAGCCGCGTGCGCCCATTTGCTGCGCCTGATGACGTGCGTTCCGAACCCAGGTTCGTTCGCATCGGCATCATCGCGCTTGCAACCGCGTTTTTGAGCGTCTTTGTGGTGTTGCCGCTGGTCGTGGTGTTCGCCCAGGCGTTTTCCAAAGGGGTGAGCGCCTATTTCGCAGCGCTGTCCGATCCGGAAGCGCTGTCGGCGATCAGGCTGACGCTATTGGTGGCCGCGATCTCCGTCAGCCTCAATCTGGTATTCGGCGTGATTGCCGCATGGGCGATCGCCAAATTCGAATTTTCCGGCAAGACGGCCCTCGTCACGCTGATCGATCTGCCGTTCTCGGTGAGTCCGGTGATTTCGGGTCTCGTCTTTGTGCTGCTATTCGGTGCGCAAGGCTATTGGGGGCCTTGGCTGCAAAGCCACAATATCCACGTGCTGTTCGCGCTGCCCGGCATCGCGCTTGCCACCAGCTTCGTGACCTTTCCGTTCGTGGCCCGCGCGCTGATCCCCTTGATGCAGGAGCAGGGCACCCAGGAAGAAGAGGCCGCGATCTCGCTCGGCGCATCGGGCCTGCAGACCTTCTTCCGCGTCACGCTGCCGAACATCAAATGGGGCGTGCTGTACGGCGTGCTGCTCTGCAACGCGCGCGCCATGGGCGAATTCGGCGCGGTGTCGGTGGTGTCCGGCCATGTTCGCGGCGAGACCAATACCATGCCGCTGCTGGTCGAAATTCTCTACAACGAATACCAGTTCGTATCATCGTTCGCGATCGCCTCGCTTCTCGCCATGCTGGCGCTGATTACGCTCATCGCCAAGACCATGCTCGAACGGCATATCGATGAGGAGGAATTGCCGCATGACGATTGAAGTCAAAAACCTGGTCAAGAAATTCGGCACGTTCGCCGCTCTTGACGGCGTCGATCTCAAGATCGGCAACGGCGAATTGCTGGCGCTGCTCGGCCCGTCGGGTTCGGGCAAGACCACGCTGTTGCGGATCATTGCAGGCCTCGATTGGCCAGACTCCGGCGAGGTTTCGTTTGACGGCGAAAACGCGCTTGTCCGCGGCGCCGGCGAGCGTCAGGTGGGATTCGTGTTCCAGCACTACGCGCTGTTCCGTCACATGACGGTGTTCGAGAATGTCGCGTTCGGCCTGCGCGTGCAGCCCCGCTCGATCCGCAAGGATGACGCATCGATCCGCGCGCGCGTCAAGGAATTGCTCGATCTGGTGCAGCTTGATTGGCTGGCCGGACGTTATCCCAGCCAATTGTCGGGCGGCCAGCGCCAGCGCATTGCGCTCGCGCGGGCGCTGGCGATCGCGCCGCGTATCCTGCTGCTCGACGAGCCGTTCGGCGCGCTGGATGCCAAGGTGCGTAAGGAATTGCGTCAATGGCTGCGTTCGTTGCATCAGGAGATCAACGTCACCTCCATCTTCGTCACCCACGACCAAGAAGAGGCGCTCGAAGTCGCCAATCGCGTGGTGGTGATGGATAAGGGCCGCATCGAGCAGATCGGCACACCCGGCGATGTCTACGACAATCCGGCCACCGCCTTCGTGCACGGCTTTATCGGCGAGTCGATCGTGCTGCCGGTCAATGTCAGTGACGGACGGGTGCGGCTCGGCGACAAGGCCCTGAAGATCGCCGCCGACGGAGCGTCATCGGGCGCGTCGAAGCTGTTTGTCCGCCGCCATGACATGCAGGTCGGACCGGCCGGCAGCGGGTCGCTGGAAGGATCAGTACGTCAGGTCCGCAGCTTTGGCCCGATCCAGCGTGCGGTGGTGGCATTATGCGGCGGCGAGATTATCGAGATCGATGCTCCCCGCGACCGCGAGCTGCAAGCCGGCGAAATCGTCGGGCTGGAGCCCCGCCGCTACCGGATTTTCGCCGCTTAAGGCTTGATCGCCATTTCGGGGCGCGTGCCCGCCAAACAGGAATCTTGCACACCGAAAATCTCGGAATCTCCCGATATGCAAACTGCGCATCTAGGTTTGCATCTTTGATGCGCGCCCCGGAATGACGGCCAAAATTTGGCCCGCGTTCACCTTTCAGCCATTGTTGGTATGCAACAAGTGCCCATCATTTGGGGGCACTACTTCATGCGGGCGGCGGCCGTTTTTCTTGTGACCTTGTTGCTGGCAGGCTGTGCGTCGGAGGCTCCTGTCGAGACGCCGGCGATGTATGTCAACATGGCCGAGGCGGGCGCCCGGCTCGATCCGGCCGCGGCTGCCTCGATGATTTCGCAATACCGGCAGAATAACGGCCTTGGCGCCGTCGAGATCGATCCCGCGCTGATCAAGCTCGCGGAGCAGCAGTCGCTGGCGATGGCGAGCGCGAACAAGATGGACCACGACGTCAAGGCGCCGCTGGCAAAACGCCTGAACGGGGCGGGCTACCCAGCCACATTGGCGGTCGAGAATGTGTCGGCAGGCTACCATACCCTTGCGGAAGCCTTTTCCGGCTGGCGCGACTCGCCCCCGCACAAGGCCAATATGCTCAAAAATGGTGTCACAAAATTAGGCATCGCGGCGAGCTATGCTCCAAATACCAAATACAAGGTGTTCTGGACGCTGATTATGGCATCGACCGAAGTGCGCTAGGTTTGGCCGTCGGCTTCGCTGATTGACGTCATCGTGAACTGACGCCACCGTGTAATTGCTCTTGATAGTTGCTCGATGGACATGATGGACACTTCCGCCTCAGGGCCGGCAACGACGCCCGCGAACGCGCAACGCGTATTGGTCCTGCAGGGCGGCGGCGCGCTCGGCTCCTATCAGGCCGGCGCGTTCCAGGCGCTGTGTCATCAAGGTTTTGACCCCGAGTGGATCGCCGGGATTTCGATCGGTGCCATCAATGCCGCGATCATCGCTGGCAACGATGGGGAAAAGCGCGTGGCGCGCTTAAAGGAATTCTGGGAGATGGTTTCGGCGCCGGTGCCGTGGAATCCGGTCGGCAAAGGCGACCGCGAACGCACCTTTTTCAATGAAACCAGCGCGGCCTTGATTGCGACCTTCGGCGTGCCCGGTTTCTTTGCCCCGCGGATTCCGCCGGCCCCGCTGTGGCCGCCGGGCAGCCCGCAATCGCAGAGCTATTACGACACCTCGCCGCTGAAGAAGACCTTGGAGCGCCTGGTCGACTTCGACCGCATCAACGATCTGAAGTGCCGGCTCAGCGTCGGCGCGGTGAGCGTGACGTCGGGCAACTTCCGATATTTCGACAATGTCGAGTTCAAGCGGCTCGGCAAGAAGATCGGACCGGAACACATCATGGCGTCCGGTGCGCTGCCGCCGGGCTTTCCCTCCGTCGTCATCGAAGGCGAGCACTACTGGGACGGCGGCATCGCCTCCAACACGCCGCTCGACTATGTGCTGGATGAAGAAATCAATCGCGACCTCCTGATCTTCCAGGTCGATCTGTTCAGCGCGCGCGGCCCGCTGCCGCAGACGCTGCTGGAGGCCGCCGAGCGCGAGAAGGATATCCGTTATTCCAGCCGCACCCGCATGAACACCGACAAGAACCGACAGATTCACCAGGCCCGCAAGGCGGTACGCGATTTGATCGGCAAACTGCCGGACGATTTGCAAAGCGATCCGTCGGTCAAGTTCCTGCGTCAAGCCGCCAAGGAGAACACCGTCACGGTGGTGCACCTGATCTACAAGAGCAAGAATTACGAATCCTCGTCCAAGGATTACGACTTTTCCCATGTCGGCATGGTCGAGCATTGGAGCGCTGGCGTTCGTGACGTTCATTTGTCGATGCGTCACAAGGAATGGCTGGAACGGCCGCAGTCCGACGAGACCATGGTGACTTATGATCTCACCCGGGACGGTTCTGAGACCCTCGACGGCAAACAGGAGTGAAAACAGATGGGTACGTTGACAGGCAAGACCGCTGTTGTGACCGGCTCGACCAGCGGCATCGGGCTCGCATATGCGCGCGCCTTTGCGGCCGCCGGCGCCAATATCGTTATCAACGGCATGGGGGCGCCGGCTGACATCGAGAAGGAGCGCTCCGCGATCGAGACCGACTTCAAGGTCAAGGCGGTGCACTCGCCTGCCGACATGACCAAGCCCGCCGAAATCGCCGAAATGGTGGCGCTGGGCGAGAAGACCTTCGGCTCGGTCGATGTCCTCGTCAACAATGCCGGCATCCAGTTCGTCGCGCCGATCGAGGAATTCCCGCCCGAGAAATGGGAAGCGATCATCGCGATCAATTTGTCGTCGGCGTTTTATGGCATCCGTGCCGCCGTACCCGTCATGAAGAAGCGCGGCTGGGGCCGCATCATCAATACCGCCTCGGCGCATTCGCTGGTCGCCTCGCCGTTCAAGTCGGCTTATGTCTCGGCCAAGCACGGCATCGCCGGCCTCACCAAGACCGTGGCGCTGGAGGTTGCGACCTTCAAGATCACCTGCAACTGCATCAGCCCCGGATACGTCTGGACGCCGCTGGTGGAGCACCAGATCCCGGAGACCATGAAGGCGCGCAACCTCACCAAGGAGCAGGTCATCAACGACGTGCTGCTCGACGCGCAGCCCACCAAGCAGTTCGTCACCTCGGAGCAGGTCGCAGCCCTGGCGCTGTTCCTGTGCAGCGACGACGCTTCGCAGATCACCGGCGCCAATCTGTCGATCGACGGTGGCTGGACCGCGGAGTAGGCCGTCGCGCGCAACCTCTCCCCGCCCTTTTGCGGGGAGAGGTCGCGAGCATCTTGCGAGCGGGTGAGGGGCAAGGCACGACGCCAGTTGTCTAAGGTAGATTGCGGTGAACGCGCTTCGCGGGGATTCTTAGTCCCTGCCGATCGCGGTAGCCGGCCGTCTCGACGTATGGCGAATGTGCAAGATGTCGATTGTTTCGCCGCGCACTCGATAGAAAATCCGGAACGGTTAGCGAACGGCGCTGACCACCCGTACCTGGGAACGTTGCGAAACGCGCGGAGCAGCTTCAGGCAGCTGGCAAATGCGTTCAATAACGGCGATGAAGCGGCGCTCGATTGATTGAGCTATCGCCGGACTGGCATTGGCGATGTAATAGCTTGCGATCTGCTCGAGATCGGAGAGCGCGCGCCGCGAATAGACGAGCCTCATCGCGAACGAAATTTTGCAAAAGCAGCTTCTACTTCAGCATCAGATGCGAAATCCCCGCCGTCGATAGAAGCCAGTGCGGCATCGATATTCTGCAACTCCTCTCGGGTTGCGACATATTCGTTGGCCTGCAATTCGCTTTCGATTTGCTTCGCAACAGCGACAAGTTCGTCCTGCGCCGCTTCGGGCCAGGTCTGAACGCGCTCCAACAACTGTTTCAGATCTGCGGCAGTCATTCGCAAACTATATCTCGCGTCGGCCCAATTTCCACCCGCTATCGTCTATTGTTGGGAGCCGCTCTTTCCGAACGCCAGCACGTGCAGGCCGAGCAGGCGCCGGGCCAGAAAACAGACCGCCTTCCAAGGTCTCGGTTATCAAGGTGACGGTTATCCCTTCGGGACGCCCTCAACGGACAGCGATCGGGACCAACGCTGTCGCGGTCGATAGCGACACATGCAGCTCTTCGGACGCGATCTTCCCGGAGATCACAATCAGGATTGCGGCCAGCGTCAGGCGCAGCACCCGCTCCGGCACCCGCACCGCGCTGTAGCTGCCGATCACGATGCCGGGCAGAGAGCCCATCAGCAGTGCGCTCATGAGATGCCAATCGATTGCGCCGAGCGCCCAGTGTCCCAAACCGGCCACCAGCGTCAGCGGCACCGCATGCGCGATGTCGGAGCCGACGATCGTTGCCATCGGCAGGCGCGGGTAGAGCAATAGAAGCACGGTCACGCCGACCGCGCCGGCTCCCACGGAAGAAATTGAAACCAGCACGCCAAGCACCGCGCCAGCGACCACGGTCGCGACCGCGGTGGTGCCGGGATCGACGCGCTCCAACCGCGCGCGATAGCGCTCCAGGATCGATTTGCGGAAGATCAGCGAGACGGCTGTCAGCAGCAGCGCAAAACACAGCACCAAGTTGACCAGGCTGCGCTCGGCAGTGCCATTGAGGTCAAGCTGCCACATGACAACAAGTGTCAGAAAACTTGCCGGGATGCTGCCGCAAGCAAGCCTGATCACCGCCGGCCAGTGAATGCTGCGAGACCAGCCGTGCATCAGGCTGCCGCCGGTCTTGGTGGCCGCGGCGTACAGCAAATCGGTGCCGACCGCGGTCGAAGGGTGAATGCCGAACAGCAGGATCAATAGCGGCGTCATCAGTGATCCGCCGCCCACGCCGGTCATTCCGACAAGCAGGCCGACGCCGAATCCCGATGCAACGTAGAGCGGTTCAATCATATCCATGCGGCGTTGGGGTTTTGGTTCCAATTATCTAGTGACGCTAGGATAGTCCTGCCGCTGGTAGCCAGCATCATGTGAAATAAGAATATTTCATGCGCCTATCGGAAGCCGATGGTCATTTCCACCCATTCGCTGGCGCTGGGCGAAATCGACGTTCTGCAGCGCCGAAGACAAAAAGATTCGTTAGTGGCGTAGCGGACCGCGCAAAGTGGTTCTTTTTGGGGCACAATTGGACAGCCGCGGGTGGCGCGCGGTATGCCAATGCCAACTTAGGCGCTCACGGTCCTGATTGTCGCTTCCCGAACGCCAGCACGTGCAGACCGAGCCGGCGGCGGACGATCCAGAACAATAGCACCGTCTCGCAGCAAAGCGAGATCGAGGTCGCGGCTGCGGCGCCGTGGCCGCCGAACCGCGGAACCAGCACAACACAGAGCACGAGGTTGACGGCGAAGGCCAGCGCATAGGCGGCCGCGCAGATATGCTGGTGGCCGAGCATGTTCAATAGCCGCTCGACCGGGCCGATCGCCGAGCGCACCACAAGCCCGATGGCGGCGACGAACATGATGTCGTAGCCGATGACGAATTGCGGCCCGAACAGCCACAGTAGAGGCTTGCCGAGGGCGAGCAGCACGATGGTCGCCGCTAGCGACGGCCAGAACGTCCAATTGATCGCATGCGCGACATAGGCTGACAGCCGGTCCTTGTCGCCGAGTGCGTGATATTCGGCAAAGCGATGCGCTGTCGTCGCCGACATCGCATAGTGAATGAACGACACCAGTGCCAGCGTCTTGACGACCGCGAAATACACGCCGACCTCTTCGGAGGTACGAAACTGCTGCAGCACCAGCACGTCGGTGTAGGACAGCAGCAGGTAAAAGCTCTCCACCATCAGGATCGGCAGCGAGATCGCGAGCCAGCCGCGGAAATCATATTGTTTGGCGCCTGGTTCGATATGACCGGCAAGGCGCCGGTTCAGCACGATCATCTGCGAGATCATCGCGATCCACACCGCACCCGCGCTTGCGATCATCGCCGCGACGGCGCCGAGATTGAAGCCGAGCGCGAAGGCACCTGCGGTGATCCCGATGATCAGCGCCTGGCGCACGATGAATTGCGGCATCAGGCCGAGCCGCATCCAGTCATGCGAGCGGGCGATGCCATCCTGGGTGTTGGCGACGACAAAGGCCGGCAGCGTGATGCAGCCGATATAGAGGGGGACGATCGCGTTGGCCTCGATCCACGGCGCCAGAAGTCTCGCGACACCCGCCAGCAACAGCGAGACAACCGTGGAAACGACGAAGGTCATCCAGCGGCTGCCGGTGAGGAAGCCGCGCAACAGCGCGTGCTGGCCACCGGTGCGATATTCCGGAATGATTTTCTGCGCCGAGGCCGAAATGCCGAAATCCATCATGCTGCCGAACAGCAGCACCCAGGTCCAGACATAGACGTAGACGCCGTACTCCGAGCCGCCCATCCAGCGCGCCAGCAGGATCTGCGACAGATAGGCCAGCGCCGCGCTGACGACGCGGATGACGAAGATGGTGCCGGCAAGCCGCCGGGTCACCGATGCTTCGCCGCTGCCGCCGGCCAGCATCGACCGCAGCCGCGTGACCAGGCTTCGCGGCAAGGCTATCGCGGATTGGGTGTCGATCGCGGCCACGGGGCGAAAAATCCTGAAAGGCCCGCACAAATGCGGCGAACGTTCCGCCTATCAACTATTCGTTAAGATTCGGTTGGGTGGCGCGTCCTCCCGACGATGTCATTCCGGGGCGAGAGCGAAGCGAACGAGCCCGGAATCCATAACCACGATCGGGGGGTATGGATTCCGGGCCTGCGCCAAGAGGCGCATCCCGGAATGACAATGGTTGGGGCAACGCGAAACGACCCTTATTCCAGATTGATATTGAATTCGTAGGAATGCTCGCCGCCGACCACGGTGAATTTCAGCGCGGCGCCTTCCGGATCGGCGCCTGGGGGCAGGCCGTCGAGCTCGAAGGCGAAACGCTTGACATCGGGCGGGCTATGCTCGATGGGCTTGGGGATCGGCAGGCTCCAGTCCGGCGTCGGCCCTTCGACGAACAGATTGACCTCCTTGGCGTCGGGCGTCACCACATCGACCAGCACGGTGGATTTGCCCTCGCGCTTGACGTCGCGGATGGTCAGCGGGTTGGGGTCGCCGACATTGGCGGGCTTCGGCACCGTATCAAGGGCTGCGAACAGTGCGCTGTCCTCGGTGCTTGCCACGCTGTTGAAGGAGAGTTCGGGATTGGCTTCGACGGGAATGCAGAGCTTCTCGCAGACCGCGTAGTTGATGTCGGCGCGCAGCGTCACCGGCTTGTCGGGATTTTTCGCAACGATCCGCAACGGAAGCACGATCTGATTGTGATAGCCCACCGAATGGCCGCCTGCGCCGTCGTCGAACTTGGTCGGGGCCGGCCACAAGATCGTCACGGCTTCGATATTTTCCGACTTCGAGAAGTCGAAGCGTGGTGGTACGCCGGAATCGCCGGGGGTGCGCCAATAGGTCTTCCAACCGGGTTCTAGCTGGAAGGCGATACCGCCGAGCAGCACCGCGCCGCTGTGCG
>Ga0209153_1000160_pt1 | contig 36494 bp, 36 predicted proteins | sample GraSoiAngelo_120_FD_185877 | JGI IMG/M metagenome (GOLD analysis project Ga0209153, IMG submission 185877) | Grasslands soil microbial communities from the Angelo Coastal Reserve, California, USA - 14_0919_09_20cm (SPAdes) (version 2) | ecosystem: Environmental > Terrestrial > Soil > Grasslands ... | reverse complement strand
TTGCGATCATTTTCCTGATCGAAGCCTGGTTGTGGGATCACCTCGAACCGATCGTAGCCTGGGTGGTGGCGGCGCTCCCGCTGCGCACCTTCAAGCAATGGCTCACCGATCGCGTCGATACGCTGTCGCCGGCGATGACCCTGATCGTTTTCATCGTGCCGGTGATTCCGCTGTTTCCGCTCAAACTGGTCGGCTTTTGGCTCTTGACCCACGAATATTGGCTGAGCGCCGCCCTCACCATCATCTTCGCAAAGTTCTTGGGCGTAGGCGTCGCCGCGTTCGTGTTCGACGTGACGCGGCCGAAACTATTGGAGATGGCGTGGTTCGAGAAGCTTTATGAATTCGTGATGGCGCTGCGGGCCAAGGCCACGGCCTTGGTCGATCCGGTCAAGGCGCGCGTCGTTGAGATCCTGCGCGGCGATGGCGAGCGCTGGTCATCGCGGATGCTTCGGCTGATCCAGCGCTTCCGCAAGAGCGTGCACGAGGCGCGGTAATCTGCCGGCCCGCATCTCAAGCTGCAAGTGCGCCGGCTAACTCAACTCAGGCGTTCGATCCATTCACGGCAAGTGCAGCAGGTGTGGCGCGAAGATGCCGAGCGCGGTCATGGCGATGCCTGCCAGCGTCAGCAGGCCCGAGATCCAGGCGAGTACGATGATGCCGGTGATGATCGTCGCCGACGCCAGCACGATGCCGATCTGGAACGCGGCCGAGGCAAGTTCGAAGTGGTGGTATTTCGCGGTGGCGAGGTCGCGCTCTTCCTCGGCGTGCTTGGCGCGCTCGGACAATTGCTCGGTGCCTTCACCGGTCTCCGGTTCGGAGCGGTAACGCGCCGCGGTCTTCTGCCAGTCGTCGATCTGCTTTTGCAGCGCCGCCTTGGTGGCATCATCGCTCGCGCCGGCGAGGCTTATTTTGCCCTGGTCGGCCGCCGTCTGCACCGTGGTGCGGCGGATGCTCTTGGCCTGGAAGAACGCCCACAGGTTCGAGGCCTCGACATTCTTGCTGATGGATTCGGTCTGGGCGCCCTTGCCGAGTGTTTCCGACAGCGCCAGACACAGCGCGATGATCGCGATCAGCAAGGCGATCCTTCGGTTTTCGCCGGAGGCTTCCTTGGCCTGATCCGCCTGCTCCATGCTTTCATGTGCGCTCATGATTCTCTCCCTGACCGACTATTCCACGATGGCCCGAACATTGCGGCCAGTGCAAGGGGCAAGCCCAACGGGCAAGTCGATGTGACCGGATTATGTCAGGAACGCGGATGCGTGGAACGATAGACTTCGAGCAGCCGCTCGGTGTCGATCCCGGTATAAATCTGCGTGGTCGAGAGCGAAGCATGGCCGAGCAGTTCCTGGATCGCGCGCAGGTCGCCGCCGCGGGAGAGAAGATGGGTCGCGAACGAATGCCTCAGCGCATGCGGTGTCGCGCTATCGGGCAAGCCCAATGCACCGCGCAATCGCTCCATGGTGAGCTGGATGATGCGGGCCTTGAGCGGACCGCCGCGGGCGCCGACAAAGATCGGCCCCTCCGGGACAACCGGATGCGGGCACACCGCCACGTAATCCGCGATCAGCGCCAGCACGTTTTGCAGCACCGGCACCATGCGGGTCTTGTTGCCCTTGCCGGTAACCACGAGCACGTCGCCGGCACCGGGCAGCGGCACGTCGCGGCGCCTCAAGCCGAGCGCTTCGGAGATGCGCAGGCCCGAACCATACAACAGCGCCATCACGGCGGCGTCGCGCGCCCATATCCAGGGATCGCGGGTCTCGCCGGCGCGCTCATCGGCGTCTGCAAAACGTTTGGCCGCCGTCACCTGGATCGGCTTCGGCAGGGTCTTTCCGACTTTTGGCGCGCGAATGGCGGAGAGTGCGCCGACCTTGCCCTTGCCCTCCCGTTCGAGAAAACGTCCGAAAGAGCGCAGGCCCGCCAAGCTGCGCATCAGCGAGCGCCCGCCAATGTCGTCGGCCCGCCGCATCGCCATGAAGGCCCTGACGTCGCTTGCTTCGAGCAGCGAAAAGCGAGCCAGCGTCACCCGCGTGCCCCAATATTCGCAGAGGAAGTCGAGGCATTGCCTGACATCGCGGGCATAGGCTTCCAGCGTCTTCGGCGACAGCCGCCGCTCGGCGCGCAGATGCGACAGCCATCGCGTCATCTGAAGTGCGATGGTTTCATCGGCGCTGTCGAGTTCGATCGCCTGAACGGCGGGGACTGGTTTTGTCATGCAGCTATCGGCACATTGAGTCTCTTTATTATATCGCATCTCTTTCGTTTACCGTTCGCTAACTGGCGATCGTGGCGCTAAAGCGTGATGACTTTTCTTCGAATCGTCATCCCGCTCTATGCTTTTGTCTGAGCATGATCTTTTTCGGAAAACCGGTATCCACTTTTCCGGATCATGCTTTAGCCTCAATCCGCCCAAGGCCGATTCTCCGATGGACCACATTACGCGCCAGACCAGCTCCTCCGCCGCAGCGACCGGTGTCGTTGACGTGCTGGTGCCGGTCGCGCTCAACCAGGCCTATTCCTACCGCGTGCCCCGCGGCATGGAGCTCAAGCCCGGCGACGTAGTGGCGGTGCCGCTCGGGCCGCGCGAGGTCGTCGCGGTGGTATGGGCGGAGAACGCTAATCCTGATCCGCGTCTGCATAATCGCCTCAAGGACGTCGGTGAAAAGCTCGACGTGCCGGCGCTGACCGGGGAACTGCGCTCGCTGGTCGATTGGGTCGCCAATTACACACTCTCGGCGCGCGGCATGGTGCTGCGGATGACGCTGCGGATGGGTGAGAATCTTGGGCCCGAGCGGGTGCGGATGGGCGTGCGCCTGATAGGCGAAGCGCCAAAGCGCCTGACGCCGGCACGGCGGCGGCTGATCGGGGTCGTGTCGGACGGTCTGTTGCACGGCAAGTCCGAGGCCGCAAAGGAGGCCGGCGTCTCTGCCGGCGTGATCGACGGTCTGGTCGATGAAGGTACGCTCACGGTCGAGCCGATGCCGCGGCCCTCCGCGCCGCCGGCGCCCGACCCGTCCCATGCACAGCCAGAGTTTTCCCGCCAGCAACGCAGCGCGGTCGATGCGATGCGGGCATTGGCCGCCAATGGCAGTTTCCACGTCGCGCTGCTCGACGGCGTCACCGGTTCAGGCAAGACCGAAGTCTATTTCGAGGCGATTGCCGAAACCATCCGCCGCGGCCGGCAATCGCTGATCCTGATGCCGGAGATTGCGCTGACCGGCCAATTCCTCGATCGCTTTGCGCAACGTTTCGGCGTGCCTCCCCTGGAGTGGCATTCAGCGCTGACGCCGCGCACCCGCGCCCGCAACTGGGCTGCGATTTCAGCCGGCGAAGCGCCGGTCGTCGTCGGCGCGCGCTCCGCGCTGTTCATGCCCTATGCCAGTCTCGGCCTGATCGTGGTCGATGAAGAGCACGATCAGGCCTACAAGCAGGACGACGGGGCGCATTACCACGCGCGCGACATGGCGGTGGTGCGCGCCCATCTCGCGAAGATCCCGATCATCCTGGCCTCCGCAACGCCGTCGGTCGAGACCGAAGTCAATGCGCGCAAGGGCCGCTATCAGCGCGTGGTGCTGCCGTCGCGGTTCGGGGGTGCGCACATGCCCCATATCGAGGCGATCGATCTGCGCCGCGAGCAGCCCTCGCGCGGCCGCTTCATCTCGCCAAGGCTCACTGCGGAGATCAAGGCTGCGGTCGAGCGGCGCGAGCAGGCGCTGTTGTTCCTCAACCGCCGCGGCTACGCGCCGCTGACGCTGTGCCGGGCCTGCGGACATCGCTTCGCCTGCACCATCTGCGACGCCTGGCTGGTCGATCACAGATTCCGCCAGCGGCTGGTCTGCCATCACTGCGGCTTCTCGATGCCGCGGCCGCACGTCTGCCCGAATTGCGCGGCCGAGGAATCACTGGTCGCGGTCGGCCCTGGCGTCGAGCGCTTGCAGGAAGAAGCCGCAAGCGTGTTTCCGGGCGCGCGCACCATGGTGCTGTCGAGTGATCTCATCACCTCGATCGAGACCATGCGCAGCGAATTGAATGAGATCGCGGAGGGCCGCGTCGATATCATCATCGGCACGCAATTAGTGGCCAAGGGCCATCATTTTCCGCGACTCAATCTGGTCGGCGTGATCGATGCCGATCTTGGTCTTGGCAATGGCGATCCGCGCGCCGCCGAGCGGACCTGGCAATTGCTCAACCAGGTGATTGGGCGCGCCGGCCGTGACCAGGGCCGCGGCGTCGGGTACTTGCAAACCCATCAGCCTGAACATCCCGTGATGAAAGCCCTGATCGCCTGCGATCGCGAGGCGTTTTATGCGAGCGAGATCGATGCGCGCGAGCGCACCCTCTATCCGCCGTTCGGAAGGCTGGCGAGCCTGATCATTTCGGCGGGCGACCGGCCGACCGCGGAAGGTTTTGCACGAAAGATCGCGGCCCTCGCGCCGCGGGATGAGCGGGTGCAATTGTTGGGACCGGCCGAAGCGCCGCTTGCCGTGATCAAGGGCCGCTATCGCTTCCGCCTGCTGTTGAAATCGGTGCGTGGCTTCGATCTGTCGGAATATCTGCGGCAATGGCTCGCCGCAGGTCCCAAGACCAAAGGCAATCTCAAGCTCGAGGTTGACGTCGACCCGCAGAGCTTTCTGTGACGCAAAAAGCCTGCCGTCATGTGCGACGGCAGGCTTTTTTGGCGCGCAGGAGATTCTGCGGCCGTTATGCCAGGAAGCGCTTGCGGGCTTGATGAAAGCGGCGATCGAGACGCCTTACGAGACGACCTCGGCGGTGACCTGGCCGATGCCACCCAGGCCGATGGCGCGGGCCGCGCCGGTCGACAGGTCAAGCACCCGGCCACGGATGAACGGGCCGCGATCGTTGACGGTGACAATGACGCTGCGGCCGCCATGGGTGACCCGGAGCCTGGTGCCGAACGGCAGCGAGCGATGGGCGCAGGTCATGGCGTTCTGATTGAACCGCTGACCCGAGGCGGTTTTGCTGCCGGACTCGTTGCCATAAAACGACGCGATCCCTGAGAAACTGCGCCCGGTGCCCGACGCAGCCGTCATCGCCGCGTTAGTGCCGCCCGAGGACCAGCCCGACGTGCGTTCGGGGCTCTTGGCGGCATAGCGGCCGTGATGATGGTGGTAAGCATGATGGTGATGTCTGGATTTAGCCGACGCCTCGGTGGCAGTCCCACCGACAAACAGAGTTGCGGCAAAAACTGCGAGCGCCGTACGCGACCGGGTTGGATTTCCCGATGTCGTTTTTTTGAGTGTCAGCATAGAATTGTCCCTCAGCTAGTATTGCCACATGTGTGACAAGTGGAACCCCCGTCCCATTTTTTGTGCAGTGCCGTTTGGTGTCGCAATGCGGCATGAATTAGGCAGTAATCCCTTTTGTCGCGAGCTGAAATATCTTGTTACTGAGGGGTAGGTAATCGAAGGATACCCCATTATCTTGGGTTTTAGTACTCTTTTAACTGATACAATACTTGGCAATACTGAGGAAGGAAGTCATCCTCGGCGATCGCGAGACTTGCTCAAGTAATGCGCTGGTGGAATGACTCGCGGTGAGTTCCTGTTCCTTCAGGCCGACACATAGCGCCCATGCATTATGCGAAGGAACGATGCTCAGTGATGGTGACGGATCGCTCCCGCGTGCGGTTCGCGGTACGGAATGTGGCGGCCAGGCGCGGCTGAAAAAATCGGCTTGAACAAGCCGGCGGCCAACGACGCTTGCGATCAAGCGTCAGTGGGGGCGCCGTCATGTTGCACCTGCGCGCACGCTATGTTAGCAAAGCCGCGATTTTAACGATCCCGGCATCTCTCATGCCGGTCGAAAATCGAAGTCCCGCTTGAATTCCAAGGGCTTGAATCGCTAGGCGCCGCATTGTGGCGACGGTTTTTCTCTTGCGGATTTGCTAGCTAAAAGAGCTTGTCTGTGGCTGCTGAAGATCCGTCCGTTTCGGGAGTGTCGGGCCGTTATGCAACGGCCTTGTTCGAGTTGGCCCGCGATCAGAAATCCGTCGATGCGGTCAAGGTCGACCTCGATCGCTTCGAGGCCATGCTGGCCGATAGCGCCGATCTAAAGCGGCTGGTCCGCAGTCCGGTATTCTCGGCCGAGACGCAGTCGAGGGCCCTCACCGCCGTGCTCGACAAATCAGGTATTTCGGGGATTTCCGCCAATTTTCTGAAGGTTCTCACCGCCAACCGCCGGTTGTTTGCGGTGACTGACGTGATCCGCGCCTTCCGCGCCCTGGTCGCCAAATTCAAGGGCGAGGCGGCCGCCGATGTCACGGTGGCCGAGACGCTGAGTGACAAGCATCTCGACGCCTTGAAGGCCGCGCTCAAGACCGTGACCGGTAAGGACGTCGCGCTCAACGTCAAAGTCGACACCTCGCTCATCGGCGGCCTTGTGGTCAAACTCGGCAGCCGGATGGTCGATAGTTCGCTTCGCACCAAACTCAATTCGATCAAGCACGCGATGAAAGAGGCAGGCTGATGGACATCCGCGCCGCGGAAATTTCCGCGATCCTCAAGGACCAGATCAAGAATTTCGGTCAGGAGGCCGAGGTCTCCGAAGTCGGACAGGTGCTGTCCGTCGGCGACGGCATCGCCCGCGTCTATGGGCTCGACAACGTCCAGGCCGGCGAGATGGTCGAGTTCGAGAACGGCACCCGCGGCATGGCGCTCAATCTCGAAACCGACAATGTCGGCATCGTCATCTTCGGCGCCGACCGCGAGATCAAGGAAGGCCAGACCGTCAAGCGCACTCGCGCCATCGTCGATACGCCGGTCGGCAAGGGCCTGCTCGGCCGTGTGGTCGATGCGCTCGGCAATCCAATCGACGGCAAGGGCCCGATTCAAGCGAGCGAACGCAAGCGCGTCGACGTCAAGGCGCCCGGCATCATTCCGCGCAAATCGGTCAATGAGCCGATGGCGACCGGTCTGAAGGCGATTGACGCCCTGATCCCGATCGGCCGCGGCCAGCGCGAATTGATCATCGGCGACCGCCAGACCGGCAAGACTGCAATCGCGCTCGACACTATTTTGAATCAGAAGCCGCTCAACGCCCAGAGGGACGAGAAGATCAAGCTCTATTGCGTCTATGTCGCGATCGGCCAGAAGCGTTCGACGGTGGCGCAGTTCGTGAAAGTGCTCGAAGAGCAGGGCGCGCTGGAATATTCGGTCGTGGTCGCTGCGACCGCGTCCGACCCGGCACCGATGCAGTATATCGCGCCGTTCACCGGCTGCACCATGGGCGAATATTTCCGCGACAACGGCATGCACGCGGTCATTATTTACGACGATTTGTCGAAGCAGGCCGTCGCCTATCGCCAGATGTCGCTGTTGCTGCGCCGTCCGCCGGGCCGCGAAGCCTACCCGGGCGACGTGTTCTATCTGCATTCCCGCCTGCTCGAGCGCGCCGCCAAGCTCAACGACGAGCACGGTTCGGGCTCGCTCACCGCGCTGCCGGTGATTGAAACCCAGGCCAACGACGTTTCGGCCTACATCCCGACCAACGTGATCTCGATTACCGACGGCCAGATATTCCTTGAGACCGACCTGTTCTTCCAGGGCATCCGCCCGGCGGTCAACGTCGGCCTGTCGGTGTCGCGCGTCGGCTCGTCGGCACAGACCAAGGCGATGAAGAAGGTCGCCGGCAGGATCAAGGGCGAACTCGCGCAGTACCGCGAAATGGCGGCTTTCGCGCAGTTCGGCAGCGATCTCGATGCCTCGACGCAGCGCATGCTCAACCGCGGCTCGCGGCTGACCGAGCTGTTGAAGCAGCCGCAATTCTCGCCGCTGAAGATGGAAGAGCAGGTTTGCGTGATCTGGGCCGGCGCTAACGGCTATCTCGATCCGCTGCCGATCGACAAGGTACGTGGCTTCGAGGATGGGTTGTTGTCGCTGTTGCGCGGCAAGAACGTCGACATCCTCAACTCGATCCGCGAAAGCCGCGACCTCAGTGACGACACCGCCGGCAAGCTGAAGTCGGTAGTCGAAAGTTACGCCAAGACGTTGGCTTGACGGACGCCGTCATGACCGCACAAGGCCGGGTGTGACGAAAGAGGAGTTCGCGGCCAGCTCGCGAGCGGGGTCGCCAGGGTGAACTGAGAATGGCTTCACTGAAAGACATGCGGGTCCGCATCGCCTCCACCAAGGCGACGCAGAAGATCACCAAGGCGATGCAGATGGTTGCCGCGTCAAAGCTGCGCCGCGCGCAGTCGGCCGCTGAAGCCGCGCGGCCCTACGCCGAAAAGATGGACGCGGTGATTTCCAATATCGCAACCGCAGCCGCGGGCTCACCCGGCGCGCCGGTGCTGCTCGCGGGCACCGGAAGGGATCAGGTGCATCTGCTTCTGGTCTGCACCGGCGAACGCGGCCTGTCCGGCGCGTTCAACTCCTCGATCGTGCGCCTGGCGCGCGAGCGGGCGCTGGCCCTGATGAACCAGGGCAAGCAGGTCAAGTTCTTCTGTGTCGGCCGCAAGGGCTACGATCAGCTCCGCCGTCTGTTCGAGAAGCAGATCGTCGAACACGTCGACCTGCGCGCGGTCCGCCAGCTCGGCTTCGTCAACGCCGAAGACATCGCCAGGAAGGTGATCGCGCGCTTCGAAGCCGGTGAATTCGACGTCTGCACGCTGTTCTATTCCCGCTACAAGTCGGTGATCGCGCAGCTTCCGACCGCGCAGCAGATCATTCCGCTGGTGGTGGAAGCCCCTGGCGCCAAGGCCGGTGCTGCGACGTCATACGAATACGAGCCGGAAGAAGACGAGATCCTGGCCCGCCTGTTGCCGCGCAATCTCGCGGTCCAGATCTTCCGGGCGCTGCTGGAAAACAACGCTTCGTTCTATGGCGCCCAGATGACCGCGATGGACAACGCCACGCGCAACGCTGGCGAAATGATCCGCAAGCAGACCCTGATCTACAACCGCACGCGCCAGGCGATGATCACCAAGGAGCTGATCGAGATCATCTCCGGCGCCGAAGCAGTCTGAGGAGAGCAAGATGGCATATGTCACATCGGCTACCACAAAGGGCGGACGCAACGGCCGCTCCATGCTGGACAACGGCGCGCTGGCGCTATCGATGGCGCTGCCAAAGGAATTGGGCGGCGCCGGCGACGGCCACAATCCCGAACAGCTGTTCGCACTCGGCTATTCCGCCTGTTTCGGTCAGGCCATCCTGGTCGTCGCCAAGAAGCACGGCATCGACGGTCAGGCCGCCAAGGTCACGGCCGACGTGACGCTCAACACCGATGGCGGCTTTTCGCTAGCGGTCGAATTGAAGGTCTCGGTTCCCGGTGCCGACAAGGCCAAGGTCCAGGCGCTGGTCGAAGAAGCTCACACGGTGTGCCCCTATTCCAAGGCCACCAAAGGCAACATCCCGGTCAAGCTGACCGTGGTCTAGCGCATGACCTGATCATGCTCTTGAGTTCGGATCGAAGGAGATAGATTAGATGGCTACAGCAGCCAACGTGGTCGGTCGCGTCACCCAGGTCATGGGAGCCGTCGTCGACGTGCAGTTCGAAGGCGCCTTGCCGGCGATTCTCAATTCGCTGGAGACCGTCAACGGTGGCAACCGTCTGGTGCTCGAAGTGGCGCAGCACCTCGGCGAATCCACCGTGCGGACGATCGCGATGGACGCCACCGAAGGTTTGGTCCGCGGCCAGGAAGTGACAGATACCGGGCAGCCGATCGAGGTGCCCGTCGGTGACAGCACGCTCGGGCGCATCATGAACGTGATCGGCGAACCCGTCGATGAAGCCGGCCCGATCAAGGCCGCGACAAAGCGCGCCATCCACCAGCCGGCGCCAGAGTACACCGACCAGTCGACCGAAGCGGAAATTCTCGTCACCGGCATCAAGGTCGTCGACCTGCTCGCGCCCTACGCCAAGGGCGGCAAGGTCGGTCTGTTCGGCGGCGCCGGCGTCGGCAAGACCGTGCTGATTCAGGAACTGATCAACAACGTCGCCAAGGCGCATGGCGGCTACTCGGTATTCGCCGGCGTCGGCGAGCGCACCCGCGAAGGCAACGACCTGTATCACGAGTTCATCGAATCCGGCGTCAACAAGAAGGGCGGCGGCGACGGCTCGAAATGCGCGCTGGTCTACGGCCAGATGAACGAGCCGCCGGGCGCGCGCGCCCGGGTCGGGCTCACCGGTCTCACCGTCGCCGAGCACTTCCGCGACCAGGGCCAGGACGTGCTGTTCTTCGTCGACAACATCTTCCGCTTCACCCAGGCGGGCTCCGAAGTGTCGGCGCTGCTCGGCCGTATTCCTTCGGCGGTGGGTTATCAGCCGACGCTCGCCACCGACATGGGCGCGCTGCAGGAGCGCATCACCACCACGCACAAAGGCTCGATCACCTCGGTGCAGGCGATCTACGTGCCGGCCGACGACTTGACCGATCCGGCACCGGCCACCTCGTTCGCGCATCTGGACGCCACCACGGTGTTGAACCGCGCGATTTCGGAAAAGGGGATTTATCCGGCGGTGGACCCGCTCGACTCGACCTCGCGCATGCTCTCCCCGCTCGTCGTCGGCGAGGAGCACTACACCACGGCGCGCATGGTCCAGCAGATTTTGCAGCGCTACAAGTCGCTACAGGACATCATCGCCATTCTTGGCATGGATGAACTGTCCGAAGAAGACAAGCTAACGGTGGCGCGCGCCCGCAAGATCGAGCGCTTCCTGTCGCAGCCGTTCTTCGTCGCCGAAGTCTTCACGGGATCGCCGGGCAAGTTCGTCGACCTCGCCGATACCATCAAGGGCTTCCGCGGGCTGTGCGAAGGCAAATACGATCATCTGCCGGAGCAAGCCTTCTATATGGTCGGCACCATCGAAGAGGCGGTCGAGAAGGGCAAGAAGCTCGCTGAAGCGGCTTAGCTTTCATATCGTCGTTGCCGGGCTAAAGCGCGAAGCGCGTCTTCAAACTGAAATGTCCCGGCAATCCATCGATAGAAGGATTTTTTGATGGACCCGCGGGTCAAGCCTGCGGGTGACAAGGAAAAAGCGGAATACCCATGGCTACCTTCCATTTCGATCTCGTCTCTCCCGAAAAGCTCGCCTTCTCCGGCGAGGTCGATCAGGTCGACATTCCCGGCGTCGAAGGCGATTTCGGCGTGCTGGCGGGACATGCGCCGGTCGTAGCCGCCGTCCGGCCCGGGATCCTGACCGTGACCAACGGCGGCACGCATCAAAAGATCATCGTGCTAGGCGGGCTTGCCGAAGTCTCCGAGAAGGGTTTGACCGTGCTTGCGGATGTCGCCACCTCGCTCGAGGAGCTGGACCGCGCCAAGTTCGCCGAGACGATCAGCGAGATGGAAGCCAAGCTGGCGGAAAAAGAAGGCTCCGAGCTCGACCACGCGATCGAGCGGCTCGATCACTACAAGAACATCCAGCACCAGCTCAGCACGACCGCGATGCATTAAAGCGTGATGACTTTTCTTCGAATCGTCATCCCGCTCTATGCTTTTGTCTGAGCATGATCTTTTTCGGAAAACCGGTACCCACTTTTCCGGATCATGCTTTAGGCGCATTGGCGCAACGGCCTTAACTTCCGTAGAGGTCGAGCAAATACAACGCTTCCGGCTGCGTTGCGATCAAGCTCGCGCGAATCTCGCAAAACTCTCTGCCACCTTCCGATACACCTCGCGCCGAAACGGCACCACGAGATCTGGCACGCGGTCGAGCCGCTCCCATCGCCAGGTATCGAATTCGGCCGGCTGGCCGTTGCGCGGGGTCAGCGGATCGATTTCATCGTCGCAGCCCTCGAAGCGCAACGCGAACCATTTTTGCCGCTGGCCGCGGAATTTCGCCAGCCGATGGGAGGGCGGCACCGCGAGTGGCGGAAATTCATAGGTCAGCCAGTCGGTTTCGCCGAGATAATCGGCGTTTGTCACCCCGGTTTCTTCCCAGAGCTCGCGCATCGCGGCTTCGTGCAAATCTTCGCCGGGATCGACGCCGCCTTGCGGCATCTGCCATTCGAGGCCCGGCAGGATGATTTCCGGCCCGTCGTCCCGAAAGCGCCGACCGATCAGCACAAGGCCCGCGCCGTTGAACAGCGCGATCCCGACATTGGGACGATAGGGCTTGTTGTCGGCCGTTAGAGTCACCTGCCCGCGAGCCCGGCAAATTCCTTCACTACGCGCTCGTAGACCGGGCGCTTGAATGGAACGATCAGTTCGGGGAGATTCTTCATCGGCTCCCAGCGCCAGCTGACGAACTCCGCCTTGTGCCCGCCGCCGGGGTTCGCGACATTGATTTCGGCATCCTTGCCGGTGAAGCGCAACGCAAACCATTTCTGCCGCTGGCCGCGGTAGCGGCCCTTCCAGGTGCGTCCCGCGACCGTGCGTGGAATGTCGTAGATCAACCAGTCCGCGACCTCGCCCAGTTTTTCGACCGAGCGGACGCTGGTTTCCTCGTAGAGCTCGCGCTTGGCGGCTTCCCAGGTGTCCTCACCCGGATCGACGCCGCCCTGCGGCATCTGCCAGACATGGGATTCGTCGACGTGCTCGATGCCTCCGGCGCGCCGACCGATGAAGACCAGCCCGGCAGTGTTGATCAGCATCATGCCGACACATGTCCGGTAGGGCAGGTCTTCGTAGCGCGCCATTCCGTCAGAACCTCATTTGCCGCAGGGGTGGACGACCTTGAACACCCGAGCGGGCCCGAAATCGCGCCGATCGCATATTTCCTTAGGCGTGACCTACCCGAAAACCGGTTCCCGCCCCGCTATCCAGTGCGGGCAGCCTTTTTCGGATCATGCCTCAGCCTGATTTTGATTTCAGCATCACGGTTGTCAATGGCACAAGCATGATGCCATGGCCGTCCAGGGCCTTGATCCACGCGCCGATCCGCTCGATCGAGATCGGCAGCGCCGAGGCCGTTCCGACCGCGCTCCCGCGCTCCTTGGCGAGGCTCTCAAGCTTTGCCAGCGACCGATCGATTTCCGCAGAAGTCGGCATCGCGTCGATGGCGACATCAGCCTTGGCAAACGGCAGCGCTTGTCCTGCGGCGAGCGAGGGTGCGACGCTGCGCGGCGAGGCTCCGTCGTCAAAATAGCCGAGCCCCCGCTTGGCGGCCTCGCGGATGACCGGCTGCATCACTGCATCAGTGGCGACAAAGCGCGCACCCATGAAATTGGCGATCCCGGCATAGCCCTGGAATCGGCTGAGGTGCCAGTACAAGCGGTCGAGATTCTGTTCAGGGCCGAGCGTCGCCAGCAGGGTTTGCGGCCCGGGATCGTTGTCGGGATAGTCGAACGGCTCCATCGGAATCTGCAGCAGAATCTCGTGGCGCTGCGCCCGCGCCCGCTCGGCCAGCTTGCCGGGGTCCGAGCCATAGGGCGTGAAGGCCAGCGTCACCGCCGGCGGCAATTTCATGATGGCATCCGACGTCTTGGCTGCACCGACGCCGAGACCGCCGATGACGATCGCGACCACCGGCATTTTCGCGGCCTTGGCGCGATCGGCTTCGGCGGCGTAGACCGTGAACGGCTTGAGCCCGTCAGCGACCACCGGGATCATGCCATAGCGCGATTTTTCGAGCAGGCGCTGGTCGATGCCGACCATCAGGGCGGGCAGCGCGTCGGGGTCGGCCTTGCTGTCGGCGCCGTCGCTTCCGATCACCATTTCCTGGCGTTTGCCGCTGGAGCCATCGATGATGGTGACGGTCTTTGGCTCGCCGCCAGCGACCTGCTTGGCGGCCGGTTTCGCGCCATGATCGGCGAGGCTCGGAGACATCGCGGCGGGCTTCTGGTCGCCCTGGCCGTTCTGGTGGATCGCGATGTGCGCGATCGGCTCGCCGCCGAACGGATTGTCGCCAAAGACGGCAAAGCCGGCGAACGCCGCGAGGAACAGGCCGAACAGCAGGGCCAGCGCCTGCAGTGCCGTGAACGGCAGCCGGAACCGACGCTTGCCTTGCGCTGCCGTTTTCTGTCCGAGCGGGGCGCTCAGATCGTCGGCCGTCTCAGTCATGAACCTTTTTTCCGAATCAGCGCTGCCGACGATACCACGGCAGGGCAGGGCGGCGGACCCCGCCGGAAGCAATCCGGAGCCATCATGCAAAAAAGGCGGCCCGTGGGGCCGCCCTTTTCGAAAGCAGTTATCTCGCCGAGCGGTCAGTTCGCCGCCTTGTTGGCGGGCTTGTCGATCGCAGCCTTGTCGCGGGTGGCCGCCTCAGGCGCGGCGGCGCTGCCCTTGATGCCGTGGAGCAGATCATCGGCGAGCTTCAACGCCTTGTCGTCCTTGGCATCCGGCGGCACGTAGGATTGCGAGCCGGTCTTCTCGTCGCCCTCGGACTTCAGATGGCCGCGCAGCGAGGCCTCGCCCTTGGTGTCGGTGCGTGACTTCAGCTCGTCCGGCACATCCTGCAGCACCTCGATATCGGGCACGATGCCCTTGGCCTGGATCGACTTGCCCGACGGCGTGAAATAGCGGGCGGTGGTCAGCCGCAGCGCGCCGTTGCCGCTTCCGAGCGGAATGATGGTTTGTACCGAGCCCTTGCCGAACGAGCGGGTGCCGACCAGCGTGGCACGCTTGTGATCCTGCAGCGCGCCGGCGACGATTTCGGACGCCGAGGCCGAGCCGCCATTGATCAGAACGATCACCGGTTTGCCTTTGGTCAGGTCGCCCGGATGGGCGGTGCGGCGCTGGGTTTCCTCGGCATTGCGGCCGCGGGTCGAGACGATCTCGCCGCGCTCGAGGAAGCTGTCGGAAACCGTGACCGCCTCTTCCAGGAGGCCGCCGGGATTGTTGCGCAGGTCGATGACGAATCCCTTCAGCTTGTCGCCGATCTGGTTTTGCAGGTTGGCGATTTCCTTCTTCAGGCCTTCGGTGGTCTGCTCGTTGAAGGTGGTGATGCGGATGTAGCCGATGTCATCGGTCTCGACATGGGCGCGCACCGAGCGGACGCGGATGTTGTCGCGCACCAGCGTGACGTCGATCGGATTGTCCTGGCCCTTGCGGATGATCTTGAGCCGGATCTTGGTGTTGACCGGCCCGCGCATCTTCTCGACCGCCTGGTTCAGCGTGAGGCCCTGCACGGCTTCGTCGTCGAGATTGGTGATGATGTCGTTGGCCATGATGCCGGCCTTTGATGCCGGCGTGTCGTCGATCGGCGAGACCACCTTGATCAGCCCGTCTTCCATCGTGACTTCGATGCCGAGCCCGCCGAACTCGCCGCGGGTCTGCACCTGCATGTCACGAAAACTCTTGGCATCCATGTAGCTTGAATGCGGATCGAGGCCGGCCAGCATGCCGGAGATCGCGGATTCGACGAGCTTTGAGTCGTCAGGCTTCTCGACATAGTCGCTGCGAACCCGCTCGAATACATCGCCGAACAGGTTGAGCTGGCGATAGGTATCGGAGGTGGCGGCTCGCGCGCTCGATCCCATCAGCACGGCGCGCGGCTGGGTCACGAACAGCGTCAACGCTGCGCCGGTGGCAGCGCTCAGGAGAATTACCGAAGTCTTGCGCATCATCCGCGAACCTTTTCGCCTTCATTTGCGGCCCACCATGGGCCTGGATCGATTGGAGTGCCGTCCTTACGGAACTCGACATAGAGCACGGGCTGGCTCGCATTAGTCGCGAGAATGGAGGCGACCTGGGAGGTTGTCCCCATGGTGGCGACCGGCTCTCCCGTAAGTACAAACTGGCCAATGTTGACCGAAATGCGCTCCATCCCGGCGATCAGCACATGATACCCACCACCGGCGTTGAGGATCAAGAGTTGTCCATAGCTCCGGAACGGACCGGCGTAAACAACCCATCCGTCACACGGTGTTGTGACCTGTGCACCGGCCTTTGTCGCCAAAGAAATGCCTTTTTCTATGCCGCCAGCGCCATCGGAACCGCCAAATTCGCGAATCTTGCTGCCGTTAACCGGCAAAGCGAATAATCCCTTGGCCGAGGCGAATGCGATCGCCGGGCTTTTGCGGGCAGGATCCTTGAAGGCGGCCAGGTTGGGCTTGCCGTTGACGGCGGCGGGCGCCCCCTGCAGGTTCGCGGTTGCGGCGGCCTTCGCAGCGCTCTTCAGATCCTGCTCCATTTTGGCGATCAGGCCTTGCAGGCTGTCGACTTGCCGGGATAGCGCGATCGCGCGCGCACCTTCGGCTTCCATGTCCTTCTCGATCGCAGCCTGTTGCCGCTGCCGCTCCTCGACGAAAGCAGCGAGCCTCGCCTGGTCGTCCCTGAGCTTGTCGCGGTCGGCCGCAAGCCGGTCGTGCTCGGTTGCGATGGTCTTGCGCAATGCGAGAAGCTCGCCGAGATCTGTGGCGAGCTTGGCGGCGCGCGCCCGCAATTCGGGCACCACCGATCCGAGCAGCATCGCGGTACGCAGCGATTGCAGCGCGTCCTCGGGGCGGACCAGCAGCGCCGGCGGCGTGCGCCGGCCTGCGCGTTGCAGGGCCGCCAGCACCTCGACGATCTCCGAGCGCCGCGAATCGAGCGAGCCGCGGACCTGCGCTTCGCGCGAATCCAGCGTACGTAGCCGCGCTTCGGCGTCGCCGATCCGCCCTTCAACGCCGCGCACTTGCGCCGCGACGTCGATCAATTGCGAATTAAGCTTAGCTCGGTCCTGGCCGATCGCGGCGATGTCGGCCTTCAGCTTCTCGCGCGCCTCGGTCGCGCTCTTGGCTTGCGCGCGGGCCGCTTCAAGTTCCTGCTCGCGCTGCTTGATGGCGTCGGGAGCGGGCGCTGCAGCCTGCGATACGGGCGCCGCGGCCTGCGATGCGGGTGCCGTGGCCTGCGCCATCGCTGGCAAGCGGGCGGCTCCCGCAAAGCCTGCGGAGAGCAGGAGAGTGGCGAGCGGCACCGAAGAGAGCCTGCCGCGGCCGCTGGTGTCGGGGTACGAATGTCGGGTCCGCGCTAACAGCATCGATCCGTGAGGTGCTCTCGTTAGCCGCGTCAGGTGCGGTGATAGGGATGGCCCGCCAAAATGGTCGCGGCCCGATAAAGCTGTTCCAGAAGCATGATGCGAACCATTTGGTGCGGCCAGGTCGCGGAGCCGAATGCGATGCGCAGTCTCGCCTTACGCCGCAATTCAGGCGAAAGTCCGTCCGCGCCGCCGATCAGGAAAACAGTGCTGCCGACGCCCTGATCCCGCCAACTGCCGAGATACCGGGAAAATACGGTGCTATCGATGTTCTCGCCGTGCTCGTCGAGCGCCACCAGCAACGACTTTTCCGGTATGGCGGCGGCGATCGCGCCAGCTTCCTCGGCCATTCGACTTGCCGTGTCGCGCGCGCGGCTTTCGGCAATTTCATGGATGTCGAGGCCGCGGAAGCCGAGCTTGCGGCCGATGTCGTCGAAGCGCTCGCGATAGCGATCGGCGAGCTCCCGCTCCGGACCCTGCTTCAGCCGGCCGACGGCAATGACGACAAGGCGCATTACGGCACTTTCCGGCAAAGCGGCATGCGTGCACGCGCAGCTCGCGACGCGCTCCCGCCGACTGGCATCGGCTCGCTATCTCAGATCGCCTTTGCCGCCGTCGGGGCTCGCGTCCACAATCGCTCGAGATTGTAGAACTCGCGCACCTCGGGTCTGAACACGTGCACGATCACATCGCCGGAATCGATCAGCACCCAGTCGCAATTGGGCAAACCCTCGACATGGATGCTCTTGATGCCGTTTTCCTTCAAGGCCTTCGTGACGTTTTCCGCGATCGCGCCGACGTGCCGGTTGACCCGGCCCGTGGTGACGATCATGTAGTCGGAAAATGCGGATTTGCCGCGAAGATCGATGGTGATCGTTTCTTCCGCCTTCATATCGTCGAGGCGGGAGAGGATCATATTCAGCGTCTCGTCGGCGTCGGGTTGCGCCTTCAAGGCCGCAGCTTGGGTCGATGTTTTACGCGCGGTTTTTGGTGACGCTTTGGAAACCTTGGGTAAAACAGACTTGGACAATACAGATGTGGCCAGGGACCATTCCTTTCGCTGTATCGCAGACGCCGAATCCATGACGTCCGCCGCTCATACTACCCATGTGGGGTTAAAGGTTTCAATATTCCAGTGAACCGGATCGTATCGAATCAGTAAGCCCCGCACTCAGATTCCGGCCCTCCAGCTCCCGTCCGGGTTCCGCAAGCCGGTCGAGGACAGGCTCATTTTCAGGCCGGTAAGAAACACCCAGGCCGGCGCACGAAAATCGGCCAGCCGGCCCGCCTCATTCTCTGGCACACGATAGCGCGCGAGGGCCCGCGCCGCGGGCGCAGCGAGGGCGCGAAAGCTCGAGGGCGGACGATCGATCACCGCGATCGGCATCTGGGAGGCGATGCGCTGCCAGTTTTGCCAACGATGGAATTGCGCGAGGTTGTCAGCGCCCATGATCCATACAAAGCGCAAGCCTGACACCCGGCGGCGCAAATAATTGACGGTATCGACAGTATATCGCGTTCCGATGACGGATTCGAGACAGCTCACGTCGATGCGCGGATCGCTCGCCATCTGGCGGGCGGCTTGCGCGCGTTCGTCAAGCTCGTGCAGAGCGCCATTGTCCTTGAGCGGATTTCCCGGCGTCACCAGCCACCACACGCGATCCAGTTTCAGCCGCTTGATCGCAAACAGGCTGATGGCGCGATGGGCGATATGCGGCGGATTGAAAGAACCGCCCAGCAGGCCGATGCGCATGCCGTCGGTATGGATGGGGATGGTCTTGGCGACGGACGGCGATGAGACTGACGGTTCTTTCAACGGATCCACCGCGGATAAGTGCTCACGGCCGCGTTTGTCCGGTGCCATGGACCCGATATTTGAAGCTGGTCAATTGCTCGGCGCCGACCGGGCCGCGGGCGTGGAATTTGCCGGTGGCAATCCCGATCTCGGCGCCGAAGCCGAACTCGCCGCCGTCGGCGAATTGCGTCGAGGCGTTGTGCAGCACGATCGCCGAATCGACCTCGTTGAGGAACCTCTGCGCGACGTTGGCGTCCTCGGTCACGATCGCGTCGGTATGGTGCGAGCCGTGGTTATGAATATGCGCGATCGCTTCATCGACGCCGTCGACAATTCGTGCCGCGATGATGGCGTCTTCATACTCGGTGTCCCAGTCTTTCTCCGAAGCGGGCTTCACCCTGATATCAGTGCGCTGCACGGCCTCGTCGCCGCGCACCTCGCAACCTGCGTCGATCAGCATTTCGACCAAGGGCTTGAGGCTCGTCGCGGCGCCGGCGCGATCGACCAACAGGGTTTCGGCCGCGCCGCAGACACCGGGGCGGCGCATCTTGGCGTTCAGCACGATCGACTTCGCCATTTCAAGGTTGGCGGATTGGTCGACATAGACATGGTTGACGCCCTCCAGATGCGCGAACACCGGCACCCGCGCCTCCGCTTCGACGCGGGCGACCAGGCTCTTGCCGCCGCGGGGCACGATGACGTCGATGGCGCCGGCGAGTCCGGTCAGCAGCAATCCCACCGCGGCGCGATCGCGGGTCGGCACCAGCGTGATCGAGGCTTCGGGGAGACCCGCCTCGCGCAACCCCTGCGTCAGGCAGGTGTGGATCGCGCGGCAGGAGCGGAAACTGTCGGAGCCGCCGCGCAGGATCACCGCGTTGCCGGATTTCAGGCACAGCACGCCGGCGTCAGCCGCAACGTTGGGACGGCTCTCAAAAATCACGGCGACGACGCCGAGCGGCACACGCACGCGCTCGATGGTCATGCCGTTCGGACGCTGCCAGCTTTCGGTCACGACGCCGACCGGATCGGGGATTTTTCGCACCGTCGCAATGCCGTCGGCCATCGCATCGATGCGCGCTTGCGTCAGCGTCAGGCGGTCGACAAAGGCGCTGGTCGCGCCGCCGCTGCGGACTTCAGCGACGTCTTCGGCGTTGGCGGCCAGGATCGCGGCGGCGTGCTCGCGGATCGCCCGCTCCATTGCCTCCAGGGCGCGATTCTTCTGTTGCCCCGAGGCAAGTGACAGCAGCCGCGCCGCGGCCCGGGCGCCGGCGGCGAGCTCGTTCATCAGGGTCGGCAAATCGGCGCTGCCGTCGATGGCTTTCAAGGGCGTGGACATATTGGATTCAGTCTCGATTAAGGCCATGTCCTAGCATGGAAATCGAGGACTTGGCGAGGCGCGGAACCGGCATGGCAGACGAGCGGGCGTCGGCCATTGGCCTAGTCATAGGCCTACTTGGGGAACGGGCCGCCGCGGCCAACCACGAGATCGTCGCGGTGGATCATTTCCGCACGGCCGCTGACGCCGAGGATCGCCATCACATCGGGCGAGGAGCGGCCTTTGATCTTCTCGGCATCCTCGGCGTCATAGGCGACGAGGCCGCGGCCGATTTCATGGGTATCGGGACCGCGCACCAGGACAGCATCGCCGCGGGCGAATTGCCCATCGACCCGGATCACGCCGGCCGGCAATAGGCTTTTTCCCGCGCGCAGCGCGCTTACCGCGCCGGCGTCGATGGTCAGCGTGCCCTTTGGCTCCAGCGAGCCCGCGATCCAGCGTTTTCGCGCCGTGACGGGATTGGCGGGGGTCAGGAACCAGGTGCAGCGGCCGCCGTCCGATATCGCCTGCAGCGGATGCTCGATCTTGCCGGACGCGATCAGCATATGGGTGCCACCGGTGGTCGCGATCTTCGCCGCCTCGATCTTGGTGCGCATGCCGCCGCGCGACAATTCGGATCCGGCGGCGCCCGCCATCGCCTCGATCTCGGAGGTGACGGTCTCGACGATCGGAACGAGTTTTGCGTCGGGATGATTGGCCGGTGGCGCGTCGTAGAGCCCGTCAATGTCGGACAGCAGAATCAAGAGGTCGGCGCTCGCCATGGTGGCGACGCGGGCGGCAAGGCGATCGTTGTCGCCATAGCGGATTTCATTGGTGGCAACCGTGTCGTTTTCGTTGATCACCGGCACCGCGCGCCATTCCAGCAGTTTGGCGATGGTCGAGCGCGCATTGAGATAGCGGCGGCGCTCCTCGGTGTCCTGCAGGGTCACCAGGATCTGTCCGGCGCCGATGCCGTGAGCCCCAAGCACCTCCGACCAGATCCGCGCCAGCGCGATCTGCCCGACCGCGGCAGCCCCCTGGCTCTCTTCCAGCTTCAGCGTGCCGCGCGGCAATTTTAGCCGGCTGCGGCCAAGCGCGATCGACCCCGAGGAGACGATCAGGATCTCGCGGCCCTCTTTGTGCAGCTTGGCGATATCGGCGGCGAGCGCCGCCAGCCACGATGCCCGCACTTGCCCGGCATCGGAATCGATCAAGAGCGAGGAGCCGACCTTGACGACGATGCGGCGGAATTTTTTTAAAGCGGGGCGGGCCATGGTTGAAATCGAGTAAGGCGGATTGCTTTGGAAGCAATACGCGCCACCTCCTTATTTTGGAAGTGGCGCGTCATCAGGAAAGAAAGTTAAGGCTGATCAACCCTGCGTCGTCGCGGGCGTCTCAATCGGCGCCCAAGGCTCGGCTTCCGCCGCGCCCTTGGCCTTGGCCGTCACCGGGGCCTCGCCGATCAGTTCGGCCAATGCACGCAGCGCCTCCTTGACGCCTGCGCCGGTCGCGCCTGACATCAACAGCGGCGTCTTCTTTGCGGCGCGCTTGAGCCGGTCTTTTTGCTTCCTGAGGTCGTCGGCGTTCACGGCGTCGATCTTGTTCAGCGTGACGATCTCGATCTTGTCAGCGAGGTGTCCCTGATAGGCTTCGATCTCATCCCGCACGGTCTTGTAGGCTCGGCCGGCATGCTCGCTTGTCGCGTCGACCAGGTGCAGCAGCACGCGGCAGCGTTCGACATGGCCCAGAAACCGGTCGCCGAGGCCTGCGCCTTCGTGCGCGCCCTCGATCAGGCCCGGAATATCCGCCAGCACGAACTCGCGGCCGTCGGCATTTACGACGCCAAGCTGCGGATGCAGCGTGGTGAAGGGATAGTCGGCAATCTTCGGCTTGGCCGCGCTGACTTTGGCGAGGAAAGTCGATTTGCCGGCGTTGGGCAGACCGACCAGGCCGGCATCCGCGATCAGTTTCAGCCTGAGCCAGATCCAGCGCTCTTCACCCGGCTGGCCGGGATTGGCATTGCGCGGTGCGCGGTTGGTTGCGGATTTGAAATGCGCGTTGCCGAAGCCGCCATTGCCGCCCTCGGCGAGCACGAACGTCTCGCCGAGGGTGGTGAAGTCGTGGATCAGCGTTTCGCGGTCCTCGTCGAACACCTGGGTGCCGACCGGCACTTTCAGCACAACCGGCTTGCCGTTGGCGCCATGGCGGTCCTTGCCCATGCCGTTGACGCCCTTCTGCGCTTTAAAATGCTGCTGATAGCGATAATCGATCAGCGTGTTCAATCCATCGACCGCCTCGACGATCACGTCACCGCCGCGGCCGCCATTGCCGCCGCTCGGCCCGCCAAACTCGATATACTTCTCGCGGCGAAACGCCACGCAGCCGTTGCCGCCGTCGCCGGAGCGGATATAGACCTTTGCTTCATCAAGGAATTTCATGGGGCTTTAGGTAGGCCACAGCAACCGTTGCGGCAACCTAAACCTGCCGGAAAATATCGCGGAAAGCCTTAATTGTCGGGCCGTTTTGAAGGCGCTGCGTGCTATTCCCCGCCAATCTGGTACAGCTTGGACCAGCCGGGTCGAGGGCATCAAAAAGGCGGCGGGAATTTATCGTCCTTGTCGGCGGCAAGGCGGCGATAACCTTTACGCCGGTCTTCGCCGGATCAGGAACTTCTGCATCCCCTCCAGCACCAGCTCCCGGCGCTGATTGAACACGGTCGAGCGCAGCGTCACCACACCGGTCGAACGGCCGGGCGTCAATTCGGTCACTTCCAGCGCGGGATAGATCGTGTCGTCGGCATACACGGGCTTCAAGAACCGGCTCGACTGCTCGAGAAAGCCGATCAGCGATTCCTCCACCAGAAAAGGAAACAGGCCCGCGCCCGGCGCGGTGTGGATCAGCGTCTGAAAACCGTGCGCCAAAAGGTTCGGCATGCCGCGGACGCGGCAATATTCGACATCATAGTGCACTGGATGGGTGTCGCCGCTCGCGGTCTGGAACGCGGCGAACACCGCTGACGTCATGGTCCGGCTTGGGATCACGAAGCGCTCGCCGACCACGAAATCTTCGAACCAGCGCTGCTCCGGCACCATGCGATGCGCGGCGGGATCGAACTCGGTCATGCGTTCTCCCTGCAAGGTTGGGCTGATGACCCATCGGTATCGCAGAGGTGGGATGGCGGCAATCAGGCTTGTCCTGGGCGTCCACGTCTTTAAAACATCGTTGCCATGACCCTGCTCGAGAGAATCTCGCCCGACAACGACGAGCGCTCGGCGCGGCTCGCCGGCATCGGATTGATGCTGCTGTCGATCTTCATGTTTTCGTTCGGCGATGCCATTGGCAAATTCATCGTCGCGACCTATTCCGTCGGGCAGCTACTGTGGCTGCGCGCCTGCGCGGCGCTGTTCGTGCTATCGCCGTTGATCTGGCGCCATCGCGCGCAGTTTCTCCACATGGAACGGCCGCGGCTGCAATTGTTGCGGGTCATCTTGTCCACGATCGAAGTTGCCGCCTTCTTCCTGGCGACGGTTTATCTGCCGCTCGCCGACGTCACCACCTATTACCTCGCCTGTCCGATCTTCGTCACCGCGCTGTCGGCGATCGTGCTGAGCGAGCGGGTCGGCTGGCGGCGCTGGAGCGCGATCGTGATCGGCTTTTGCGGCGTCGTGATCGCGCTGCGTCCGTCGTCGCAAGCGGTCAGCTTGCCGGCGCTGATCGCGCTCAGCGGCAGCCTGTGCTTTTCGATGCTGATGTTGATCACGCGGCTGTTGCGCGCGACCTCCGACATCGTGATGGCGTCGTCGCAATTTTTCGGCACCTTCACGCTGGGCGCGCTGATGTCGCCGTTCGGCTGGGTCACGCCGAGCCTTGGCAGCCTGGCGCTGTTTGCGGTCGCAGGCCTCATCTCGGTGAGCGCTGTTATGCGTCAACCGCTCGCTGAAGCTTGCGCCGGCAAGCGTCGTGGTGCCCTACCAATATTCGATGATTCTCTGGGCGATTATGTTCGGCCTCGTTGTGTTCGGCGATGTCCCGTCATGGCAAACGATCGCGGGCGCCGCGCTCATCATCGGCGCGGGGATTTATATTTTCCTGCGCGAGCGAACCCTCGGGCATGAGGAAACCGCGGTCAATCCGCCGGCATAAGCATCGTCGGTTATGCGCGTTCGCGCGGACGCCGCGTAGAGAGTTAGCGCTCTCTACGCGTCGAGTTGCCCCAGTTCTTCAGCGACGACCACACACTGCGGGAAAGCCGGAAGCAATCGACCGGGGTCGACGATCCCAGCGCCTCGAAGCGGTGCAGTTCGACGCCGCTCCACTGGAAGCCGCACTTCTCCAGGATGTTGCGCGAAGCCGGGTTGGCGACGCGCGCGCCCGAGAACAGCTGATCGAGATCAAACTCCTCGAAGAAAAAATCGATCACGGCACGCGCGGCTTCGGTGCCGAAGCCCTGGTCCCAATGCTCGAAGCCGAGCCAGTAGCCGAGTTCCGGCGCATCCGCCTCGCGCCAGTTGATGCCGGCCATGCCGACCGGCGTGTGAGCGTGTTCGATCAGGAACGCGATATCGCGCCGGTCGTCGGCGATTGCGCGCACGAATTCGATGGCATGCTCCTGGGAGTAGGGATGCGGCAGGCGGCGGGTATTTTCCGCAATGCGGCGGTCGTTGGCGAGACGCGCGATCGCTTTTACGTCCGCGAGCGTCGGCCTGCGCAGGGTCAGCCGTTCGGTCTCGAGGACGCAGCTAGACGCCTCGCGTAATGATGGGGGTGGAATGTCCTGCAGCATGTCGGGCTCCGTCAGCAATCGCATTAAAGAAAAAGGGGAGGCCGGTTTCCCGCCTCCCCTTTGGAGCCTTCAAGAGCTCCGCCGGTTCAACAGGACCCGGCGGACTCAATTTGTCCACCGTTACTCGGCCGCGGCATCCTGCATCGGGCGAACCGATACGAGCGTGCGGCCGTTGGCTTTGGCATGAAATTCGACGTGGCCTTCGATTTTGGCAAACAAAGTATGGTCGGTACCCATGCCCACATTAAGGCCGGGATGCCATGTGGTGCCGCGCTGACGCGCGATGATGTTGCCGGGGATCACGTGCTCGCCACCATAGGCCTTGATTCCGAGCCGCTTGCCCGCTGAATCACGCCCGTTCCGCGATGAACCGCCTGCTTTTTTGTGAGCCATGGCCCGTCTCCAAACTTGTCCGTAATCTCTAGATCAATTCCTTGAAGGAATCATTTCACTTTTTGTCACGCGATTTTTGGCGCTTCACTTTTTATCACTTTTGCCTTTGGCGGCGGTCTTCTTCGCCGCGGGTTTTTTGGCATCTGGCTTGGCGCGCGGTTTCGCCGCAGCTTTGGCCACCGCCTTTTTGGGCGCTGCCTTCTTCGCGGCCTTGCGTGCAGCCTTGGGCGCCTCGTCCTCGCCCTCTGTGGGCGCGGCTACTATCTTTTCCTTCTTCGGCCGCGGACCGATGGAAGGTTTTGCGTTATCGGCCAGGATCTCGGTGACGCGAAGCACCGTGATTTCGTCGCGATAGCCGCGCTTGCGGCGCGAATTCTTGCGGCGGCGCTTCTTGAACGCGATCACCTTCGGTCCGCGCTTGTGCTGCAGCACCTCCGCTGCCACGGAAGCGCCCGCCACGCTCGGCGTGCCAAGCACCGGCGTATCGCTGCCAAGTACCAGAACTTCGCCAAGCTGCACGATCGAGCCGACGAGGCCTTCGATCTTGCCTATCTCGAGTACATCATTCGGAACGACACGGTATTGCCGGCCGCCGGTTTTGATGACTGCGAACATCGTTGGATTCCTTCGTGTTCGATCCCGGCCTCGGAACGGGTCCGGGCCGGCTTTTTCTACAGTCGCTGTGGGTATGTTTTCCGCGCGAGCAAAAGCGAGCCCGACCAAATCCGCGCAAAAACAAGCGGCGCGAGAAGTCCCGCGCCGGATGGTGCGGACTTATAGCCGCTGATCCCGGTGAGTCAAGGTAAAGCGGGGCAAAAACCGGCCGAATTTAAAGGATTTGGCACGTTTTCGATGCCTTCGACAGCTTCGAGCGAAACCAAAGGGTTCCCCCGCCGTTGTCCCTCCTGAACCCCTAAAGCGGGCAGGGCTAAGCTAGCATGGCTGAAGACGTCATAACTACAACGGGCATTGGGAGCCACGGTGCCACCCGCCTGCCGTCGGTCGACGTTGACAGCTTCAACATCGAGTTGAAGGAAGACGACCATTATCTGGGCGACCGCGCCTCGAAGGGCGCATTCCGCAAGATATTCGACCGCTGGCGAAAACCCCTCGGCAAGTCGGGCGAAGATCCGTTCGGCGAGGAGCCTTCGGACAAGATCAACAAGAAGGCGCTCGATGAGATCCTGGTCGGCGATGACACCGAGGCTTCTGCGGTCCTGCACAGCGCGATCGAGGAATTCGCGCAGGAACTGGCCCATGTGACGCGCCGGTTTCTCAAGACCAAAGCATGGGCCAAGACCGAGCGCATCGTGGTCGGCGGCGGCTTTCGCGACAGCCGGCTCGGCGAACTGGCCATCGCGCGCGCCGACATCATCCTCAAGTCCGACGATTTCAAGGGCGATCTGGTTCCGATCCGTTTTCACCCCAACGATGCAGCCTTGATCGGCGCGGTGCATCTGGCGCCGTCGTGGATTTTCGAGGGCTATGACGGCATCCTCGCCGTCGATATCGGCGGCACCAACATCCGCGGCGGCGTGGTCGAGACGCGCTGCAAGAAGGCGCCCGACCTGTCCAAGGCTCATGTGTGGAAATCTGAGCTGTGGCGCCACGCCGATGACGAGCCGACGCGCGAAGCTGCGGTGAAGCGGCTCGTCAAGATGCTGAAGGAACTGATCGAGCTGGCCGAATCCGAAGACCTCAAACTCGCGCCGTTCATTGGAATAGCGTGCCCCGGCGTGATCAACACGGACGGCTCGATCCAGAAGGGTGCGCAGAATCTGCCCGGCAACTGGGAGAGCAGCAAGTTCAACCTGCCGGCAAGCCTGATCGAGGGTATCCCGAAGATCGGCGCTCACGATACCGTGGTCTTGATGCACAATGACGGCGTGGTGCAGGGGCTCTCCGAGGTGCCGTTCATGCAGGATGTCGAGCACTGGGGCGTGCTGACCATCGGCACCGGGCTCGGCAATGCGCGCTTCACCAACCGCAGAAAAGATAACGGCAAGAAGGATAAGAACGGGAAGGATAAAGACAAATAGGCCGAAGCCCTGCCGCCGATCGCCCTCGGGGCAACGGCGTTTCCTGTCGGGAAAGGCCCAAATCAGAACTGAGGCCGTTGCGTCCGCCCGCCCATCAAAGAATCTCTCCGAGCTTGCGTCCTCTTAAGCCCCGCGATCAGGCCTGGGCCAGATTTTGGTTGACAAGTTCTAAAACAGAACTGTATACGCCACCGCTGATCGGGTGACGCCATGCAGGCATAGAGCCGATCGGGGGGATTCCATGGCCGACGGCGTCAAGCTCGTTTGCGCAACGCTGATGGCCATTGTTTGCGGGTGGGCGGGCGGCTCGCACGCTGCCGATGCGCCGGGTGTCACGCCGACCGAAATCAAGATCGGCGGCGTTTTTCCGTTCAGCGGCCCGGCATCCTCGATCGGCCTGGTTGGGCGCGGCACGCTCGCATACGTGCAATCGATCAATGACAATGGCGGCATCGGAGGGCGCAAGATCAACTACATCGCGCTGGACGATGCCTACAGTCCGCCAAAAGCGGTCGAGCATGTCCGCCGGCTGGTCGAGAGCGACCAGGTCGCGTTCATGTTCGGCCAGCTTGGTACCGCCGGCAACTCGGCGGTTGCAAAATATCTGGCGATCAAAAACGTTCCGTCGCTTGCGATCGTCACCGGGTCGAGCAAGTTCGCCAACGTGAAGGATTATCCGCTGATCACCACCGGGCTCGTCAGCTACGACACCGAAGGAAAGGTCTACGCCAAATATCTGAGCCGCACATTGCCGGCGGCGAAGGTCGCGATCCTGTTCCAGAATGACGATCTCGGCAAAGACTATGTCAACGCCTTCCGGACATTTCTCGGCGCCGAGTTCGACAAGCGGGTCGTCACCGCTGCCTACGATGTCACCGAACCGACCGTGGATTCCCAGGTCGTCACCTTGAAGAGCTCGGGGGCGGAAGCCCTGTTCGTCGCCGGCACGCCGAAATTCGCGGCGCAAGCGATCCGCAAGGCCGCCGAGATCGGCTGGAAGCCGACGATCCTCATCAACTTTCCGTCCAGCTCGGTCGCTGGAACACTCAAGCCGGCGGGCCTGGAAAATTCGATCGGTGTCATTGTAGGCACGCCCAACAAGGACCCCAATGATCCAAAGTGGCAGCAGGATCCGGGCGTCCGAGCCTATCGCGCCTTCTTCGAGAAATACCTCGCAGCCGCCGATATCACCAATACCAGCTACCTGACCGGCTATCAGCAAGGCATGCTGCTTGAACAAATCCTCAATCAGTGCGGCAATGATCTGTCGCGCGCCAATATCCTGAAGCAAGCCAAGTCGCTCAGGGATTTCGCGTTGCCGACCACGCTGCCCGGCATCAGGATCAACACCAGCAGCGCCAACAACCAGGTCTGGACGCAGATGCAGCTGCAACGCTGGAACGGCACCAGTTGGGATCAGTTCGGCGAGATCTTGGACGCGGGCCTCGAATAGGCGGTCGTCCCACCTAGCGTTCGCGCGGAAATGACGCTATGCCGCCGTCGGCGCCTGGCGCGCGCCGGGTCCGGGATGCACGTGAACGCCTTTTGCCGTAACCGGCTCGCCGCACTCCGAGCAGACCATCACCGGATCGAACATCTTGCCGCACTTCTTGTGCTCATGAAGCATTGGGCGCCCGCGCGAATCGACCATATGGATGTTGCCCCAATGCACGATCGACATGATCACCGGGTAAAGATCGAGCCCCTTCTGGGTCAGGATGTACTCGTAGCGCTTGGGTGACTGCTGATAGGGGATCCGGCGCAGCACGCCGAACCGCACCAGCTTCTTCAAGCGTTCGGCCAACAGATGACGGGTGATCCCGAGCGAGGATTGAAACGCTTCAAACCGTCGCTTGCGCAGAAAACATTCCCGCAGGATCAAGAGGCTCCAGCGGTCGCCGATCACGGCGACGGTACGGGCCAGCGAACACGGCTCTTCCTCCAGCGCATCCCATTTCATGAGGTTCTCCAGTCACCCGTTCCGGGCTAGAGCACGAATCCCGAAAGCCACTTCATTCTAAATCGGCACTGAGCAGCATTCAACAAGCCAGCCGAGCCGCGATAAATACCGCTTGATATGCGATTGACAGTTCTAAAACAGAACTATAAGGCTACAGCATAGGCCGGATTACGGCCGGCACTGCCCGCCGCCAGCCAAGGACGTCATTCGATGGTCAGTCCCTTGAGGGTCGAATTTCACTTCGATTTCGGCAGTCCCAACGCCTATCTGGCCGAGCTCGTGCTTCCTGCGATCGAGCAACGCACCTCGGTCAAATTCGACTATGTCCCGGTGCTGCTCGGCGGCGTCTACAAGGCGACCAACAACCGCTCGCCGGCTGAAGCGCTGCAGGGGATCAAGAACAAGGGCGAATATCAGGCGCTCGAAACCGAGCGTTTCATCCGCCGCCACAACATCACGACGTTCAAACCCAATCCGTTCTTTCCGGTCAACACCTTGATGCTGATGCGCGGCGCGGTGGCCGCGCAGTTCGAAAATGTTTTCGAAAGGTATTTTCGCGCCGCCTACCACCACATGTGGGAAGAGCCGAAGAAGATGGACGATCCGGAAGTGTTCAGGCGCGCGTTTGCGTCGTCGGGTATCGACATCGATCGCCTGATCGCCCGTGCGGCACAGGATGACGTCAAGAAAAAGCTGATCGACAACACGACCGACGCAGTCGCGCGCGGCGAGTTCGGCTCGCCGACTTTCTTTGTCGGCAACGAGATGTTCTTTGGCAAGGACCAACTCCGCGACGTCGAGGAATCGATCGTGGCGCAGACCCGCCCGGCATTGAGCAAAACGGCCTGACTCAACAGGTGTCGCAGGCAATCGGAGGAGCAGTAGGGATGCCGGTGGAAGCGATCACTGCGGCCGGAATTCTCGAGGGTCTGCCAAGCCGCATCCATGAGGTGATCAATGCCCACGTCATGGCAACGCCCGATCGCGTGGCCTTGATCGAAGACGGCTCAAGCCTGACCTATCGCGAACTCGATCGCGCGGTCCGCGGGACAGCAGACGCGCTGGCCGGGTTTGGCATCCGGTCCGGCGACCGCCTGATGATCGTGAGCGAGAATTCGATCGCGCTGGCCTGTCTGTTGCTGGCTGCAAGCCGGCTGGATGCCTGGGCGATCGTCGCCAATCCGCGGCTTTCGCCGCGCGAGCTCGATCAGATCAACCATCACAGCGGCGCGCGCCGCGTCTTCTTCACCGCCGATGTGTCGTCCGAAGCTGCCGCGCATGCGGAGCGAAGCGGCGCAAATGTGCAAGATGTCGGGCCGCTCGCCGGTATCGGCGTCTCCACGCTTAACGAAGACACCTCGGTCGAACCGGTGGAGGAAGATGCAGCAAGGCAAGTCGCGGTCCTGATCTACACCTCGGGCACGACGGGAGCGCCAAAGGGCGTGATGCTGACCCATCGCAATCTTCTGTTCAGCGCGAGGACCACCGCCGTCGTTCGCAAGATGACCGCTGAAGACACGCAATATTGCGTGCTGCCGATTTCCCACATCGTCGGCATTTCCCTGCTCGTCATGACGCTGATGACCGGCGCAAAGGTGCGGCTGGTTGCCAAATACGACCCGGCGGCGCTGGCCAAGGCGATCGCGGAACGGGGCGTCACCATCGTCAATGGCGTGCCCGCGACCTATCAGAGGCTGCTCGAATACAAGCGGATCGCCGGCTTGCCGAGGCTCAATCGCGGTTCGTTGCGCCTGATCGCCGTGGCGGGCGCACCGCTCGATCTCGATCTCAAGAGACGGGTCGAGCAGGAGCTTGGGCTGCCGCTGCTCAACGGCTACGGCATCACCGAATGCGCGCCGGGAATTTCGGGCGTTCGCATCGACGCGCCCAGGGACGATCAGGCCGTCGGCACGCTGTTGGCGGGGGTGGAGGCGCGCATCGTCGCGCGCCACGGCTCGATCGCGGCAAACGGTGAAGTTGGCGAACTCCATGTCCGCGGACCCAACGTCATGCGCGGCTACTACCGCGCGCCAGATCTGACGGCGAGCGTCATCGACGCCGACGGCTGGTTCAACACCGGCGACCTCGCGCGGTTCGAAGACGACTGTCTGTTCATCGTCGGGCGCACCAAGGAAATGATCATACGTTCCGGTTTCAACGTCTATCCCGCCGAAATCGAGGCTATCATCAGTTCGCACGACGCCGTCGTGCAATGCGCCGTGGTCGGCCGGCCGGTGGAGGGCAATGAAGAGGTGGTCGCCTTTGTCCAACTGCTCAAGGGCTCAAAGACAAGCCCGCAAGACCTGATGGCCCATATTGCCCCGCAATTGACGTCCTACAAGCGGCCCTCGGAAATCATCGTTCTCGACGCGCTGCCGGCGACCTCGACCGGAAAGATCCTCAAGCACAAACTGGCGGAGTCGCTGCGGAGCGCCGCAAGAAAAAGTCATCGCGAATTCCAATAGAGTATCACACAGCTGATGGAGACGACCGTGCAAAAGAGAAACGCGAGCGTGGCGGTCATCGGGGCCGGGGATTTCATCGGCGGCGAGATCGCGAAGAGATTTGCCTCGGAAGGCTTTACGATTTTCGCCGGGCGCCGCAACGGCGCCAAGCTGGAGCCGCTGGTAAAAGAGATCGAGGCCGCCGGTGGTGAAATCCATGCCCGTTCGCTCGATGCGAGGAAGGAGGAGGAGATCGCCGCCTTCCTCCACGAAGCCGACAAGCAGGCGCCGCTCGAGGTCTGCATCTTCAATATCGGCGCCAACGTCAATTTTCCGATTCTTGAGACCACCGAGCGCGTGTTCCGCAAGGTCTGGGAGATGGCCTGCTATTCCGGCTTCCTCGCTGGCCGCGAGGCGGCGCGGCTGATGCTGCCGCGCGGCAAGGGCAACATCTTCTTTACCGGCGCAACGGCGTCGTTGCGCGGCGGCAGCGGCTATGCCGCCTTTGCCAGCGCGAAGTTCGGCCTGCGCGCGGTGGCGCAGGCGATGGCGCGCGAGTTGGGACCAAAGAACATCCATGTCGCGCATCTGATCATCGATGCCGGCGTCGATACCGAATGGGTGCGGCAGCGGCGGCTGGAGGCACTTGGGCCGGGCGCGCTCGATAATCCCGATCTCTTGATGCCGCCGGCGTCGGTTGCGGCCTCCTATTGGCAGCTCTATCAGCAGCCGAAGAGCGCCTGGACATTTGAGCTTGAAATCCGCCCCTTTGGCGAGAAATGGTGAGCGTGCCGACGAAAGTTGCGCGGCCGGTCAACCCAGGGAGGGACATGTGAAGACAGCCATCACCGAAATGTTCGGCATCGAGCATCCGATCATCCAAGGCGGCATGCACTACGTCGGATTTGCCGAACTCGCGTCTGCGGTCTCAAACGCCGGCGGATTGGGCATCATCACCGGCCTCACGCAAAAAACGCCCGAACTGCTCGCAAAGGAAATCGCCCGCTGCCACCAGATGACGGACAAGCCGTTCGCCGTGAATCTCACTTTCCTGCCGGCTTTTTCGGCGCCGCCCTATCCCGAATATATCCGCGCCATCGTCGAGGGCGGCATCAAGATCGTCGAGACCGCCGGCCGCAGCCCGGAAGCATATATGCCGGTGCTGAAGGCGGCCGGGATCAAGGTGATCCACAAATGCACTTCAGTGCGCCATTCGCTCAAAGCTGAAAAGATCGGCTGCGACGCGGTGAGCGTCGATGGTTTTGAGTGCGGCGGTCATCCCGGTGAAGATGACATGCCGAATATGATCCTGCTGCCGCGCGCCGCCGAGGAATTAAAGATTCCGTTCGTGGCATCCGGCGGCATGGCGGATGCGCGCAGCCTGGTGGCAGCGCTCGCCATGGGCGCCTCCGGCATCAACATGGGCACGCGCTTCATCGCGACCAAGGAAGCGCCGGTGCATGAGAACGTCAAGCGAGCGCTGGTGGCGGCGTCCGAGCTCGACACCCGGCTGATCATGCGCGCGATACGCAACACCGAACGGGTGTTGAAGAACGCCGGCGTGGAGCGCCTGCTCGAGATCGAGCGCGAAAAGGGCCGAAGCCTCAAGATCGAGGACATTCACGATCAGGTGGCGGGTGTCTACCCGAAGGTGATGATCGATGGCGACATGGAAGTCGGCGCCTGGAGTTGCGGCATGGTGGCGGGGCTGATCCACGATATCCCGTCGGTGAAGGAATTGATCGAGCGCATCATGAGTGAAGCCGACCGCATCATTCGCGGCCGGCTGATGGGGTTTCTCGACGGTTCTTCCGTGAAGCGCCCGATCCGCGCCGCCGCCTCCTAAAGGCGCGGCAGATCCCTTGCAGCAGACGCGCGCGTGGCGCGGCCAACCAACGGAGCGAAACATGCAGACCGCCGGCAGCTACCAGTTCCCCCCAATGGAGCAGGTGATCTATGGCAAGCCTGCGGCCGAGGCGCTGCGCGAGGAGGCCGAGCGCCTTGACGCCCGCCGCGTCTTCCTGATCGCGAGCCGAACACTTAACACCAAGACCGACGAGATCGAGAAGCTGCGGACGTCGCTCGGCGAGCGATATGCCGGCACGTTTGATGGCATCCCGCAGCACACGACGCGGGAAGTCGTGGTGCGAACAGCTGGCGAAGCCAAACGGGCCGGCGCCGATCTCGTCGTCGCGGTCGGCGGCGGCTCGGTGGTGGATGCAGCGAAGATCGTCCTGATGTGCATGGAGCACGAGATCTTCGATTCCGATGGCCTCGACGGATTTGAGACGACGCCGGAGCGGCGCTTTGGCGGATTTCGCAACCCCAAGGCTCGGATGATCGCGATCCCGAGCACGCTGTCGGGCGGCGAATACAATTCCGGCACGCTGGTGACCGACGCCCGCCGCAAGCTGAAGCAGATCTTCAACCACCCGATGATGATGCCGCGCTCGATCATTCTCGATCCCGCCATCACCAGATACACGCCGGAAGAGCTGTGGCTCGGCTCCGGCACGCGCGCCATGGATCACGGCATCGAGGCGGTCTGTTCGATTCGTGGCAATGCCCTGGTCGAGAGCGTCTGTCTTGCCGGCCTGCGCTATCTGCGTGACGGATTGCTGCGCACCAGGGAGAACCCGAACGACGAAGAAGCGCGCGTCAACTGCCAGTTGGGTTCCTGGCTCTCGGCATTCGGATTGCAGGCGCGCGTTCCGATGGGCGCAAGCCACGCCATCGGTCATGTGCTGGGCGGCACCTGCGACGTGCCGCATTATTTCTGCACGGCGGTGATGATGCCAAGTGTGCTGCGCTATAACCGCCCGGCGACGGCGGAGGCGCAGAAGTCGATCGCGCAAGCGCTGCGATCGCCTGAGATGGATGCGAGCGAGGCGTTTGCCGCCTTCATCGCCAAGCTAGGCTTGCCGCGCAAGCTTTCCGACGTCGGCGTTCACGAAGACCGCTTTGGGCTGATCGGCAAGAACGCGATGCTGTCGATCTTCACCCGGTCCAATCCGCAGCCGATCCGCGAAGCTGGCGACGTGGTCGAGATTCTGAAGCTCGCGGCTTGAGTGACATCAAGGTTAAGCGCGCGGCGCGTAACCTTGATCGGTTAGGTTAAAATCGCAATCGCGTTGCGGTCCTCGCGCGCCTTGCTAGCGTTATCTCGTCGCATCACGCTGACCGGCGAAGCCGCCCTTCCCGGCCAGTATTGCAATGAAGCGGCACGGGACCGCCGGTTTTTTTCGCGTCCGGCGGTCCCACCCTTTTCTTGTCATCAGAATCACTTCCAGCCGATGCGCGCGAAAAAACCCGCGATCTCCGCGGCGGCGCGATCGGGATCTTCCCGATGCGGAAAATGCCCGACGTCAGGGAAGACAGCTAGATCAAGATTTGCAAAGGTCTCGCTCAACCGATCAGTCCACGCATAGGGAAACAGCGGATCGTGCTCGGCCCAACGGATGCAGGTCGGCACACCGATCGGCGCAAGCCGCGGTAGCTCGCCCTTCATCATCTTGATTCGTCCCGCATGGGACGCGCGATAATGCGCGAAGCCGCCGGCGAGATTGCCGGGCTTGAAGAAATTATCGGTGAACGCTTCCAGCACGTCGTCGAAGGCGTCCTTGCGATGCGCCCAGCTTTTAAGGAAATGGGCAATGTAGCTGCGGCAGTTTTCGCGGGTGGCGCCGACCAGGCGAGGGGCCATCTCCATCTGGTTGAAGGACTGATACCAGATATGATTGAGCCGATCGGGCTCGGCCATGCGCGCGCCGATGCCGGGATAGACGAAATCGAACAAGAACAATCCGGCCAAGCGCTCCGACGCGGTTCGCGCCAAGGGCTGCATCACCGCGCCGCCGACGTCGTGGCCGACGATGCCGGCCTGTGTGATGCCGAGCGCATCCATCAGCGCCAGCATGTCGGCGGCATGCTGGTCGGGGCCGAACGGGCCGTCCGGCTTGTCGCTGTCGCCGAAGCCGCGCAGATCGGGCGCAAACAGCGTGAAGCGATCGGCGAGCCGCGCCATCACTGGTTCCCAGGTCAGCCAGAATTCGGGCCAGCCGTGCAGCAGCACCAGCGGCTTGCCGGTTCCGGTGCGGGCGACATGGAATGCCGCGCCGTTAGCGCGAACGCTCAAATGCTCCATGACTGCCTCCTTTTTTGTCTGCGCTTTTTCTCTGGGTCGAGACTTTGCTTTTCCCCCGATCATGACTTTTCGGAATTATTGGTTCCGCGGCTTGTCTGGTCAGCCGTCCTCGCCTAGAACACGGCCGCAACCCGGGGGCTAGCTCCTGATTTGGCGCCTTGGAGAGGTGGCAGAGTGGTTGAATGCACCGCACTCGAAATGCGGCATAGGTGCAAGCCTATCGGGGGTTCGAATCCCTCCCTCTCCGCCACACTACACTTTGTCCAGCCCGCAGACATCGGTAACGGAACGTACCTAAGACATGGGTGACAACCTTGTGCCGAACGGGTTGTCGAGGGGTTGCAGGGTTTTCTGCTCGAGGTCGAAGTATCCAAGATCATAGTGCATGAAGCTTGCGAGCCAAATGCCCTCGTCGACTTCCTTGATGCCGAGTTTCTGGCCGGCCAGCACGGTGGAGATGTTGATCCGTTTGCGATGCAGGCAGAGCCGCCCGCAAGCGGTGACCAGCACTTCGCGATCGTGAAAGGGATAAGTTAAGCGAACGTTTCCGGTTTGGCGCCAAGCTGAACAGCGCGCTTGTCGCGGCACCCGCGCTTCCAGCGGCCGAGCGGACTGAGACGGAGCAGTTCTCAGCCTAAACCCATAACACCATCGAACATCTTCCCAGCGAAGTAATCTCGCTGGAGATGCTGTGCGGACCAAGCCCTCAGACCATTCCCGGTTACTTCGTCGGGTAACTACGGTCCGATGGGTTGACGGTG
>Ga0209153_1000159_pt1 | contig 36517 bp, 31 predicted proteins | sample GraSoiAngelo_120_FD_185877 | JGI IMG/M metagenome (GOLD analysis project Ga0209153, IMG submission 185877) | Grasslands soil microbial communities from the Angelo Coastal Reserve, California, USA - 14_0919_09_20cm (SPAdes) (version 2) | ecosystem: Environmental > Terrestrial > Soil > Grasslands ... | reverse complement strand
AACCGGCATCACATTCGGATTTTTCGGCGGGATTCTGGGAGGCATCGCAGCGATGTCGGGACCGCTTGTTTTCATATTTCTGCTTGCAAAGGGACTGAGCGGAAAGGCGTTCACAAAGGAAGCATCGCTGTATCTCGTCGTTTCCTCTGGCATGCTGGCAATTCTGCTGACGGCCAGCCGCCAGTTCAACTGGCTTGACGTTTTAGTCTCGACGGCCGCGATGTTGCCAGTCGTGCTCGGCATGTACCTCGGACAACATATGCGCGATAAAATTGCACCTGAGACATTCAAGAAGCTGGTGTTGATCGCGGTCATTGCCGCGGGCGCCGATTTGCTGCGACATGGGTTCATCGGTTGACGGGCTTGCCGGTGCCGCAAAATCTCCGTGCAAAGGTACTAGCTGTTCCCCGCGCGCAACCTCAGGAAAGCGCATCAATTTCGGCGTCGCTGAGGTCGCCGGAGACGATGGTGATCGGGATCGGGAACGAGCCCACCGCCTGGGCCATCGTGGTGATGAGCGGGCCGGGGCCTTCCGGCCCGGGATTGGCCGCCAGCACCAGCATCGCGATATCGCTATCCTTGTCGATGACGTCGAGGATCTGCTCGGTCGGGTCGCCCTCGCGGATCACGCGCTCCGGTGTGATCGCGGCGATGCCATTGGCACGGCCGGACGCGCGGTCGAGCGCCTCGTTGGCGGCTTCCTCCGCCTCGGCGCGCATGATGTCGGCAACGCCCAGCCATTGCTGGTTCTGATCTTCCAGTTCGATGATGCGCAGCATCACCACGCCGCCGCCGGCCCGGAGCGCCCAGCGGCTCGCGTAATAGACCGCGCGGTCCCATTCCGCGGTGTCGTCAACGATAACCAGACATTTCGGCTTGTGACCCGTCTCGTAGCTTCGTCGCTGGGTGGTCATGCACGTCCTGGATGCTGCAGCCAACGCGTCTTCGAGCGAAGTGGGTAGCGGTTCGCATGAAGAAACGCGTCAAACAATTGGGCGCATGCTGCCACACTCGCCGCGCCTTTGGGAGAGGGTAACCAGCATCGTCCGCATGGCGTCGGACCTTGCTTCGCATCGCAAAAAAATCAGCGCCTGCGGACGAAGCCGACGATGTCCTTTGTCGTCTTCAGCGTCTGTTCGGCGATGACGTTTGCACGTTCGGCGCCGTCGATCAGGATCTGATCGACGTGGCCTGGATCCGCCGCCAGCCGCTTCATCTCGGCGGCGATCGGCGACAGCTTGGCGACGCAAAGCTCGACCAGCGCATTCTTGAAACTGGAGAATTGCCCGCCGCCGAAGTCGCGCAGCACGTCGGACTTGGGGCGGCCGGACAATGCGGCATAGATGCCGACGAGATTGTCGGCCTCGGCGCGCGCCTCTAGTCCCTTCTCCTCCGATGGCAACGGCTCCGGATCGGTCTTTGCCTTGCGGATCTTCTGCGCGATGGTGTCGGCGTCGTCGGTGAGGTTGATGCGCGAATTGTCAGACGAGTCCGACTTCGACATCTTCTTGGTGCCGTCGCGCAAGCTCATCACCCTCGTCGCCGGCCCCGTGATCAGCGGTTCCGGCTGTGGAAAGAACAGGCCATCTCCAAAACCGTGGCCGCGGATCGAGTCGCCAAAATCGTTGTTGAATTTTTGCGCGATGTCGCGCGACAGCTCGAGATGCTGCTTCTGGTCCTCGCCCACGGGCACATGGGTGGCACGGTAGAGCAGGATATCCGCCGCCATCAGCACCGGATAGTCGTAGAGTCCGACGGACGCGTTCTCGCGGTCCTTGCCGGCCTTCTCCTTGAACTGCGTCATCCGGCTCAGCCATCCGACGCGCGCGACACAGTTGAAGATCCAGGTCAGCTCGGCGTGTCCGGGGACCTGGCTCTGGTTGAAGACGATGTGCTTGTTCGGATCGATGCCGCTCGCAATGAACGCCGCGGTAACCTCGCGCGTATTGCGGGCAAGCTCCGCCGGGCCGCCCCATACGTCCACGCCTTGCGTGATCGCGTGCAGGTCGACGACGCAATAGAGGCAGCTGTAAGTCTCCTGCAGCTTTACGAAATTGACAATCGCGCCGAGATAATTGCCGAGATGCAGATTGCCGGTCGGCTGGACGCCTGAAAAAACCCGTTCAACCATCGCCATGGTCAGTGTTCCAGATTTACGTGAAAGATCGCTCGTTTCGCGCCGTCGTTTGCCATGCGCGCCTCACGCGCGCAAGTCGCCCGGCTTGGTCGGCCTGACGGCGTTAACCGTCTCGCGCCAACCCGTCACGCCAAACAGGCTCAATAACACGCCGTAAGCCGCCATTGCTCCGGCGATCAGCAGTGCCAGAACGACAGTCTGCGCGAGGCCGTGTGCTGGCGGTGGAATAAAAATTATCGCCAACCACAACAGCGCGCCCATCACCAGCGCCGCCGCGGCGATGCGCGGCAACCGCCGGCGCGCTGCGTCATCGATTGCAAATCCAAAGTTCGCCGCTCCGCGCCGGATCAGGCTCGCCGCGTTGCTCCATGCCCCCACCGCGATACTGGCGGCAATGCCGGCGGCACCAAAGAAATGACCGAGCACCACGGCCAGCACGAGCGCGACCGCAAGACCCGTCAGCATCGCCGCCAGCGGGGCGAGCGTGTCCTCGCGCGCAAAGAAGGCCGGCGACAGCGATTTCACCAGCACATGGGCGGGCAGAGCGAGCGCAAGCCACATCAGTGCCTGCGCGGTCGCCGTGGTGTCCAAAGCGGTAAAGGCGCCGTGCTCGAACAACAGCCGCACGATCGGCGCGCTCAGCACCATCAGTCCCAGCATCGCCGGCAGCGCCAGGCCCGTGGCAAGTTCAAGCGACGGCGCGGACATCGCCGCCGCGGAGCGCCCGCGTCATTTCCGGCACGAGGACGGTGCCCATCGCGACACCGACAATGCCGAGCGGCAATTCGACCAGGCGGTTGGCGAAATAAAGCCACGACACTGCCGAAGGCGAGCGTGATGCGATGATCGCGCCGGTGACGATCAACAATTGCGGTCCCGCGCTTGCGGCCATGCCGGGAATCGCCTTGGCGATAAAGCCGCGCATGGAGGCATCGAATGCAACGCGCAAAGGGGTCGCAACGCCAGCGCCGTGGCCTATCGCCAGGATCGATAATTGCAACAAGCCGGCAATGCCCACGGTAGAAGCCATCGCAAGCGCTGCCCGACTTGCGTCCTGTCGCCAGACGAACAGCGCGGCCATGACTGAAATCAGCGCGATGTTGAACAATAGCGGCGAAAACGCCGTCAGCGCGAAGTGCCCTCGCGCGCTCGATAGCGCCAGCAGCACCGTGGCGGGACCTGCGAAAGCAAGATAAGGCAGCATCAATCTGGCATCGTCGACCGCGAGTTGCAGCGTCGTCAGTCCGGCAAATCCCGGCGCGAGCGCGGTCATGACAAGCGGCATCAATACCCCGATCAATGCCGCGACGATGATGAGCGCCGCGCTGAGCGTGCCGAGCACCCGCCCTGCGAGAGCGGCCGCGGCTGCCGCGCCGGCGGTCTCGCGCTCGCGCAGCCATGCCGGCACCAGCGATGAGTTCAGCGCGCCTTCGCTCAACAGCCGTCTAATCACGTTGACGAGCTGGAAGGCGGCCAGAAACGCATCGGCGACCGGCCCGGCGCCGAGCAGCGCCGCGATCATGGAATCGCGCGCAAATCCAAGCAGCCGTGAAGCCAGCGTACCCGTGGATACCGTCAGGAAGGAGCGTATCATCGGGCTTCTATAGCAGCGTTGGCTGTGTTAGGCCGCAGCGTTTCGGAAATCGCCGTAAACGGACCCGACGCAGGATTTTGACGAATGAGCGAGGCGAAATACGACGTTCTGGCGATCGGCAACGCGATTTTCGACGTGCTGGTGCGGACCGACGAGAAGTTTCTCAGCCGCCACGGCATGACCAAGGGCGGCATGGCCTTGATCGACGAGACACGCGCCGCGTCGATCTACCGCGACATGGGTCCGGCGACCGAGATGTCCGGTGGCTCGGCCGCGAACACCATTGTCGGGATTGCCAATCTTGGCGCCCGCGCGGCCTATGTCGGCAAGGTCAAGGACGATCAGATCGGCCGGCTCTACACCCATGACATCCGCGCCGCCGGGGTCGCGTTTGAGACGAAGGCGGCTTCAGACGGCCCCGCGACCGGCTGCTCCTACATCCTGGTGACGGATGACGGCGAGCGCACCATGAACACCTATCTCGGTGCTGCGCAGCAGCTGATGCCCGAAGATATCGATGCGGCGCAGATCGCGGCATCGAAAATCGTCTATCTCGAGGGCTATCTCTGGGACCCGAAGAACGCCAAGGAAGCCTTTGTCAAGGCGGCGACGATCGCGCATGACGCCGGCCGCGAGGTGGCGCTGACGCTGTCGGATTCATTCTGCGTCGATCGCTATCGCGACGAATTTCTTGAGTTGATGCGCAAGGGCACAGTCGATCTGGTGTTTGCCAACGAAGCGGAACTGCATTCGCTGTATCAAACCTCAGATTTCGACACCGCGCTGAAGCAACTGCGCCAGGACACCAAACTCGGCGTCGTCACGCGCAGCGAGAAAGGTTGCATGGTCGCATCAAAGGACGGCGTTGTCGCGGTGCCGGCGTTTCCAATCGAGAGGATGGTCGATACCACCGGCGCCGGCGATCTCTTTGCCGCCGGGTTCCTGTTCGGCCTGGTGCGCAATGCCGGGTATGAGAATGCCGGACGGCTGGGCGCGCTCGCGGCGGCCGAAGTGATCCAGCACATCGGCGCGCGGCCGCAAGTGTCGCTGAAGCAATTGGCGCAGCAGAACGGGTTGCCGGTGTAGGGTAGCCGCGAGCGCAACTGTTTAACCTGTCGTGCCCGGGGCTTGTCCCGGGCATCCACGTCTTGGCCCAATGCATCGCTCAAAGACGTGGATGGCCGGGACAAGCCCGGCCATGACGAACGTTGAGAGCGTGGACTATTTCGAGCTCACGCCGCCTTCTGGCCACCGGTCACGTCGAGCCCGGCATAGATACCGGCCTCGAAGCCCGCGAAAGCTTCCAGGCACTTGCGGTCCGCAAACGGCAACAGCTGCATCAGGATCACGCCGGTGACGTCGCGCGACGGATCGATCCAGTAATAGGTGTTGGCAAGCCCTGCCCAGGCGAGGCTGCCGGGACTGCGGCCCTCCGGAGTTCTCGCGGTGGTGATGAGGAAGGAGAGCCCCCATTTCTTCACCAGGTCCGGATAAAGATCGACGTCGTTGGTCGCGCTTGGGACCGCGGAAATCATCTTGGTCATGTTGAGCTCGCCGATGTGGTTCTGCCCCATCATCGCAACCGTCTCGGGCGCGAGCACCTGATTGCCGTTGCCGCGGCCGCCGTTGAGGATCATCTGGGTGAACTTGATGTAATCGCCGGCGGTACCGTATAGCCCGCCGCCGCCCATGTGGAATTCCGGATCCTGCTCGAGCTCGAACGGGATCGGCGCCAGCGATCCATCCTCGCCGCGCGCATGCATGCCGACCAGCCGCTGGCGCTGGGAATCGCCGAGCTTGAAGCTGGTATCGCTCATGCCGAGCGGCGTGAGCAGGTGATCGCGCAAGTACGCATCCAGCCGCTTGCCGCTCACGGCTTCGACGGCCTTGCCGACGAAATCGATATTGGTGCCGTATTCCCAGCGCGTGCCGGGATCGGACATGATCGGCGTCTTCAACGCGTCATTCTTGCAAGTGGTGACGGCGGGAAGCCCGGTCTTGTCGAGATACTTCACCATGTCACCGTTCCACATATTGTAGCAGAAGCCGGCGGTGTGGGTCATCAGATGGCGCAGCGTGATCTCCGTTTTCGCCGGCCGCAATTTTGGTTCACCGTTGGCATCGAAACCTTCGAGCACCTGGGGCGCGGCGAGATCGGGCAGCACCTTGCCGATCGGCGCATCGAGCGAGAGCTTACCCTCTTCGACCAGCTGCATCGCGCCCGCGGCCGTGATCGCCTTGCTCATCGAGGCGATCCAGAACACGCTGTCGGCCGTCATGGCATCTAGCTTGGACAGGTCGCGTTTGCCGAATGCGCCCTGATAAATCACCTCGTTGCCGCTTGCGGCGATCGCAACCACGCCAGGTATCTCCCTGGCGTCGGTTTTTTGACGCAGAATCTGATCGATCTGAGGTTGGGTTTGCATAGCGCTCCTCCCGTTTGTTTTATGGCAGTGGCGCGATCTTCCTCCTGGCAGTTCCGCCTCGCAAGCATGTGTTAGCGGGAGGCTTTCCGGTCGCGATCTCGTGATGGGCCTGCGGGTGAAGCGGTAACCAAACCGCCACATTCCGCCACACTTTACGGTGAATTGGCCGCCATGCCGGTAGACCCTCCGGAATCGGAACGATATGGTTCCACCCAAGGGCTGTTAAGACATTTTTTTCAGTAAAGCGTTCAGAACACGATCGAATCGGCGCTGCCGATCGATAGTTTGATTCAATTTTTTGCGGCCAATGACGCCGCGCGAGGGGCAGGCAATGATTTCGACCTGGAGCGAATGGAAGCGTTATCCGCGGGCCGGCCGCGGCGAAAATATCGAAGCGCCGATTACGCCCGGCATCTATGAAGTCCGCTTTGCCGGCACCGGTGCGCTGCACTCCTTCGGCGCGGTCGACAACGTGGCGCAAGCGCTGTCGCAGTTGTCGGTCGGTTCCAAATCGTGGTTCGCCCGGCGCGAGCCTGAAAGGAGGCCGGACCTCGAATATCGCACCTGCGCCACCTCGTCCAAGGCCGACGCCAAGGCCGCGGCGGAGCGCATGATCGGCCGCCGCGAAACCTATTTGAGCGGCGCGGCCTGACCGGGTTCGGTCTTCTTTCAAAAATGCTTGAAGCGACGGCGTTGTTGCGTCCGGTGCATTGTGGATTGTTTGAGCCTATAGTCGGCGTCAAACCACAAAAATCCGAGGAGCAACGCCATGTCCCCGACCGCCGCTGCGCGTACTTCAAAACCCTCCGCGTCATCACTGCACGACCGCCTGAAGGATCCGTCCCTGCTGCGCGACCGCTGCTACATCGATGGCGCCTGGATCGGCACGCCGGCCAATCCGGTGACCAATCCGGTCAATGGCGTCGAGCTGGCGAAAGTGCCAAAGATGGGCACGGCGGAAGCCACCCAAGCGGTGGAGGCCGCCGAGCGCGCGTTTCCGGCCTGGGCCAAATTCACCGCCAAGCAGCGCTCCAACATTTTGCGCAAATGGTTCGACCTGATCATCGCCAACCGCGAGGACCTGGCGCTGATCCTGACCTCGGAGCAGGGCAAGCCGCTCACCGAGTCGCTTGGTGAAATCGATATCAGCGGTGCCTATGTCGAATTCTTTGCCGAGGAGGCACGGCGCGTTTACGGCGAAACCATTCCGACGCAGCGCGCGGATGCGCGGCTGCTCGCGATCAAGCAGCCGATCGGCGTTTGCGGTGCGATCACGCCATGGAATTTCCCGTCCTCGATGATCACCCGCAAGGTATCGCCGGCGCTGGCCGCCGGCTGCACCGTGGTCATCAAACCCGCCAACGAGACGCCATTGAGCGCGCTGGCGCTCGCGGCGCTGGCGGAGAAGGCGGGCGTGCCGAAGGGCGTCCTCAACGTCCTGACCGGCAATTCGTCGGCGATCGGCAAGGTGTTGTGCGAGCATCCCGCTGTGCGCTTTATCGGCTTCACCGGCTCGACCGAGGTCGGCAAGATCCTGTATCAGCAGGCGTCCGTCGGGGTGAAGAAGCTTGGGCTCGAGCTCGGCGGCAACGCGCCGTTCATTGTGTTCGACGATGCCGATATCGATGCCGCGGTCGAGGGCGCGATGGTCTCGAAATATCGCAACATGGGGCAGACCTGCGTCTGCGCCAACCGCATCTACGCCCAGGACAAGATCTACGATCAATTCGTGGAGAAGCTCGCCAAGAAAGCGGCCGCGATGAAGATCGGCGACGGCACCGAACAGGGCGTGACGCAGGGGCCGCTGATCAACATGGCCGCGATCGACAAGGTCGAGAAGCACATTGCTGATGCGCTCAAGGGCGGCGCCAAGATCGTCACCGGCGGCAAACGCCATTCGCTCGGCGGCACCTTCTTCGAACCGACGGTCTTGTCCAATGTCAGGGCGGACGCGCTGGTGTCGCAGGAGGAAACGTTTGGTCCGCTCGCGCCGGTGTTCCGCTTCAAGGACGAGGCCGAGGTGATCGCGATGTGCAACAAATCGCCATTCGGCCTCGCATCCTACTTCTACGCGCGCGATCTCGGCCGGGTCTGGCGGGTGGCCGAAGCGCTGGAGTCCGGCATGGTCGGCGTCAACACCGGCTTGATCACCACGGAAGTGGCGCCGTTCGGCGGCGTCAAGGAATCGGGCCTCGGCCGCGAAGGCTCCCATCACGGCATGGACGAATATGTCGAGATCAAATACGTGATGATGGCAGGGGTGTGAGCACGTCATTGCGAGCATAAGCGAAGCAATCCAGTCTTTGTGCGCCTTGGCTGGATTGCTTCGTCGCTTCGCTCCTCGCAATGACGAGGCGGCGCGACTACCTCCGCAGCACCGCGATGGTGCGGTTGGCGAAGGTCAAGCGCTCGGCCATTACGGTGACGAAATAGGTGAGCAGCTTCTGGCCGAGCGCCGGGTTTTCGCTCTTGATGGTCTCGAATTGGCGTGCGCTCAGGACATACAGGATACTCGCGACCTCAGCCTGAATGGTCGCACTGCGCGGCGCATGCGAGACCAGCCCCATTTCGCCGATCGTCGTGTAACGGCCGAGGCTTCGCACCCGTGTGACGCCGCCTTGATCTGCCGGCACCATGATGCCGACCCGTCCGTCCAGGATGAAATGCATGGATTCGGCGGCATCGCCGGCGTTGACGATGGTCTCACCGGCATCGACCTCGAGGCGTTCGCAGCGGCCGATCAGCTCCGACGTGTCATCCTCGCTGCCGAGAATTTGCGCGAACCAGTCGCGAAGATTGGCCTCTTCCTGTTCGAGCCCCTGGTGCTGGGTGATGATCTCGTTCTCGCACCATTCGAGCGCGTGATCGAGTTCAGGCACGATAGCGACCTCCTTCGAGATGAACTCGCTCGAGCGCAGCGCCTTCTCCGCCGCCGGGGCAAGGTGAACGAGCACCAGCTTGATGCCGCGGTCCTGCGCTGTCCGCTTGATCTGGGCGAAACTGTAGGCGGCTGACGAGTCGATGCCCGTGACCAGCTTGAAGTCGAACACCAGATACCGGCACTCCGGGTGTCGAGCCAGCAGCGCCTTGACGTGCTGGTAGAGCCGGTTGGCCGAACCGAAAAACAAATAGCTCTGCAGGTTCAGCCCCTGGATCTTGCCGCCATGCGCGGCAAGCACGGCCTGATCGTCGCGCGAGCGGTCAAGCGAGCTGCGATATTCCGAACCATCAAAGCTGTATTTTATGGAATCGATGCGCGCCGCACTCAGGGCGAAGGTGGTGCAGCCGATCACGACGCCGATCAGGATGCCGGCGATAAAACCCCATTGCACGATAATGACGATGATCGCCAGCAGCGAAAGATATTCGGTGAATGAGAGCCGGCGGCGCGACTGAACGATCCATTTGTGGAGCTGGTCCGCGCCCAGATAGATCAACAGCCCGCCGAGCACGAATTTCGGCATGTAGCCGAGCAGCATGGGGGCAAACACCAGCATCAGCGCCGAGATCGCGGCTACCGTCAGGCCGGAAAGGCGGCCGCTTGCGCCGGTGTTGAAGTTGAGCACGGAGCGGCTGATCGAGATGCAGCCGGTGTAGCCGCCGAAGGCGCCGGACAGCATGTTGGCAAGACCGGTGACGTTCAGCTCGCGCTCGAGATTGGCCTCGCGATCGACGGCGACTTCGACGCCGGCGGTATTGAACAAGGTGCTTGTCGCCGTCACGAAGATCACTGCAATCAGATTGCCCAGAAGGTCCGGCACCGCGTACCAGGGATAGCGGCCGATTTCGTCCGCGTTCCACGGCAACATGAAATTGACGTGCGGCGGGGGCTGGAAGGTCCAGCCGGAGGCCTGCCTGCGTCGGCGAGATGCCGGCCAGCCAGAACGCGATGTGCGCGGCAATGACGCCGCCGATCAGGATGACGGGCAGTCCAAACGGCGTGCGGGAACGGTGCCAGGTCAGATAGAGTACAAGCGCCATCAGGCAAGCGGCCGCGAGCTCCGATAGCGTCTGGATGCCGGCGAACTGCTCGAGCGTTGCCAGTTGAGGGCGCTGACCGGTGATAACCCTCACGGCGCCGAGCAGGATCAGGTAGCCGGTCGCGCCCAAAAATCCGCCGACGACCGGATAAGGCACATAGCGGATGGCGCGGCCCATCCGGGACACGCCGAAACCACAAAGCACGATGCCGGTGGCGACGCTGGCAAGGCCAAGCGTCATCAGAACCGGCGCGAGCAGCGAGGCGGACGGGTCGGTCGACATCATTCGTTCGACCAGCGACGACGCCAAAATCCCGGTCATGGCGGCGGTCGAACTCTCCGGACCCGCGATTGCGAACGGCAACGAGCTGCCCAGCGCGATCGTTGCCGCGAGAACGGCGGATGAAATAAAGGTCGCGGCGACGCCGTAGGAAAGGAATGGCGCCAGCGGGCCGGCGAAGATGATCAGCGCGTAGGACAGGCCGAATGTCACGGTAAGAACGCTGGCGGCGCCGCCGCCGAGAACGTCATTAAGCGCTGCACGGAACCTCGGACCGCGACTGACGGATTGACCGATGGATTGACTGACCACGCGCGCGTATGCCCCCAACACCCACGGTCAGTGGTAGACGACTGCAACGTCCGCGGACAAGATAATTTTTATGACAGCCGACGAAGCGCGATGGAATTCGCGCGGCATGCGCACGTGACAGGCGCCGCCGCTAGCGCGTGCCACCGTCCGCGCCGAAGGCACCGTGACGTCCAGCGCCGGATGCAAAGCGCGTTGCGCCCGACAGCGTCTCGCCCGAGGCGATCACTTCCAGCCCGCCGCGCATTTCGTTGGCAATCGCCTCTTCCTCGTCGAGATCCCATTGCCGCAGCGCCGATAGCCGATCTGCACGCAGGCAGGTTTGCGGGAAGCGCGCGATGTCTTTGGCGAGCGCAATCGCATGCGCGCGCGTCTCGCCTTTCGGCACCAGCCGGTTGGCAAGACCCATCCGGAGCGCCTCGGGACCGCCGACCGGCCGTCCGGTGAGGATCAGGTCGATGGCCTGTGAGTGTCCGATCAATCGCGGCAAGCGGATGGTGCCGAGATCGATCAAGGGAACGCCAAAACGGCGGCAGAAGATGCCGAAGGTGGTGTCTTCGGCGACGACGCGCATATCGGCCCACAGCGCCAGTTCCATGCCGCCCGCAACCGCAAAGCCTTCGATTGCGGCGATCACAGGCTTCGACAGCCGCAGCCGGCTCGGCCCCATCGGCGCGAGGGAGTTGTGGCCGCCGACTTCGCGCTTCTTTTCGGGATCGCCCGACGCCACCGCCTTCAGATCGGCGCCGGCGCAGAAATAGCCGCCGGTACCGGTGAACACCGCGACAGATGCCGCGTCGTCGGCATCGAATGCCAGAAACGCATCGTAGAGTTTTCGCGCGGTTAAACCATCGACGGCGTTGCGGCAATGCGGACGGTTGATGGAGATGATGGTGATCGGTCCATCGCGTTCGACAAGAACGGTATCGGCGTCGATCATGTGCGCGCTCCCTCGTTGTTGTAGGCCGTCATTGCGAGGAGCGAAGCGACGAAGCAATCCAGACTGTAGCCGCGGAGACATTCTGGATTGCTTCGCTTCGCTCGCAATGACGGCGGTTATATCTTCAACTCTTTCCCCGTAATCCGCCGATAGGCCTCCAGATAGCGTCTGCTGGTGGCATCGATCACATCAGCCGGCAGCGGCGGCGGTGGCGCGTCGCCGTTCCAGCGGCCGGCGCGGCGCTCGGCGTCGAGATAATCGCGCAATGGCTGCTTATCAAAACTCGGCTGCGGCTGGCCCGGCTTGTAAACATCCGCCGCCCAGAACCGCGAACTGTCGGGCGTCATCACCTCGTCGATCAGGATGATGCGCCCCTGCGTGTCGCGGCCGAATTCGAATTTGGTGTCGGCGATGATGATGCCCTGGTCGCGGGCAAGCTTCTCGCCGAGCGTATAGACGGCGCGCGCCATGCTCTCCAGTTCGTACGCCACTTCGTCACCGACCACTTCGCGCATCCGCGCGACCGTGATGTTCTCGTCATGGCCGGTTTCGGCCTTGGTCGCCGGGCTGAAGATCGCAGGGTCCAGCTTGGCGCTTTCGGTGAGGCCGGGCGCGAGCTTCTCGCCGGCGAGCGTGCCGGAAGCGGCGAATTCCTTCCAGGCCGAGCCGGAGATATAGCCGCGGATCACGCATTCGATTGGGAAAACCCTGGTGCGCCGGCACAGCATGGCGCGGCCCAGGATATCGGCGCGATCTTCCTTCAGTGCCGGCACCTGACGGATGATTTCGTCGGCATCCGCGCTGATCATGTGATGCGGCACCATGCCTTCGAGCTCGTTGAACCAGAACGCGCTGATCTGGGTCAACACCGCGCCCTTCATCGGGATGGTCTCGGCCATCACGACGTCGAAGGCCGAGATGCGGTCGGTGGCGAGCAGCAGCACGCGGTCATCGCCGACGGCGTAGATATCGCGGACCTTGCCGCGCCCGATCCGTGGCAGGGGCAGGTCGCTGGCAAGCATGGCGGTCATGGGCGCACTTTCGAGGCGGAACGATCTCGCGCGAGCGATGAGGGAAGGGATAGTTCACTCCGGCAGCGGAATGAACTCATGTTCGTTGGGGACGTGCGCGAAGCGGCCAGTTTTCCAGTCCTGCTTGGCCTGCTCGATCCGCTCCTTGGAGGAAGACACGAAATTCCACCAGATGTGGCGGGGGCCTTCCAGCGCGTCGCCGCCCAGAAACATCATCCGCGTCGGCAACGTCGTCTTCACCGTGATGCGATCGCCTGGCCGGAAGATCAGGAGCCGCGGTCCCTCATAGCGGTCGCCTGCGATTTCGACCTCGCCGTCGACCAGATAAATCGCGCGCTCTTCGTGGTCGGGATCGAGCGGCACGCTCACTCCCGTCTCTGCGGTCACCTCGGTGTAAAACCACGGCGATACCATCGTGACCGGCGACGATATGCCGAACGAGGTACCTGCAATCACCCGCGCGGTAAACCCGCGTTCGGCGATCAGCGGCAGGTCGGGCGCGGCATAATGCTGGAACGACGGCGCGATCTCTTCTTTTCCCTCCGGCAGCGCGATCCAGCTTTGCAGGCCCAGCATCTTCTGCCCCTGCTGGCGCTGCAGGTCTGGGGTGCGCTCGGAATGCGCGATGCCGCGGCCGGCTGTCATCAGGTTCATGGCGCCGGGCTCGATCTGTTGGATATTGCCCTCGCTGTCGCGGTGCATGATCGAGCCATCGAACAGGTAGGTGACGGTGGCAAGCCCGATATGCGGATGCGGGCGCACGTCCATGCCCTTGCCGGACATGAACTGCACCGGCCCGAAATGATCGAAGAAGATGAAAGGGCCGACCATCTGCCGCTTGCCATGCGGCAGCGCGCGGCGAACCGCAAAGCCGTCGCCGAGGTCGCGGGTGCGCGGCACGATCACGAGTTCCAGCGCATCGCACGATTTCACATCGCCCAGCACGGGTTCGTTGTCGGGAAGCCAGCTCATGAAATCCTCCTGACTTTTGCGGCGGGTGCGGTCTGCGCCGCGGGGTTGTATCTTGGTGCCATTGCGAGGAGCCGCGCTATTGGCGCCCCAACAGTGTCGCCTTCTCGACGCGATCAAACCGTTCAAGCGAGAGGATCGCGTCCGCAAGCTGATCGGCGCGGCCGTTCAGCACCGGGCGGGCCAGCGTCAGGAACTTTTGTTGCATCGCCTGCGCGTCCGGAAACGAATTGGGCTCGCCGGAGGGATCGGCATAGAGCCGCTCATGCACGCCGTCCTCGGTCGTGATCGAGACGCGGGCGCCGAACGGATGGAGACGGCCGACCTCCAGCCGATCGTCCTGCACCACGTCGAATTTGTCCGCGAGCGCATCGACCGCGGCATCGCCGAGCCGGTCGTAATCGTCCCAGCCGAAGCGGCCCTGATCGAGCGCCACCGCACCCGTGAAGTACATCGAGAACTGGCCGCCGACGATCGAGGTCGGATGCCGTTTCGTGGCGGCATCGCCGGTGAGCGTGATACCGTTGCGGTGCAGGCCGATCTCGACGCGCTTGACCTGGGCTGGTGTCAGATTGTGCTCCCGGCGCATGGCAATGATGGCATCCAGCGCGGCATGGGTGTAGCGGCAGCTCGGATAGGGTTTGACGCCGATCTTCATGGTCTCGTAGCTGTTGCCGAGCCCTTTGACCGCCTTGTCCGGATGGGGGTTGTCGCTATAGCCGACCAACAGACCGTGCTTGCCCTCGACCGCTTCAGTGGCGCCGACAAAATCATTGCGCGCCAGCGTTGCCGCGATCACCCCGTTCATGGCGGCGGCGCCGACCTGATAGCGCTTGTTCCAGGCTCCGTTCACCAGAAACTGCAGCGAGCCCGCGGCCTGGCTGCCGGAGACGCCGAACGCCGCGACGATCTGCCCTTTCGACAGTCCAAACAACTTTGCCGCCGCCGCCGCGGCGCCATAGGTGCCTGCGGTCGCGGTCGGGTGAAAGCCGCGGGCATAATGCGAGGTGGGATCGAGCGCGTTGCCGAGCCGGCAGCACACCTCATAACCGGCGACAATCGCGGTCAGCACGTCGCGGCCGGAGCGGCCTGCCATTTCGCCGACCGCAAACGCGGCCGGTACCACCGGCGCGCTCGGATGCAGCGAGGAATCGGCGTGCGTATCGTCGAAATCAAGCGAATGACCGAGCGCGCCGTTGAGCAGGGCTGCGACCGCCGGCGTCCAGGTTTTGCTGTCGCCGAAGACGGTGGAGTAGCCGTCGCCGTCCAGCGCGAGGGATTCGAGCATCTTCAGAAGCGACGGCGTCGATTCGGCATCGCGCCGCGCGCGGATCGTGCTACCGAGAAAATCGAGCGTCAAAACCTTGGCGCGCTCCAATACTTGCCTCGGGATATCCTCGAATTTCAGATCGGCCACATAGCCGGCGAGCGTTTCGGTTTCATGGGCCATGGCGTTTCCTCAAAGTCATTGTCGCGCAGGGTAGGCGGGCTGATTTCCCGTTTCAAGCTGTCTGCACGTTGCGTGCAGCAGCCATGCCCGATGTCGGTTATAAGGTCTTGTGTAAGGGTCTTGGTCTGCAACATTTTCGGAACGGGCGCATGAGCGCATGCCTAAAGCCGCTGTCTAAGTTGATCCGGTCCCGGAAGGCGCAACTTGCCCTGGCCTTCAGGGTCACCGTGGCGGCAGCCGCCGCCTTCGCGGTCGCGACGGCACTTCATCTGAGGCTGCCGCTCTGGGCGGTATTGACCTCCCTGATCGTGACCCAGATGAGCGTCGGCCGATCGCTGAAAGCGACCCGCGACTATATGTTCGGGACGGTGGGCGGCGCGGTTTATGGCGGCGCCATCGCGGTATTGATTCCGCACTCCAGCGAAGCCGGGCTGCTGGCGTTGCTGGTGCTGGCGGTGGCGCCGCTGGCTGTCATCGCTGCTATCAATCCCAGCCTCAGTGCAGCCACGGTGACCGCCGTGATCGTGCTGCTGGTCCCGACATTTAGCCACGTCGATCCCCTCGGATCGGCGATCGATCGTGTCATGGAGGTCACCGTAGGCGCGCTCACCGGGCTCCTGGTATCCTTCTTCGTGCTGCCGTCGCGGGCGCACAATCAGATCCGCATCAGCGCCGCGCGGACGCTGGAACTGATCGCGGCCGCATTCGGCGAATTATTGGCGAGCCTGACGCGTGACCTCGACAGCGATGCCTTGCATCGGCTTCAGGATGGCATTGGCAAGGCGCTGGTCGAGTTGAATGCGCTTGGCACGGAAGCAGAGCGCGAGCGCGGGGCTCATATGTCATCAGGACCGGACACCGGTCCGTTGCTGCGTACCATATTGCGACTGCGCCACGACCTCGTGATGATCGGGCGGGCCAGCGCCGAGTCATTGCCGTCCGATTTGCAAGGCAGGCTGGCCGCCCCGCTGGCCAAAGTCAGCGACGCGATCGTTAGCTATCTGCGATCGATTGCGGCGATGTTGCGGAACGGCAGCGGTCCGGCGTCGATCGCGCCGGTGGATGTTGCGTTGGGGGGGTACGCGGCCGAAGTCACCGCGCTGCGCAGCGAAGGTCTGGTCCGCGGCCGGCCCGGCGACGTCGCGGAGCGATTTTTCGCGCTCCGGTTTTCGCTGGAGCAGATGCGGCAGAATTTGAAGGACCTCGAGCGTTGCGTCGCTGAATGGACGGAGACGCCACCAGCAGCGACAGGCGCAGCGGAATAGACCGCGGCTAATGTCGAATAGGAGTAGGACCTGCCGCAGCATGGCGGGCACGATCAGCATGCGCCCTGCGGCATGCCGCGCATTGAGCGCCCGGCCATCGACCTCGAGGCTGAAGGCATCGACGAACTGGGCGCCGGCCAAAAGCTGGCCGGAATCAACCGTGGGCGGGATTTCGCGGACTTTCACCATGCTCCAGCCTGCCTGCCAGCAACCGAAACCGCAAGATCAGAAGAACTGCGTAGACGGCGGTGCCGCAGGACAATCCGATCCAGACCCCGACGGCACCGAACCGCGCCGAGAATGCGAGGGCGTAGGCGCAGGGAAATCCGATCATCCAATAACCGATCGCGGCGAACAACAGCGGTATCCGCGTGTCGTTCATGACAACGATGGTTTGCACGGCGTCGGTGACAAAGAACGTCGCGCCAACCATAAGCAGTGTTGCGGCCAGTTCGACGGCAGCGCCCGCGCTTCCGGACGTTTCGCCAAAGAAAGCCCGCGCGATCGCAAATCGGGCGACGACCACGGCGAGTGTCAGCACCGATGCCAGCACAATTCCGAGCAGCGTTGCAACAAGCCCCGCGCGCTTCACCGCTTTGGCATCGTTGCGGCCGACGGCATGTCCGACCCGCACCGTTGCCGCCTGCGATATTCCGAACGGCACCATGAACAGGATGGCGGTGACCTGCAACGCGACCTGGTGGGCGGCAAGCGCGGCCGTGCTGATCAGCCCCATCAGAAGCGCCGCGGCGGAAAACAGTCCATACTCCAACAGGAACGCGAGCGAGATCGGCGCGCCGATGATGAGCAATTGGCGCATCAGCGCCCAGTCGATGCGCCAGACGTGCCCGAGCACGTGGTACTTGCGAAACGGCCGGCGGCGTGTGGCAAACCAGAGGCTCGCGACAAACGTTCCGAAATTGACGATCGTGGTGGCAAGCCCGGCGCCGAATAGTTCCAGCCGTGGTAGGCCCCATTCGCCGTAGATCAACAGATAAGCCAATAGCGCGTTGGCCGGGATGGCGGCGAGCGTGATCCACAAGACCGGTTGCGGACGATGGATCGCACTCATGAAGCTGCGGATCGCGAGGAACCACAACGCCGGCATCACGCCCCAAGCGAGGCCAAACAGATATTGCTGCGCCAGCCGCGCCGGCACGCTCGCTTGACCCAGCGCGTGCAGGATCTGCTCGCCCCGCAGCGGAAACGCCATGATCGGCAGCGCGATCAACGGCGCGGCCCACAGGCCGGTGCGCAGCGCGCGCCGGATCAGATGCGGATCGCGCCGGCCGAAAGCCTGCGCGGCCAGCGGGGCAACGGCCGACATCAATCCCATCCCAAAGGTGAAGCTGACGAAATAGACGGTGCCAGCCAACGCCGCCGCCGCGACGGCGTCATCGCCGAGGCGACCGATAAAGGCGAGGTCGGTCGACATCATCGCAATCTGCCCAAGCTGTGTCAGTGCGATCGGCGCCGCCAGCTTGAGTGTCTCGGTTAACTCGAGTGTGAGGTGATTGCCCGGCACATTTGCGGTAATCGACGCTTCCTCGATCCGACTGGTCATGGACAGACACTGGCAATGCGGCGGAACCGGCAAGTGCACCGGGACTGCCATCCGTTGCAACAACCTGGAAGAGGCCGATGCAGGCAAATGATGGCATGAGCAAGGTTCCCGCAGTCACACTCGGCTTTTGGGTGATCAAGATTATCGCGACGACCCTCGGAGAAACCGGCGGCGATGCCGTTTCGATGACGCTGAACTGGGGCTACGCGCTCTCAAGCACGATGTTCATAGGTGTTTTCGCCGCCGCCGTCGCCGCCCAGATCGCCGCCCCGGCGTTTCCATCCGCTGCTATATGGGGTTGTCATTATTGCGACCACGACCGCCGGCACGACGATGGCGGATTTCGCGGACCGGTCGCTGGGTGTCGGATATCGCGGGGGATCGCTGATCCTGTTGGCCTGCTTGATAACTTCGCTTGGCGTTTGGTACCGGCAGGCCGGCTCGATTTCGGTGAACACTGTCGCCTCACCGAGAATTGAAATGTTTTATTCGACCGCGATCCTGTTTTCGCAAACGCTGGGTACCGCGCTCGGCGACTGGATAGCGGATACCAACGGGCTTGGCTACGAACGCGGCGCGCTGGTTGTGGTCGCAGCAGCATATTTCTTCACCAGCATTTCCCGCACGCTGCTGTTCTGGAGCGCGTTCATCCTGACGAGACCGCTCGGCGCTACCGTCGGTGATTTCCTCGACAAGCCGAAAGCAGATGGCGGGCTCGCCGTTGGCCGGTTTGATGCCTCCGCTGTTCTTGTAGCGTTGATCGTCGCCCTGATTGTCTTCGTGCCGCAGCGCGCCGCGCCGCATCCATCGCGGGGTTGATGCGCTATCCTGTCCGGGCCGGCACGCGGGTGATTTTCGCACCAAGCGCGTTGAGCCGCTCCTCGATGCGCTCATAGCCGCGCTCGATCTGGTCGGCGTTGTTGATGGTCGAGGTGCCCTCGGCGCAAGCCGCCGCCAGCAGCATCGCCATGCCGGCGCGGATGTCGGGCGACGTCATCGGTGCGCCGCGCAGCCGGCTCGGCCCGGCCACGATCGCGCGATGCGGATCGCACAGCACGATGCGGGCGCCCATCGAAATCAGCTTGTCGACGAAGAACATCCGCGACTCGAACATCTTTTCGAACATCAGGATCACGCCGTCACACTGGGTCGCGGTCACGATCGCGATCGACATCAGATCGGCTGGGAAAGCCGGCCACGGCTGATCTTCCAGCTTCGGCACATGGCCGCCGAAATCGTCGCGGATCTTCAGGGTCTGGCTGGACGGCACGATGAGGTCGTCGCCCTTGACTTCACAGACGATGCCAAGCCGTTCGAAGCCCATCCGGATCGAGCGCAGATGCTCCACGCCGGCGCGCATGATGCGCAGAGGAGAACGCGTCACCGCGGCAAGCCCGATCAGCGAACCGACCTCGATGTGGTCGGGTTGAATGGAGTAGCTCGCGGCACCGAGCGCGGCCGGTCCGTGCACCACCATGGTGTTGGTGCCGATGCCTTCGATGCGCGCGCCGAGGCGGGTGAGGAAATGCGCGAGATCCTGCACGTGCGGTTCGGATGCAGCATTGCGCAACTGGGTGGTGCCGTGTGCCGCCACCGCCGCGATCAGCGCGTTTTCGGTGGCCGTCACGCTCGGCTCGTCCAGGAACACGTCCGCGCCCTTCAGGCGCGGGCAGCGAAACTCGAGCCGGTCGGTCGCCGTGACGGTGGCGCCTAACTGTTCGAAGGCGAGGAAATGGGTATCGAGCCGCCGTCGGCCGATCACGTCGCCGCCGGGCGGCGGCAGCGCCACCTCGCCGCAGCGGGCGAGCAGCGGTCCCGCGAGCAGGATCGAGGCACGGATCCGTGCGCACAAAACCGGATCGAGGTCAGCGGCGCGGATTTCCTTGGCATGGATGGCGAGCTTGTTGCCGCTTCGCCATTCCGCCGAGGCGCCGACCGAGCGGATCAGCTCCACCAGCGTTTCGGTGTCGCGAATACGCGGCACGTTTTCCAGTGTGACCGGATGCTCGGTCAAGAGCGCCGCCGCGATGATCGGCAACGCCGCGTTCTTGTTGCCGGACGGTTCGATCGCGCCGCCTAACCGATGACCGCCCTCAACGATGTATTGGATGGGCGGCGCAACAGCGCCCCGTTTGCGAAATTCGCGGTCCATTTGCGGGCTGCCTCTGACACGAACTTCCGAGCATAAACCGGCACAGGCAATCTAGAAGCGTTCAGTATCGTCCTTACACATCCACATTGGCGCTGAGCGAGTTATCCTGGATGAATTCGCGCCGCGGCTCGACCACGTCGCCCATCAGCTTGGTGAAGATGTCGTCGGCCTCGTCGACCTCCTTGACCCTCACCTGCAACAGGGTGCGAGCCTCGGTGTCGAGCGTGGTCTGCCAAAGCTGCTCCGGATTCATCTCGCCGAGGCCTTTGTAGCGCTGCTGCGCCACGCCCTTGCGGCCGGCGTCGGTCACCGCTTCGAACAGGCCGACGGGGCCGTGAATGGCGGTCTCGGCATCCTTGCGGCGCAGCAGTCCCGGACTCGGATAGGCATCCTGCAGCTTTATCGCGTACTCATCAAGCTTGCGTGCGTCGGCCGAGCCGAGCAGGGCGTCGTCGATGACGGCGACATCCTTGACGCCGCGGACGGTACGCTCAAAGAAGAAACCCTCGCCTTCGGTGAACCGTCCGGTCCAGCCGCGCTCGACTTCGTCGGCCATCGCATCAAGGCGCCTGGCAATGTAACCGGCGGCGCCAGTGGCGGTGTCGACGTCGGCGATGTGCTTCGGATTCAGCACGCCGGCGATCGCCGCCTGCTCGACCGCCTTGCGGTTATAGCGGCTGTGCAGATTGTGCAGGATGCCGCGGATGACCCGCGCGTCTTCCACCAGCGATAAGAGGTCCCGGCCGGCGCGTTCCGAGCCGGAACCCGACTTGAAAACGCAGTCATCGAGCCCGGTCGTGATCAAAAAATCTTCGAGCGCGCGCTCGTCCTTCAAATACTGCTCGGCCTTGCCGCGCGTCACCTTGTAGAGCGGCGGCTGCGCGATATAGAGGTGGCCGCGATCGATGATCTCGCGCATCTGCCGGTAGAAGAAGGTCAAAAGCAGCGTGCGGATATGAGCGCCGTCGACATCGGCGTCGGTCATCACGATGATCTTGTGATAGCGCAGCTTGTCGATGCTGAAATCGTCGCTGATGCCGGTGCCGAGGGCGGTGATCAGCGTGCCGATCTGTTCGCTGGACAGCATCTTGTCGGTGCGCACGCGTTCGACGTTGAGAATCTTGCCGCGCAGCGGCAGCACGGCCTGGAATTCGCGGTTGCGGCCCATTTTGGCGCTGCCGCCGGCGCTGTCACCCTCGACGATGAACAGTTCCGATTTGGCGGGGTCCTTTTCCTGGCAATCGGCGAGCTTGCCGGGCAGCGAGGACACGCTAAGCGGATTCTTTCGCGTCAGTTCGCGTGCCTTGCGCGCGGCCTCGCGCGCGGCGGCTGCCTGGATCACCTTGCCGACGATGACCTTGGCCTCGGCCGGATGTTCCTCGAACCATGCAGCGAGCGCCTCGTTGATGACGTTCTCGACCACCGGGCGCACTTCCGAGGACACCAGCTTGTCCTTGGTCTGCGACGAAAATTTCGGATCGGGCACTTTCACCGAAAGGACGGCGGTGAGGCCTTCGCGGCAATCGTCGCCGGTCAGCGCGATCTTTTCTTTTTTCGCGTTGGCTTCGGCATAGCCGTTGACCTGGCGGGTCAGTGCGCCGCGGAAACCGGCCAGATGTGTGCCGCCGTCGCGCTGCGGGATGTTGTTGGTAAAGCACAGCACGTTCTCATGATAGCTGTCGTTCCACCAAAGCGCCGCCTCAACGCCGATGCCGTTCGCCTCCGACCGCACCATGATCGGCGCGGGCACCATCGCCTTCTTGTTGCGGTCGAGATACTTCACGAACTCCTCGACGCCGCCGACATAGCGCATTTCCTCGCGCTTCTCGACCGCGTGGCGCATGTCGGAGAGCACGATATTGACGCCGGAATTCAAGAACGCGAGCTCGCGCAGGCGATGCTCCAGCGTCGCAAAATCATATTCGACATTGGTGAAGGTCTCGGTCGAGGCCTGGAAAGTCACCTCGGTGCCGCGCTTGCCCTTGGCCTCGCCGACCACTTTCAGCGGTGCTACCGCATCGCCGTGGGCGAATTCGATGAAATGCTCCTTGCCGTCGCGCCAGACTTTGAGTTGCAGCTTGCTGGACAGCGCGTTGACCACCGAGACGCCGACGCCGTGCAGGCCGCCCGAAACCTTGTAGGAGTTCTGGTCGAATTTACCGCCGGCATGCAGCTGGGTCATGATGACCTCGGCAGCCGAAATGCCTTCGCCCTTGTGGATGTCGACAGGTATGCCGCGACCGTCGTCGCGCACGGTGACGGAATTGTCGGCGTTGAGGATGACTTCGACCAGGGTGGCGTGGCCGGCGAGCGCCTCGTCGATCGCGTTGTCGACGACCTCGTAGACCATGTGATGCAGGCCGGAACCGTCATCGGTGTCGCCGATGTACATGCCCGGCCGCTTGCGCACCGCATCGAGGCCCTTCAACACCCGGATCGATTCCGCGCCATATTCAACGGGGATGGAATGCTCGGTGCCGGAGATCGATTGCCGGGCAGGTTCTGTCATGTATGAGGCCTTCGAGGATGTCCCGAATCAGCAGCGCAAGATGAGGGCTGATTACGCTATTTCTGCCATGAAAGACCGGGCGCGCCTAGCGCAAAGTCTCTACCAGCAAACTGTTGAATAAATGGGGTTTTTCGGCTGTTTTTCAAGGCGCCCAAGCGCCTGCTTCGGGGCCTCGAAAAAGCGTGATTCGAACCTTTGATTTCGGGCTCCAAAAGCCCGGATTGTCGCGATCATGATTTGACCGTGAATGGCAGAGACCCGCGGACCTGCTAGAGAAGGCCGATTGCGGTTTGTCGCGCGTTTTATGGATTGGCCGGTGCTGTCTTCGACTCCAGATCGATATCGGCCGGATGTTGACGGCCTGCGGGCCGTCGCCGTGATGCTCGTGGTGCTGTATCACGCGTTCCCGCAGGCCATGCCGGGCGGTTTTATCGGCGTCGACATCTTCTTTGTGATTTCGGGTTTTCTGATCACCGGCATCGTCGCGCGCGGGCTCGGCCGCCAGCGCTTCAGCCTGGCCGGCTTTTACAACAGGCGCATCCGGCGCATCTTTCCGGCGCTGCTTGTCGTGCTCTGCGTGGTCCTGGTGCTGGGCTGGCTGTGGATGCTGCCCGCAGCCTATGCGCAACTGAGCACCGACGTCTTTGCCGGCGCCGCGTTCTTTGCCAACATCGCGCTATTGCTGCAATCGGGCTATTTCGACGTCGAAGCCGCCAAAAAGCCGCTGCTGCACCTGTGGTCGCTCGGCATCGAGGAGCAGTTTTACCTGTTTTGGCCGCTGATCCTGATGCTCGCCGCGCGGTTGCGGCTGAGCCTGCTTGCGGTGGCCTGCGTCATCGGGCTCGCGTCGTTCGCGCTCAACGTGGCCATGATCGGCGCAAACCCGGTCGCGACCTTCTATCTGCCGTTCACCCGGGCCTGGGAATTGCTCGCGGGCGCCGCCCTCGCTTGCGGTTGGATCAAGCTCGATCAGAGCGCGAGCGCGAGCAACCTTCGCGCCGGCATCGGCATCTTGCTGGTCGCCATTGCCGCCGCCGTGCTCGATACCAACAGCGCATTTCCGGGCTGGTGGGCGATCCTGCCGGTTCTAGGCGGCGCGCTGCTGGTGTCGGCGCCGAACGCCTGGGGCTGCCGCCATGTGCTCGCAAATCCGGCGATGGTGGCGATCGGTTTGATCAGCTATCCGCTCTATCTCTGGCACTGGCCGCTGCTAGTCTTTTTCGCGCTCATCAAATTCGCGCCGCTGACGCTGCTTGAGCGCGGGTTGATCGTCGGATTGAGCTTTGCGCTCGCCTGGGCCACCTATCGCCTGATCGAAATCCCGTTTCGGTTCGGCCGGCCGAGCCCGGTCCGGTTGCTCGGTCTATGCGCCGGCATGGCGCTGGTAGCGGTGGCGGGCGTCGTTGTCGTCGAAAACAGCGGCTTCGTTTTCCGCCTGCCGGGCGAAATCCGCGGCATGACCGAGGTTGTGACGCAATCATCGAAATGGCGGCTCCATGAATGCCTGATCGATCCTAGCCGTGAAACCTCGTTTGCCGATGATTGCGTCGATCAGGGCCGGCGTCCCCTGATCCTCCTCTGGGGCGATTCGACCGCCGGTGCCCTGATGCCCGGCTTGCGCAAGGCCCAGGAAAGCCGCGGCTTCGGCATCGCCCAGTTCACCTCCAGTTCCTGCGTCCCGGCGCTCGACACCGATGTGGCCGGCACGCCAAACTGCCGCGCAATCAACGATAAGGTCTTGTCGCTCGCCCGCGCACTCAAGCCCGATATCGTGCTGCTGCACTCGGCCTGGGACCGCTATCTCGATGGCGTGGCTGGGACCGTGGCGGCGCTGAAGCAAGAGACCGGCGCCCGCGTCATTGTGTTGGGTTCGGTGCCGTGGTGGAAGCGCGGATTGCCGAATGAGGTGCTTCGCTACTTCATGCTGCATCATCGACTGATCCCGGAGCGGTCCGGTCGGGCGGAAGCCGACGGGTCCGGCGCGCCGCTGCGCGACAGCGTCGTGCCGTCAGGCGCCGAATTCATTTCGGTATGGGACGTCATGTGCGACGCCAATGGCTGTCTGACGCGCATCGGCGAGGGTGCGAGCGACATTTCCGCAACCGATCAGGTGCATCTGACCGAAAAGGGATCGGTATTCCTGATCCAGTCCATCATCGACCGGATTCTGGGCGGGACCGCCGGGCCGGCGGCGAGCGCGTCGCAGTAAGGCTTATCCCCGCTTTGCAATCCGTCCGGAATCGACATCGAAGATATCACCCGACGGGCCGATCTCGGCAAACGCCGCCGGGTCGGCGCCGGTCAGCCAGACCTGTGCGCCGAGTTTCGCCAGTTCTTCCAATAGCGCCTTGCGTCTGCTCGGATCAAGATGCGCGACGACTTCGTCAAGCAAAAGCAGCGGTGTGATGCCGGTCATCTCCGCAACCAGCGCGGCATGCGCCAGCACTAGTCCGATCAACAGCGCCTTCTGTTCGCCGGTCGAGGCGTCGCGGGCCGGCATGTTCTTGGGCGCGTAGGTCACTTGCAGATCGGTGAGATGCGGGCCGTCGAGCGTACGCCCTGCCATGGCATCGCGCGGGCGGCCGTCGCGCAGAATCTGCCGGTAACGGTCTTCCACGGCAGTGGCAGGCTCGGTCAACAGCGCGTTCTCCATCCAGCCGTCGAGCATGATCTCGGCCGAAGGGAAGGCGGAGGCATCGCCCCGCGCGCGCAGCATCGCCGCCAGTCTTGTCGCGGTCTGGCCGCGCGTGGCGGCGACGGCCACCGCAAGCTCAGCGGTCTCGCGCTCGATCGCGTCACACCAATGGTCGTCGTAGTTGCGCACCTCCAATAGCCGGTTGCGCGAGCGTAACGAGCGGTCGAGCGCCGAGACCCGGCTTGAATGCTCGCTGTCGATCGCGAGCACGAGGCGGTCAAAGAACCGCCGCCGCTCCGAGGCCGCGCCGAGGAACAGCCCGTCCATCGTTGGCGTCAACCACACCATGCGCAGGTGATCGCCGAAGGCCGCCGCCGAAATCACCGGCTCGCGGTCGATGCGGCAGCGCCGGGCGGTGGCCGACGCGTCATCGCGCGGCGGGTCGATACCGGTGCCAAGCGTGGCCAGGCCCAGCGCGCCTTCGACCTCGGCCGATACGGCCCATGAACCGTCGCCCTGGTTGTCGGCGACGTCTTCAAGGCGCGCGCGCCGCAAGCCGCGGCCGGGCGACAGGAACGAGATCGCCTCGAGGCAATTGGTTTTGCCGGCGCCGTTCGGACCGGCCAGCACCACCACGTCGCCGCGCGTCTCAAGGCCCGCCGCGCGGTAGTTGCGGAAGTGCGTCAGCGTCAGGCGTTGGATGCGGGAGACTGTCATGGAGAAGCGGTGTCGATCTTCTTTCCCTCTCCCCTTGTGGGAGAGGGTGGCGCCGAACGAAGTTCGGCGACGGGTGAGGGGTTGTTACGGCTCGGCGAGCTTTGCGAGAATATCCTCCAGAACTTCAGAAGGCCGCTGCAACACATCATTGTTCCAGTAGCGCGAGACTCGAAAGTTTTCGGCCATCAGGACGGCGTCTCTTGCTGCGTCGCGCTCAGACGATGCGTGCTGACTACCATCGATTTCGATGATGATCCGCTTCTCGAAGCACACAAAATCGAGGATATAGTTTTGAAACGGGGCTTGTCGGCGAAATTTGAAGCGCGCGAACCGACGGTCGCGGAGCAACCGCCACATAGCCGCTTCAGCGTCGGTAGGTTCCCGACGCATATTCTTGGCGAAGTTGCGGATACGCTTGGCGACTGGTCGATGGTGTGGCGTTTGCGGTGCGAACCCCTCACCCGACGCCTCACTTCGTGAGACGTCACCCTCTCCCACAAGGGGAGAGGGAAGGTCAGAGTCGGTCTTGCGAGTAACCGTCACACCCGCATCGGCATCAGCACGTAGAGCGCGCTTTTGTTGTCCTTGTCCTGCACCAGCGTCGGCGAGCCGGGATCGGCCAGCCGCAGCACTGCGACTTCGCCTTCGATTTGCGCCGCGATATCGAGCAGATAACGCGAATTGAATCCGATATCGAGCGGGTCGGAAGCGTATTCGACCTCGAGTTCCTCGGTCGCGCTGCCGGAATCCGGATTGGTCACCGACAACACCAATTTGCCGGCGGACAATGCAAGCTTCACGGCGCGGCCGCGCTCGCTCGAAATCGTCGAGACACGGTCGACCGCGGCCTCGAAATCCTTCTTGTCGACGATCAGTTCCTTGTCGTTGCTCTGCGGGATGACGCGGCCGTAATCAGGAAACGTGCCGTCGATCAGTTTCGACGTCAGCACCACGTTGCCGAGGGTAAAGCGGATCTTGCCCTGCGACAATTCGATCGCAACTTCGGCCTCGTTGTCCTCGATCAGGCGCAGCACCTCGCCCACCGTCTTGCGCGGCACGATCACGCCGGGCATGCCGGTCGCGCCCGTCGGCAGCGGCAGTTCGACCTGGGCCAGGCGATGGCCGTCTGTTGCGACCGCGCGCAGGGTCGGAGCCTTGGCGCTGCCGGCCGAATGCAGATAGATGCCGTTGAGATAGTAACGGGTTTCTTCCGTCGAGATCGCAAACTGGGTGCGGTCGATCAGGCGTTTCATGTCGCTTGCGGCGAGCGTAAAGGAATGCGTCATGTCGCCGGCGGCCAGATCCGGGAAATCGTTTTCCGGCAGCGTCTGCAGCGTGAAGCGCGAGCGGCCGGCGCGGATCGCCAGGACCGAGCGGTCGCCATCGCCTTCCAAAACGATCTGCGCGCCATCGGGCAATTTGCGCACGATGTCGTAGAACATGTGTGCCGGCACGGTGGTGGAACCGCCGGTTCCGGATTCCGCGGCAAGCGTCTCCGTCACCTCGAGGTCGAGGTCGGTTGCCTTCAGCGACAGCCGGGCATTTTCGGCTCGGACCAGCACATTGCCGAGGATCGGAATGGTGTTGCGGCGCTCGACCACGCGATGGACGTGGCCCAACGATTTCAGCAGTTGCGCGCGTTCGACGGTGACCTTCATTGCATACCCGCCCGATCCCTAGAGATGGAAAAGCCGGGCGGCCCGAAAGGGGCGCCTCGGCATTTGATACCCGAAAGCCGGATCAGTTACTCGATTTGATCAAACCCGCGGGGGGACCGCAAGGTGGCTCGGATGAGGCGTAAGTTCAAGGGCGGCCGACACATTTTGCCGAGAAAACGGCTGTCGCCCGGCGAAACCAATGGGACCGGCCGTAGCCGGTGCCGGTTCGCCGGGACGACGGACGGAAGGGCTTACTCCTGCAATTGCCGCTTGAGCGATTCCACCTCTTCGGACAGCGCGATGTCCTTGGCGACCAGCGCCTCGATCTTGCGGACTGCATGCAGCACCGTGGTGTGGTCGCGCCCGCCGAAGCGGCGGCCGATCTCAGGCAGCGAGCGGAGCGTGAGCGTCTTGGCCAGGTACATCGCGACCTGGCGGGGCCGCACCACATTCGCGGTGCGGCGCGAGGACAAAAGATCGGAGCGGCTCACATTGTATTGCCGGGCGACCACGCGCTGAATGTCCTCGATCTTGATCCGCTTCGGCTCCTGCGGCCGGATCAGGTCGCGCACCTCGCGCTCGGCCATTTCCAGGGTCACCGGCTGCGCGTTGAGCTTTGAGTGCGCGAGCAGGCGATTGATGGCGCCTTCGAGATCGCGGCCGTTATGGGTGATGGTGCGGGCGAGATAGTCGAGCACCGGATCCGGCACGTCGAAGCTCGCATGATGCGCGCGTGCCGCGGCGACGCGCGACTTCAAGATTCCAAGCCGCAGCTCTTCGCCGAGCGATCCCATCTCGACGACGAGGCCGCCGGCCAGCCGTGAGCGCACCCGGTCGTCGAGGCTTTCCAGGTCCGACGGCGGACGATCGGCTGCGATCACCACCTGGCGGCCGGCATCGATCAGCGCGTTCAGCGTGTGGCAGAATTCGGCTTGCGTCGATTTGCCCTGCAGGAATTGCAGGTCGTCGATCACAAGCACGTCGATGCCGCGGAGCGCTTCCTTGAAGGCAAGCGCGGTCTGCGTCTTGAGCGCCGCGACGAAGCCGTACATGAATTTTTCCGCGGTGAGGTAAAGCACCTTGCGCTCGTTCCCGGAATTGCCGGCCCATGTCACCGCCTGCAACAGATGGGTTTTGCCGAGCCCCACGCCGGCGTGGATATAAAGCGGATTGAACATCACCGGGTCGCCGCGCCGTCCTTCGGCCACCTGGCGTGCCGCCGCATGCGCCAGCGTGTTGGAGCGGCCAATGACGAAGCTTGCAAAGGTCAGCCGCGGATCGAGCGGCGAGCCGCCGAGCGCATCGTGGCTGGCGGACACCGGCGCGATCGCGGTTGCGCGCAATTCGGGCACGGGACGGCCATCGGCTCGCTCGGGGCGACGCGCATCGAGCGGCGCGGGCGCCTCCTTTACCGGTGTCGCGCAACGCATCGCCGTGCGCACCGTCAAGTCGATCCGATGCACTTCCGGCATCTCCGCCTGCCAGCACGAGAGCACGCGCTCGGCATAATGGGCCTGAATCCAACTCTTGAGAAACCGCGTCGGGACCGACAGGCGAACGCTTTCATCCTGCACGCCCTCCAGGTCCATTCGCGCGAACCAGCTTGTATAGACATCCTCTCCCACGCTTGTGCGCAGCCGACCCTTCACGCGTGACCAGCGATCCTGTTCCATATTCTTCATTGTGAGAAAACTTTTCCGAAAGAGTAAATGTTGCCAGGTGAAATCGCCGAGCAGGTTTCCTGCCACGGCGTGACCTCAGGCGATGCTCCGATTTCCAGACATGGCTCGACCGTGCAGCGAGAATGCCGCCGGGCAGATCATCTGTGCTGGACAGGGAAACGTTCGCGAGGTCAGCGCGTACTCGGCGCTCTATTGGGCGCCCGCGGAAGGCGCGCACCGGCGGTATCGGTTAAGCAATCGCTTGAAAACAGTGTTCGATCGAAAAGTGTGATGTTTCCGTAAAGCATGCAACCTCCCCCCTCGCCGTGATTGCTCATGGCAAGTTGTCATCTCGCGTGTGATTAAAGTTCAGCCGCTTCCGAACAAATCGTCCAGCCGCTACGCCGCCTCGTTCAGCCCGTCTTTAACTACCCGCCCGCTTTGCAGCTTCGCCCTCACGTCTGCCGAACGCTTGCGCCTATTTCTCTTGTTCAAATCGAACGAGACACGGAGGCCTCGCCTGAGAAATTTCGACACAACCCTACCGTCCCCATATTACTATAGGTTTCGGTCCGACAACCGTTTGGAGAACGTCGCCAACGCGCACACCGCCGCCGATTTGCACGTCCACCCCGTTTCCAAAACCGCGCTGGTCTCAAGATCGTGGGCGCCGCGAACGAAATTGAAGTTACACGATGCGCGGCGTCTCGCAATGCATTTGATTCAACACAGTCTCGCCTAAAAGCTGCGCAGTGCGCTTCGAGGCAGCGGCGAGGTTGCGAGACTCGAAAGCAAGTTTTTGAATCAGCGGGTAGATTCGCGCGTGCCGAGCGCGTTGTCACAATTCATGCAACGCACCAAAAAAATTCACAAATTCTTCAAGGCGGGAGCTGCGAAACCTAATTTTTCAAACGCTTCGCCTCGCTATGTGGATAAGTGATTAGCGAAGCAAAGATTTTCGCGACCTGTCCGGCAGGGTAACTCCCGATCGGCCTGCGCAGAAAATGGTCGCAGCGCTTTCGCACTTGACCGCGTAATTAGCCGGTTTCTTGCAAAGAGGCATCGAGTTTCCGGTGCGACAAAACTGCACCAAGTGAAACTACGGAAGCGGCAGAAAGTGTCGCACGGCGCATCCGCTTAAGCAACCGCTGAGAAAAGCAAAAGCCCGGCGCGCGCCGGGCCCTTTTGACGAATGTTCGTTTCAATCGGTTTATTGAGCAGTCTATTTTGCCAGCTTGGCAATCTGGTGGGCGAGCCGCGAGACTTTCCGGCTCGCACTGTTCTTGTGAACGATGTTGCGCTGTGCTGCGCGCATCAGCTCCGGCTCGGCCTGTGCCATCGCCTTCAATGCCGCGGTGCGGTCGCCACTCTTGATCGCCGCTTCGACCACGCGGACGGCGCCACGCATCTGGGTACGGCGCGACTTGTTGATAGCGGTGCGACGGGCAATCTTGCGCGTCGCCTTCTTGGCGGAAGTGGTATTGGCCATAGTCTCAATGATCCTTCGGGCGGTGACCGCTCAGCTTGAGGATCGGGCTGAAAGCGCGCCGGCCGCTCAGTGCTGTGATCGACGCTGGTGATTTTAAAACGTGTTCCCGAGAATGCCATTGCCGGGCCAACAGCCCAATTGGCGGCGCCGCTCAAAGAACAGCGGCGGCGGGATTGCGCCCGCCGCCATTGGCGCCCTTATAGAGGGCAGGTGTTGCAGCGTCAACGCTTTCCGGCGCCGCCAAGGGCCCCGAAGTTCGGTCGCGAACCGCCGATAAGTTCCTGATGAGGTTGAATTTCCGCCACCGCCCCGGTAATGGCTGTCGGCGACGAAGGTAAGGTGAGCCATGATCCGCGGTTTTTTCCGACTTATCGGGCTGTTGCTGCTGGCCGGCGGATTCATCTTCATGGTCTATGACGGCGCGCGTTTCGTGGCAGATCAAAGCCTGCGCTTTACCCGGTTCGGTCAATTCTGGAACGACGTCCATCAATCCAGTCAGCAGGCATTCCGGACCTGGGCGGAAAGCAACGTGCCCTGGCTTTGGACCAGCGTCGTCAAGGTCATCCTGGATCAGCCGGTTTTCGCCGTGCTGGGTGTCGTCGGTATCCTCTTGATGATCGTGTTCCGTCCGCGCAAGCCGTTGATCGGCTATTCGCGGGACTGATCGACGCGGCCCTCCGCCTCCGGTGTAACGGGGCTGCATCGGACGACGTAAAGGCCTATATATGCCCACACACAGATAGAGAGACGCGTTGCGGCAAATCCCGCGTCAAATGTCGTTCGCCTGGAGACCATCCATGTTGTTCATGCGCAAAACCACCGCTCTGCCGAGCGCAGCCGAAGCGCTGCCGGGCCGTGCCAAACCCATACCAACTGCGACCAGCCATTTCGTCAACGGCCACCGGCTCCAGCCGCCCTATCCGCAAGGCCTGGAGCAGGCGGTGTTCGGGCTTGGCTGTTTCTGGGGCGCCGAACGTAAATTCTGGGAGCTCGGCGATGCCGTCTACACCACCGCGGTCGGCTATGCCGGCGGCCATACTCCGAACCCGACCTACGAGGAAGTCTGTTCGGGACGTACCGGCCACACCGAAGCGGTGCTGGTCGTGTTCGATCCGAATAAGGTCTCGTACGAGCAACTCCTGAAGACGTTCTGGGAAAGTCACAACCCGACCCAGGGCATGCGCCAGGGTAACGACGTCGGTACCCAATATCGTTCGGCGATCTACACCTTCAATGATGTGCAACGCAGAGCGGCCGATGCATCAAAAGCGACGTATCAGAAGGCGCTGGCGGCGAAGGGGCTGGGCTCGATCACCACCGAGATCGCGCCAGCCGGCGAATTCTATTTCGCCGAAGACTATCATCAGCAATATCTGGCCAAGAATCCGGCCGGCTATTGCGGGCTTGGCGGCACCGGCGTGTCGTGTCCGATCGGCGCCGGAGTCAACGCCTGATCTTGATACTAGAGCATGATCCGGAAAAGTGGGTACCGGTTTTCCCTCGCGACAAACGCGGAACGCGTTTGCGCGGAGATCATGCTCAAACAAAAAGATAGTGCGGGATGACCTTCCTTCGAAGCGTCATCCCGCGCAATCTCCACTCTGAATGATCTCTTCGGAAGACGGGTACCGATGTTTCCGGATTATGCTCTGGCGGAAGCCCAGCGGCGTGATCTTCCGCGGGACCTCTCAAAAACCCTTTGTTAACCATAATTGGTGCAAGACTGAAGCCTTATCCCGTCTAAAGGATGGCTGCGGTGCGGCTTGCGCGCGCGTTTCGATTGCCGATCATTGCCACCGCGATCGCGCTTGCGCTGCCGGGCTGCATGCAGACGGCCGGTCCCGTCGCGGTGACGCAGCCCTCGAGCGATCTCGATTATATGGCTTACGGCCGGCCCGATGGAGCGGTCCCCGCAGCCACAGATTCCAGCGGCGGCGGCGCCATCAGCGCGCTTCGCAACAGCTTTGCTTCGGCTTCCCCGCGCTCTTCCGCCTCCGCGCCGGTGCCTGCTGCCTATGCTGCCGCTGCCCCGGCGCCCGTTATCCGTGACGCGGCCTATCGGCTCGATGCCGGCGACAAACTGCGCGTCGTGGTCTTTGGCCAGGAAGGCCTCACCAACACCTATGCCATCGATGCCGGCGGCTCGATCACCATGCCGTTGATCGGTCAGGTCGTCGCGCGCCGCCGCACGCCAACCTCGCTTGCCGCCGAGATATCGGCCAAACTGCGCCAGGGCTACATCCGCGAGCCCTCGGTGGCGGTCGAGATCGAAGCCTACCGGCCGTTCTTTATCCTGGGCGAGGTCGCGGCTCCCGGCCAGTATCCTTATGTGCCGAACATGACGGTCGAAAGCGCCGTCGCGATCGCCGGCGGCTTCGCGCCGCGCGCGCGGCGCGACGTCGTGACGCTCACGCATACCGACGCATCCGGCCCAAGCCGCGCGGTGGTGCCGCTCGGCACGTCGCTCGGCCCGGGCGATACCGTGCTGGTCGGCGAGCGCTGGTTCTAGATTTCAACTATCCCTGCCTCGCTGCGTGGGGCAGGCCGTCGAGAAACGGCAGCACCGCGTCGATGAATGCTTGCGGCTGGTCGATGTTGACGGCATGACCGGCGGCTGGGATCACTGCCTTACGGGCGCCCGGAATCTTCGCCGCCATGTAATCGGATGCCGCCAGGAAAGGCGCATCGTCGGCGCCGACCACGATCAGCGCCGGCACCTTGATCTCGGGCAAAATCTCGATCACGCGGGCGTCGCGCTGGGTCAGCATGCCGCGCGCCGCGCGTACCAGTCCCGACGCGTCGCGATGGCTCACCATGGAGCGTTCGCGGCTCGCCGAGTTCAAGGCGGCAAGACCCTCGCGCTCAAAGCGCTCCGCGGTGCCGAGCGCGCGCTTGTTCCAGGCGGGAACAGCCGAACGCAGCTTGCAGCCATCCCGATTAACAAGCCCTCGGGAGCAAGGCTGCGCCTGAGCTGTCCTTGCGGCGGATTGTTTGCTCCGCCGATGGCGTGGGCCGCGTTCGCTAAAATTGTATGGTTTACCTCGACAAACCATTCATCACGCCCATTAAGGCGCGGAGAACTCCTTCTGGGATAGGTTTCGCAGTCAGTCATCACCGCAAAGTCGCCTGGGGATTCATGACAGCCGCAGCCACAGAGAACAAACGCCGACTGCTCCTCGCATCGGACCGCAGTGATCAAAGCAGCGAGCTGGCCCATATCCTGCAATCGGTCGGCGAAGTGGAATCGATCACGACAGCGGACATTCCCGAAAGTCCCGCGCGCCAGGTTTCCGGCATCGTGGTCGACATCAACCTACGATCCGCCGAGAGCGTGCAGCGGGTCCGCAACAGGCTGCGCGGCGAAGCGTATCGCTCGATGCCGCGGTTGTTCGTTCTGGCCGACGCGCTTCATCACGCCTCGATGCAGGCCTGGGCGCTTGGTGCCACCGATACCATCTCGCGGCCGCTCGATGCCGCGGCCATCCTGCAACGGGTGCGCTCCGCCTTTCCAGACACCACGGGCTATGACGCGACCGATCGCGGCAAGGCCTTGAACCGCGGCATCGAAGCTGCGCACGCGGTGATCGTCAAGATTTTCGAGAAGCTTCCCGCCGGCGAGCCGCTGACATTTGACGACGTCGTGCAGGCCGAAAGCAAGATCCTCAAGGCCATCAAGCATACCTCGCTGCGCGAATGGCTGACGACCGTCGGCTGCCACCATGCCGACACCTATCGCCACTGCCTGTTTGTCACCGGATTTGCGGTGGCGTATGCGCAGAATCTCGGCATGCGGGAGGACGACCAGCGCCGCCTGGCGCGTGCCGCGCTGCTGCACGATGTCGGCAAGGCATTCATCCCGGTGGCGATCCTGGACAAGCCGGGCGCGCTTAACGAGCAGGAGATGGGTGAAATCCGCGAGCACCCGCGCCGCGGCTATGATGCACTCGCGGCTCAAGGCGGTTTTCCCGCGGAGATGCTGGACGTGGTCCTGCACCACCATGAATTCCTTGACGGCAGTGGATATCCGAACGGTCTTGCCGGCAACCAGATCAGCGATATCGTTCGCCTGACGACGATCGTGGATATCTATGCGGCCCTCGTTGAAAAGCGCGCCTACCGCTTGCCGTATACGCATGTGCGAGCGTTTGCGCTGATGGAAGGGATGGGCGGCAAGCTCGATCAGCAATTGCTGCAGGCATTCCGCCCGGTCGCGTTCGGGGCGTACTGATCAGGCCGGCACGAAGGTTACGCGACCTGCGACGACTACCGGAAAGGCGCTTGCTACGAATGGATTTGCCAAAGTTTGTTTCGATGATTTGAAAGACGACATGCGTTGGACGATCGCCGATCAGTGATCGCCTTCACAACTTGGCAAAACGGCGCGTCGTCGCTCCATCGCCATGGCCGGGCTTGACCCGGCCATCCACGCCCTAAGAACCTGCGGCGAGAAAGACGTGGATGCCCGGGCCAAGCCCGGGCATGACGACCTGTTACACGGCTGGTCTTGGGAGCCTTACTTCGGCCCGTCCTCATACGACGAAATCTCGATCAGGCTGCCGTCGGGATCCCGGCAATAGACCGACAGTAGCGTGCCGCGGGCGCCCTGTTTTTTGGTCGGGCCTTCTTCAATCGCAACGCCGTTCGCCTCCAGATGCGCGACCACCTCGTCCGGCGTGCTCGAAGTCAGAAAGCAGAGGTCGTCGCTGCCGGCCATTTCATGGTCCGCAGTGAACCATTCGACCTTGTCGGCATCGCGCGGCCGCACATTGATTTTCTGATTGCCGAACACCAGCGAGGTCCGCTTCGCCTGGCCGCGGCCGGGATCGAATAGCTTGATCTCCATGCCGAGGATCTTTCGGTACCACTCCGCTGTCCGCGCGACATCGGAAACATTGATCACGATATGATCGAGCGCGCTGACCTTCACCTGCATGGATTATCCTTATCGCCTCGGCTTTATGCATACGTCCCGCGCTGGTCGCCTGGAGTGTTGCTTGTTACAACGCGAGCCCACATCAATTCAACCGCATCGGTTCAACAAAATTGAGGAGAAATTCTATGACGTCACGTCGCGCCGCGATCGGACTGGTTGCAATCGGCCTTCCGGCCATGGTCCTGTCCGCAAGGACCGCGGCGGCGCTGGATTACCCGACGCGCCCGGTGCGCTTCGTGGTCGGATATCCGCCGGGTGGTGCCACCGACATCCTGGCGCGCCTCATCGGCCAGCGGCTGTCGGAGAAACTCGGCCAGCAATTCGTAGTCGAAAACAAACCCGGCGCCGGGAACAACATCGGGACCGAGGCGGCGGTCAATGCCGAGCCCGACGGTTATACCGTGCTGCTCATTAATCCTGCGAACTACATCAACGCCTCACTCTACGCCAATCTGAAATTCGATTTCGTCCGCGACATTGCGCCGATCGCCTCATTCAACCGCGTGCCGAACGTGATGACGGTCAACAAGGATGTGCCGGCGAAAAACGTCGCCGAGTTCATCGCCTATGTGAAGGCCAATCCCGGCAAGGTGAATATGGCCTCGTCCGGCAACGGCACCTCGGTGCATTTGTCCGGCGAAATGTTCATGGCAATGACCGGCACCAAGATGCAGCACGTACCCTATCGGGGTGCAGCGCCCGCGATCACCGACATGCTCGGCGGCCAAGTGCAGGTGATCTTCGACAATATGCCTTCGATCATCCAGCATATCCGCGCCGGCTCGCTGCGCGCTTTGGGCGTGACGACTGTGCAACGC
>Ga0209153_1000158_pt1 | contig 36568 bp, 30 predicted proteins | sample GraSoiAngelo_120_FD_185877 | JGI IMG/M metagenome (GOLD analysis project Ga0209153, IMG submission 185877) | Grasslands soil microbial communities from the Angelo Coastal Reserve, California, USA - 14_0919_09_20cm (SPAdes) (version 2) | ecosystem: Environmental > Terrestrial > Soil > Grasslands ... | reverse complement strand
GTCGCGCCGTACAGAGCGATCTCCGCGTCTGTGACGACCTCGACCGAGTTGATGCCCAGTCCCATCAGACTCTCGCGCATGCGCTCGCGCAAGTCCGCGCGACGCACGCCTGCAAGACCGACTTCGGCCGCGACGATGTCTGCGCGCTGCACGCCCGCCGCATCGCACGCCTGATCCACCGCCTCGCGCACGGCCGCTGCCGCCGTGTTGACGCCCACGCGCAGAGGGTTTGACGGCCCCGCGAAGCCTTCGCCAAGGACGCGCCCGTGTTCGTCTGCAATGACGGCGTGCGTCTTCGTGCCGCCGCCGTCCACGCCCAGCACATATTCGGGCGCGTGTGTGCGCGGCGATAGTTTCACGGTTGCGCTTTTGGCTTTCATCAACTGTCCGCAGTCATCAGGCGCGGCTTACCTTTTATGGTTGCCTCGTTGTGCATCTCGCTTAACGTTGCAATTTTAAGCGCGGTTTGACGTATAATTGAAACTAAAAGATTTTATCCGTTCGATAACCACAACTGATACCGGAGTCAAGGATGGAAATACGCCAGTTGCGCGCGCTACAGGCGATTGCCGAGACGCACACCTTCACGGCCGCCGCCGAGCGCGTCCACGTGACGCAGGCCGCGATCAGCATGCAGATTCGCCAACTCGAACTAGAAGTCGGCGTGCCCGTGTTCGTCCGCACGCCGCGCCGTTGTGTGCTGACGCACGCGGGCGAGTTGTTGCTCGAACGTGCGCAGCGCATCCTGCGCGAGCATGATGCGGCGCTCGAAGAGTTGGCCGAGCTGTCGGGCGCGACGCGCGGGCGCATGCGTCTGGGCAGCGCGTCCGTCATGTTCAGTAGCGATCCTTTGCCGACGCTCTTGCATGAGCTACACGAGCGCCACCCACAGGCTGAAGTGACGGTCGTGTCGGGCACGAGTGAGGCGCTGGTCAAACAGATTCTTGCGGGCGAGCTTGATCTAGCATTCGTCTCGCTGCCGGTCGAAGCGCGCGGCATCCAGACAGAGTTGCTGCTTGAAGATGAGTTGATCGCGATTGCCAATCCGCAGCACCCGCACGCGCACCAGCGCGTCATCAGCGCATTCGCGCTCGCGGGCGAGCCTTTGATCTTGGGCGAACGCGGCGGCAACACGCGCCGCTTGATTGATCGGTTCTTCGCCGAAGCGGGCTTGCATCCGAAGGTGATCATGGAGTTGAGTCGTGTGGCTTCGATCAAGCGGATGGTGGCGGCAGGTTTGGGCGTCGGCATCGTGCCGGTGCGGTCTGCGGTCGAAGAGATCAAAGAAGGGCGGCTCGCGCGTTGGTGGATCGAAGGCGCGCAGATCAACTCTGAGCTTGGGCTGGCGCGCCTGCGCGGTGGCTATCATTCACCGCTCACTCAAACTTTCGCCCAACTCTGCCGCGAACACTTCGCCGCAACCACTGAAGGATTGAACTCGCTCAGACAAACAGCGCCGCGGCAAACAGCGAAGCGACCGACGAAGGGCAAGAAGCGGCGCTGAGTTGAGGATGCGCGGCGACGTGTTCGCGCCGGTTTGATTTACTGCTGCGCCGCATCGGCGTTGTAACCTGAGCCAACCACAAGGACACAAAAACTCGAAATTGCTCGGCGGCAGATGCTATGCGAACGAAGCCGGTCTTGAGCGCGGTTCGCGCGGGCACAAGCTCAAGGTCCAGACCGCTTGGGGCACGCTCTCTTCGCCGACCGTGATCGTTTACGACCCGCACACGGGCGTCGCCACGGCGGGCTCAGACCCGCGCCGCAGGCGCTACGCAGTCGCTTGGTAAAGCTTGGCTGCGACCAATCTACGACTTAAAAATCAGAAGCGCGCTGGCCTCCGTGGAGGCCAGCGCGCTTCTGTGTTGAGCCGTGAACTTCCGCTTAGAAGAGGAATTTCAAAGCGAACTGAATCTGGCGCGATGAGCCGGAATCGCCGGTCGCAAAGCGCGTGTTGCTGATCACGCCGAAGGTGGTGCTGCCCGGTTGCGCGGTGCGGCCGGGTTGGCCGAAGTTCGCGTGGTTGAAGATGTCGAAGATTTCGGCGCGGAACTGCACGCGCGTCGTCTCCGTGAGCTTCGTGTTCTTGATGAGCGAGAAGTCTGTGTTGTTGAAGCGCGGGCCGATGATCACGTTACGCCCCAGACTGCCGAAGTGGAAGACAGTGGTGCTACCCACGGCAGAAATCGGCAGGATGAAGGCGGCATTCGCGGGACAAGAACCGCCGGGGCGGGGATCGCACACGGCGGCGTTGAACCACTGTTCGGGCGTGCGCAGCAGCACAATGGCCGCGCCCGCGTCCGGTCGCAACGTGGCGAGACCCGTCAGCGAATTGGCGTTGGCTGCGCCTGCGCCGCCTGTGATCGCGGCCGCGTTACCTGCAAGGATGTTGACGGGGTTGCCGCTCTGCGCCTGCGTGATCAAGCCAATCTGCCAACCCTCGGTCAGCCGACGACCCTTGAACGGCAGATCGTAGATCGCGTTGACGACGAAGCGATGACGCGCGTCGAAGTCTGATAGCCCACGGTCGCCGCGCAAGTTGTAGCTGTCTTGCAAGGTCACACCCTGCGAGCTTTGCGAGTTGTAGTCAATAGACTTCGAGAAGGTGTAAGAGGCATTGAACTGCAAGCCCCGCGCCAAGCGCTTGTTCGCGGTCACCCACAGTGCGTTGTAGCTCGAACTGCCTGTGCCCTCGCGCTCGGTGATATTGAGGAGCGACGTGCCGGGCAGGATCGGGCTGCTTGATGACAACGCTTGGAACGGCCGCACGCCGTTGACCAACTGGTTGATGTTGCGCGACAGACGCAGGTGCGTGCCCTTCGAGCCGAAGTAACCGACCGTCACGCCTAAACTCGGAGTAAGGGCGCGCTGGACGTTCAAATTCCACGACTGAACGTAGGCGTTGTCAAAGCCGGGATCGACCGCGCTCGGCGAGACTGTTGCGGCAGCGCGCGCGTCTGTGATCGCAGTCCCCAGCGTGGTGGTTCGGCCTGACGGCAAGGCGATGGGATTGGCGAACGGCGGGTTCGAGGCGTTGCCGGTGACGAGATTCGTGATCGGCTCATCCGTGAGTATGGCATAGGCTCCACGGATCGAGGTCTTGCCGTTCTTGAACGGGTCCCAAGCAAAGCCGAAGCGCGGCTGAAAGTTCTTACGATTGGTCGCGTAGATGGGCGCAGTGCCGTGGTTGACCTGCACGAGCGAGTCGGTCTGCGGGATGAAGTTGACGAAGCGGTTGAACCGCTCGGTCGGCGACATGTTCCAGTCGTAGCGGAAACCCAATTCGAGTGTCAGGTTCGGGCGCAGTTTGTAGTTGTCCTGCACGAACGCGCCCAAAGCGCCTTGACTGATACTGCTCGTCACGTCGCCTAACGTGATGTTGAAGGCGTTCGCCGTGCCCGCGAGGAAGGTGGTCATGCTGGCGAAGTTGATCGTGCCCGTGTCGCTGTTGAAGTTGTTATTCAGGAAGCGACGGAACTCGCCGCCAAATTTGAACGAGTGCCGACCGCGCAGATAGTTGAGCGTGTCGGAGAAGACGAGGGTCGTGTCGCCGCGCCCTTGCGGAAAGCCTGAGGGGCCGCCGAAGTTGAGCAGCGAGCCGGTGACGTTGAGCTGCGGCAGACCGTTGGACGTGGTCACGCCGTCGTTGATGCCGAAGTCCGCCGGGTTGACCTGCAAGTTCGGCGTGAAAGTGATGTGGATGCGGTTGAAGCCGAAACGCGCTTCGTTGACCAAGTTCGGCCCGAACGTATGCGTCTCGTTCAGGGTGTAGATCTGCCGGCGCGACTGGCGCGTGTCGCCGAAGCCGGGCAGCGTGTTGCCCTGCAAGGTCGGTTCGCCACGCAGGTCGCGCTGGAAGGCGTAGTAGCCATGCAGGCGGTCGTTGGTCGTCAAGTTGTGGCTGATGTCAACCGTCCACTGGTCAATGTTGACGGGCGCTGTGCCTGAGCCGCCGAACTTCGTCGTGCCCACGTTCGCGCGCGGGATGAGCGAGAGCAGTTTTAACACCGACGAATTGGTGACGGCGGCGCGTTGTGCGTCGCTCGGCACGTCGGCGTTGATCGTCAAGCCTTGACGCTGGCGCAAGCCTTCATAAGAGAAGAAGAAAAAGGTCTTGTTCTTGAGGATGGGGCCGCCGATGTTGCCGCCGAATTGGTTGCGTTTGAATGGCGGTGGGTGTGGGTTGCGATCAAAGAAGTTGCGCGCGTCGAGCGCGTCGTTGCGGAAGAACTCGAACAGCTCACCGTGAAACTGGTTCGTCCCAGACCGCGTGGCGATGTTGACGATTGCGCCGGAGTTGCGCCCGTACTCGGCACTGAAGGTCGAGTTGTCAACCTTGAACTCCTGCACGGTGTTGATCGACGGCTGGAAGGTGATCTGGTTCTGGACCATATCATTTAAGTTGATGCCGTTGATCTGGAAGTTGACCGTGTCCTCGCGATTGCCGGCGGTGTTGAAGGCGAACGAGCCTTGCCCGCGCAACGGTGCAGTTAGAAAACCGTTCTGCGGCGGCGTAACCGAGCCGGGGATGAGCAGCCCCAAGTCAACGAAGTGGCGGCCGTTCAAGGGAATCTCTTGCACCGTCCGCTGGTTGATGACCGTGCCGACCGAAGTCGTCGCCGTCTCGACGATTGACGTGTCGGACGTGACCAGCACTTCCTGTGTGACGTTGCCGACCGTGAGTTGGAAGTTCTGCACGGCGGTCTGCGCCACTTCGAGTCTGAGGGCAGCCACAGTCTCCGCTTGAAAACCTTGCGCTTGCACCTCGACGCGATAAGCGCCGACGGGCAGAGATGCGACTTGATAGTTCCCTTCTGTGTCGGTCTCGACCGTGCGCTCGATGCCGGTGGCTTGGCTGCGCACAACGACGCGCGCGTTCGGCACGACCGCGCCTTGTTGATCTGTGACCGTGCCCTTGAGCGTAGCTGTTGATTGCGCCGCAGCCGCAGAGGCCAGCGCAAGCAGCAGGACGAACAACAGTAGCGAGGTTGAAACGTTTCGTGTACTTGCTTTCGTGTTCATTGGGCTCCTCCTGTGTGGTGAATAGGCAGCGGCTGTTTCGGATTAAAAGAAGCTACAGCCGCAGTCGCTCATAGTTGTCTGTGTGAACGAAGTTAAGCGGTTGACAAAACGAACACGCCCATGTCCGTTGTAGGAGGAGAACGCCCGCGTAGGTGAACAGTTGTTTGGCTCTCCCCAGCAGATACTAGGCGCTCAACGCGAGGCAGCTTTGGGTTTTGTTTATGCAATGCCGATGCCATCTTTAAGCCGCCTGTCTAGGCCGCGAATTGGCGCGACTTCGATGCGTGCGTCGTCGCTCGATCCAAAATTTCGGGCGGTGCGCACACGAAAATTTGTACACCGCTATTTTTATGACCAACGGGTCAGGTAGTCGCGCACGGTCTGATACATCGCCGCGAACGAGTCGGCGCAGAAGATGACGGGTTGATATTTCGTCGGATCGAAATCGAGTTGCACGGCTGCGTCCAAATCCAAAGGGCGCAACTCCGCGCTGTGCATCGCTTCGAGTTCGCCCGCAGACGAGAGCAGCCCCGTGCCGTAAGCCTTCAACGCGCCCGCTTCGCGCAGCACGCCGAACTCGATGGTGAACCAGTAGAGCCGGCCGAGTTGCTTCAGCTTCGTCTCTGAAGTTGTGCGCTTGACCGCTTCGCCGACCAGACGGTTCAACTCGGCCATGGGTTCGCTCGCCAGCCAGACGGCATGCCCGATCAGTTCATGCACTACGTCCGGTTCAGGCGTGTAGTGGGGCGTCGAGTGGTGGCGTATGTACTGCGTGCAGAGAAAGACGCCGCGCGCCAACGACTCAAGAAAGACGCGCGGCTCAACCAACCCCGCGACCGGCTCAAGGCGAAACCCGCTGATCGCTTCGACCCGCGCGCTCACCTCGCTGAGTTGCGGTACGCGCTCGCGCGGCAGACCGAGCCGACCGACGCATGCGAGATATTCGGCGCAGGCGTGACGCTCGTGCGCGGGTTCGAGCGCCGTCCAGATGTCGCGCCAGAGTTGTTGCTCTTCGGCCGTGTACGGCGCGTCGGGCACGGGCGCGCCCGGTTGATAGACGAGCGCGATGCGTGCGATCTCGTCGCGGCGAGCGCGATAAGCCGCATCGCGGAAGCCGGGATGATCTGGGTCGAGTTCGACGAGCGGGAGCGCGGCTGCATGCACCTTATTCGTCAGCGTCTCCGTTGGTGCTTGCGCTGTCATAACAAAAAACCTCCAAATAATTTTGCAGACAAAAAAAGCCGGTCGCTGTTCTTCCGCGTTGGAAGAACAGCGACCGGCACTTCGGAATCTTGTCTTAGTTCGTGCTACTCAATGAGCGCACGCCGACAGCCCGCTGCCAGTTCGCTCTCCCACGCGGAGCGCGAACCGTAGTAGTAATAATAGCGATAGCTGTTAGCGTGTTCGATCATCTGGCACATCAAGCGCCGCCGCTTGCGGCGCTTGGGGCACACCCTAATATCTTCCCGCCCAATCTGTCAAGCAGACCGGCCGCGGGAATCACTAAGAGCCTGTGAGAGTTGAAAGACTCACTTGCCTAAGCTAGTCTTTATCGCCCCCGTAATCAGCGCTTGCGTCATCTGCGGTATCTTCCCCTGCGTTTCCCTGTTCGCTTGCAGCCTCATTGTCCCAATCCGCTTCTGCGGGGGACGGAATCTCGTCTTCATTGGCAGACATAGTGGAGTCTCCTTCTTTAGATTGTGGCCAATATATCAGAGTGAGCCGTTTACCAGCAATACACTATCGCCCCACTACCTAATCTTCTGTGTAGCGGCGCATCAACTCAGCCCAACGTCCCTGCGCTTTGAGGAGCAACTCGCAGACTTCACGCACCGCGCCGAAGCCGCCGGGTAGTTCGGTGACGTAGTGCGCGGCGGCGCGCGTCTCGGCGGTGGCATCGGCGACGGCGATGGCTAACTCTGAACGACGCATGAGTGGAATGTCGGTTACGTCGTCGCCCACGTAAGCCGTCTCGCGCTCGCTCACGCCTGCGGCGGCGAGCACCTCAGCGTACTCGACGATCTTGTTATGCGTGCCTTGGCGCACGTGCGCGATGCCGAGGTCGCTGGCGCGGCGCACGACGACGGATGAAGTGCGCCCGGAGATGATGCCGGATTGCAGTCCGGCGCGATGCAAGAGGACAAGGCCGTGACCATCGCGTGTGTGAAAACTCTTCTGTTCGTCGCCATCCGCGTGGAGCGTAATGCGCCCGTCGGTCAATACGCCGTCGCAATCAAGCAGCAGCAGACGCACACGCGCGGCCCGACGTTCGACATCATTGAAGTCCGGCATGTCCTCTTTAGTGCTCCTCTAAGATCGGAATTTCGGCGAGGCGTAGTTGATTGCCCACGCGCGTCAATATGTAAACGCCCGTTTCCGTCTTGTCGCGTCCTTCGAGCTTGGCCGTGATGGTCACATCGGCGGCGATGCGGTCGCCGCCCAACGAGTCAGTCCGCAGCACACGCGTCTGCCACACGTCGGGTTGCAGCGTAATGAAAGCTTTCGTGAAACTGATCAACTCGCCCGGTACGACTAACTGATCTAGATCGGCTTTGTGTCCACCATGAATCGCTTGGTCGAGTTGCGTCATGAACTGCTTCACGGCCTCATCAACGGGCGGTGTTGGATCAGCTTTGAGTCGTGCCGTGCGAGCGGCGATGGTCGGCGGCGTGCCACCGTCAGCGCGCACCGCCTCGTTGTACAACTTCAAAGCCTCACTCGTCTGTCCTTTGCGCTGCGCGATCTCTGCGAGACCGAACGCGCCCCACGCCTGCGTTGCCGGCAACGGCAGTTTGTCGTCCAAGGCGGCGCGGAACTCGCGTTCGGCGTCGGCGAGCTTATTCTGTTCAAGGAATGTGCGCGCCAGTAGGATGCGCGCTTCTTGCATTAAAGGTGCGACTTGCAACATCGCGCGCGCTAACGTTTCGGCTTTGCCGTAATCGCCGCCACGCAGGACGCGCGTCGCTTCTTCGAGCGCCTCGTCGAGACCGGGTTCGCGTGGCGCGATGTCGTTGGCGTAATCAATCTGCGGATAAAGTTTCTCTGGATCAACTTCGACGCGCGCGAGCTTGGCGGCTGTTTTGAAGCGCGCCTCGCCGAAATCGTGCGCGGGGATCGTGGTGTCGGTCGTGAGCGTCTGCCCTGCATCGGTCGTCGCCAAAACGCGCACGTTCACGTCTTGGCTGCCCGTGTTGCGCAGGGCCGAGACCCATTCGCCGCCGCGTTGTTGCGGCAAGCCGACGAGCAGATCGGTCTCGGTCGGCCCGTCGAGTTGTGCGTCGAGCAGAGTCTTGAGCGGCGCGCCGCCGCGCTCGTTCAATGTTGCGCGCAGAGCTACGAGCGTGAGGCCATTGTCGCCTGCGGCTTGGAGTTGCGCACGCAGCAGATTGATGAACGCATCGCGGCCCAAGCTGCGCTCGACGAGTCGCCAGACCATCGCGCCTTTATCTGCGACGGAGGTGAAGTAGGTCGCATCGAGCGGCGAGGTTTGGGCAAGCGGCGCATCGCGTTTGGCGATGGCCATATAGGCGATGCGCTCGCGCAAGCGTTCGGCATCAGCCGCGTCGTGCCCGAACTGTTTTTCGAGAAAGAGCGTGGCGAGATAACGCACCAAGCCTTCGCGCAACACGCCCGCGCCCTCATTGCGTATGGGCGTCGCGCCGCCGAGCCACAGGTGCGCGACCGCTTCAGTGATGGCGAGCACGCTCGTCGCGTCCGGTTTACCGCGCCGGAACGCAGCCGCTTCCAAGAGCACTGTGCCACCCATATCGTAGCCAGCGCCGCGTCGAACTGCGATGAGACGTATGGGCGCATCGGGCGCGGGGCCGAGCAGTGATGCGAAGTAAGCGCGCGCCGCAGACGCAAGCGCGATCAGAGCCTCTGCTTGTCGTCGTTCATCTGCGCCGCCGCCCGTGAGCATGTAGGCGCTGATACCGCGCGCGCCGCCCGTGCCTTCAACCGTCTCCCACTTGCCGGTTAAGAAGAACGGCTGCGCGTTGAGCTTCTGATCGAAAGTTTGTCCAACGGGTAATCTATTTCCTTCAATGCCGCCGGGCTGCTGTCCTGTTGAGACGACCATCTCGCCGCTTGGCGCGTTTACGGTCAGATGGACGGGCGCGTAGTCTGCGCCGCGCGCGGCGTAAGGCGTGTTCGGTGCGGGATACCAGAAAGAGAGCGGCAGAAACTGCGAGCCTTCGGGCGAGATGGCGGCCAGCCCTGTGTTCTGTCCGGTCAAAGGCAGACGATAATCAATCGTGACCTTGAGCGTCGCGTTGGGTGGAAAGTCGGCGGGCAGATTGATCTGCGCCAACGGCAACTTCGAACGCGCATCTGTGCCTTTGCTGAACGTGGCCGGCGCATCGCCGACCGTGACTGTTTTGATCTCAGCCGCCGTGTTGAAGCGCACCGTGAACGTGCGCCCAATGCCCGACCCGACGTTGCGCGCGCTGATGTTAGCGCGCCCCGTCAGCACGCGTTCAGTCGCACCCGATGCAGGGAGCGTGGCCGTCACGTCGAAGCTCGTCACCTGCCAGATGACGACGCCTTCGGTCTGCGCGCGGGCGAAGGCGACAGGAGTGGCGAGCAGAATTAAGCCGCAGAGAAATTGCAAAGCGCGAAGTTGTTTCATGGTTGACGATTTAAGTGTCAGGCTTTCACCAGCGCGTCGCGCCGGACGAGCGCGTGCACATCGCGGAGCATGTGCAAGAGCGGCTCAAGGCGCGCGAGCGGGAGTGCGTTCGGGCCATCGGAGAGCGCCGCCGCCGGATTGTTATGCACTTCCATGAAGACCGCATCCACACCGCAAGCCACACCGGCACGTGCGAGCGGTTCGATGTACTCAGACTGTCCGCCCGTTGCATGACCGAGACCGCCCGGCAGTTGCAAACTGTGCGTCACGTCGAAGACAACCGGCACGCCGAAAGATCGCATGATCGGAAACGAGCGCATGTCCACAACCAAGTTGTTATAGCCGAACGAGACGCCACGCTCTGTGAGCAATAATTTTTCACCACCGGCGGCGCGCGCTTTGGCGACGATGTTGCGCGCATCCGTCGGCGCAAGGAACTGCCCCTTCTTGACGTTGACCGCGCGACCCGTGCGCGCCGCCGCTTCGATCAGATCGGTCTGCCGGCAGAGGAACGCGGGTATCTGCAACACGTCAACCACCTCAGCCGCCGGTTCGACCTGCGCCACGTCATGCACGTCGGTCAACACGGGCACGCCGACCTCCGCTTTGATCTGGCGCAAGACTTCCAACCCTTGCTGCATGCCGAGACCGCGAAAGCTCGCGTGCGATGAGCGATTGGCTTTGTCGTAAGAGGCTTTGAAGACGTAATCGAGACCGGCGGCGCGGGCGCGGCGGCTGCATTCGCGCGCCATCATCAACGCATGCTCCGGCGATTCGATCACACAAGGGCCGGCGATGATCGTCAGCCGCCCGTCGCCGAACGTCACCTCACCAACGCTGAACGTTTGCATTTGCGTTTCGTTGCTCATTGATATGGACAGCCATTAGCGGCTAAAACGGGTTCTTGAAAATCTTCTTTAGTTTCTTCACGACCGTCCCAAGCGTCGAATCTTTCCGTTGTCGGTTCGGACGACGCGCGGGTTTCTTCTCTTCATGTTTCTTGTTCGCCTCATCCGGCGACGGCGACGGTGTGGGTGTGGCCGTCGCCGTCGGTTGCGGCGCAGGTTGCGGCGGCGCGCCGTCTGTCGCTTGCACGCTCTCCGGCTCGCGCATGAAGCCGGGCTGCATGAAGGCCGCCACGCCGACGAGCAGCATGAGCAGGATGAACGCGCTGGCCAAGACGAGCGGCGAGATGCGCCGTATGTGATGCTGCCGCTGCTGCTGCTTGATGAAGATGCGCAGGCGCGTGAACGCGCGTGGATGGAAGCTAGTCGAGTTCGTGTGCGCTGCGACGATCTGATCTGTGGTCGCGTGCGCGTTACCGGAAGTGTCCGTGAGCAGCGTCGTCTCGCGTGGGCGCGCGGCAGCAGCGCGTTGCTCGCGCAGTCGTTCGAGGCTGAGCACGAGCCGACCGGAAGGCGTCTCAGTGCCGGCCTCGCGCAGCACGTCTAAGGTCGGCGCGTTTGCTCCGGCGGCATGCTCAAGCCCGAGTTGCTGCGCGGTCGCATATAACTCGCGGCGAAACTCGCCCGCATCCGCCGGTCGCGCTTCCGGTCGCTTCGCCAACGCACGCAAGACGATTGCTTCGAGCGCCTCTGGGATGACTGGGCGCAACTCGCGCGGCGGCGTGGGCGCTTTCGACGAATGCTGCACGGCGACGGCGAGCGGCGATGTGCCCGTGAACGGCGTCGTGCCCGTCAGCATCTCGTAGAGGATGATGCCGAGACTATAGACATCGGCGGCGGGCGTGAGATGCGCGCCGTCGCATTGTTCGGGCGACATATAACGCGGCGTGCCGATCATCACGCCGGTCTGTGTCAGCGTGTTCAGCTCGGCGTCTTCGGCCCGCTCGGCGGCGAGTTTGGCGATGCCGAAATCCAAGACCTTGACGACGGGCGGCGCGTGGCGGCGCTGTACGATGAAGATGTTGCCCGGCTTGAGATCGCGATGGATGATGCCGGCCTCGTGTGCTGCCGCGACCGCCGCCGCAGTTTGCAGCATCAACGAAACGGCGCGCGCCACATCGAGCGGCGCTTCGAGCATGAGCACTTCGCGCAGAGAGCGCCCTTCAAGCAACTCCATCACGATATAGACCAGCCCGTCCGTGGTCTGACCGAAGTCTGTGACGGCGACCGCGTTCTGATGACGGAGGCGGCCGGCGGCGCGCGCCTCACGCCGAAAGCGCGCCTGCGCGGCTTCATCTTCAACGAAGCGCATGTTCAGCACTTTGATGGCGACGGGGCGATCAATTAACAGGTGCGTCGCGCGATAGACCGTGCCCATGCCGCCCTCGCCGAGCCGTGCGTCGAGCCGGTACTTATCGTCGAGCACGCGCCCGACCAACGGGTCAACGGGGATGTAATCGGCCACCGTTACATCGGCCTGCAAAGGTGTCCCGTCCTCCGGGCATGTTCCCATTCCCGCCGCATAACGCCGGCCGCATGTTGGGCACTCAAGCATAAAAGTAAACGATGAACGCTGAGCGCTGAGCGCTGAATGAAAGACCATTGCTTTTTGTTCATCGTTCAACGTTCTGCATTCATCGTTCTCTTATTTTCATGCCTCTGGCGCAAAATGTACAGCGAAGCGTCGTGGCAGAAATTCAGGGCTTGATCGAGTGGTCAATTGAGTTGCTTGGCTGCGCCGCCGAGTATATTCAGACCTTCCGCGCGGCGTCACAAGTGATGGATCACACTGGTCACGACGCCCCAGACCTCGAACTCCATGTCAGGTTGAATCTCAAGCGGCGGATAGGCGCGGTTGTCGGGCACGAGATAGAGTTTGCCTTCGCGTCGGGCAAGGCGCTTGACGGTCAGTTCGCCGTCCAAGACGGCGATGACGACGCTTGCGTCCTTTGGTTCGAGTGCGCGGTCAACGACGAGTATGTCGCCGGGATGGATGCCGGCGTCAATCATCGAATCGCCGGCGACGCGGACGAAGAAGGTGGCGGCCGGATGCTTGATCAAATGGCGGTTGAGATCGAGCCGGCCTTCGATGTAGTCCTCTGCGGGCGAAGGAAAACCGGCCGAGACCGAGACCATGAAGAGCGGGCGCGCGCAAGAGGTCGCGCGGTCGGGCCGGTAAATCGTCGCCACTCTTGTGTCCACCTGTCTTACCCCCAGACTGTTCGCCATGTTGCCCCAACGAAAGGCGAACGCGATTCTACTCGCGTTCGCCAGCCTGCGCCAAGAAATTTTGGGCGCATGTAGCCAGTGAAGTCCGAACTTTCAGCCCACCCAAGCAACAGAATTGCGGCTCTTGCATCTATTTGTCAGTTGCGCTAACTGCCCTTGCACGTTTGTCTTTCGGCAGATTCTTGGGTATAAATCTGCGTACATGATTGGGTTTTAATGAAGGGAACATAGGCCGACCCAATCAAACATCTCCACCGATTAAATCAAACAATTAGCTTCACCGCTAATTAGACCGGGCTGAGCGTGTGCTCAGGGGCCGGACGCTGGGTCTTTGTGCTCCGGCGTGTCGGGGTTGCTGTGCGCTGTCCTGCTGACAGGCGCACGGTGCGACCTGTAGTCAACAACTGTGTTCAGTTTTGAGGAGAGTAATGAGACGAGTTCGATTTTGCTTTGCAGCAATCATTTTCACCTTGCTTGTGAGTGCGCCTGCTTGGGCGCAGAGCGTGGTGGTCAACAAATATTTTAACTCCGGCACAACCGCTGATGTGGTCGAACTGTTGGTCGTGCAAGACGGCCTCGACATGCGCGGGATGATCCTCAAGGATTTTTCCAGCAACATGGCCAACGATGGCGGCGGCAAGTATCAATTCTCGAACGATGCGCTGTGGGCGAGCGTGCGCAAAGGCACGCTTATCGTCTTGCGCAATGATAACTCTGCGGCCGATACGAGCGTCGGCGGTAGCGACTATAACCTCGATCTGGGCTTACAAAACACCACTTACTTTAGTTCGGCCGGCGGCACGTTCGACATCGCCACGACCGAGATGGTCATGATCAAAGCGGCCGGCAGCGGCGCGGCAGGCGTCACCGGCAGCATCCACGCGCTCGCAGGCGGCACGGCCGGCGCACAGTTCACTGCCGCCCCGTCGCCGAAGCTGCGCGCCACAGGCACTTCGGCGGGCGGCCAATTCGTCTATGCGAACAACTCGACGCAGAGCCTTGCAGACTTCGATGGCACGGACGCGACCGGCGCGGCCACAGGTCTGACTTTCGGTGTAGGCAACAACGCAAACAACACGGCCTTCATCAATTCGCTGCGCACCGGCGGCGGCACAGGCGAGCCGACTGTACAGGCTTCAAACGTCAATTTCACTTTGGTCGGCGCAACCTCTCTGCAAGTTAATTGGACAAACGGCAACGGCGCGAGCCGCATCGTGCTCGCCAAAGCGGGCAGCCCCGTTGATGGCAGTCCGGCCGACGGCACGGCCTACACGGCCAACGCCGCGTTCGGCAGTGGCGCGCAGATCGGGACGGGCAACTTCGTCGTCTTTAGCAGCTCAGCCAGTAATGTTGTCGTCATCAACCTCTCGCCGAGCACGACCTACTTCTTCTCAGTCTTTGAGTTCAACGGCACGGGCGCAACCACCGACTATTTGATCGCCGCGCCCGCCAACGGCAGTCGGGCGACCACTGCCGCCTTCACCATCAGCGGACACGTACAGCAGCAGGGCGGCACGGGCATCAGCGGCGCGTCGATCACGCTCAGCGGTAGCACAGCAGAAGTGTTGACGACTACGGACGCGAGCGGCAACTACACATTCACGAACGTGACGGCTGGGGGCAACTACACGGTCACGGCCGCCGCTTCAGGCTTCACCATCACACCGGATGCACAGACGTTCAACAATCTGAGCAGCAACCAGACGGCCGATTTCACCGCCACGCCCAAAGTCATCATCAGCGAGTTTCGTTTTCACGGCACAGACCCGGACGGTGCAGGCGCACTGACGGCTGCGACCAATGAATTCGTCGAGCTTTACAACCAGACCGACGTGACCGTTGACATCAGCGGCTTCGCCGTCGTCATATCAGACAACACGGCGACGGCCAAATTCGTCGCGCCCGTCGGTTCGATCATCCCCGCGCGCGGCCATTTCCTCGTCGCCGGTGCGGGCTATGGACTCTCAACGGCCGCCGCGCCCGACGGCAACTTGAGCGCGGACATTCCAGATGGCGCGGGCGTCGCGCTCTTCAACAGCAACGCGAGTCTCCCGGCCGGCACTGTGCTCGATGCGGCGGGCTTTAGCGGCGTGGCGAACGCCGTCTATCGTGAAGGCGTGGGGCTTGCGCCCGCAGGCGGCGTTGCAACCGATGGCGAGTACAGCTTCGCGCGCAGACTAGCTTCGGGTTTGCCGCAGACGACGGGCGACAACGCGGCTGACTTCATCTTCATCGCCACAGACGGCGGCACTTACGACGGGCTGCAAGCCTTGCTCGGCGCGCCCGCGCCCGAAAATCGCAACAGCCCCGTGCAACGCAATGCGGAGATCAAGACCGCGCTGATTGACATCGGCGCATCATCCACCGCGCCGCCCAATCGCGTGCGCGACGCGAGCGACACAGGCACAAACAAGCCGCTCGGCACGCTCACCATCCGGCGCAAGTTCAAGAACTCGACCGGCGCATCCATCACACAGTTGCGTTTCCGCATCGTGGACATCACCACGCTCGGCCAACCCAACTACAATGTGCTCGCAGACCTGCGTGCTTTAACTTCGTCTGACGTAACCGTGACCTTATCCGACGGCACGACGCAGTTGCCCGTCAAAGGACTGACGCTCGACGAGCCGCCCGCGCAAAGTTTGGGTGGCGGGATGAACTCCACTCTGTCGGCCGGTTCGATCACGCCGGGCACGCCGCTCGCCGCAGGCGATTCCGTGTCCGTGCAGTTCGTGCTCGGCGTCGTGCAGGGCGGCAGCTATCGCTTCCTCGTCAACATCGAAGCGCCGCCGCCGGCCGCGCCCGCTTCGACGAGCGAACATCTAACGATGGGCAATCCGTCGAACGCCGTCGTGGACGTAAACGTCCCGCTCAATTACCTGCTCGACAAACCGCAGTACGCGGTCTCTTACAACCGCGACCGGGGCACGCCGAACTGGGTTAGTTGGCATCTCGATCCTAGTTGGCTCGGCAGCGCGCCGCGCCAGAACGATTTTCGCAACGACCCAAGCCTGCCTGCCGGCTGGTATCAAGTGCAAAGCACGGACTACTCCGGCTCAGGCTTTGATCGCGGGCATCATTGCCCGTCGGCAGATCGCACGAGCACGGTCGCGGATAATTCGGCCACGTTCTTCATGACCAACATGATGCCGCAAGCGCCCGACAACAATCAGGGGCCTTGGGAAGTCTTGGAGAGCTATTGCCGCACGCTCGTCAGTCAAGGCAACGAGCTTTACATCATCGCGGGCGGCACAGGCATCGGCGGTTCAGGCTCGAACGGCGGCACAACCACGACCGTCGCCAATGGGCACGTCACCGTGCCCTCGCAGACATGGAAGGTGATCATCGTGTTGCCGCAAGGCACGGACGATGTGTCGCGCGTGACGACGGCGACGCGCACGATTGGGGTCATCATGCCGAACACGCAAGGGATTAGAAACAACGACTGGCATCAGTACATCGTCAGCGTGGATCAGGTCGAAGCTCTGACCGGCTACGACTTCTTCTCCAACGTGCCGGTTAACATCCAAGCCGTCATCGAAGCGCGCGTTGACAATCAACCGATTGCGCAGCCGATGTTGAAACAGACAGCCACAAAACTCCGCTAAGCAAAAAGGCGCAGAGGTTGAGTATGATCTCTCCTCTGCGCCTTTCTCTGTCCGCTCATTGCGGTTTAATCTGTTCAGCATCAGCCGATGAAAAGCGACGAGCAACTTCTGGCAGAATTAGCACAGGTCACAGACGGTCTCCTCTTCATGAGCGAGTCCGACTATCCGTTCGAGCCTGTGCGCTGGTCAGACCAAGCAGAACTCACGCCCGACGCTTTACGCCGCTTGACCGGCCACGACGATAGCGCATCCATCGAACCGCAAAGCGTTGACGATCTCCTCCGTGCCGCCGCCTCGGAAGCCGATTGGAAAAACGCACAGCAACTTGCCGCCGCGCGCCGCTATCAAGCACTCGGACGCTGGCTGCAAGACAATCTCACGGACGTGCGCGTCTATCGCATCGGTCGCGTCCAGATTGACGTGTACATCGTTGGCCGCAGTGCGGCCAACAATTGGATTGGATTGAAAACGCGTGTCATCGAGACGTAGAAGAACAGAAAGCAGAAGGCAGTAGGCAGTTAAGGATAAGGGAAAGGCCGTTGGTTCATGCGTGCCTCATCAGATCACGAGGTGCGCTTGACCTTCGGCCTGCTTTTTATTCTTAACCGCTTACTGCCTTCTACTTTATTGTACTAGCGCAGTCGCGCGGTCAATCGCGGCGGCCATTGTGTTGAGCGTCTGGGCGACGGGGCCGATCTGTTGCTCGGCTTCCGGCCAGTTGCGTTGTTCAATCGCTTCGCGCACGGCGGGCAAGGTCTTGACGCCGTAGCCGGTGTAATAGCCGGGCGCATAAATTTGATGTCTGAACCATGGACGACGCGGCAAGCCATTCTCACGCATCATCGCGCGCTCGGTCTGCTTCAACGCTTCGTCGAGCGCCGCTTGCGCTTGCGGCGACAGCTTGCGTCCCTGCGTCGAGAGTTCGCGCATGGCGGCGTCATATTTTTTCGCGCTCTCTTGTAAATGTGTGAGCGCGTTTTGCAATGGCGCGAAGTTCAGATTTGGCACCGGCGCATCGGGCGACGGCACGACGTAAGTTTCGGTCGGATCGAAGACGGCCGTGTAGGTCTTATCGGCGATGCGTTGGTTCTTCTCCTTCGACTCTTCGCGCATGTCGTCTGCAAGTTTGACGACTTCGCGGACGTAACGTCCGATGTTGTCGGCGAGGTTTGCGAAAGCGTAAGGCAACACGTCTGCGTCAGCGAAGCGCAGGATGGCGTGCCCGGCGGTCTGCGCGAGCGCGTTCTCGTAGTCGAAATTCGGATCGCCAAAGCGCGTGTAGTGATCGAACGAATCGTAGATCGAATGATAGACGCCGCCCGTATCACCTTCGCCGCCGTAGCCGAGATTGAGCGCGGCGACGCCGATGTGTTGCAGAAACGGCGTGTAGTCCGAGCCTGAGCCGAGCGGCGCGATGCGTATGTCCGTACGCTCGCGTGCCTCGCGTCGCTCGTCCGCGCTGCCGTTCAGAATTTGGCGTGCGCGTGCGCGTTCTTGCACGGAGATTTTCTTCTCTGGATCAACCACATCGCGTGCCACTTCGTTGATGAACTTCTCCAACGTGTGCGAGCCGCCCACGTCGAGGAAGCCGCGCTCGTTCGTATCCGAGTTGATGTAGAGCACGGCGTTGCGGCTTAACTCTGCGGCGTGCGTCTCGACCCACTCGGTCGAACCCAACAAGCCCGGTTCTTCGCCGTCCCAAGCGCAGTAGATGATCGTGCGTTTGGGCCGCCAACCCGTTTTGACCAACTCGCCTAAGCTGCGCGCCTCAGCCAACAGCGCCACTTGCCCGCTGATCGGATCGTCTGCGCCGTTGACCCAAGCGTCGTAGTGATTGCCGCGTATGATCCACTCGTCCGGTCGTTCTGAGCCGCGCAGCCGCGCGACCACATCGCGCGCGGGCACTTGCTGCCAGTTGAATTCGAGTTTGAGATGGACGGTCGCAGGGCCGGGGCCGAGATGATAGGTCGTCGGCAGAGCGCCGCGCCAAGCTTCGGGCGCGACAGGGCCGCCAAGCGCGCGCAGGAGCGGCAGCGCATCGCCGTAAGAGATCGGCAGCACGGGAATCTTGGTGAGCGTCGGCGCGCTCTTGATGTCGAGCCGCTTTGCATCAGGCGTTGCGCCGACGCCGGGCGTCAGAGGGTCGCCGGGATAGAGCGGCATGTCTGCGACCGAGCCGCGCTGCGCGCCCCACTCAGGGCGAAACGCGCCCTTCGGATAGACGTCGCCTTGATAGTAACCATCGTTGCGCGGATCGGAATAGATAATGCAGCCGACCGCGCCATGCTCGGCCGCAACCTTCGGCTTGATGCCACGCCAAGAGCCGCCGTAGCGCGCGATGACGATCTTGCCTTTCACGTCAATGCCGCGTTGCGCCAGTTCATCGTAATCGCGCGGCACGCCGTAGTTGACATAGACGAGCGGCGCGGTCACGTCGCCGTCAATCGAATAAGCGTTATAGATCGGCAACTGCTCCGCCGCTTGATTTGACGTGGCATCTTCGGGAATCGCCGGCTCACTCAGACGCGCGGTATATTTCTCCGGCGCGACGAGTTCAAGCACGCGCGTCTTGGGCGTCGGAAAGAGCACGCTGAACTCTTCGATCTGCGCGTCGAAGCCCCACGAACGATATAGCCCAACAAGGAACTCCGCGTTCTCCTTGTCATAAGGCGAGCCGATGTGATGCGGGCGCGCCGTCAGCCGCTTCATCCACGCGCGCATGTCATCACGATTGAGCGCCGCATCGAACCGCGCTTCGAGCGCACGTTCTTCAGTTGCACCCGCGCGATCAAACCCAAGCAACGGCCGGTCGTCCGCCGGTGCAGCTTGCGCGACGCAGGCGAAGGACAGACTTAAAGCGACTGCGAGTCGCGGCAGACGAAGTTGCATGTGAGCCTCCGTTAATCGAATGATGGCTGTGTACTACTGTCTCGGAAGGAGAAACTAACGATTTATTGACAATGCTCCCGGCGCGATTCCAACGCGCGACCTTTCGCTTAGGAGGCGAACGCTCTATGCAACTGAGCTACGGGAGCAGGAGCTAAAAATTAACAGATGCGCGCGCACTCGTCCAGCGCGATCAGGATTGATATTTGATCAGTGAGCGCACGTCATAGCCTTCGAGCTTTTGCCGACCGGGTAGGAATTCAAGTTCGACGACGAAGACGAGGCCGGCAACTTCACCGCCCAGACTCTCAACCAGATCAACGACCGCACGCGCAGTGCCGCCCGTCGCCAACAGATCGTCGGCGATGAGGACGCGCTGGCCGTGGACGATGGCGTCGCGGTGAATCTCCAGCGTGTCCTGTCCGTATTCAAGATCGTAAGAGATGCGCGCCGTCTCTGCGGGCAGCTTCTTCGGCTTGCGCACAGGTACGAAGCCTGCGCCGAGACTGTAGGCGAGCGCGGGCGCAAAGATAAAACCGCGCGCCTCGACGCCGAGCACCACGTCAACGCGCTCACCCTCGAAGGTCTTCGCCAGCGCGTCAACGGTCAGGCGCAAACCCTCCGGGTGCTTCAACAGCGTCGTGATGTCGTAAAAGTTGATGCCCGGCTTCGGAAAGTCCGGCACTTCGCGGATGAAATGTTTGAGTCGATCCATAGTAATCAGTGGTCGGTGGTCAGTGGTCAATAGGAATAGCAATTGTTCTTACTGACCACTGACCACGGCCCTTTCATCTTTCGATCAGAAAAGACTTATACGCGCCGGTCGGTTCGAGATTGAGTTCTTCGACGTGTTCGACCCGACCGTAGTCGGGCCCTGCGGCCAAGTCATGTTTGAAGCCCTCGATGCTTTCGCGCGTGCCCTCGGCGACCACTTCGACGCGCCCGTCCGCGAGATTGCGCACGTAGCCCGTGACTTGATGCCGCGCGGCGACGCGCTGCGCAAAGAAACGATAGCCGACTCCTTGCACCTGCCCGTCAATCGTAAACTTGCGCGCTACCTGCATGCTCGCCACCCTCGCTCTGTTATCACCTCTCCGGTCCGTTTTCAGCGATGCGCTATCCTAAAAGAACTGTTGACGAAAATGCAATCAAGCCTCACTTGCGCGGCAACAACTCGACGATGCGCAAGCCGCCGACCGGGATTTGCAGCTTGACAACATCAGTCCCGCCATCACGCTCGACCTGCAACGCCTCGTCTTCAGTCCATTCGCTGGCGCGCTCAATGGACTTGCCGCGCAAATCAACGCGCACGTCGGCCGTCTCTGCGCGCTTGACCTGCGCGAGTCCCTGCTGCGGCTTATAGACGCCGCGATTGTTGATGAGCGTGACGATCCAACCTTGTTCTGTGCGATTGATGAGATATTGCACATCGCCTGTGATGTGCACCGGCGTCGCATCGGCGAAGAGATGCGCGAAGAGATGCGCGGCCACGGGCGTCAAACGCTCGTCGAGACCGAGCAGGTCGGGGATCGCGCAGAAGATGACTTGCCCTTGCCCGATGCGATTGAGCGTGACGAGCGGTTCGCCCGCCGGTGTCTGCATCAACACCTGCGCGCCACGTGGTTCGCTGCGCTCGAAACGAAACATCTGACCCGACAGATCACTCGCAGCTTCATTCGGCAACAGGCAACGCGCATCATCAGCCTCCGCCTGCGCGCCTTGCAGATGGACGCCGAGCAAATCTTCCGGCAGCCCTTGCGTCTGCGCCGCGTTCAAGACAACCGTCCCACCTTTGCGCACGTAATCTCTGAGCTTCGCGGCCCAAGCGGGCGTCCAGTTTATATGTCCGCCGACGACCACCGCGCGATAGGCGTCAATCGCATCGCGGCGCTCGTCTGCGGCGACGAGCACATCGTAGATATCGCCGAAGATGCCGTTGACAAACGATTGACGATCAGCCGTGGCCGGTTCGCCTTCAACGATGGGCGCTGGATAATAAGCCGCGCCGAACAACTCGCGCAGCGCACGGTCGCCGCGATTGACGGGCGAGACGGCGAACGGCAGTTGCGGATAGTCGGTCATGTCCCAACCGTGCGCCGGATCGAGCAAGATTGCGATAGGCGTGTAGGGCGTGCCGCGCGCCGGATGTTTTTCGGCGAAGCGCATGAACTCGTCTGTGATGCGCCCTAGAGGATTTAGTTGATATAGATGCTCGCCGGGGCCGGGTTTGAAAAACTGATCGAAGCCCTCTTCCAAGTAGATCGCCGACGCGCCGGCCATGTAATAAAAGTAATAACTCTTGCGATACCAAGAGAGCGACGGCCCCATTGTCGGCCCGTAGCGTGTGTGAAAGAAATAGTCTGGGCCGGCGAAGTTCTGTTGATGCGTGAAGGTGGTCGCGGTGTCGCCGAAGTTGGGCGCATGATAGTAGAGGAACGAGCCGCCGAACTGTCGCGCCGCGCCGCGCGTGAAGGCGACGCGCATGGCCCAGTTCGGCATCACTGACGCCGTCTCCATGCCAAACATACGCTCGCCCCATGCGCCGAGCGCGTGCGCGTAAGCCGTGCTTGAAGTTGACTGCGCGACGATCAGTTTGTCCCACATCGCGCCGGTCTGCGTGTGGAAGGTGTTGCTCCACTTTCTTTCGAGCGCGCCGGTGTAAGCGCCGTGATAGCTTTCGAGCAACTCGCGGCGCGGTGCATCGGGCGCGAGCGTGAGTTTAGCTGCGACATCAGGCCAGACGTGGCCGATGCTCTCGCCCGAAATCCAACCGAGAAACTGATCGTGCAACTCGCCGGACAGGAGTTTCCAAGCTGCTTGCCCATCCGCTTCTGAAAAATTGGCCGCGCCGTAGTTGATCAGCACAGCAAACGGCGTGTGCGTCTCGCGCAGATAGCGCAGGAACGGGCTGCCCTCTTTGAGATGCGCCGGCAAGTGGTTGATGTAGATGACCGGCACGACAAGCTTTGAAGCGAAGAGCGGCACGTCGCGCGCGCCTCTGTATTTCTCGACAAAGGCATCAACCGATTCGTCGTTGAACGGATAGAGCGGGCGCTGTTCGGGCGGCGTCTTGTCATACAACTCCCAGAATTTTTCGGAGATATTCCAAGGCATCTGAAAATCGCGCCCGGCGACGAGCGGCCGATGCCAGAGCGCGGGCACGGTTGCGTCCGTCTTTGGCGCTACGCCGAGCAGCGATTGCAGCGGCGCTCTCTTTTCACTCCAATCGCGCAGCACACGCAACGCGGCATCGGGCGGCCGTTCGCGCCCCGTCGGTGTGTAAGCGAGATCGTTTGTGACGAGCACACAATCAACGTGGCGACGCGCTTCCGCCGCGCGTTCGATCTCAACTGAGAGTCGCGCTGCGCCCTGCGGCAACGCGACGACGGGCGCGGCGGCCCAAGTGAAAGCCCACTGCCAGTACATGCTCGCTTCATCATGCGGGTCGAGCCGGTCGTGTGCGCCAAACTCATGGCGGAAAAGTTCGCGCTCGCCTTGTGTGAGCCGCACCGTGAAGTATTCCGTGCGCCGCGCCCAATCGGCGTAACGCACCCAGATTTTGTACTGGCCGGCGCGCGGTATTTCAATATCTTGATAGAGCGTGGCGTGCGTCTCGTCTGCGCTCGCCGCCGCAGAGTTCCATTCGCTCTCGCCGCCTTGCGTCCACTCGGCGGAGACGCCGGGGCCGTTTATCTCCCAACCCGGCGCATCCTTCGCTGCTCTATCTAACCAAGACGGATTGAGGCGCGGTTCGTTGCGTGCGTCGCGCGCTAACCCGCGCATGTTCTCGGCTTCGTACCAGAGATATTCAAAACGGCTTGGCGACGCGTTAGTTGTTTGCAGTGCGGGCGCGTTTTGTGCGCTGGCGACGACGCAGAGCAGATTGCAGGCGAGTATGAACGACAGAACGTGGCGCAGGCTTATCGGCATAGAGATACAAGAATGCGGAGACGAGAGCAGCGTTAAAGCTTAGGTCTTCGTCTCCGCAATTGCAGCATGTCAATCTTGCTGGCTTAACCGAGCGCGTCGAGACATTCAGCGAGCGCGCGTTGGCGACAGGTGTACATCGGTGTGTCGCGCAGGGTGTAGTTCGATGCCTTGGCCTCGCGCAGGTGTTGGACGAGATCGAGGAAGTCGGCTGGCTCGTCCGTCTCGAAGGCGACGACGAACTCTTGATCGTCTAAGCCGAACGAGTAGGTCGTATGGAGCTTGACCGAGCGGTACTGCGAGCCGATGCGTATGTGCTCGTCCATCATCTCCTGTCGCTGCTCGACTGGTAGTGAGTACCATGCGCGCGTCTTGACGAACGGATAAACAAACAGATACTTTGCCTGCCCGGGCACGATGTGCAGACGATCCTCGACGTGATCGGGATTGTCCTTGTCAATGTACATCGAACGTTTGGTCATCGAGAGAAACGACTGCGTGACCTCTAGGTAGCGGCCCAAGCCTGTGCGATTGAGGCGCGCAGTCATCTCCTGAATCGGGTCGAGCGCGTAGCCGATGCGCCAGATCATAAAATCTACGTTCGAGCGTAGGCCCGTGATCGAATAGGTGTGCAGCAACAGGTCGCGGCGAAAAGATTCGACCACGTCAAGGAACTCACGTTTGCCGGCCGCGCGCGTCGCTTCGTCCAGAAAGTGCCATTCAGGGCGGACGTGGTAGAAGGTGAAGTTGACGAACTGCCTCGGCAGCGACGGACGCGGTTGCTCGGCCTCGTCGTCGCGATCAGCGAGCCGCAGCGAACCGCGGCTGAGGTTGTTGGCCTTCTCAGTGCTCATGGCGGATCATCCTTACAGCTTCGAGAGTTTATCGGATCAACACTAGATGCGTCGCGCGTCGAGGAGATCAGTTACAATGCGCGACGGCTGCGCTATTGTGCTGCGAAGCGCGACAGATTGCAAACCGCCATGCGAAGGTTGTTGTTGGCGCGCCGATAAATTTTTCTCATCCGAGCCGACTCTATTTTTTATGACAGACACAGACGAGACATTACCCGACAGTCCGCAGGAAAAAATGGATCGCGGGCGGCGAAAATTTCTGCTGCTTGCGCCGCTCGGCGTCAGCGCCGGGATAATGCTGACGCTCATCACGGCGGCAGCGCGTTTCTTGCGACCGCAAGTGACGAGCGCGGCGGGCGCTGCGAGCGGACAATGGTTGCCGGTTGCACAGGTCGCGGAGTTGACGGGCACAGAGCCGCTTGCACGCACGGTGAGCGTGCAGCAAGAGCTGGGCTGGACGCAGGTGAACGAAGAGCACCCTGTCATCGTCCTGCCGCGCGAGCAGCGCGTGCTGTCGGCCGTCTGCCCGCACGAAGGCTGCACGGTCGTCTGGCGCGCGGAAGAGAAAGACTTTCAGTGCCCATGCCACGACAGCCACTTCAACGCGGCTGGCGCGCGCACTTCGGGGCCGGCGGCGCGCGGGCTGGATCAACTGCCCACACAAGTTGAGAACGGTGTGCTCAAAGTGCGCTGGTCAGCGACGACCGAACCGAATCAGACGGTGAACGGATGAGCGCACCTGAAAACACGCCGCCGACTGCCAACACGCAGCAGTCCGCCCGCGCGCACACGTTTGCGCGTTGGACGACACTCGATGAGATTGTGCGTCGCGTCGTTGACGAACCGGAGCCGGGGGCGCGCGCGTGGTTGCGCACAACCGCAGGCGTCGTCGTGCTGCTCATCACACTGCAACTCTTCACGGGCCTGCTGCTCGCCTGCTACTACGTGCCCGCAACCGAAGACGCGCACACCACAGTCGCCTTCATCGAGAAGGCTGTGAGCGGCGGCGCGTGGCTGCGCGCGCTGCACGTCTATGGCTCTGTCCTGCTGCCTTGCGCGCTCGTCCTGCATCTGCTTCAGAAGCTCTGGCGCGGCACACACAGACGCAGACCCGTCGCTTGGCTTGGCGGCGTCGCGCTGCTCGCGCTCGTGACAGCGGCCGGCGGCACGGGCTACACGCTCGCTTGGGACGCACGCGCTTACTACACCACACACGTCGCCGAAGGACTCGTGCAGGGCCTGCCGCTCATCGGCGCAAGCGCGCGCCTCTGGCTGCTCGGCGGCCCCGCCATCTCTACGCTCACGCTCTCGCGCTTCTTCGCACTGCACGCGCTCGTGTTGCCGTCTCTGATCCTCTGCACCATCGTCGCGCGCCTCTTCATCTTCAGAGATCAGAGCGCGCATGATGCAACCGCGGCCACATTAGACGAAACACAAAGCGATCAGACGACAAACGCGCGTCCGACTCTCACAGCTTCAGCCCTCAGCCCTCAGCCCTCAGCCCTAACCCTTTGGCTGCGCGCGCAACTCGCGCGCAATGCCGTCGTCGTGGCCGTCGTCTTCGTCGCGCTCGCGCTCTACGCGGCGAAGTATCCTGCGCCGTTCGGGCCGGCGGCAGACGCAGTGCCCGCCGAATATCTGCCGCGCCCCGGCGCACAGTTCCTCTGGCTCTTTGAACTGCTCAAACACGCGGCCGGCGCAAGTGCCGCGCTCATCGGGCTGATTCTGCCCGGCCTACTCTTCGCTCTGCTTGCGCTCGCGCCTTGGCTCGACCGGCGCGAGCAAGCTGCAACAACATGGCGGCGGCGTGCCCCTGTCCTGCTCGTCAGCTTGATCGGCTTGCTCGTGCTCAGTCTGACCGCGCTCGCCTTGTTCGACGATGCACACGATCCGCGCGCGCACGATCAACTCGCGCGCCAGACGGCCGCCGAAGAAGCTTTCCGCCGCGCGCCCTTCATCCCGCAACGCGCGCGCACCTCAGACATGAGCGGCGCGGCCACACAGACGACCGACACGACGCACGCAAACACTCAGAACGCAAACTCAAATATGAACAACGCGCTGCCCGCCGCCTACACACAGAACTGCGCCAAGTGCCACGGCGCACATGGTGAAGGCGTGCGCCCGAACCCGAAACTGATCGGCATCGCCGAACAACCGCACCGCACCGTCGCGGACATCATCGCCATCCTCAACGACCCGTCCGCCTACGGCCTACAAAAACCGATGACCTCATTCGCCAACAAACTCACAGACGACGAGAAGCGCCAACTCGCCGAATGGATCGAAGGACTGAAATAGGCAGTGAGCAGTGGTCAGTGGTCAGTTGCTCTTGCCATGTAGATTGAAGTCTGAAGATGAGATTGGCGGATGACGAAGACATAGAGACGGACTACTGACCACTGCTTTTGCCCGCGCGCGCCTCTGAGCTATACTTGCCCGCGCATAAATCTGATTCGCGCAATTTCATGCTTATGGGAGATCAGTTTAGGATGAAACTGTTCAAGTTCGTCGTCATCGTTTGCGCTTGCGCGCTGTTCGTCGTCGCTTGCAGCAACTCAAACAGCACTAATCAACCCGCGACCGGCAACGCAAAGGTCGCGGCCAACGCGAATGCGCCGACGCCCGCCGCCGCGCCCGCAGATCAGTTGGCCGATGCGCGCGCGACATTCAGTCATACCTGCTCACGTTGTCACGGCGACAAAGGCGAAGGCGGTGAGTTCGATGTTGACGGCAAGAAGTTGAAAGCGCCCAGCCTCCGCGAAGGGCACGTGCTCAAGCACCCGGACGAACAACTCGCCAAGAAGATCGCCAACGGCGGCGACGGCATGCCCGCCTTCGGCAAGCGGCTCACGCCCGAACAGATCAACAACCTCGTCCGCTTCATCCGCCAAGACCTCGAAGCCGGCGCGAAGACGGGCGCAAGCAACGACAATCACGCCGCGCAGGATAAGAAGTAAGCGCGCGCTTGTGTTATTCTTCATGCGTCGCTTCAAGGGCCGTTAGCTCAGTCTGGATAGAGCACTGGTCTTCGGAACCAGTTGTCGGGGGTTCAAATCCCTCACGGCCCGTTATCTTCTCAGTCAGCGTCAATTACGAGCAGCAATCATCGCTGCTCGTTTTTTTGGCCGTTTTAATGTTGTGCTCACTTGATGTTGAGTTGCGCCAGCAGGGGGAAATGATCTGAGGCTTGAGCGACTGCGACGGGTTGATTGATCACTTGACAGTCTGTTACTCGGTCGGCGAAGGCGGTGGGGAGAAAGATGTAATCGAGGCGCAGGTGCGGGTCCCAAGTGGGGAAGGTGTAGCCTGCTTTGGGATGGAGGCGGCGGTAGCCGTCAACGTAATTGGCGGCCAGCACGACTTGGATGGTTTCGCGTTGGATGTCGCGCCCGCTGAGCCAGACGAGGGCGCGAATCCAACGCGGCATGCGGCGCACGTCCAGCAGTTCGCCGGGCGCAAGGGTGTTGAAGTCGCCGACGAGCACGTGCAGGCCGTGTTGATGACGCTCGATGCCTTTGAGCAGCGCGCGCATCTCTTGCGTCCGACGGCGCTCGCTCCACTTCGAAAAGCGCGCCTTCAGATGCAACCCGAAGATGCGCGCCTCGCTGCCAGCCAACACAATCTCAAGAAAGGCGTGCTTGGCCCCGACTGGTCTGTGCCACTCGTGATGCGCGATCTCGATGCGGCTGATGTAAGCGATTGAATGAGCCGGGCGCGCCGCCCAATGAGTTAAGCCGGTCGCATGCGCCAAGCCCTCGATCACTGTCGGATGAATCGCTTCCTGAAACACGACCAGATCGGGTGCGACCGAGCGGATCACTTCAGCCAGCCGCGCTTCGCGCCCGCGCCCGCCGAAGCGTATGTTGTAGCTGAGTAGTTTCAAGCTCACGAATCCTTAGCCGCCTCGATGAGCGTGACATAGGGTTGACCGAACAGTACGTCGCGGGCGAACAGGATCAGATCGGACGTGGCTTGAAAATTGACGGGCCGCCGCACCAAGCGCTGCAACTCCTCGCGCAACGGATTTAGTCCCGGCGCAATGTCAGGGTCTTTGTCGCCGAGCGGTTTCGTGTGCAAGCCCGGAATGTAGTATGCGGCCTCGTGCCAGTATTCCATCACGTCGCGCCCGACGAGCGTCACATCGAGGTCGCTGGTGCGTGGGCCTTTGGCATCGAACGGTGTGCCGTCTTCCCAACGCGAGTTCGTGACGACGCTGCCGCGCAACGCGACGCCTGTGCCGCGCGGCAAACCTGCACGCAGCAACTCACAGAAACGCGCGAAGCGTGATTGCTCGCCATCAAAGCCGAGCCGTATGATCCGTGCGCGGACTTCCTCGTCGGTCAACTCTTTTACGTCTTCAGCCATAGCAAGGAAAGCATCAGTCAGACGCAGCGCGCCGCCGTTGCGCTTGTTTGCGCGTGCTCTTTCTTTTCGTCGTGCGCTCCTTATCTGTTGCGCCGATCACTTCGGCGCTATCGCCCGCGACGGCGTAATCATCGGCCACTTTCTGCAAGAGCCACTGCGCACGCCCGCGCGGCGCACGCCCTTTCATCTTGAAGAGCCGCCATTCACCTGTGAGCCGTCGGCCGTTGAGACGAAAGCGAAGTGCGCCTGCGCGCCAAGCCGCAAGCGCGTCCGGTTCGTCTGTGGTGAACGTGCCGATGTCCCAACGATAGACTTCGCCCGCGCCGTAAGTGCCTTCGGGCAACACGCCTTCGTAGGTCAGATATGAGACGGCATGATCGGGCACGGCGATGGCGAGCCGCTTGACCGCAGGGTCGCGCGAAGGCCCCTTAGGTACAGCCCAACTCTTCAACACGCCGCCGATCTCAAGCCGGAAATCCCAATGCAGGTGGCTCGCGTGATGCTCCTGCACGACGAACCGCGCTTTGTCCTGCCCCACGCGCACCATCTCTTAACCTCAACGCTTCAGACGCCAATCAGTCTATCAGTGATTCGCACGCGAAGAAGGCTCAAACGGCGTGCAGCGCTGCACGCCGTTTGAGCCGACTTATCATAATGCCAGCATATTCGAGTCGCTCAGTGCCGGCCGCCCTTTTCGCCGCCCCGCCGCGACGATTCGTGCGACTCGCTGTGGCCGCGGCCTGAACCGCTCTTCTTGCCACCGCCCGACTCTTTATTCACCGTCGCCCAAGCGCGGCTCTCGGCCTCTTTCTTTGACACACCGCGATCTTTGTAGCCTTCCTCGATGTGTTCGGCTTTACGTTTCTGTTTGTCCGTGTAGGACGATTTATCACCTCTCGGCATTGTTCATTCCCCCTTCCTGTTTGCGTGCATAGCTCCGCAGAGCCATGCCACGAGGTTTAACTAAGACGAACTCACGAGCGTTCGTCTTTAACATTTCGGCAAGGGCCTAACGCTCCGGCTGATCGCCGCGGTCACCCTGTCCCGGTTTAACTTTGGTCTGCGCGTGCTTACGCACGTCCTGCGAGAGCGAGCGACTTTGCTCGTCCACTTCGTCGAAGCGCCCCTTGTCATCACGTCGCACGTAACGCTTATCGCGCCCCGTGTCGATCAATTCACGAGCGCTCGAATGCTTCTTCTGCTCCATCTGTCAACCTCCTTGTTCTCTGATTGCGATAATAAACCTACGCTCGCGCCCGCATGCTCGCGGGCCGTGCGAACAACTCTGCAACCGCTTGCATAGCTTTATTGAGCGTCTGCTTGTCCGCCAGCACAGGCTTGAACAGATCGCCTTTTGCGCCGACGCGCCGCAGCATGTTCTTGATCGTAAAATCCTGCACAGTGATTCGCTTGCGCTCGACCTCGCGCCATTCAAGCGGCGCGGAGACGGTCGCACCCGCACGCGGGCGCACCGAATAGGCCGCGACGACCGACTTGCCGCGCGCGTTCTGCATGTGATCCACGTAAATCTGCCCGCGCCTGCGTCGCTTCAACGCGCGCTCGACCGTCGCCACTTGTGGGTTTGCGCGCGCGACAAGCGTCGCCACCTGTTCGGCAAACTCCGCGATCTGTTCGTAGCTATAAATGGGCTTGACCGGCACATAGATGTGTATGCCGCGCGAGCCTGAAGTCTTGGCGCAACAATCCAGCCCTACTCTTGCGAGCAGGTCGCGCGTGCTCACGGCCACCTCGCAGATCGTGGTGAACTTGACGCCCGCGCCCGGATCGAGATCGAAGACGAACCAATCGGGACGATCCAGATTGCGCACGCGCGAGTGCCAAGGGTGGCGTTCAATCGCGCCGAGGTTGGCCATGTAGAGGAGCGTCGGCAGATTGTCGCCGATGATGTAATCAACCGTGTGCCCCTCTTCAACCTCAAGCGTCTCGGTGCGGACGTAAACGGGCGCTTCGTTCACGTCATGCTGATGAAAGAACGGCCCCTTAATCCCGTTCGGGTAACGCTTCATGATGAGCGGGCGATCTTTGAGATAGGGCAAGATGTATTTCGCGATGTCGTAGTAATAGCGGATCAGATCGCCCTTCGTATAACCGTCTTCCGGCCAATAGAGCTTATCGAGATTGGTGAGCGCAACGACGTGCCCGCCGACTTTCACATCCAGATTGCCGCTCAACTCTTTCGCTTTGAACGCGTGACCGACCGCGACTGCTTTGCCTGTGCGCCCCTTCGTGCTTGTCTTTCTCACGCCGCGCTTGCGCGCCACTTTGCCTTCGGGCGTCTGCGCTGCCGCTTTTTTCGTTCTGTCTTGCTCAAGACTCTCCTGCCACGCGCGGCTCTTGTCGTCCGTCTCATCGCGTAGTTGCAGCCGCCAGCCCGGCTCGGCATACTCGTCGCGGCTCTTGATGAGCAGCCATTGATCTTCGCGCCCGCTCATGCGCACGAGATTGAAGCCGCCGCGCAGTTTCTTGCCCTTCAGCTTGAACGTGAGCTTGCCCGCTTCGAGTTGTTTGAGCGGGTCGCGTCCGTCGAGCAGTTCGTAAGTGCCTGCGTCCCAGATCATGTGACGGCCTGCGCCGTAATTGCCTTTGGGGATGTGCCCCTCAAACTTCAGATACTCGACCGGATGATCTTCGGTCGGAGCCGCGAAGCGTTTGTCGCTTGGATCGAGCGACGGCCCCTTCGGCACAGACCAAGACTTGAGTACGCCGCCCATCTCCAAACGAAAATCGAAGTGGAGCTTCGACGCATGATGCTCCTGCACGACGAAGCGTCGGCGATTGGTTTTTGATAGCTTGCCCTTAGGTTCGGGCGTGCGCGTGAAGTCGCGCTTCTGTTGGTAGGTCTCAAGCCCCATCTCGTTCCTCTGGCGCTAGTCGGCTCAGTGCCAAGCCACACAAATATCGTCATGCTATGTGAACGCAAGCACAGGGCCAGTGAGCGCGTGCGCGTGCAGACCTATGATTCACTGTGCGCGACCGCGTGGGCGCGGTTGTTGAGTAATGAAACGATTGTAAGTTAAACGTACAACCGCGTTCGACAACTGTGCAGTCCACAGATGTACAGACGCAGACCTCGCGCATGCTGCGGCAGCAATATGACGCTCCGCTTAAAGCTTCTTCGCTTCGCGTTTGAGCAGGGCAAAATCCTCTTTCACCTTCGCGCCCAAATCTTCGCGATAAAATCTGACCGCCGGGTGATAACCGACCAAAAACTTGCGCCCCTCGTGCATGATAATGTGCCCGCGCGCCTCGTTCACGCTCTTGACGCCGAGCACTTTCTTCGCCGCCACGCTGCCGAGCAGCACGACGAGTTTTGGATTGAGCAACTCGATCTGCTCGAAGAGATAATTACTCGTGCAAGTGTCAACTTCGAGCCGCTTCGGCGTGCGATTCTTCGGCGGCCGACACTTGACCGTGTTGGTAATGAAGAGATCGCTGCGATCAAGCCCCGTGCCTTCGAGCACGTGATCAAGATAGCGTCCGGCCGAGCCGACGAACGGGTGGCCCGTCTCGTCTTCTTCTTTGCCCGGCGCTTCGCCGATGATCATGATCTTGGCCGTGTATTTGCCGTCGCCCGGCACGGCGAGCGTCCGCGACTCGTGCAAAGGGCAGAGTGTGCAGACGCGAATCTGCGCCGCAAGTTCGTCCAGTCGCTTAGCCTTTTTCGATTTCGCCATCGTTATTAGATTCGGCTTGCAATTTGCATTCTCAAACGCGCACAGTTCAAATGATCAGCCCAACAACTTTTGGACGCAGACGATGAAATTTTCTGCACTCGCCCGAGTTTACGACCGCATCGCCGCCGCCCCGCGCGAACCTGAGCGCGCCAAATTGCTCGCCCAAGTTTTCCGTCGCGCCGACCGGCAGACTCTCTACGCCGTCGCCCATTTCACGCTCGGCGAAGTCGTCGAGCCGCAGTTCTCAGACAAACTCGGCATCGGGCCGGCGACGATTCGCGCGGCGCTGGCAAGTATCTCAAAGCGCACAACCGAAGCTATTGACGATGAGGTGAAAGAGACCGGCGACATGAGCGCGGTCGTCGCCGCTTACGCCAAAGGACGCGATTCGTTGACCGTCGCTGATTTGTGGCAGCGCGTCGAGCACGCGGTCAAACGCGAAGAGGGTCGGCTCCAACTCGTCAAATATATTTTCCAACACACGACCACGGGCGGCGCAAAATATTTCACGCGCATGGTCTTGAACCAGATGCGCATCGGCGCAGGCCTCGGCACGCTCGCACGTGCCATCGCCACAGCCTTCGAGGTTGAAACGGAAGCGGTCGAGCACGCCTACGCGATGACGAACGACATCGGCTTGACGGCTGCGCGCGCCAAACAAGGCGCAAAGCGTCTGGCACAGACAGGTCTCGCGGTCTTTCGCCCTTATCAATTCATGAACGCGCACAAGGTTGATGATCCCGACGAAATTCTCGCGGAGTTCGCGGGCAAGCGTGTCATCTATGAGGTCAAGTACGACGGCGCGCGTTTGCAGATTCATCTCAAACGCGCGCGGCCGCACGAGATCAAATTCTATTCGCGCCGTTTGAACGACGACACACAGGCGATGCCCGATCTGGTCGCAGCCTTGCGTGAAGCATGGCGCGGCGGCGATGCGATCTTCGAGGGCGAAGCGGTCGCTTTTGATCCGAAGCTGAAACGCAAGCAGCCGTTTCAAGCGGTGCTCATGCGGCTCGGGCGCGTCCACGACATCGAAGCGAAGGTGCGCGAGATTCCGCTCGTGCTCTATCTGTTCGAGTTGGTTTACATGGATGGTGAAGACTTAATGCAACGCCCGCAACGCGAGCGGCGCGAACTCTTAAAGACGCTCTTTCGCCCGACCGACCGCGCGCTGTTGACCGAAGCGATTGAATCAAACAAGCGTGCCGACCAAGATAAGTTTTTCCAACGCGCGATCCGCGCCGGGCACGAGGGCTTGATGGCCAAAGACCCGGACGCATCTTACACACCGGGCCAGCGCACCGAGCATTGGTTGAAACTCAAGCCCGCGTTCGAGACTTTGGACGTGGTGGTGACAGGCGGCATCTGGGGTTCTGGTCGGCGGCGCGGCTTGCTCTCAAGTCTCGTCGTTTCCATTCGCGACAAAGACGAGTTTAAGACCGTCGGCAAAGTCGGCACAGGTTTTTCCGAAGAGACTTTGCGCGACCTGACCGCAAAGCTCGCGCCTAAGATCATCACGACGCGCGGGCACAACGTCGAGATCGAACCGGAGATGGTCATCGAGGTTGATTTCCAAGACATTCAAAAGACCAATCGCTACGCCGCCGACTATGCCCTACGCATCCCGCGCTTCAAACGCGAACGCACCGACAAGAGCGTCCGCGAAGCTGACACGCTCGAACGTCTGAAGCGACTTTATAAACAGTCGCACTGATCTCACACACGACTGCAAACCGTTGTGCTTTGCGGTATGCTACTCGACAATGAATGCGGACAAGCTCTCGCCTGAACAAATCTTAAACGAGCCGGTTTCCGTGCTTCGTCGGCGCTTCCTCGATGAACACACGCCGTTGCCGCACGGTCTGCTCGCAGCCCTTGAGTGCGATCCTCGTCGTGGCGCGCAACTGCTCGCGCGTAGTTTGCGCGCACGCGAGCGCAAGCAGCGCGCTGAAGCCAGACGCCTGCGCCGGCTGCATCAGTTCGAGCAGGAGTTAAGAGCGCAAGGCTATCAATTGATCGCGGGTGTGGATGAAGCGGGCATGGCTCCGCTCGCGGGGCCGGTCGTGGCGGCGGCCGTCATCCTGCCGCCGGATTACAAACTGCGCGGGTTGAACGACTCGAAGAAGATTTTGGACGGCGCGAAGCGCGTTGAATTGGCTGAGCAGATCAAACGCGATGCTTTGTGTTGGGCGACGGGGCGCGCAGAGGTTGAAGAGATCGATCAGTTGAACATCTATCACGCTGGCCTGTTGGCGATGCGCCGCGCGGTCGAAGGGCTAGCAATCAATCCCGACTTCGTGCTTGTTGACGCGCGCAAGATTCCCAATTGTCCTGCGCCGCAACGCGGCATCATTCATGGCGACATGCTCTCCGCCTCAATCGCCGCCGCCTCGCTCATCGCCAAGACGACGCGCGACGCATGTATGTGCGAGCTAGATCAACTCTATCCCGGCTACGGTCTCGCCGCACACAAAGGCTACCCGACGCCCGCACACTATCGCGCCTTGCACGAGCTTGGCGCGACGCCCATCCATCGGCGCAGCTTCGCGCCCGTGCGGCGTGTGCTCGGACTTGAGCCGGTGCAGACTGAGATGTTTGAGCATTCGAGTGAGAGTCCCGCTCAAGCGCACGAATGCGAGATGCAATCCTTCAAGCGGGAGTAACAGCTATCCTATCCCTTCATTGCAGAAACACATCAAAGGCCCATCGTCCGGCGTGTGAATGCTTGTCATCATCTACCTTCGCTCGATACCGAAAGATATTGCCATACCGATCAACTCTTTTCGACAATTTGCAGTCGAGCGAGATTAATTCAACGCCAAGCTCCGGCAGCGTGTGCAACTCTTCAAGTTCGGAGATGCCATTATGATTCTTGTCTTGCCACAGACGCAGCGAAGCGAAAACGGTATCGTGTTTATCAATCATGCCGTCGCCATTGCCACCATTTTCTCGCTTATCAAATTCAGCCAGTGCCAGAAACCCATTGCGATGATCGGCCGGTGGCTGCGGCGTAATGTTGCCGAAAAGCTCCGTACCGTTATCAATCTTACCGTTGCCATTGCGGTCGAATGCAAGCCAAGCATCATCTGAATCTGCGGTCGTCCAAGCAAGATGTTGGGCTGCACCTGTATTTGCGAGATCAAAGTCCACGCCATCGGCGACGTTAGTCAAGTCAAATCCATTCCCACTTACATCAACAATAATTGGACTCATACAGTAACCACCATCGTTTTGGCAGCAGGCGCATAGGTCAGGGTCCCAGCTATATCCACTTGCGCATGAAGTTTGGTTGCAAACAGCAGGGCCGGGGATCGTAATAAGACTGCCGTTACTGCTGACGTGGTCGTTGAGCGGCCCCGTTGGCCCATAAGAGCCTCCGCCAAGGTCTGCTAGGACGATGCCGTCTGCCCCTTTTGTTCCCTGACTTGGAGAACAACTGAAGTTAGTTCCTTGAGTACCACCGGAACCGCCCGAACCAGATGCGCCGGGGAAGCCATATAAACCTCCATCGCCGGGATTACCGCTATGCCCGGCTGACACATACCAAATGATCGTGCCATGGAAGTTGGTCGGTACTGTTATCGTAAAGTGTCCGCCATTACCGCCATTTCCGCCCATGCCGCCCGGGCCGCCTTGTCCCCCTTTGCCGCCACGTCCACCGACACCGCCCGTGCCACCATTACCGGGCGGGCAAGAGCAATCAGCCCCAGTACCTCCATGTCCCCCTTGCCCACCATTGCCTCCTGTACCTCCTTGGCCACCTGTGCCGCCTTTACCACCTCGCCCTCCGTTAGATATGTATATATATGTGCCAAAGGTTGTAGTAATGCTGGTCATCATATTCCCACCATCGCCACCCGGGTCTCCGGTTCCACCTGCTAATCCTTGCCCTCCTGTCCCACCGGGCTGACCCGGAAATCCCTCAAAACCATTAGGGTGACCTACAGTACAGTCACCGTCATCTCCTTTAGGAGATGGTTCAGGCGATGTCCCGGTTAAGCCAATGCCGCCAGTTGCTCCGGGTGCTCCATCTGACCCACTAAGATCAGAGAGATATACTCTGAATAAACTCTTTTTGAATGGAGATTTGGAACCTACCCTGTTCGATTTATGCTTCTCAAGCCACTCATCGTAGCCTTCCCCCCTGAGATCAATTGTAATGCTCCCGTCCTTTATCAACTGCGGCGTAAACCTTTTCTTCAATGTCGAACCTCGAAAGGCCGCAGGACTAAACTGCACAGGTTCTTCCTTTAGCCCCTGCTCCCGCATTGCTACGTCCAGAGTAGTGCCCAAGATTCCCTGCTGTTCAATGGGAAACATATATAAGTTGTGATTGCCTTTTATCACTGCGTCCTTACCCTCGAAGATGATATTTCTGGCGATGATTACCGCATCGCCGGTCAGTTCTACCTTTTCAGGCAGATACAAAGTATCTGCGATCTCGACA
>Ga0209153_1000157_pt1 | contig 36589 bp, 40 predicted proteins | sample GraSoiAngelo_120_FD_185877 | JGI IMG/M metagenome (GOLD analysis project Ga0209153, IMG submission 185877) | Grasslands soil microbial communities from the Angelo Coastal Reserve, California, USA - 14_0919_09_20cm (SPAdes) (version 2) | ecosystem: Environmental > Terrestrial > Soil > Grasslands ... | reverse complement strand
TCGGATGGTTCGACCAATAGACGGTCAACGCTGAGGCTGGTAGCGTTTCCCGCTGAGCAGCTGGCGAGGATGGGGCTTACTCACCCCCGGAGCCGGCGCGTTCGGCAAGAGGGGCAGCATCGGCTGCAAGCAGGGTGGTACCGCGGGAGGCGTTCCTCTCGTCCCTGTGGAGGCATCGTCGGCAGATCAAGGAGGTACCCAATGGCTACATACACGATCGAGATTCCCGACCACCTGCACAACGAGATCCAGGAGCGCCGCCATCTGATCGATGTCGCGGGCATCTGTACTGAAGCGCTGAGCGCCGCCGTCTTGGGCCGGCCCTCCGATCACGAATTCGGGCAGGGACACGAGGTTACCCAGGCGATCAACCGGATGTTCGGCGCCTGATGGCGCCGCGACGGGGATGAGCACGCAGATGCTGGACCGCATAGAAGAGGAAGCGACACCGTTCGAAGCCCCCCTGGAACAGGTGAGCGGCAATTACTGGCTGATCGAAACGCTTCGCCGCTGGGGTGTCACCGGCTACGTCGGGGTCAACGGCGGCGGGTTGATCCATGTCACCAAGCATCTGCAGCCGTTTGACGGTCCCTCGCAGTCCCAGGATGGGATTCCGCGGATGCTGACCATGGGCGAGTACGCCGCGGGTTTCGCGCCGATCGGGTACTACCTGGCATCCGGCCGGGTTGGCGGCTGCATCACCACGACCGGGGCCGCGACCAAGCTTGCCGGCAGTGGGATGACCGACGCGAAGTTGCACAACATCCCGGCCGTCTACATCGTGGCGCTGAATTCGACGATGTCGATCGGCCACGCGCCTCTCCAGGACGTCTCCGTCCATGGCATGAACATCGTGCCGCAGCTCCAGGCCGAGTTCGGTGACGGCTGCGTCGTCCTCGACGACATCGACACGCTGGAAGAGCAGCTCGACCGCGCGCAGTCGGTGCTGCTCGAGTCCAAGCCGGTGGTGATCTGCTTTTATCCCGACGTTCTTTCCAAGCCCGCGGCGGTCGATGTGCCCTCCCGCCATCGACCCCGCGGCTTTCGCCAGGCCGACGTGGATCGCTTCGTCGAGGAGTTCCCGACGATCGCGGATGGTCGGCGGGTGATCGTCTATGTCAGCAGCGAGGCGGCCCGCTGGCCGGGCATGCAGGCGCTCACCACCCAGTTTTCCGAGCGCCTTCAGGCGCCGACCGTCTGGTCGGTCAACGGCGCCAATGCGGTCTCACCGGACAACCGCTATGGCTTCGGCTATATCTCGTTCGGCGGCAACGACGAGGCGATGAAGCTCTGGCGCGGCGTCGGCCCGGACGATTGCGTGATCGCGATCGGGTTCGATCCAGGAGAGTATTCCCTCAACCTTGCGGCGATTCCGGCGGGCGACGTCTGGCATTTCACCGGCTGGACAGAGCAATACGGCCATATCGCCGGCGAATTCCGGCACCGGGTGAAGGGCAATTATCACGTGGTTCGCGGTGATCTGGACCTGACGCTGGGCGCGATCATCCCTCGCCTCGCCGCCGGGGGCGCCGGCCGCCGGCCGGCGGTCGACCTTCCTGCACGGCTCAATTCGCGTCACATTTCGCGGGATGTGCGCGAAGGCGCCGTCGATTTCTTCGCCTTCTATGAGAAGTTGCACGGGTCGTGGCGGCCCTACAGCATCGGCTTCGACGACGTCTGCATTGCCTACAAAGATCGGCAGTACGTCACGCAGCGACCTCATCCTTTCATTCCGTTCCATACCACCCACGACGGGTCGGCGATGGGCGGAGGGTTCGGGCTGGGCGTTGGGGCAAAGATGGCCGACCCGAGCCTCCATACCTTCGTATTCACCGGCGACGGCTGCTACCGCCTCTTCGGCGGTGCGCTCGCGGATGCCGCCAATCTCGACCTGCGCGTGTTCGTCATCAACAACGGCGTCTATGGCATCGTCGACAAGGGCCTTGAGGTCGTGATCCCCGACGTCGACAGGCGCCGGTACCACTCCACGCTACCTTCGATCGACTTCGTGGGAGCGGCCAGGGCGCATGGCTGGGAAGGCTACCGCGTGAAGTCTGACCTGAGCAACCTCTCCGAGATCATCGATGCCTGTTACGAGACGAAGGGCCGCTCGATCATGGTCGACGTGCCGGTCGACGCCGATCAGGTAATCGGGCTCAACCCGCGGCTGTACAACCTCACGACCAAGACGTACCTCTGATGGCGAGGGTTTACCACGATGACGACGCGGATATGTCCGCGCTCGCCGGCCAGCGCGTCGCGGTCATCGGCTATGGGAGCCAGGGTCACGCGCATGCCCTGAATCTGCAGGACAGCGGGGTCGACGTGGTGGTCGGCCTCTACAAGGGCAGCAAGTCCTGGGACGCCGCAGAACAGGAAGACCTCCGTGTGGAGGAGGTCGAGAAGGCCGTCGAGATCGCGAACGTCGTCATGATGCTGGTCCCCGATCAAACTCAGAAGCAGCTCTACGACGGGGCGATCAAGCCGAACCTGAAGCCGGGCAGCGCGCTGATGTTCGCGCACGGTTTCAACATCCACTTCAGCCAGATCGTGCCCGGCGACGACGTCGACGTCGCGATGGTGGCGCCTAAGGGCCCCGGCCACATCGTTCGCCGGATGTTCAAGGAAGGGATTGGTGTCCCTGCCCTCTTTGCCGTCCAGCAGGACACGACCGGCAAGGCGCGGGCCCGCACCCTCGCCTATGCCCGCGGCATCGGCTCGACGATGGCCGGCGTCCTCGAGACCACCTTCAAAGAGGAGACCGAGACCGATCTCTTCGGCGAGCAGGCGGTGCTATGCGGGGGCATCAGCCACCTCATGAAGAGCGGCTTCGACACCCTGGTCGAGGCCGGCTACCAGCCGGAGCTCGCCTACTTCGAGTGTATTCACGAAATGAAGTTGATCGTCGACCTGATCTACCAGGGCGGTCTGAGCTACATGCGCTACAGCGTCAGCGATACGGCGGAGTTCGGTGACTATGCCAGCGGGCCGCGCGTCATCAGTCCGGCGGTTCGTGATGAGATGCGCCGGCTGCTCACCGAGATCCAGGACGGGACGTTCGCCCGGACCTGGATCCTCGAAAACCAGGCCGGCCGCCCGGCATTCAACAACTACCGGCGTCGTGCCAAGGATGAGCTTGTTGAAAAGGTCGGAGCCGAGCTTCGCTCGATGATGCCCTGGCTCAAGCCCAACGGCGCTAAGGCGCCCTCGGGGGCAGGGTCAGGGAGGGCGCGTCAATGATCGACGAGCGCGTCTACATCTTCGACACGACGCTTCGCGATGGCGAGCAGTCGCCGGGCGCCAGCCTGAATCCCGACCAGAAGCTGGCGATCGCCTATCAGCTGGCGCGCCTGGGCGTTGACGTCATCGAGGCCGGGTTCCCCCTATCGTCGCCGGGCGATTTCGAGGCGGTCCAGCGGATCGCGCGACAGGTGCAAGGGCCGATGATCACCGCCCTGGCACGCGCGGCGAAGCCCGACATCGATGCGGTCTGGCAATCGGTTCAGGACGCCGAACGCAAGCAGATTCACATGGTCCTGTCCGTCTCCGACATCCATATCGAGCGCAAGCTGCGCTCGACTCGCGCGGATGTGTTGCGGCGCGGCATCGAGGCGGTGGCCTATGCCCGATCCCTTTGTGATCAGGTCGAATACTCCCCCGAAGACGCTGGGCGGGCCGACGCCGACTACCTCTACGAGACGCTCGAAGAAGTGATCGACGCGGGGGCGACGGTCGTGAACATCCCGGATACGACCGGCTACACGCTGCCTCATGAGTTCGGCGGGCTGATTGCCTCGATCAAGGCCAACGTCCGCAACATCGACAGGGCGATGATCAGCGTCCACTGCCACAACGATCTCGGGCTCTCGACCGCGAACAGCGTCGCCGCCGTGTTGAACGGCGCCCGCCGCGTCGAGTGCACCATCAACGGCATCGGCGAGCGCGCCGGCAACGCCTCCCTCGAGGAGGTCGTGATGATCCTTCGCACCCGAGAGAGGTCGCTCGGGTTGAAGACCGGGGTCGATACCGGCCGCCTGGCGGAGGTCAGCGCGATGGTCTCACGCCAGACGGGCATCCCGGTACAGCCGAACAAGGCGATCGTTGGTGGCAATGCCTTCGCGCATGCGTCCGGCATTCACCAGGACGGCGTGCTCAAAGACAAGAGCAACTACGAGATCATGCGGCCGGAGGACGTGGGGATGGGCGAGAGCCGGATCGTGCTCTCCCCTCGCTCGGGCCGGCATGCCTTCCGCTTCCGCCTGGCGGAGCTCGGCTATCACCTGCCGGATGGGGCGTTCGTGCGGGCCTGGGAGCAATTCCTGGAGTTGGCCGACCGCAAGAAAGACATCCTCGATCGAGACCTTGCCGATATCGTGCACGCGGTTGACATCGAGTCCCTGGAGGTGCCGGCCTAGTGGCGGTGCTTCCACTTCCGGGCAGTGTCGGCGCTCAGGTGATCCCTGGAACCTACAGTGGCTTCGCCTACTTCAATGGCAGCGTCGTTCCCTTCAACGAGGCGAACGTGAGCGTGGGCACGCATGCGCTGCATTACGGCACAGGCTGCTTCGAGGGCATTCGCGGCTACTGGAACGCCGACCACGAAGAGATCTATCTCATCAAGCTCCGCGAGCATTACGAACGCTTCCACAAATCGACTGGCCTGCTGAAGATCAAGGTTGACGAGACCGTCGACCGGCTTTGCGAGCTGAGCCGTGAGGTGATCGTCCGCAGCGGGTATCGAACCGATGTGTACATCCGGCCGCTGGCTTTCAAGGCCTCGCCCATCATCAAGGTCGATCTGCACTCTCCTGAGGATGCGGTTGCGATCCTGGTGATGCCGATGGGTCCCTACTCCCGGATCGACGGGCTGCGGCTGACCATCTCGTCCTGGCGGCGGATCAGCGATAACAGCATTCCCGCACGGGCGAAAATCACTGGCGCCTACATCAACACGGCGCTCGCGGCCGAGGATGCGAATGCCGCCGGCTACGACGACTGCCTGCTGCTGACCGAGGACGGCCATATCGCCGAGGGAAGCGCCGCCAACTTCTTCATGCTCCAGGGCCGCACGCTGGTCACCCCTCCGGTGACCGATGACATCCTCGTCGGCATCACGCGCTCCGCGGTCATGCCGCTGGCGCGCGATCTCGATCTCGACATCGTCGAACGCAGCATCGACCGGACCGAGGTCTACCAGGCGGATGAGGCCTTTCTTTGCGGCACCGGTGTCCAGGTGGCGCCCATCAGCGAGGTGGACGGGCGGCCGGTCGGATCGGGAAAGCCCGGGCCGATCACGCTGGCGCTGCAGGATGCGTACTTCCGCGCCGTGCGCGGTAACGACCCGCGCTACCGTGACTGGTGTACGCCGGTGTATGGAGGGATGCCGCGAATTACCGAGTCGCGTTGACGAACGCGGCGAGGGGCTGTTAGGCTTTTGCGACACAACTAAATAACGGCAGTTATCAAGAGTGGCAGAGGGGCCGGCCCGAAGAAGCCTGCCAACCTACCGGATTCCGGCAAGGTGGAAAGTCCGTCAGACGAAAGTCTGAAAGATGACGTGTTCACGGACATAACGGCCCCAGCCATTGGGGCTTTTTTATTTTCCGAAGACCGGAGGAGGAATCCGTGAAGCAGCTTCGATGTCGAGAGTGCGGGCGATTGCGCGAGTTCGAGCCCGCTTATGTATGCGAGCACTGCTTCGGCCCGCTCGAAGTCGCCTATGACCTGACCGCCGTCCACGAACGGATCAGCCGGGACTCGATCGCCGGCGGACCGCCGAGCATCTGGCGATATCACGAGCTGCTGCCGGCCCCGATTGGCGATCCCCTCGACCTCGGCACCGGCTTCACACCGCTGGTGCATGCCAGGAACCTGGGGCGGGTGCTCGGGCTCGAGCGGCTCTATATCAAGAATGACACCCTCAATCCGACCGGCTCCTTCAAGGACCGCAACGTCGCCGTGGCGACCAACGTCGCGCTCACCTATGGGTTCGACACGCTTTCCTGCTCGTCGACCGGCAATCTCGCCGGATCCGTTGCGGCGCATGCCGCCATGGCGGGCCTTCGTTCGCTGGTCTTCATTCCCGCCGGCCTCGAGCCGGCCAAGGTCGACGCCGCCAGCGCCTACGGCGCGACGCTGGTCGAGATCGACGGCAGCTATGACGATGTCAACCGGCTTTGCGCGGAGCTTGCCGATCAATACCACTGGGCGATCGTCAATGTAAACCTGCGACCCTTCTATTCCGAAGGCAGCAAGACGCTCGCCTTCGAGGTGGTCGAGCAGCTCGGGTGGAAAGCACCCGACCACATCGTCGTGCCGGTGGCCGCCGGGTCGCTGCTGGCAAAGACCGCGAAGGCTTTTCAAGAGCTGATCGGCACCGGCCTCATCGATCAAGCCGAGACGCGGATTCACGCCGCCCAGGCCGAGGGATGCGCACCGGTGAGCACGGCAATCCAGCGCGGCGCGGATCGAATCACGGCCGTCAAGGCAAACAGCCTTGCGAAATCGCTCGCCATCGGCAATCCGGCCGACGGCAGGTATGCCGCTCGGGCCGTGCGTGAGTCGGGCGGATGGGGCACCGCCTGTCGTGAAGACGAGATCCAGGAGGGCATGACCCTGCTGGCGGAGACCGAGGGAATCTTGAGTGAGCCGGCCGGCGGCGTCGTGGTTGCCGGCTTGCGGCAGCTCGTCGCCGAAGGCCGGATTCATAAGCACGAAACCGCAGTCGTGTGCATCACCGGCAACGGGCTCAAGACCACCGAGCTCTTCAATGGTCACGCTCGGCGACTGCGGCTGACCAAGCCGCGGGCCGCGGAGTTCGACCTGGCCATGGCCGAGCTGGACAAGGCGCCGGCGCTCGTGTGAGCCAGCCACTGCGCGTCGGCGTCCTGGGCGCTACCGGCATCGCCGGGCAGCAGGTCCTGGCTGCTCTCTGGCGTCATCCGTGGTTTACGGTCACCGCGGTCGGCGGATCCGATCGTTCCGCCGGCAAGCCCTTCAGCGATGCGCTTCGCGAGCCTTCGGGGGCCAGCCGCTGGTTCGCCGATGGCAGGCCGGATCCGGCGGTTTTCTCGTTGCCCTGCCGCCGAATCGATGAGCTCGTTGACGCACCCGTCGACCTCGTCTTCAGCGCGGTCTCGAAAGAGATCGCGCTCGAGTGGGAGCCGCGCTTCGCCGAACGCATTCCGGTGATCAGTACGGCATCGGCGTTTCGCTACGAACCCGACGTGCCGATCCTGATCCCGGGGGTCAACGACGCCCATGCCGAGGCCCTCCACGACCAGCGTCGCAAGCGCGGCTGGCGCGGCTTCATCGCGCCGATCCCGAATTGCACCACGACCGGGCTGGCCGTTTCCCTGAAGCCGCTCCACGACGCGTTTGGCGTCCGCGCAGTCGTCATGACCTCGCTGCAGGCGGTTTCCGGCGCCGGTCGAAACGACGGCGTTCTTGCGCTGGATGTCATCGATAACGTGATTCCCTTTATCCCTGGCGAAGAGGAGAAAGTCGAACTCGAAACAAGGAAGATCCTCGGACCCTGGGAAGAGCCGGCATCGTTCAGCGTGTCCTGCACCTGCACGCGGGTGAACGTTCAGGACGGCCATACCGAGACCGTGTTTGTCGGCACCGAGCGACCGGTAAATCCAACGTCCGCGGCCGCCGCCATGGAGCGGTTCGGCGTCGACGGTCTCCGAGGGTTGCCATCGGCGCCCGACCGCCTCCTGCGTGTCGATGCCGATCCGTTTCGGCCGCAGCCCAAACGGGATCGCGACGCCGGCGATGGCATGACGGTGACGGTCGGACGGCTCCGTGACGAGCCGGTGCTGAACGGCGTCAAGTACGTCGTCCTATCGCACAACACCAAGCTGGGTGCCGGGAAGGGCGCGGTGCTCCTGGCCGAGTGGCTCACCCGAGAAAGTTATGTTGACCGCGGTTCCTGAAGCCTTGGCCAGACCGATCCTGGTCCAAAAATACGGTGGCAGCTCGCTGGCGACCCCGGTCCGAATCAAACGCGCCGCCGAGCGGATCGCCAGCAGCCGGCGGGCCGGCTACGACGTGGTCGCTGTCGTTAGCGCGATGGGCGAAACCACCGATCGCTTGCTGACCCTGGCATCTCGGGTCGCTCGTGATCCGGCGGCTCGCGAGCTCGACCTTCTCCTCTCGACCGGGGAAGGCGTCTCAGCGCCGCTCGTTTCGATGGCGCTTAACGAGCTCGGCGTACCGGCCGTCTCATTGCTCGGCTTCCAGGCAGGGATCCAGACTGATCGGCGCCACGCGCGGGCGCGCATCGTTGGGCTGACGCCCGGGCGCATCGAGCGTGAGCTGGCCGGCGGCCGGGTGGTCGTGGTGGCCGGCTTTCAGGGGATCGGCGAGGAGATGGAGGTGACGACGCTCGGCCGCGGTGGGTCTGACACAACGGCCGTCGCCATCGCCGTCGCGCTCAAGGCGCAAGCGTGCGAGATCCTCACCGACGTTCGCGGCATCTATACGGCTGACCCGCATCTCGTGCCCGCGGCTCGATTGATTCCAAGGATCGCTTACGCCGAGATCCTCGAGCTGGCCAGCGCCGGTGCAAGGGTCATGCATCCGCGGTCGGTCGAGATCGCTGAAGCGAATGGCGTGCAGTTGCATGTGCGGTCGAGTTTCGTCGGTGCCCCCGGTACCATGATCTGTTCGGAGGAGGTGATCATGGAGGACCGCAACCGGGTGCGGGGAATCGCCCACGAAGAGCATGTCGCCAGGCTGTCGGTTGTCGGCGTGCCGGACCGCCCGGGCATCGCCGCGGCGATCTTCACCCCACTGGCGGAGGCCGACATCGCCGCGGATGTCATCGTTCAAACCGCGAGCCACGAGGGCGTCACCGATATGTCCTTCACGGTGTCGCGCGTCGACGCGCCGCAGGCCGAGCGGATCCTTCAGGGAGTGGCCCGCGAGATCGGCGCCCGAACCGTCCTGGCCCAGAACGGGTTGGCCAAGGTGTCGGTCGTGGGGAGTGGGATTCGCGGCCACGCGGGTGTCGCTGCCACCATGTTCGGGACGCTCTCCGCGCGCGGTATCAACATCGAGATGGTCTCCACCTCCGAGATCCGCATCACGTGCATCATCCATGCGGACCGGGTCAATGATGCGGTGATCGCCTTGCACGACGCCTTCAAGCTGTAGTGCCCGGATCAGCCCGGATCCGGGTGCCGGCCTCAACGGCCAACCTGGGACCTGGCTTCGATGTCCTGTCACTGGCTCTGAACCTGTACCTGGAGGTTGAGGCCCGTGAGTCACCCGGAATAACAATCACATGGAAGGGAACCGGCGCAAACGATGTCGCGCTCGACCACCATAACTTGCTCGTTCGAGCCGCGCAGGAGCCGTTCGCCGGCTGGACCCGTCCGCTGAAAGGCCTTGCCCTACGCGTCCGCAACCAGATCCCCATCGGCCGAGGCCTCGGGAGCAGCGCCGCTGCCCTGGTTGGGGGCATCGCCATCGGTGCTCGCCTGCGCGGCCTGCGCATGACCCGGCAACGCATCATCGAGCTCGCGTTGCCGCTGGAGGGCCACGCCGACAATCTGGCCGCCGCCTTGTATGGTGGCTTCAATATCGCGGCGGTTGAAAACGGTGGCGTCCGTGCCCACCGGCTCGACTGGCCGCCCGCGTGGCGCGCCGTCGTTTTCATCCCTGACCATCCCTCCCCCACGCATCACGCCCGCCGGCTGGTGCCGAGCCATCCAGCCCTGGCGGATGCCGTCTTCAATCTCGGCCGCGTGGCGGAATGGGTGCTTGCCGTCCAGCAGAAAGACCGGTCGCTACTACGAAGCTCGATGGACGACCGGCTGCACCAGCCAGGCCGCATCGCGGCCTATCCCTACCTCGACGACATGATCGCCGCGGCCGAGCAGGCGGGTGCGCTGGGCGCGGCGCTCAGCGGGGCCGGCGGGAGCGTGATCGCGATCGCGGATCGCGCCCTGAAAAAGATTGCCGAGGCGATGCCCACCGCGGCGGCAGCGCACGGCCTGGCTGGATCAACCATGACTCTCTCGGTGGCGGCGCGCGGCCCGCGGCTTTAGGTACTCGGCGCCGTATCGCTCTCCAGCGCCCGAGCGCGCGATTCCACCGTTCTCCGTCCGAAATCCGTCATCACCTCGAGCGGCGAGGGGGACTCCATCACGGTTGAGGCCGCTGCCGTCGCCCATGCCATCGCGTGCGCGAGGTTGCGGTCTGGGGCGAAGACCGCCGAAAAAGCTCCGGCGTAGGCATCGCCTCCAGGCAGGAGCGGTGGCCGGGTCAGAGGGAACGCCGACATCCACGTGATTCGCCCCTCTCGGATGCCGATCGAGCCGCCAACGCCCAGCTTGATCACGGCAGCGCGGGCGCCCTGCCGCGCCAGCTGGCGCAAGATCTCACGGGGCGGCTGCGCCGGCCACAGTCGCTCGGCCTCGAGCCGCCCGGTCAGGATCGCATCGCAGTTCACCGCGAGCTCGACCAGCTCGGTCTTGGTGAGCACGCTCGAGCCAGGCTTCTTCGCGGTATCGATCGTGACGGTCATGACCCGTTGCGAAACGGCGTGCAAGAGCTCTCGCTGACGTCCCGCCGACAATCCGCAGAGATGCACCGACCAGTCACGGCTCACGCTCGCCAGCTGCTCGGGCGACGGCTCGATGTCGCCTTCCGTCGCGACATCCGCCGTTGCCCGGCTACGGCTGAGGTCGATGCCGTGTTGCGTGATGCGTCGGACCAGGTCGACGGAAACGTGGGGGCCGATAACGGCGCAGATCGCCGCGTCGCGACCGACGAGCCAGGCGCCGACGGCCGCGAGGAGGGCACTGCCGCCGGCGCTGGGCGCTGCAGCCTCGCTGGTTTCGGTTCGCGCGAGCGTGGAAAGCAAACCGACGGCGACCACCCCACTGGAAGGCTTCCCCACGCTTCCTCGGACGCCATTATTGAGTGCGCTGCCGGGCACGGCAAATAGATCTGCTGGAGATTCTGGCCGCTGATCACCGATAATGGCGCGCGGGGCAAACGTTTGGCAAAGGTGTACAAGATCGGGGTCGTCAGTCAGCGCACGGGGGTAAGCCCCTCCACACTGCGACTCTGGGAAGAGGCATACGGGTTACTTGTCCCGGCGCGTACGGCCGGTGGCACACGACTTTATTCGGACGCCGACCTGCAGCGGGTCCGCGACATCCGGAGTCTTGTTCATGATCGTGGCTACAGCCTGCGCGCGATCGCCGACATCCTTGACATTCCCTCCACCGTTCTGCCCGAAGGGCGCGAGGCGGGGCTCCATGCCGTCAATCGGAGGCTGGTCCACGCGGGAACCGCATGGGAAGCGGCGGTTGCGCTCGTCCACGGCATCAAGGCCCTGACCTCATTACCGACGGCGTCGCTCGGGCTTTACTCCCCACACACGAGCTCGCTGTCCTTCATCGCCACCTCGACCCCCAACGGGACCGAGCGATTCGGCCGCCCACCACTTCCCATCGCTGGGTTTCCCGCTTCGTGGCAACGAGCGATCGAAGAGCGCAAATCCTACGCGTCCGCCGACCTTTCCAGCCTCGCCCTCCCAGGCGCGATCAGCGCTCGGGTCGTTCAGGATCACACGCGCAGCTTCCATGCCGAGCCGCTCACCATCAGCAGCCGGCTGGTGGGGGTCCTCGTGATCGGGAGCCCGCGGGTGGGCGGCATCGGTGAGCAAGCCCGAGAGCTCTGCGAGCGCCTGGCGGTCCCGGCCGGCCCGGCGATCCAGTACTTCGCCGCCCAGCTCTAGCATCCGCGGAACGACGCTGTAATCGTTTTGAAAGGTTTGCGGCCGCAGACTCTCATCAGCATGGGTACACGTCTGCAATGCCCCGTGCCTACCAGTCTTCATGAGAAGGAGGTGAGAGCATGACGACAAAGCAGAAGGTTCTGACGCTTGCTGGGTTCGCGGGCACGGTCATCGCCGGCGGCGTGATTGGCGCGACGCTTGCCGGTCCGCTGGCCGCATCCGCCAATGGCGGCAACAACGGATCGGCGAACACCGCATCGGCCGGCAGCGGCGGAACGATGCAGTTGACAGCCGCATCGGCCGCACCGAGCGCCAGCGCCGGGACGTTCAAGTCGAATGAGGACGCGACCCATGAAGCCGGCGAGAGCGCGACGGTCGAGGCCCAGGAAAATTCGGGCCAGCGACCATCCGGCGGCAACGGCAAGTTCAGGCCGAACGAGAGCGCAGCGCACGAACAGGGTGAGAGCGCGGCTCGCGAAGCGCAGGAGAATGCCGGGCAACGCCCGACCGTTCCCTAACCAGACGCCAACGGGCCCTCAGGGCCGGCGTCTCGCCGGCCCTTTCTCTAGCTGGCGGCTCGAACGCTCTCGAGCAATGGCGAGCTGATCAGGACGTCCGCGGTGGCGATATTGGTCGCCAGCGGGACATTCCGAACATTGCAGATCCGAAGCAGGGTCTGAATATCCGGATCGTGCGGATGCTTGTCGAGCGGATCGACGAGGAAGATCACGGCATCAACCTTGCCTTCGACGACCCGGCTGGCGATCTGAACGTCGCCGCCATGTGGTCCAGGTGTGACACGTTCGACCTCGAGCCCAACCTTGTCACGGAGCAGATCGCAGGTGGCACCGGTCGCGATCAGCTCGTACTCGGCAAGGCGCGCCCGATTAAAGGTGGCAAAAGCCACCAGGTCCGCCTTCTTGCCATCGTGCGCGATGATCGCAAGGCGCGCGCGATCCTCATGAGTTCTCTGCATGGGCGACAGCTTATCGGTTTGCTGCAGCAAAGGCATCAGATGCTCGCTACAAATAGGTGACGGTCAGTCTGAACAATGTGCACATCGAAATGAAATCCATTTCGCCGGCGTTCTATTCCGCCGCTGGAAACGGGCGCATGCCGCCCAACGGCCTCACGTCGATGCATGGCTGGTCGGCGAGACTCGCGAGCAACGCTCCAGCTGATGGCGGCGCGTCACGAGCGGCACGAACCAGGTCGGCGATAACGGCGCTGGCCGCCGCGTCCGGGCCGGCGCCCGCACCTCGCAGCAGCAACGGTCCGGCGTAGCGTGCCTCGATGCAGATCGCGTTCAGCGCGCCATCGACATGCGCGATTGGCGAACTGATCGGAACGAGCCGCGGGCGCACGTCTGCGCGAATGCCCTCCTCATCTGATTCCGCGGCAGCAATCAACTTTCTTTTCCCTCCCCCACTCGCGTGGGAGGGCAGGGTGGGGGCCTCCCTAATTCCCGTCCGATCAATGGCGTCAACATCAATGCGTTTCCGAAAAGCGAGCATGACCAGGATCGCGAGCTTTGCCGCCGCGTCGTGACCATCAACGTCCGCGGTTGGATCCGCCTCGGCCATGCCAAGTCGCTGCGCCTCGCGCAGCGCCTGCTCGTAGCTGGATCCCTTCGCCATTTCGTCGAGCATGAAATTCGTGGTGCCGTTGAGAATGCCGACGATGCCTTGCACCCGATCGGCGGCGAGTGTCTCGGCCAGCAGCTCCACGATCGGGATCGCGCTGGCGACCGAAGCCTCGAAGCGAAGCGATCCCAGGCGGCTGAGTGCGGGACCATGGGACGCGATCACCTGTTTGTTGGCGGTGATGACCTGGTGACCAGCCTGGAGCGCCGTCTTTATATAGGTATGCGCTGGTTCCATTCCGCCGATCAACTCGACGATGGCGTCCAGATCGGTTCGGGCCAGCAGTTTCTCCGGCGCCATGACGGGAGCGGGCGCCTGGCGACCTTCAGGGCGCCTGGCTGCGATTGCCTCTAGCGTGATTCGACGGCCTGTGGCGGCCGCGATTCCATCCGCATCGTCGGCCAGCCGTCGCGCCAGTGCGCCTCCGACGTTGCCCAGGCCGAGTACGCCGATCCGAAAGGGTGCCCGCATCCGCGAACGGTAGCATGGCGCCGATGGCGAGCGGCATCATCGACCGCTACGCGGCCTACCTGCCGATCACCGAGCAAACGCCGCGCATCACGCTAGGCGAGGGTTCGACACCCCTCGTCCGATCCTCACGGATCGGACCCTCGTTGGGACTCGAGTCCTTGTACTTCAAGTACGAGGGGCTCAATCCCAGCGGTTCCTTCAAAGATCGCGGCATGGTGGTCGCCACCGCGAAGGCGATCGAGGCGGGCGCCCGGGTCTTACTGTGCGCCTCGACGGGCAATACCAGCGCCTCCGCCTCCGCCTACGCCGCGCATTGCGGCTTGCGCGCCGTCGTCATGGTTCCCGCCGGCGGTGTCGCGGCCGGCAAGCTGGCGCAGGCACTCGCCTACGGCGCCCAGATTGTCGTGGTCAAGGGCTCATTCGATGAGGCCTTCGCCCTGGTGCGCCGCGCGGCGAGCGAACCGGGAATCGCGCTCGTCAACTCCGTCAATCCATATCGCATCGACGGGCAGAAGACGGCCGCCTTCGAGGTCGCCGAAGCGCTCGGCCAGATGCCTTCCGAGCTCTTCATTCCGGTCGGCAACGCCGGCAATATCACGGCCTACTGGCGCGGCTTCTGCGAGCTGCAGCGAAGAGCGGGCGGGTCGCTGCCCGTGCTGCATGGCGCGCAGGCGGCCGGGGCCGCGCCCATCGTTCGCGGCAAGGCGGTGCCTCGGCCGAGAACCGTCGCCTCGGCGATTCGCATCGGAAACCCGGCTTCATGGATGAACGCGGTTGCGGCCCGCGATGAGTCCGGCGGCACGATCGAGGCGGTCACCGATCGGGAGATCATGGCCGCACATCGGCGCCTGAGCCGGGAAGAAGGGCTGCTCGTCGAGCCGGCCTCCGCCGCCAGCGTCGCGCTCCTGGTAAAGCGAGCTCAGCAGTCGAAGGTGCATCCCGACAAGCCCATTGTCTGCGTGCTGACGGGCAACGGACTCAAAGACCCGAAAGCCATGACGATGGGCCTCAAGCTTCCGGCCGCAGTCGAGCCCAGTCCGAGGGCGCTGCGAACGGCACTCGACCGACTGACCTGATGCGGTGAGCCCAGGTTAGGCGAGGGCCTTCAGGACGGCCTCGGTCATCGCGCGCGTGCCGACCACCGTCTGCCCGTCGCTGGCGATGTCGGCCGTGCGCAACCCCGCGCCAAGCGTCTCGGACACCGCACGCTCGATTGTCTGGGCGGCATCATCGCGGTTCAATGACCAGCGCAGCAGCATCGCGGCACTCAGGATGGCGCCGATCGGATTGGCCACGTCTTTTCCCGCGATATCCGGCGCCGAGCCGTGGACCGGCTCGTAGAGTCCGAGCCTCCCTTCTCCAAGGCTCGCCGAGGGAAGCATGCCCAGCGCCCCCGCCAGCATCGAGGCTTCGTCGGTGAGGATGTCGCCGAAGAGATTCTCCGTGACGATCACGTCGAAGGCCTGCGGCCGGCGAAGCAGCTCCATGGCGAACGCATCAACCAGCAGGTGCGTGCACGCGACATCCGGGTACCGAACTGCAATCCCGCTGACAACGGTGCGCCACAACCTGGAGGTTTCGAGAACATTCGCCTTGTCCACGGAGCAGACCTGGCGCCGCCGGCGCTGCGCGAGCTCGAAGGCGCGCACCGCGACGCGTTCGATCTCGGGCTCGCTGTAGCGCATCGTGTCGACGGCCGCCCGTCCACGCGGCGTGTCGTACCGCCGCTTGGGCTTGCTGAAATAGAGGCCGCCGGTCAGCTCGCGCACCACCATCAAATCGACGCCTCGGACTCGCTCGGGTCGCAGCACAGAGGTCGAGGCCATCGCCGCGTCGACCCGAACCGGGCGCAAGTTGGCAAACAGGCCGAGCCCCTTGCGCAGGCCGAGCAGCGCCGAGCCGGGCCGTAGCTCGCTCTGTGGAGCGGCGTCATCCCATTTGGGACCCCCGACCGCACCGAACAGGATGGCGTCGGCAGCCTTGCACAGCTTCAACGTCTGCGGGCGTAAGGCGATGCCATAGGCGTCGACCGATGCCCCGCCAACAAGCTCTTCGGTGAAGGTGACGGCTATGCCGCTACCGGCCGCCACGGCTTCCAGGACGCGCCGCGCCGACGCGGTGACTTCCGGGCCGATCCCGTCGCCGGGCAGAACGATAATCCGTGCTTCGTCGGCCAGGTCAGTTCCCCGACCCTTCCATGGTCGCGACGAATCCTACACGGCGATATCTTTGCGAGCGAAGCGGAAGGTCCCGACCGCCAGGGCCAGCACCGCCGCTGCGAGGATGCCTACGGTCCCTTCGACGGCGAGACCATGCAAGAGTGGAGTGCCGTAGTAATAGAACGGCGAGACACGCAGGCTTGCGTCCGGCCACTTCAGGTCGGGACCGAGGAAGCTGATGAAGAACCACATCGCCAAAAGGAAGGTCAGCAATCCCGTGTCGAAGGCCGTCTTGAACCATCCCGAGAACGCGTAGCCGAGCGCGGCAATCAGCAGCGCGAGCGGGATCATCGAGAGCGAAGCTGCGGCGACATTTCCGCCATCGAGCCTGACGCCGCTCAGCACCGAAGCCGCCAGGGTGGCGATCATCGTGACCACCGCGATGAAGATCGTCGATGTGGTGAGCGCCGCGAAGCGCGCGGCCATCACGCGCAGGCGCGGCTGCGGTGTCGCGAGCAGTAGCTCCAGGCGGCCTTCCTCTTCATCCGCCGACCAGCGATTGGCCTGGATCACGGTAAACGCCATCAAGGCGACGGGCACGAACGCAAACAGCGCACTCAGGATGGCAGCGTTGGAGATGGCGTTCGTGCCGCTGAGCGTGCTGAGGAAACCCTTGAGGGCCGGTGAGCTCTGGTAGATGCTGGCCAGCTGCGACTCGGTTTGTTTGACCACGACCACCATCCACGCCGCAAACCCGGCGATGCCAAGCGTCCACCAGGACGTGGCCCCGAGGATCATTGCCAGGCTGCGCCAATACACCGAACGCAGCGACCAATCGTTCGCCGGGAGCATCGGCTCTCGCCGCTCGGCCGCTCGGGACAGCCGCAACCATGCCGGCAGCCTCACAGTCCCGCCAACGTCCCGCCGCGCGAAGAGCCAGACCGCGGCCCCGCTCAGGAGGAGGGATACGGTCAGCAAACCGAGCATGGCGCCACCATTTGTTCCGTACCCGGGCACCAACGGCCTACTGAGGTTGTAGTAATAGACGGGCGACAGGCGGCTGACCCATTCGGCGTTGGGGATGACGCGATGGACCATGTCCAGCACGATGGACACGAGGAGAAGCCCGCCGGTGAGACCGCTGGCGGACCCGCGCTCGCGTGTGAACTGGGAGAGCAGCAAGGCGATCCCGGCGAAGACGGCCGAAACCAGGGCCAGATTCAGTCCGAAGAGCAGGCTATCGATGAACGTAAAGCTGGCGTGCGCCGTACGGCCGCCGGCAAAGACGAGCAGGGCGATCAGGAGCCCCATGCCGAGCAAGGCCAGCCAAACCGCGGCGAGCTTTTGGAGCGCAACCCGGGTACGCCCTTCGGGCAGCGACAGCAACACGTCCATCGAGCCACGCTCCTCCTCGCCGCGAATGATCCGGCCACCGGTGCTCAGCGCCCAGATCGCCATCAAGAGGATGACCGGACCGTATTTAAAGGTTGCGTAGCCGCCAGGGGTGTCGACCGCGATCGGCTGGGCTAGCCACGAGAATCCATGGGCGAGCGTGACCAGGGAAGCGCGCGCCTGGGGCGTCGTGACCAACGAGGCAAAGGAGGCGAGGACGATGTAGACGAGCAGCCCGGTGCCAATCCCCCAGCCGACGATGGCGACGCGGAAATCGCGCAAGGTCTTGAAAAAGATGTTGCTAAGCCACATGCTCCGTCTCCGGCGCCCGGCCGTCGGCCTGGTAGTAGCGCAGGAAGATGTCCTCCAGGCTCGGCTCATGGCTGGTCAGCGAGATGACGCGGTGCTGCGCGGCGGCTTTGATCACCGCGTCGGCCGAGCCCTGGATGGCCAGCCGAATCGAACGGCCGTCAGGCAGCGCGTCGACGTGCGCGACGCCTTCGAGGCCGTCGAACGCCTTCGGCGGAACGCTGTCGGTGAACACGATGGTGATCTCGTAGCGCTTGATGTCCTTCAGCTCGTGGATGCCGCCGACGCGCACCAGCTCGCCCGTCCGGATGATTCCGACGCGCGTGCAGTTCCGTTCGACCTCGCTCAGGACATGCGAGGACAGGAACACGGTTCGTCCCTCATCGCGAACTTCCTTGACCATGTGGTCGAACTCTTGCTGATTGAGCGGATCGAGACCGTTCGTTGGCTCGTCGAGGATGAGCACCCGCGGCCGATGCATGAACGCCTGGATCAACACGACTTTTCGTTTGTTGCCGGTGGAGTACTGGCGGAACTTGCGTGAGGTGTCGAGGTCGAGCCGCTTGACCAGTTGCTTGAGGTAGCCCTGATCGACGCCGCCGCGCAGGTGCGCGAAGTACTCGAGAATCTGGCCGCCCGTCAGGTTCGGATCCAGCGACGGCTCGCCCGGCACATAGCCGGTGAGCCGCTTGATCGGTACCGATTGTTGCCAGCAGTCCATGCCGGCAATCCGGGCGCTTCCACGGTCGGCGCGCAGCAGAGCCATCAGCACCCGAATCGTCGTCGTCTTCCCCGAGCCATTCGGCCCCAGGAAGCCGAAGACTTCTCCTTCTTCCACCGTCAATGCCACGTCGGTGATGCCGCGCTTGTCGCCGTAGCGTTTGGTCAGTCCGGCCGTTTCGATCATTGCCGCCATGGCGGAAGCGTAAACCGAACCTCAGTCCCTTTTCCCGGCTCGCTGCTGATGTCGATCGACCCCCCATGGGCGGCCACGACGTCCTTGGAGATCGCCAGCCCCAGGCCCGCCCCGGGCGACCCCGAGCCTTTGACAAAACGATCGAAGACGCGGCTGCGCAAGTCCTCGGGAATGCCCTGGCCGGTATCCCGCACGCTGATCGCCACGCGACCATCGACGGGCTGCGCCGAGACCGTGACCGTCCCGCCCGATGGGGTGTAGCGAACCGCGTTCGACACCAAGTTCATCAGCACGCCACGAATTCGCGCTGGATCGGCGTCGATGGCTGGGGTGTTCGGCTCGATCTGCGCTCTGAGCACGACCCCGGCCGCATCGGCCATGGCCTGAAACGCGGCCAGGGTGCTGTTGACGAGGACGCCGACTTCAACCATCTCGCGCTTCAGCCGCATGGCACCGACATCGGCCAGCGTCAAGGTCGGCATCGCGTCCACCAGGGTCTCGAGCGACTGGGCGGCGTCGAAGATCGGCGCGAGGTGCGCCTGGTCTGCCGGATAGATCCCGTCGGCGATCGCTTCTGCCTGACCGCGAATCACTGCCAGCGGTGTCCGGAGTTCGTGGGTCAGGTCGGCGACGAATGCGCGCCGGTTGCGGTCCGTCGCAGCCAACCGCGCGCTCATCGCATTGAACGCCCTGGCCAGCGTGCGCACCTCCCGCGGCCCGCGCTCCGCGACCTGGACGCCGTAATCGCCGGTTTCAATTCTCCCAGCCGCGTCGATGAAGGCCCCGATGTCGCCCGCGAAACGCCCAACCCGCCGGCCGCCCCGCACGACAATCAGCCCGACGGCGACGAGGGCCACGATCGACAGGACGCGAACGGGAATCGGGGCGGCAATGACGCCAGCTGCGGTGGCGACCAGGACCCCCGCGCCGGTCAGGACAGCCGCCAGGAAGAGGAAGGCCAGCGCGACGAACGAGGCGATTCGCCAGATGAAACGACGACCGATCCGTCGCCAGGGCGCACGACCAGCAGGCGGCCACGCCTCCCCTTCCGGCCACCAGGGCGGACGCCCGGGCGGGCCCCAGCCTTGGCGCCTCCATGGTGGTCCTCCGCCCGATGGACTCTCGGAACTGGTCATGGTCGGCTGTCCGCGAAGCGATAGCCCACCCCGAAAACCGTTTGCAGGTAGCGCGGGTTATGGGGATCGCGCTCCAGCTTGCGGCGCAAATTTTTGACATGGGCGTCAATGGCGCGCTCATAGGACTCAAAGGCGACGCCGTGCAGCGCACTCAGGAGCTGGGCCCGGCTGAAAACCCTCCCCGGCTGTCGAGCCATCGTCGCCAGCAGCTGGAACTCGGTCTGCGTCAGGTCGACCGATCTCCCCCCGACCGTCACCTGCATGCGCGGGATGTCGAGCTCAACGTCCGCGGCTCGAATCACGTCGTCGGGTACCTTGACGGCTTCTGATCTGCGCAAGACCGAGCGCACCCGGGCGACCAGTTCCTTGGGGCTGAACGGCTTGGTCATGTAGTCGTCCGCCCCCAGCTCGAGGCCGACCAACTTGTCGGACTCGTCGGTGCGGGCGGTGAGCATGATGATCGGGACTTCCCCGTTTCGCCGCAGTGATCGCGTCACGTCAAGGCCGTCCATGCCGGGGAGACCGAGGTCGAGAATGATCAGGTCCGGGCGCTGAGTGGATGCCGTTCGCAGCGCCGCGGATCCATCGGCCGCGGTCAGCACCTTGAAGCCGCCGTGCTCCAGGTAGTCCCGAACCAATTGGACGATCTGTGGCTCGTCGTCCACGACGAGGACCGTTTTCATCAGCGCCATGGTATGCCGAAATTTGAGGCGGAGCGCGAGGGCTCCGCCCCAAGGGGAGGGGAGATCTAGAGCTTGGTCACGTCGGATGCTTGACCCGGCGTGGCGGAGCTGCCGGCGTGCGCCTGGTCGTGCCACGACTTCAGACGTGCTTCGATGAAGGGTGGCAGCGGCATCTGTGAGAAATCCGTTCCGTGCGAGCCATAGCCGCCGCGGCCCCGGCCGAAGCCGCCGGCCAGCATTCGGGCCATCATGTACCGCCGCATATTCCGCTTGCCTCGAAGCATCGCCAGGCCGAGGCCCATCGCTCCCAGCATCGCCAGTTTCCGGTTCCGTTGTCGATTTCGGTTGAACATTGTTTTGCTCCTTGAAGGATTTCCTGTGACGCGATCAATGCTGCCCGAGAGCTGTGAACGAGCCGTGAAGGAGCCCGGGAGAGCTATGCGCGCGGATGGAACGTCCGACAGACAGCTGTCAAAACGCCCGCAGAGAATGCGCCACGCGTTCGGTGTCGGCGGGCATGGGGCCCGGAGACCATGCTCGCCGGCCTGACGCCTAGGGCATGTGGGTGGCGATATCCATCGCGTCCGACTTCGACAGGCCCGACTCGATTCGCAGCGTCACGCTTTCGTCTTCCCAGACCAGCGTGTTCGCAGCGAGGCGGAGCCTTTCCTCTCGGTAGTCCTCCGGCGTTGTCTGCACGATGATCACGTGCGGGTGCCCGGCAAGCCACCAGGCCGGATCGCCATTGACCGACGTTTCCTCGACGTGCGTATCGGGTCCGGCGACCTTCAGGAACAGCTCGGGCGAAAGATCGCCCCGGACTTCGGTGATCAACAAACCGAGCCCGGTTTGCCGGACGAGCGGAATGCCAGCCCTTGGCTTATAGGCGAGCGTCACCTCACCTCCGGGAATGCTGGGATCGACATAGACCGCATCGGGTGGTCCAAGCTGCGATGGCACGACGATGATGAAGCTGACCAGCGACTGGGCGCGCTCGAGCGATGTCGGCTGTCCCAGGTTCAGAGATGAAACCGATACCGATGGCAGCGCGGATGCCTTGGTGACCACGACGCCGCGGACGTGGAAGAAATGGGCGATGGCGTCACGCGTTCCGCGATTCAGCAGCGCCGCGCCCGCCAGGAACACCAGGACGAGACCCGCGACCAGCGCGAGCCGCCATGGGCGCACGACATTGACCCGCCGGCTGGTTGCCGGGACGGCCGGCGCGAGCACGATCCGTGCCCGAACGGCGTGCGCCAGGTTGGGCGTGGGCGGGTAGGGATAGCGGGATCCCGCGTCACGCAAGCTCGCCTCGAGCTCGCTGTCGCTCACCTGACGCAACTCAGCCATTGACGCTCTCCGACGGTGGTTTCCCCAGGTCGGCCGGCAGCAAGGCGCGCAAGCGACCGAGCGCCCGAGAAAGTCGGGATTTCACCGTTCCCCGCGGACAGTCGAGCGCCTCGGCCATCTCGGCTTCTGAGAGGTCGAAGAAAAGCCGGTAGGCGAGGATCAGGCGATCCTCTTGTCCAAGTCGCTGCATCGCGCTCAGCAGCGTCGATCTGATCTCACCAGCCTCGGCCGCGGCCTCGGGAGAAGGGGCCGCTTCTCCCGAGGTTTGGGCGGCCTGGGCTCGCTCCGCGAGGAGGGTCCTTCGGGTCGCCGAGGTCCGCCGGTTACGCGCCTCATTGGCCACGATGCGCAGCAGCCAGGGCCGGAATGGCGCCCCACTGCGAAATCGTCCGAGCGCGTAGTACGCGTTGACGAACGCCTCCTGGGCGGCATCTTCGGCATCCGCAGCGTTGCTCGTGACTTGATAGGCAACCCGGAATGCCAGCTCCTGATAGTGCTGGACAAGTTCTTCATAAGCGTTGACATCGCCGTTCCGTGCGCGTTCGACGAGTGCTGCGTCGTCCAGTGGCCGGCCCTCCACCGATGGCGTGCTCATCCTTCATACCAGCCGGCGGCCCGACCGGTTCCAGCCCTAGCGGTCGGTCAGCATCCGCTCGAAGGCCGCAAAGGCCCCAGGCGATTCCCAGACCCTGATCATGATCCCGGCGAGCCCGTGAACGTCGATTGCGGGAGTGACTCGATCCAGCAAGTGCTCGGCGACGATCTCCGCTGTCGTATTTCGACCGCTGAAAACGGGCAGCACATCCAGATTCTGATGGTCGAGTTCACCGATGGCCGCCCGTAACGCGTCTCCCAGCTGCCCGATATCGCACAGCGTCCCATCGTCGCGCAGATGCTGCCCCCGAACGACGAGCTCCACGCGGTAGGTATGGCCGTGCGTCCGGGTCGCGGCGCCGAAATTCCCGCTGAGGCGGTGGGCGCCTTCGAACTGTTCGACGACGCCAACCTCATACATACGTAAACAGCACCTGGACCGTCTCGTCTGGATGCTTGTCGATCAGCCGGTAGGCGTCCGCCGCTTCTTCCAGCGGGAACCGATGGCTGATCAGCGGCGCCGTCTCCAGTTCCTCGAGCAGGGTGATCGCGAGTTGCATGCGGCGCGCCGGCGTCCAGTCGGGCCCAAGTGCGGGATCCAGATGCGAGACCTGTGAGCTGATGATGTGCAGGCGGTTGCGATGGAAGGCGCCCCCCAGCCGGAGCGAGACCGGCTTCGTCCCATACCAGGAAGCCACCACCACCGTTCCCTGAAATCGGACGCAATCAATCGCCAGGTTCAGTGCCGACGGGTTTCCGCTGATCTCGACGGCCAGATCGACGCCGGATCCGCCGGTCGCGCTCATCACCTGCTCAGCCAGGTCGTCACCCGGCTTGAGCACGAGATCGGCGCCAAGCGCGCTCGCAAGCGCACGCCGCCTGGCGATTGCATCAACCGCCACGATCATCTGCATACCGGCCCGCCGAAGCAGCCGCGTGACCAGTAGCCCCACGACACCCTGGCCGAAGACCGCCACCCGATCGCCGGTGCGTGGATGCGCGTCGAGCAGGATATTGACCGCGGTCTCGAGGTTCGCGAGGAGGGTGGCGGCCTCCGTATCAACGGTTGACGGAAGCGGCTCCGCGCCTTCCTGATGGACCAGGAAGCATGATTGGTGTGGATGACGTGCGAACACGAGGTCGCCCTCTTTGAGGCGAACGACTTCCCGACCAATGCGTTCGACCCGGCCAACCGCGGCGTAGCCGTACTTGATTGGAAACGCGAAACTGCCGCGCAGGGTCGGCAAGTCGAGCGACATCGCCGGATCTACTTCTCCTCGATACACGAGCATCTCGGTCCCATGGCTGATCGCTGATCGAAGCGCCCGGACTCGCACCTCGCCAGGGTTCGGTGAACGGATCTCCTCATCGCGGAGTTCGACTTCTCGAGGCCCGCGAAACCAGACGGCTCGGGCGACGTCGAGCCGGTCGATTTGGTCAGCCGGCAACGGTTGCGACTCTAGCCAGCTCCCCATCGAGAATCACATCCTCGCCGCACGGCCTCATCCGGATGCTCGTAAAGGTCAAGGCGTCCCGCAGCCGTTCGATTCCCAGGTCCCCCACCGCCTCGATACCCCGGCCGATGATCCGCGGCGCGATGCAGACGACCAGCCGATCGCAGAGCTGCGCGCGCAGCACCGAGGTGATCATGCCGGCGCCTCCCTCGACCAGGAGTGACCGGATTCCGCGATCGGCGAGAACACGAACCAGGTCCTCGACGTCCACTCGCCCATCCGGATCCCGGCGAATGATGATCAGCTGCGCGCCGGTTCGCCGCACGGCCTGCCGGCGTTGATCTGCCGCTGCCTCCGTCGTGGCGACGACCGTTTGCGCCGCGCCATCCTGGAGGACATTCGCGTCGAGCGGAATGCGCAGCCGGCTGTCGGCGACCACCCTCAGGGGCGATCGGCCATCGACGAGGCGGGTGAGTCGTGGGTTATCGGCGATGACGGTCCCAACGCCGACCAGGAGCGCGTCATGATCGGCGCGCAATTCGTGAGCCAGGCGGAGCGACTCCGGCCCGCCGATCCACTGCGAATCGCCGGTGCGGGTTGCGATCCGGCCGTCGAGCGTTTGCGCGTAGCTGATCGTGACCTTCACAGGTGCAACCGCAGCAGGTGCCCCATGCGATCGCGTTTGGTCCGCAGGTAGGGCAGGTTGCTGGGATTGGGGTCGATTTCGAGCGGGACTCGCTCGACCACCTCGATCCCGTGTTCACGAAGCGCTCGCCATTTTGCGGGGTTGTTCGAGAGCAGGCGCACACGATTGATGCCCATCTCCCGGAGCACCGCCACGGCCACCCCGTAGTCGCGGGCATCAACCGGCAGACCAAGCGCCCGATTCGCGTCAACCGTGTCCAGGCCGCCATCCTGGAGGGCGTAGGCCCGGATCTTGTTGACGAGGCCGATGCCGCGCCCTTCCTGGTGCAGGTAGAGGAGCAGTCCGCTGCGCGCGCGCGCCAGCCGCCGCAGCGAAGCCTCGAGCTGCGTCCCGCAATCGCAGCGAGCGGAACCGAGGACGTCTCCGGTGAGGCATTCCGAATGGAGGCGCAGGAGGACCGGCCCCCGCGCCGGCAAGCCGCGCCAGAGCGCGACGACTTGCTGACGGCCTTCCCCGACGTGGAAGATGGCGATTCGAAACCGACCGAAGCGTGTTGGAAGCGCCGCCTCGGCCAGGCGGGTCACGGTGGATCCGGAAAGGGTCGCCAGCATCTCCTGATCTCATTGTGCCTGCGCCTATTGCTGAGCTCCAAACTCCAGTTCATATGATCCCGTTCGATGGCTGAGGCCGGGGCCCCGCTGCGCGTCACTCTCCTGACCGAGGGCGATCCCGGGCAGTTGACCGGCGGCTACCTCTACCAGCAGCGAATGGCCGCGGCTGCTCCGGCGCAAAAATGCGCGCTAAATTTCGTTTCCCTGCCACCTCGGTCGTTCCTGCTCAGCCTTGCTGCCGGGCAGCAGAGCCTGCGCAGGCTTCCGCCGTCCGACGCGATCGTGGTCGACAGCATCGTTGCCGCCTCCCTGGCGCGGTCGGTGGGGCAGCTGGTCGCGGATCTGCCGCTCGTCGCCCTGGTCCACCAGCAACCTGGCGGCGTCGAGGGCAAGCCAATGCTCAGATACATCCGGCGACGGCTGGATCTCCTCACGTACCGCCGGGCCAGCGCCGTGATCGCCACCAGCCATTTCCTCGAGGGACTGCTGACGACCTCGCGGGTGGCGGCGGCGCGCATCGCCGTGGTACCACCTGGAAGGGATCCGGTTGGGGCCGACCAGCCCCGAGCGCTTCCCAATCTCCGCCACGGACGGCAAGCTGCCCTGTTATGCGTGAGCAATTGGACACGCAATAAGAGTATTGAGCTCGCGCTGGAGGCGGTCGCCCATCTGAAGCCGGAGATCGCAACCCTGCACCTGGTTGGCCGAACCGACGTCGATCCCGCCTATTCGAAGCGGCTTCGCCTGCGACTGGCCGCTGACGACTTACGGGAGCGGGTGGTTGTGCACGGGTCGCAACCTCCGGCGGCGATTCCCAGCCTGTTGCAGGCTGCGGATATCCTCGTACATCCCAGCCGGCACGAGGCGTATGGCGCCGCCGTCGCCGAGGCGATGGCCGCCGGGGTGCCGGTGGTCGGCTTCCGGATTGACAATCTGCCTTATCTGGTTCGCGAGGGAGCCGATGGCATCCTCGTGCCATTCGGAGACATTCCCGCCATGGCTGCGGCGCTGGCGCTGTTGATCCGTGACCAGGATCGCCGCGAGGCCATGGGAGCATCGGCACGCATGCGAGCGATGGGCTGGCCGACCTGGGCGGAAACCGCCGAAGCGTTCTTTAGCTTCATCCGGCAGGTCGTCGATCAACCGAACGCCAGATCCCCAGATCGCCGCGCGGGTTAAGGCGAGCTCGTCGGCTGTGCGCTCGGCGTCGGCGATTCAGTCGGAGAGCCGGAGACCGGCGGCGTCGAGGATGGCGAGGGCGACGCCATTGGGCTCGCGCCGGGCGTCGTGGGAGCCGTCTCGGTATGGCGCTTGACGTCCAATGAACCGACGAGCTGCTTGAGCTGAGCGATGAACACGTCGTCTACGAATGCGTTAATCCCAAGGCAGTCGTAGGGATACTTTGGCGCCATGGCCGTCGGCAGATCCCGTAATTCGGCATCAATCAGTTTGACCTGCTTTCGGACGTCGTTCGGAATTACGGTCGGATCCGAAACCTGGATAAAGTACTGGATAGCAACGGCGCAAGTGGTGCATCCGGAGCACTGGTAGTTAACGGCCTCTGCCATATTGAGCGGCTGGAAGTTGCGCACCTTGGCATCCACGACAACGATCTGGATGGCGATCGCTGCCGTGCTGCACTTGACGCATGAGCTGAAGGCCACCGCCTCGTTCTTTGGTCCGACGTTGGGGCCCCACATATGGGTCACGTCGTCTCGACCGCCCGACTTGACAGAGCCGTCGGTGTAGTTGATGACCTGGACGATGTTGTTGCGCCCGTTCGCAGCCGGAAATCCGCCGCCGTTGCCCCCGGACGAGTCAGCCGTACCTGCGCTCGGCTGTTCGGTCGCCGCCGGTGTAGAGCCGGAGAGAGTGCCGCTCGCTGCCAGGCCGCCGGCGCTCAGGCCAAGCAGTACGACCAGCCCGGCGATCGGGTAGACGATCCGCCGGTGTTTCGCCAGCGACGCCAGGAGCTTCTCCATCGATCCACCACGGACTGGCGGATGAGCCCGAGCTCCCCGCCAGTCCCGCGTGCTGGTCCTTTAGGCCGGGCGACCCTCGGCGAAGTTCTTGAAGCGGGTCAAATAAAGATTGATGCGCTGCTCCACCCAGTCCGGGCCCTTGCCGGCCTGTTCGAGCGCCTGCGGGTTGTAGCGCAACTCCATCCGGACACTGGTTCCGCCGTCCTTTCCTTTTTCGAAATGGGCCGTTCCGGCTTCCGCGCTGCGCAGCTCTTCGGGTAGCTGCTTCGCCGACACGTCCGACTGGCCGCCTGACTGGATACCCATGCCCGGGCCGCCTTCCTTGGTCCATTCCGTCCACTTCTGGCGGACCTTCTCGGGTGGGTTCCCAATCTCGACCGAACTCTGGGCCATGCTCATCGTTGTCGCCATTCCCTATACCTCCTGTGGGGTTCCGGGCACCTTCACGCTCGGTGACCTGCAGCCACGTTGCGAACCCGGATGGTTGACATGTTATGGATCCTATCACATAGAATGAGGGCGGGCAATGCACAAAGTCATACACAAGCTCATCCGTTACCGGGAGCGCGGAATCAACGTCGTGGCCGATATCAACGCCGCAATCGCCACCGGGGAAAGCGGCGTTTCGAGCAGCAGTGTCCACACCAACAGCCCGATTGTTCAGCGGAACCGTCGAAAGGCGAACGAGTCGGAGGCACGACAGGAGAACAAGAAGGAGGTCACAGATGACGAAACCCACGCGTGACGAGACGCAGTCAAGGGCGCTTTCAAAGGATGAGGTCGAGTCGCAGGTTGGCGAGGCGTTGCCGGATCGCGAGCAGATGTCGTTGATCAATGCCAACGTCGCGGCACCGATCAATCTCGCGCTGGCCGCGAACGTGCTATCGGATAACTCCATCGCCTATGCCGACGCAACGCAAACGGCGCCAATAACGCAAACGAACTTACCGGTCGCAGGTCATTAACCAGGTTCAAAAGGAGGTAAGCAGACTCATGGGTGAGGCAAACAAGTCCGGACTCTCAAAGCAGGAACTCGAGGCACAGCAGGGTGAGCAGCTACCCGATCGGGAGCAGATGTCGCTGGTGAATGCCAACGTCGCTGCACCGATCAATGCCGCGCTCGCGCTGAACGTCTTGAGCGATGGCTCGACCGCCTACGCGAGCGCGACGCAGACGGCTCCGATCACGCAGAACAACCTGTAGCGACTACCCGAGACAAAGGAGGATTTGAATGGCAAAGCAGAAGACTGAGGGCCAGCTCAGCAAGGCCGAGCTGGAGGCTCAGGATGCCGAGCAACTGCCCGATCGCGAGCAGATGTCACTCGTCAACGCCAACCTTGCCATCCCGGTCAACGCCGCCATCGCAGCCAACGTCCTTTCAGATGGCTCGATAGCGTACGCCGACGCGTCGCAAACGACGCCGATCAACCAGGGCAACCTGCCGCCGGTGCCGTAGCGAAGATTGATTGCAGGGGCGGTCTGAAAAGGCCGCCCTTTTCTTTTACTGAAGCAGGAGGATGACCAGACTGGACCAGCAACAGGCGCGAACCCCTTCTCCGAGTAAACCGTCGACCAACGGGGCCGAAGGACTCGCCCCGAGACTTGCCGAGGGGATCGAGTTGCTGGGTGAGTACCGGGATTCCGGATTCAAACAGGCGCCCTACCTGGCCCGGCGCGCGGACGGCCAGGTCCTCCAGCTGCCGCGGCTGCTCTACCTCGTCGCCGAGAACGCCGACGGCCGTCGAAACTACGAGCAGATTGCGCAAGCGGTCACCCAGGGCTTTGGCCGTGGGGTCAGTGAGGACAACGTCCGGGTGCTGGTCGACAGCAAGCTGCGACCGCTCGGCGTCCTGGCCGCCCCAGACGGCTCGAGTCCCAGGCTGTCCCGGCCGAACCCGCTGCTGGCGCTGAACTTCAAGACTGCCGTCATCCCACCGCAGCTCGTCAATGCGGTCACCATCGTGTTTCGACCATTCTTCTGGCCACTGGTCGCACTTCTGGCGGTGACCGGCTTCCTGGCGCTTGACTGGTGGCTGTTCTTCGTTCATGGCATCGCCCAGGGTCTGCGTCACCTGATCAACGAACCGGTCTTCTTCCTCATGGCCTTTGGTCTCGTGGTGCTGTCGGCTGCCTTCCATGAGTGTGGCCATGCAACGGGCTGTCGTTACGGGGGCGCCAGACCCGGCGTCATGGGGGTAGGCATCTACCTTGTGTGGCCGGCCTTCTATACCGACGTGACCGACGCCTACCGGCTGGGTAAGGGTGGCCGCCTGCGGACCGATTTCGGCGGCGTCTATTTCAACGCGCTCTTTATGGTTGCCGCGCTTGGTATCTATCTCCTGACCCATTTCGAGGTGTTGATCGCCGTCATCGTGCTGCTGCAGTTTGAAATGATCCATCAATTCCTGCCCTTCCTCCGCCTGGATGGGTACTACGTGATCGCCGACCTCACCGGCGTGCCGGACATCTTCGCCCGCATGAAGCCCGTGCTGCTCAGCATGCTTCCCTGGCGGAAGCCGGACCCCCAGGTGACGGTCTTGAAGAACTGGGTGCGCATCGTTGTCACCGCATGGGTCCTTTTCACCGTAGCCTTCGTCCTCTACGCCTACGGCCTGATGTTGCTCCATCTGCCGACGATTGTCGGGACCGCGGTTGCATCATTCTCGGCGCTTCTCGGGCATGCATCGCTCGCCATCAAGAGCGGCCAGGTGGCGATCGGCTTGTTCTCGGTCTTCCAGGTCCTGCTGCTGACCCTGCCCGTGCTTGGCCTGGGCTGGATGCTGGGCCGGTTGGTCCAGCGTATGCTCGTCGTCAGCTGGGTCCGGACACGCGGCCGTCCGTTTCATCGCGTCACGGCGTACTTGGCGATGAGTGCCGGTGCCTTACTCCTGGTGGCCGCCTGGACCCCGCCGCGCGCCAGCTATCAAGCCATCGCGCCAGCCAGTCGAGGGACGATCGTCGAAAGCTTCGATAACGCGCCCGCGGTGTTCAGTCAGATCGCCCGGCCGCTGCAGCCAAGCCCATCGCCGAGTCCGTCGGCGGCACCCGCTGCCTCCACGGCCGCGTCGGCGGCGCCGGCGAGCTCAGCAGACGCAAGCGCGTCGGCTTCGGCCAGTGCGTCTGCTAGCGCATCACCGACCCCGTCATCGAGCCCGTAACTTCAGCGGGCGATTCGTAGATAGGCCGCTCCCCGGGCGTCAATGTAGGTGTGGCTGGCGGTTCGGACCACGCGCAGCATCGCGTTGTCGCAGGCGGGACATCGGAGCACAACGCCAGGCGCCCTCGTAAATGCAAGCAGCGTGCCAAGTTCTCCTTCCCTGCCGCACGCCGCACACTCGGTTGGCTCCGCGGTCATCTCCCGTGCAAACAAGTCGTAGAGCAGACCCGCAACCGAGTTGCCATCCGTCATCAGCGATCGGTTCACATCGTCAGTAATTACGCTCATGTTTTGGCTCCTCCTCAGGTTCCGGTTGGCCCAAATCGCTCGGTACGGATTTGCGACGCGGCAATGCCAAGATCGAGCAAGCTATTCGCCACCAGCTCGACGAGAATGGTTGGCCCGCACACGTAGGCTCGCAACGTTTTGCCCAGCGGCCCGCTGACTTCGCTGAGCATGGTGCGGTCGATCCGCCGCTGATAGCCGGCCCAGCCGGCAGGCTGCTGCCGTGTGAACGTATGGACGACCTCCAGGCCGTCATGCTGGGCGCCCAACCGCTCGAGCTCGCCGGCGTAGATCACATCGTCGGCTGACCTGGAGCTGTACAGAAGGGACGTCGGCACCGGCGATTTCAGCGCGGCCCGGTGCCGGATCATCGCCATCAAGGGGACCACGCCGGATCCACCGCCGACGAGCAGCAGCGGTCCGCCGAGCTCGATATCCCAGACGAAATAGCCGCCGATCGGCCCGCGCAATTCCAGCCGGTCGCCGACGGCGACCACATCATGCATGTAGGGCGAAACCTCACCATCGTCGATGCGCTCCACGGTGAGGTCGATGACGCCTTGCCGTTCCGGTTCGGACCCGATTGAGTAACTGCGCTCGGCCTGGTAGCCGTCGGGCGCGGTGAGGCGGAGATCGTAATGCTGCCCAGCTCGGTGCGGAATCCAGTCTGGCAGCTCGAAGGTAAAGGTTTTGGCTCGAGCCGTCTCGGGATGGATCGCCTCGACGGTGGCGCTCTGCCATGTGAGCGGCTTCGCCATCAGTCGCCGCTGTACCGCTCTTCTTTCCAGGGATCGCCGCGGCGATGATAGCCCAGCGATTCCCAGAAGCCCAGGCGCTCGCGCTCTTCGATCCGAAACCCATGCACCCACTTCGCGCTCTTCCAGAAATAGAGATGCGGGACCACCAGGCGCGCGGGACCTCCGTGCTCGGGCGCCAGCGGCTTGCCATCGTATTCGTAGGCGATGAAAGCCTGGTCGTTGACAATGTCGGGGATGGCGAGATTGGTGGTATAGCCGCCATACGAGTGAGCGGTGATGAAGGCCGCCTTGGCATCCAGCTCGACCGCCTCGAGGAGCGTGTCAACGCCGACCGCCTTCCATTTCATGTCGAGCTGGGTCCATTTGGTCACGCAGCTGATATCGACGGCGTATTCCTTGGAGGGCAGCTCCAGAAACTGCGTCCAGGTCCAGGTCACCGGCTGGCGAACCAATCCGTCGATCGTGAAGCTCCATTGCTCCGTCCGAATTCGCGGCGTGGGTCCGGCGGAAAGCACGGGAAAGTTGTTGACCAGGTACTGGCCGGGCGGGACCCGGCCGGCGCGCTCCGGCTGGCGCCGTTTGCCGGTGAAGCCGCGGGAAACGAGCTTCTCCGCCATCCGTCGTACTCTAGCGGCAGGGGGATATCCGGGAGGAGGGGACCTCGATGGCCGACGAGCTCACGGTGCTGGACGGAAATACCTTCTTCGTATCCGATCGAGCCGGCGACGTCGAACCGGGTGACCTGCCAAACGGCTTCTTCCACGCGGACATGCGCCATCTTTCGAAATGGCGCCTGCTTGTCAATGGACGGCCGACCCACGTCCTGACGAGCCGGTCGGTCGACTACTACTCGGCGGCGATCTTCGCCACGCTCGCCAGCGTCAATGTCGGCGAGAATCCCTCGATCTCGATCCGGCGAGATCGCTTTGTCGCCATCGGTCTGCACGAGGATCTGACGATTCACAACCACAGCGACAAACCGCAGACGATCACGATCGACGTCGAGTACGGCAGCGATTTCGCCGACCTGTTCGAGGTGAAGGATCACGCGCCGCGGCGCGGGCATACTCGCACGGAGGTAGCCACCGACGATGTCCAGCTGATCTTCCACCGCGATGACTTCCGCCGTCAGACGATCATCACCTTCGGCCCACCCTTCACCGTCGGTCCCGAGCGAGCTCACGCCGAGCTGACCCTGGAACCGCGCGGCAAATGGCACACCTGCATCGACGTGGCGCCGGTCGGCACCGGCGAGATGTATCGCCTTCGCCACGGGGAGCGGACGTTCGGCAACCCCAGGCCGGACATGCCGACCTCGTTCGAGCAGTGGATGGCGCAGGCGCCGGTGATGAGCACCGACAACGACGTGCTGCGGCATACCTATCGCCAGAGCCTGGTCGATCTCGCCGCGCTGCGGTTCCGTCCGCTGAAGACACTCTCGTATTCGCTACCTGCCGCCGGCCTTCCCTGGTTCATGGCCCTCTTCGGTCGCGACAGTCTGATCACGGCCTATGAGGCGCTACCCTTTCAGCCGCATCTGGCGCGCACCACGCTCGAGGCGCTGACCCACTGGCAAGCCAATGAAGACGACGCCTTTCGCGATGCCGAACCCGGCAAGATCCTGCATGAACTGCGGCTCGGGGTGCTGACCATGGTGGGCGAGCGCCCGCACAGTCCCTATTACGGCACCCACGATGCCACGCCGCTGTTCCTGATCCTGCTCGATGAGTACGAGCGCTGGGCCAATGATCGAGATTTCATCCGCAGTCTGAAACCGGCGGCGATGCGGGCGCTCAAATGGATCGAGCGGTACGGCGATCCGGATGGTGACGGCTATCTCGAGTACCAGACGCGCTCGAAAGAAGGTCTTGTCAACCAGTGCTGGAAGGACTCGTGGAACTCCATCCTCTTCAGCGACGGCAGCGCCGCGAAAGGTCCGATCGCGACCTGCGAGATCCAGGGGTATGCCTACGACGCTCGGATGCGGACGGCGCGGCTCGCCCGCGAGGTCTGGAACGATTCGGCTCTCGCGAAACGGCTCGAGCGCGATGCCGCCACTCTGCGAGAGCGCTTCAATCGCGATTTCTGGATCGCGGGCCGCGGGCACTATGCCCTCGCGCTCGATGGCGAGAAGCGACCGGTCGACGCCATGACCTCCAACGTCGGTCACCTGCTGTGGTCGGGCATCGTGCCCTCGGATCGTGCCGCCCAATTGACGCGTCGCCTGATGTCGGCCGAGATGTTCACCGGCTGGGGCATTCGCACGATGTCTGCCAAGGACGCCGGCTACAACCCGATCGAATACCACGATGGCACCGTCTGGCCGCACGACACCGCGCTGGTTGCCGAGGGCATGCGACGGTACGGGCACCGGGAGGAGGCATCGCACCTTGCCCTGATGCTCATCCAGGCAGCCGCCGCCTTTGAGTACCGGCTCCCCGAGGTCTTCGCCGGTTTCGGTCGTGAGGAGACCGGCGCGCCGGTCGAGTATCCGACCGCGTCGCGGCCCCAGGCGTGGGCGGCCGGCGCCCCATTGATGGCGCTGCGCACCGCGCTGGGCCTGGACGCGATCAACGGCAAGCTGCGCGTCGACCCGCATCTCAGCGAGGGATGGGGCGAGGTACGGCTGGAAAACATCCCGATCGGGGCGCGCGAGCCGGCCGCCAGCCGGCCGTGACCGCGACGTCGAGCGACTGATGCCCACGATCTCCTTCGCCAATCTGCTTGCGGTCACGGCAATTGCGGTGGTGGCACCCCTGGTGGTTGCGTTGCTGCCACGCTTGCGCCTGCCGGCCGTCGTGCTGGAGATCGTTGCCGGCATCGTGGTCGGTCCGGCCGTCCTTGGCTGGGTGCACGTCGATGTTCCGGTGCAGATTCTTTCGATTCTCGGCCTGGCCTTCCTGCTGTTTCTCGCCGGCATCGAGATCGACCTCCAGCGCCTGCGCGGCCCGATCCTCAGGCTCGCCGGCGTCGCGTTCGCGTTCTCCGTAGCGGCGGCCGTTCTGGTCGGCTATCTTGCTTTCGCGGCCGGGTTGGCGAAGAGCCCGCTGCTGATCGGCATCATCCTGCTGGCGACCTCGCTCGGCCTGGTGGTCCCCGTCCTCAAAGACGCTCGAGAAGCATCGACGCCGTTTGGCCAGTTGGTGATCGGCGCAGCAAGTCTCGCCGATTTTGGCGCCGTCATCCTGCTGTCCCTCTTCTTCAGCCGCGAGGCCAGCTCGCCGATCACCAAGCTCATCCTGCTTGGCGGCTTCGCGCTCGTCATCGGGTTGTTGGTCCTTGGCATCCAGCGAGTCGAACGGGGTATGCGCTTATCGGGGTTGCTGGTTCGGCTGCAGGACACGACGGCGGAAATTCGCGTGCGCGCGTCCCTGCTGCTGCTGGTCGCGTTCGTCGCGCTGGCCGAGCGACTCGGCCTCGAGACCATCCTGGCGGCCTTCCTCGCGGGTGCCACGCTCCGCCTCATCGACCGCGATCAAGGCCGCACGCATCCAAACTTCGCGCTGAAGCTCGAGGCGATCGGCTACGGCTTTCTCATTCCGGTCTTCTTCGTGACCAGCGGTTTGCAGTTCGATCTGCGGGCGCTATTCGGTAGCCCGTCGGCGCTGCTCCGCCTGCCGGTTTTTCTCGCCGGCCTGCTGATCGTTCGCGGTGCGCCGGCCCTGATTTATCGGGGGACCATTGGCCTCCGCCGCTCGATCGCGGCCGGACTTCTCCAGGCAACGTCGCTTCCCTTCATCGTGGCCGCGACGGCGATCGGCGTGGGCCTGGGGCTGATGCGACCAGCCACCGCCGCCGCGCTCGTCGGCGCCGGTCTCCTATCGGTTGTCGGGTTCCCTCCCCTCGCCCTCGCCTTGCTCCGTCAGATGCAGTCGAGCGGCTCTACGGCGCCGGTTCTACAATCGGCGCAGACCGTATCGGGAGGAGGGATAGATGGCTGAGCGCCGCCGCTGGATCCTGATTGCCGCCGTCCTCGGGTCCGGCATCGTGTTCCTCGATTCGACCGTGGTGAACGTGGCGTTGCCGCGCATCGGGCGCGATCTTCCACGGCTTTTCCTTGGCATTCTCGAAGGCCAGTCCTACGTCTACAACGCCTATCTGCTGACGCTCAGCGCGCTGCTTATCCTGGCCGGCGCCCTCACCGACTTCTACGGACGCAAGCGTGCCTTCATGTTCGGCCTGGCCGCCTTTGGGGTGACCTCGGTGCTCTGCGGCCTCGCGCCGAACATGGAATTGCTGGTGCTCTTCCGCGTTCTCCAGGGCGCCGCAGGAGCGTTTCTCGTCCCCGGGTCGCTGGCACTCATCACCGCGAACTTCGAGGGCGAACAGCAGGGTCGGGCTTTCGGCGTCTGGGCGGGCGCATCGGGCGCCACCACGATCCTTGGACCGGTGGTCGGTGGGCTCCTCGTCGATTCGATCTCATGGCGAGCCGCCTTCTTGATCAATGTCCCACTGATCGCCATTGCCTTGTGGGCGACCTATGTGCATGTTCCCGAGAGTCGTGACGAGGAGGCAACCCCTCGCTTTGATTGGTTCGGCGCCGCCATCGTGGCTCTCGCCGTTGGCGGTCTTTCCTTTGGTGCCATCTTCGGCGCGCAGCGGAACTGGCAGGATCCCGTTGGCTACATCGGCCTCGCGATCGGCGTCATCTTCACCGTCATCCTTCCTATCTGGATGATTCGATCTCCGCATCCGCTGATTCCGCCACGACTGTTCAAGTCGCGCAATTTCACCGTCACGAACGTGTCGACGTTCCTGATCTATGGCGCGCTCTACGTCACCTTCTATTACCTGGGGTTGTTCCTGCAGGGAACGCTGGGCTACACGGCCGCGGCCGCCGGCCTTGCCGGCATTCCGGGAACGATCTTTCTGATCTTCGGGTCGGCTCGATTCGGCGGATTGGCCAGCCGGTTCGGGCCGCGATGGTTCATGGCGATCGGGCCGCTGATCATGGCGCTTGGCGTGCTCTGGTATGTGCACATGCCCGCGAGCAGCACCCCGTGGCACCTGCAGCTGAGCAACCCGAGCAGCTTTATTCCGCCGCTCTCCTACGTCACCGACCTGCTCCCGGCCGCGATCCTCTTCGGCATCGGCATCATGATCACGGTGGCGCCACTTACAACGGCGTTGATGACCTCGGTGCCGGCGCATAACTCCGGCCTAGCGTCCGCGATCAACAATGCCATCTCGCGGGTCGGTCCCCAGCTGGCCGGCGCCCTGATTTTCATCTTCATCACCAACACCTTCTACAGCGCAATGGCGGCCCATGCCGGAAACGTTGATGTCAA
>Ga0209153_1000153_pt1 | contig 36946 bp, 34 predicted proteins | sample GraSoiAngelo_120_FD_185877 | JGI IMG/M metagenome (GOLD analysis project Ga0209153, IMG submission 185877) | Grasslands soil microbial communities from the Angelo Coastal Reserve, California, USA - 14_0919_09_20cm (SPAdes) (version 2) | ecosystem: Environmental > Terrestrial > Soil > Grasslands ... | reverse complement strand
TCGCGCGAAAGACAGAATTGAAATCAAGAAGGATGGTTCGGTCAACGGCGACCTGACCACCGCGCGCATCATGATTGAGGATGGCGCCTACTTCAAGGGCTCTATCGAAATCGACAAGGGCGCTGAGAAGGAATCCGCCAGCAGCACCCATGCGTTTACCAGGAGCTCAGCGACTCCCGCAGGAGTAACTGCGGGCAAGACGATTTAGTCTTCAATTCCAGTTCAATCCCTTCTAGAGAGCGCCCCGACTTTGCCGGGACGCTCTCTCGTTTTTCGGGACAGACTCGCGCGCCCATTCCTATCCCTAGCGGGTTTATTATCATCAGCAATCCCGATGGCGAGATGGTTTCGCTCGGACGCCGCCTGTCACCGCAAATTGCTTCTTGCCGCTTTTGCCTTACGCGTGCTTAACTTTTTCCTCCCTTTGTTCATCCAACTTTTGGGAACAAAAAAGAAAGAAATCAGCAGCGCGGGCACGCCGCCCGCCCCGTGCGCTCGAGGGAGAGGTTGGCAATGGAAACCCGAAAACTTGGGAATTCGGATTTGAAGATAACCCCGGTGGGATTTGGCGCTTGGGCCATTGGCGGCCCAGGCTGGGAATTTGCCTGGGGTCCGCAAGACGACAAAGACTCGATCGCGGCAATCCATCGCGCCCTCGAGTTGGGCGTCAACTGGATTGATACTGCGGCGGTCTATGGTACGGGCCATTCCGAACAAGTAGTTGCACGGGCGTTGAGGGAATGGCGCGGGGCTCGCCCATACGTCTTCACGAAATGTACTCTGACGTGGGACGAGAATCGCAAAGTGAAGCCGAATCATTCGGCCGCCTCCATCCGCCGCGAATGCGAGGACAGCCTCCGGCGTCTGCAACTAGAAACCATCGATCTTTATCAAATGCACTGGCCTCCTTCCGACAACGGACCTGCGCTTGAAGAAGCCTGGCAGGCTATGAGGGATCTCCAAAAAGCCGGCAAAGTGCGCTGGATTGGCGTTTCCAATTTCAATGTGCCCCAAATTCAGCGCGCCGAAAAAATTGCCCCGGTGACTTCTCTTCAGCCGCCGTATTCGCTGATTCGCCGGAAGATTGAAGAGGAAATTCTGCCGTATTGTCAAAAGCGGGGCATCGGCGTGATTTCCTACGCTCCCATGGCCTCCGGCCTGCTCACCGGCGCGATGACTCGCGAACGCGCTGCCGCGTTGCCCCCTGACGATTTCCGCACTCGCAACAAGGAGTTCCAGGAGCCGCGACTTTCCAAAAACCTCGAGCTGGTCGAGCGCCTTCGCCAAGTGGGAGCGCGCCACGGCCGCGGCCCCGGCGAAGTGGCCATTGCCTGGGTGCTGCGACTCCCCGCCATTACCGGCGCGATCGTTGGCGCACGAAACGCCAAGCAGGTTGACGGCGTCATGCGGGCTGGCGAACTTAAGCTCACCTCAGAGGAAATCGCCGAAATCGAAGGTGCCGCCGTCGCCGCCACAGCCAGCTGAAGTTCAGCGCATTGCCCTGACCCATGGCAGCCGCAGCGTCACCCTACCCCCGCAGGTAGTCGGGTCTCCAATTCTTGATGCGCCGCTTGATGGCCTTCCGCTCGGTTATCTTTTCGTCGAGCACTTGCTTCATAAGCGCAGGCAGTTCGTCATCGCTTGCGAAGCGCAAGGAAATAAACTGATTGACCGTAAGCTCATCGGCGCGCCAGCGCAACTCTTCCGGAAGCACGCGCTCATAGCGCAGCCGTTCCTCCAACCGAATGATGCGGTCCTGTGCGCTCAAAGCAAAAAGCCTTGCGTACAGCACGCCAAGAAATAATGCTACGGAAGTGAGAACCCATTCCAAACCGCCGACGGAAAATCCGGCCGCTATCCAGCGATAAATTGACCATCCACAATTAATCATGAGCATCGGTAACACAAAGAAGTGGTACAAAGGAACAACCCTTACGTGATTCTTGAAATTCTGTTCGCTCACGCTTTTCCTCCTTCTTGTAAGTGTGCATTGCCGGCAAACTGGTCATCCCCGCCGTTTACGCTGGCTCCGCTACTTGGTCAACTCATTCTTGAACACCGACCCGTTGTGCATCACGAACTTCACGTGCTCCAGTTCGCTTACATCTTTCAGCGGATCGCCGGAAACGGCGATCACTTCGGCGTACGCTCCGGGAGCCAGCGCGCCGATCTCGCCTTTCATGTCCAGCATTTCGGCGGGCCGTGAGCTCGCCGACCGGATCGCATCCATCGGCGACATGCCCATTTCCACCATGCGCTGGAACTCTTGCGCAATCGGCTCGGTCCAGGGAATCCCGCCCATGTCCGTCCCGAACACGATCTTCAAATGGGCTTTCAGCGCCCTCTTGAAGGTGTCTTCGTGAACGGCGGCGCGCGCGCGGTCGCGCTTTCCGGCAGGTGTATCCGCGGGCGCCCAATCGCCGTAGTATGGCGAAAGCGTCGGGCAATACCAAGTTCCCTGCCGCTTCATTTGCTCGATTTGCGCGTCGGTCATCTCCAGTCCGTGCTCGATGGAATCGCACCCGCCGTCGAGCGCCCGCTGTAATCCGATTCCGTTGTACGCGTGACACGCCACTTTCTTTGTCCACCCATGGGTCTCGTCGACAATGGCTTTCAATTCCTCCACTGTGAGCGTCGGCTGCGATACCAACCTTCCTTCCTTGTCAACCCACGAGCGGTGCGTCATGTATACCTTGATCCAGTCCGCGCCATGGTCCAATTGTTGCCGCGCCGCCTTGCGCGCCTCGACCGGCCCGTCGACAAGCTGCGCGCCCTTGGGCATGTCGAGCTCCGGCGCGTAGCCTTCCAGGTTGTAGCCGCCGGTCGTGGAAATCGCGCGCGTCGCGCAAAACAGGCGCGGCCCGGGAATCGTCCCCTCTTCAATCGCCTGCTTGATCTCCACGTCGCCGTAGCCTGCGCCCTCGGTCTCGAGGTCGCGCAGCGTGGTAAATCCCTGTTCCAGCGCACGGCGCACCGCAAACGTTGCGCGCGCCGCTCGCAGCGCGATTCCTGCAAACAAAATGTTCGCGTCATAGCCGCCCTTTTGCGGATCCTCACCCCACAGGAAAACGTGCGTGTGCGAATCGATGAGGCCTGGCAGGACCGTGGCATTCGAAAGATCAATCACATTTGCCCCTGACGGAATTGCTTCTCCCGACCCTGTCACTCTAATAATTCGTTCGCCGTGCACAAAAATCAGCTGATTCCTTCGCGGCGTCTCGCTTGTCCCGTCGATCAATGTCCCCGCGCGAATTACGGTCATCGCCCCACTCGGAGTGGCACTCTGCGCCCGTGCTGCATCTCCACCCGCAAGCGCCGCTAGCCCGGCACACCAAATCACACTGGTCGCGAATCGGCTTAGTTTTCGCATTTTACACCCCCTACAAAGCGCGTAGCTTGCACCAAACTCTCCTTCCATGCAACACCCCGAGTCTCATTTTGCTTGCCGTCAAAAAGCGTGCTCACAGACAAAAAAGGCCGCCCCGGCTGGCCTCTTTTTTTTGAGCAAGAGGGGTTCCTCGCATGGCCAGACTAGCGATTTGACAAGCATCGGCCGAAAGCACTCCCAGAGCAATCCGAAGCGCTCTTGTGCTGCGACTCCGAACGCCATGTTAATAGGAGGCGGATTGCGCCAGAGCCGAGTCGAGGCAGAAGTCGGGGCGATGAAAGAATGCTGGCAGCTCGGAAAGGCGGAGCGCGAGTCGTTCGGGCGATGCCGCGCGCAAAGTGACGTGACCGAGCTTTCGGCCGGGGCGAGGAACCTTTCCGTAGAAATGCACGTGCGCGTCGGGGACCACCAAGACTTCGGACGGGTCGGGAAGGTCACCAATCAAATTGATCATAGCGCAATGACCGGCCGCTCCTGTCGAGCCTAGCGGGAGGCCGAGAACCGCGCGGAGATGGTTCTCGAACTGACTGGTGACGGCGCCTTCGATCGTCCAGTGGCCGGAGTTGTGGACGCGCGGCGCCATTTCGTTGGCGAGCAGGCGTCCCTGGTGCTGGAAGAATTCGATAGCCAAGACGCCAACATATTTGAGCGATTCTAGGACCCGGCGGGCAATATCTTCTGCTGCTTGTTGGATGCGCGGCTCGAGCGCGGGGGCGGGGGCGAGAGAGAGGCGAAGAATGCCTCCGCGATGATGGTTCTCAACGAGCGGATAGAAAGCGGTTTCCCCCTTGCTCGAGCGCGCTGCGAGCACCGAGAGTTCGCGCGTGAAAGGCACAAATCGTTCGAGGATAAGCGCGACCTTCGGCAACTCAGACTTCGCTCTCGCGACATCTTCCGCAGTGCGCAGAATCCACTGCCCCTTGCCGTCGTAGCCCATACGGCAAGTCTTGAGCACGGCAGGAAGGCCGAGTTGTTTGACAGCGGTGTCAAACTCGCCGGGCTTTGCTACGGGCAGAAAATCCGTAGTGTCAATTCCGAGACTGCGGAACAGCGTTTTTTCTGCGAACCTGTCTTGCGCCGCTTCAAGAGCCGCAGGCGGAGGACAAACCGGCACGCGCTGCGCAAGGAATTTCGCCGCCTCGACCGGGACGTTTTCGAATTCGTAGGTGACCAGTTCCAGGCCATTGGCGAATCGTTCGAGCGCGGCGTGATCTGTGTAGTCCGCGGTCACCCGCTGCGCTATGCGGCCGACGGGCGCTTCCGGAGATGGGTCGAGAAAGCGAAAGTGCAGGCCCAGAGGATACCCCGCCAGCGCGAGCATGTAGCCGAGCTGACCGCCGCCGAGGATACCCAGGGTCACTGCCGTTTGCCCCTTGGTGAGTTTTTCATGGGAGCCGCAACCGCGGAAACCGAAGGGTCGGGTTGCGCGAGGACGCGATCGGTCTGCTCGGCACGGAACTTTCGCAGTGCTTCGCGGATGTCCGGATGTTTGATGCCGAGGATCGCCGCTGCGAGCAGCGCGGCATTAATCGCTCCAGCTTTGCCGATCGCCAGCGTGCCGACAGGAATGCCTCCTGGCATTTGCGCGATGGAGAGCAGAGAGTCCAACCCCTTAAGGACCTTGGACTCGACAGGCACACCAAGCACGGGGAGAACCGTTTTCGAGGCCGTCATGCCGGGGAGATGCGCAGCCCCGCCCGCGCCTGCAATGATGACCTCGAGCCCGCGCTGCTCGGCGATCGCGGCATACTCAAAAAGCAGGTCGGGCGTCCGGTGGGCGGAAACCACACGCGTTTCATGGGGAACATTTAGTCCGGTGAGAATGTTGGAGGCATGCTCCATGGTCTCCCAGTCAGAAGTGGAGCCCATAATAATGCCCACAAGAGGGTTGGCATCGTTGTGATCCGGTTTATTCACGCGTCTCTATGCCTTTCCCCAGCGAATCGCGCGATTCTCATGAGGGCGATATTTTACGGCTTTTTTCAGCGCGCTGCGACTTGCTCACGCTGCTTCCAGTAGCGCCGCACTTGGCCCACCAAATATAACGAACCGGTAATAAAAACAGCGTCGTCGGGAGCAGCTTCCGCGAGGGTCTGGTCGAGGGCCTGCTCGGCGGAAGAAATAACCGTGAAGCTCGGAGCGTGGTGCGAGGCAATTTCAGCCAGCCGGGCCGCGGAGATCGCGCGCGAGGTTCGCGGCCCGGTGAAAATGACTTCGGTGGCGTGAGGAAAAAGCTGGCCGGCAATTTCATCAACCGCTTTGTCGCGCAGCGCGCCATAAATCAGCCAGATTTTGCGGCCGGCGAAGCGCTGTTCCAAGAATTGCGCGAGTTCGCGCGCGGCGCCGGGATTGTGCGCGCCGTCCAGATAAACATCCGGGTTAGATTGCAATTTTTCGAGACGGCCCGGCCAAACGGTCGTAGCAACGCCTTCGGTGATGTCTTTTGAAGAGATGCGAAAACCGCGTACGGCCAGTTGGCGCGCGGCGGCGAAAGCATTGAGCGCGTTCTGCAGCTGGAACCGGCCGGGCAGGCTGGGAGCAATCTCGAAAGGTTCACCAGAGGAAATCTCTCTAACACGCGCGCGGAAGAAACCGTTCTGCGAAGACTCTTCCTTGATTTGAAAAGCTTGCGGCGTTTCTATTACTGGAGAGCCCACTTGATTGGCGCGAGCGAGGATAACTTCGCGAGCCTGGGGTGGCTGCGGGGCGGCAATTAGCGGCACTGCCGGCTTTAGAATCCCAGCCTTTTCTGCGGCGATTTCTTTGAGCGAGTGTCCAAGAAAATTTTCGTGGTCGAAGTCAATGCGGGTGATGATGGTGACCAGAGGCGAAAGAATGTTCGTGGCGTCGAGCCTTCCGCCCAGACCCACTTCGAAGACTCCGAATTCCACACGGTCGCGGGCGAAGCATTCGAAGGCCATCGCGGTCAGGCATTCGAAATAAGTGGGATGCGCGCGCAACTTGTGCGCCGCGAGAAGCTCCTCGATCAGTCCTTGCAGCCGCGTGAACATCGCGGCGAACGGCTCATCGCCCAGTTCCTCGCCGTTGATCCTTATGCGCTCGTTGATTCTCTCGAGATGCGGCGAGGTATACAGACCCGTGCGAAAGCCGGCATGCCGAAGAATGGATTCGAGGAAAGCCGCCGTCGACCCTTTGCCGTTCGTTCCCGCAATATGCGCGCTCGGATAGGCACGATCGGGGCGCCCAAGACGCTCGGCCAGCACGGCGATGTTTTCGAGGTCGAACTTCGCCGCCGCAGCCTGTGTTGGCGCCGCCAATTCCCTGCCCAGCGTTAAAAGATAATGAACCGCCTGGTCGTAATTCATCTCATCCCATAAGCACATCGAGCGCGTTGGCGAGGTAGGCTTTCAATTCTTTGCGGTGGACAACGGCATCCAAAAAACCATGTTCGAGCAAGAATTCGGAACGCTGAAAGCCCTCGGGAAGTCTCTGGCGAATGGTTTGCTCGATGACCCGCGGGCCCGCAAAACCAATCAAGGCGCCGGGCTCGGCAATGTTGAGGTCTCCGAGCATGGCGAAGCTAGCCGTCACTCCGCCGGTCGTCGGATCGGTCAAAACGGAAATGTACGGCAGCTTTTCGTCATCCAGCTTGGCGAGTGCCGCGGAGACCTTCGCGAGCTGCATTAGGCTCACGGTGCCCTCCATCATGCGCGCGCCACCGGAGCAGGAAATCGCGACAAACGGCTGGCGTGTCTCGATGGAAAGTTCAATGCCGCGCGTCACCTTCTCGCCGACAACCGCCCCCATCGAGCCGCCGATAAATCCGAACTCCATCGCGCACATCACTACCGGCCGGCCATTGAGCTGGCCTTCCGCCGTGAGGATGGCGTCGTTCATGCCCAGTTTCTTCCGCGCTTCCTTCAGCCGCTGGGTATAAGGCTTGGAGTCGACAAACTTCAGCGGATCGGTCGAGGTCATGCCCGCATCGTGCTCGGTCCAGTGCCCGTCCAGCAGCATTTCCAATCGCTGGCGCGCGCCCATCTTAAAGTGAAATTGGCATTTCGGGCAGACGTAAAGATTCGCTTCCAGGTCTTTCCGAAAAACAATCGTGCGGCAGGACTCGCACTTCACCCACAGGCCTTCGGTCCGCACGCGGCGCTCTTCGGGGGGCGTGGGCTGCTCAATCGGTTTTTTTTCTCGCTTGAACCAAGCCATCGAAGCAGTTATCAGTTCTGAGTCATAAGTTCTAAGTGAAACGGAAGACTTAAGTTCTTAGCCGGTGCGAAACTTGGGATTCACGACTGCGGCAACCAGGAACTGCTAACCTCCAACTTCTAATAGTCAATCCCTCGCTGAGCCAGTATACCCTTGGTGTAGGGGTGTTTCACCTCGCGCATCTCGGTGACTAAGTCGGCCAGCTCCACCAATTGGGGATGCGCGTTGCGGCCCGTGCAAATCACATGAACGCTCGCGGGCCGCTTTTTCAGTGCCTCCACCACCTCGTCCGCATCGAGCATCTTGTAGCTGATGGTGTAGTTGATTTCGTCGAGCACGACCAAATCGTATTTGCCGCTGTAAATGGCGTCGCGCCCGGCCCCCCAGCATTCGTGCGCCAGCTTGATATCTTCAGGGTCGGTTTCCGCTCCCCCAATTTTCACGAAGCCGCGTCCCATGGGACGAATCTCCAATTTGTCGTCACCCAGAATTTTGGCGGCGTCCAGCTCTCCGTAATGCCACGAGCCTTTAATGAACTGCACCATCAGCACGCGCAGACCTTGGCCCACGGCGCGAAACGCCGTTCCCAGCGCGCAAGTCGTCTTGCCCTTGCCCGGCCCGGTGTAAACAATCAGCAGTCCTTTTTCTTGCGGCATGACGTCCCTTCTCCTCTGTGGCGGAGAGAAAAATGTGCGCCGCCTCACGCCAGGGGTCAAGCCAGCTGCAGTCGTTTCACTAATTCCGAGGCGATGACAGAGATGCGCCGCAGTGTAGGTTCAGGAAGCGAGTACCTTGGCCGCGCTACCGGATCGAACAAAACGATCCACAGGCCCGGGCGGTAGACCTCATCCTCGGTCGGGCAAATCGCTCCGGTCAGCTGCGTGATTTCGAGCGGATGCGGCCGAGGCGCCATGTCGATCTCAAGCACATCCTCATCCACGGGATGCACGGCTGGAGGAGCGGCAAGCAACTCCGTTAAGATCCCGCGGGCATCGTCTACCAGGTCACGAAAGCCTTGCCTGACCAATATGCCGTCCACATCCCGCGGCGTGGGCTGCTCGAGTTCTTCCAGATCGTAATCCGGCAGCGGCTTCTCGAGCGGAATCTCGATCGCCACAGAAGGCTGGTTCTCATCAGGGATAATGCGCATCGGCATGGCAGTAAGGTTGTACACCAGCCGGGTTATTTCGGGTAGGGGCTCCCGGAGAGAATCGCAAAGGCGCGGTAAAGCTGTTCGGCAAGGACAACGCGCGCCAGTTCATGGGAAAGCGTCATGGCGCTGAGCGAAAGCTTTTGCACAACCCGCTCGCGCAACGATTCGGGGAAGCCTCCCGCATTCCCGCACACAAAAATCACTTGGCGCGTGCCGCGATCGCGCAAGTCGCCAAGCCACTTGGATAATGCATTTGAATCGATCATTCTGCCGCCCGGGTCAAGAAGAATCGGCGTCGCGCTGCGACCCGTGTCAAGTTTTTTGAGTGCCGCTTTCGCATCGCGCACCTCGAGAATTTCAATCGGGCAGGAGCGCCTGATCCGGTTTACGTAATCATCAACGAGCGCGCACATCTCCGGACGGCGTGTTTTCTCGATCATAAGCAGTTGCAGGCGCATCGCAAGTTAACCGTCCTCAGTTCTCAATTTTCAGCAAAAGGAGGAAGGGGAAACCAAAAGCTAAAAGCTGCAGGTTGAAAGTTCAAGACAAAACTGCCAGCGCAAGATCGCCCTTCGAACCTTCGACGATTGACTCTCGACCCCAGCCGGTCACTTCAGCCCATACCTCTTCCGCTTCTCCAACAGCGTTTTGCGGCTGATGCCGAGAATTTCCGCCGACCGGCTGATCTGGTAATGCGTAGCTTCCAGTGTTGCGGCGATAACTTCGCGCTCGACCTCTTCGAGCGAACGCAGTCCCGCGACCGGGCTCGCTCGGCCGGCAGCCGCCGCGCGCACGCTCTCCGGAAAATTCCCAGGCTCCAAAAGGTCAGGCCCCGTACCCGCCGCACCACGGCCAACACCGGAAAAGACCAAGGCGCGCTCAAGCGCGTTCTTCAATTCGCGCACGTTTCCCGGCCAGGCGTAAGCCGCCAGCATACGCCGCGCGGAATCGCTCAACTGCGCATGCGGTCGCCCATGCGCGGCGCGAAGCCCCACCAACAAATGCTCCGCGAGCGGTAAGATGTCGGCTGGGCGTTCGCGCAACGGCGGAACCGTAAGCGTCAGGACGTTCAAGCGGAAATACAAATCCTCGCGAAAACTCCCGGCTTGGACCGCCGCAGGGAGGTCCACATTGGTCAGCGCGATGATCCGCGCTGCGATCTTCAGTGTCTCCGTCCCGCCGAGGCGTTCGAAGGCGCGCTCCTGCAAAATGCGAAGCAGCTTGCTCTGTGCGTTCGGCGAAAGCGTCGCCACTTCATCAAGAACAATCGTCCCGTTGCCGCCCAATTCGAAGCGCCCGAGCTTGCGCTCGACCGCGCCCGTGAACGCCCCGCGCTCATGACCAAAAAGCTCGCTCTCGACAAGCTGAGGCGGCAAGCTGGCACAATCAATTTTCAAATAAGGAGCGTCGCGTCGCGGCCCGAGCTCATGAATCAGCCGAGCGAGATGATCTTTGCCGGTGCCGCTCTCCCCGGTGATGAGAAGGGTGGTGGGCGCACCGGCCACTTTTTCGGCGAGTTCCAGCAGCCGCAGCGATGCCGGGTCATGCGCGATCCACGGCAATCGCTCGCTGGTCATGTCCGCGAACGACCGCTGCGCCCGCGGCTCGAAATGCGTTCTCCGGCGGAATAAGGCTCGTGCTGGAAAGCCGCGCCCTCCTCCGCCTCGGCGGCGGAAAAGCCTTCGGGCAGGTCAGGGATCTCCAATTTCGCCGCGGTCCGCCACAACCGCTCGAGGTCGTAGTAGCGCCGCGCCTCCTCGCTGAAAACGTGCACGATGAACCCCCCGAAATCAAGCAGCGCCCAATCCGCCGAGCGATAGCCCTCGCGGTGCCGCACCGACCGCCCCATTTGCTTGTACAACTGCTCTTCGATTTCCGTGCAGATCGCTTGCACTTGCGGGGTGCTGAAGCCCGTGCAAATCACGAAATAATCGGTGAACGCGCTCGCCCCGCTCAAATCCAACACAACAATGCCTGCGGCTTTCTTTTCCTGGGCGGCTTGAACAGCGGCGCGCACGCCTTGCGGCAACGATTCGAAATTCACCGGTATAAGCCCTGTTTGAGAATGTATTCCTCGACGCGCGCGGAAACAAGCCCGTGAATGGATTGCCCGCGTTGCGCCCGGCGGCGAATGTCCGTCGCGGAAACGTCATTGGAAACGTTTTCGAGCAGATAAATCGTCGTGCAATGAAGCCGCGCCACTACCTGGGAGGGCTGCGAGGCTTCCGCTTCTTTCCTGCTACCGGGGCGCGCCATCAAGTCTGGCGGAATCACCAGCCGAAGCGCCTCCGGCCGGATCCCGGGCCGGTTCGCAATGATGAAGTCGCACAGGCCGAGCAGCGTTTCGTACTCCTTCCACATCGGAATGTCCAAAAACGCGTCCGCTCCAATAATGAAAAAAATGCGATCGCCGTCCCCGTGGTAGACGTGGCGAAAATAACGCACCGTGTCCACCGAATAATGCAATTGCGTGCCGCTAAAGTCCTCGCCCGCCTCGGCCAGTGACGGCACGAAGTGCGGATGGTCGATGCACGCCAGCGCGACCATCGCGAAACGATGGGGAAACGGCGCAAGGTGCTGCTTGAGCTTATGCGGTGGCCGGCTCGCGGGAATGAAGTGCATTTCGTCAAAATTGAAGCGGCGGTCGGCGGCGCGCGCCACGCCAAGGTGTCCGCCGTGGATGGGATCGAACGAGCCGCCGAACAACGCGATGCGGCGAGGGTGATGTTTCGCGGCGGTGCGGTGCGCCTGCGCTGTCGTCAATGCGCCTCCCAAGGAGTCTCTCTCCCCAATTTTCTCATGAATTCCCGTTATCGAGGGCAGGACGGGCAGAAGGATCAACGGAAAGGGCGGCGGGCAAGCTCTCGTCACCCGAAGCGGGCTCAAGGCTCGCACGAGGAATCTTGTCCAGGGCGTCGGCGATGGACCGCACGAGTTCTTTCACGCCCTCTCCGGCTACGGCGGAAATGGGATGGAATTCCAAGCCGTGTTCCTGGCAATAAGTGCGTAGCGCCTCCAACCGCGCACCATCGGTCGTGGCATCCAGCTTGGTGGCAACTACCATCATCGGTTTTTGCGTTAATGATTCGCTAAAAGCTGCCAGCTCACTGTTGATGACCTCGAAGGAACGCACTGGATCATCTGCGTTGGCATCGCTCGTATCAATCAGGTGCACGAGCAGCCGCGTCCGCTCCACGTGTCGCAAAAAACGAATCCCGAGCCCCGCCCCTTGATGTGCGCCCTCTATCAGCCCCGGCAAATCCGCGACGACAAAGGTGCGACCGATTTCCCGCCCTTCTTTGCCCGCTTGCCCCGAACGGGTTCCGCGGGGGGTCCCGCCATCCGCGTTCACTACCCCCAGATTGGGCTGCAACGTGGTGAAGGGATAATTGGCAATCTTCGGGCGCGCTGCCGAAATCACCGAAATCAACGTGGACTTGCCTGCGTTGGGAAATCCCACGAGCCCGACGTCCGCCAAGAGTTTCAATTCCAGCCGAAGATGCCGTTCTTCGCCGGGGAAACCGTCTTCATGCTCGCGCGGCGCCTGATGCCACGGCTTGGCAAAATGTTGATTGCCGCGCCCGCCGCGCCCGCCGTGAGCCACTAACACGCGTTGTCCCGGCGTCGTCAAGTCCGCGATCGTTTCTCCGGTTTGATCGTCAAACGCCAACGTGCCCACCGGCACTTGCAAAATCAAATCCTGGCCCGAATGACCCGTGCAATTCGAGCCCTCGCCATGCCGTCCGCGTTCTGCCGTGAACTCGCGATTGTAGCGGTAGCGCAGCAGCGTATTGTCATGCGGATTCGCTTCCAGATGCACACTGCCGCCGTTTCCGCCGTCTCCTCCCGACGGTCCGCCGCGCGGAACGTACTTCTCTCGCCGGAACGCCACGCATCCGTTCCCGCCATTCCCGGCCTTCACATAAATTTTCGCTTCATCAACAAACACCCGAACAACACTCCTAAATCACCCATTCAAGGGCAGAGTCGACCGAACGGCCCCAGTGTCCGATTTCATGTCATCCGGAGGCCGCGTTTTTTTTGCGGCCGAAGCCTGCCCGCCGCACCCAGAGAGCTCAACCGCTCCACGGCTTGGTCTTCCTGCACCGCGGCAACGCCGGCACGGCTCAGCATAAAAACGCGCTGCTATCCGGCCTCTCTAGAAAAAGATAACATAAGCGGATTCAGCGGGACGCGCTTTCCCCGAACGGAGGCATGGTCTGGATGCTCCGCGTCCTCAAACGGTGCGTCTCCGCCGAATCTCAGTAGCTCTTGAAGTTGCAGACGAAAATCGGACTTGCGAATATCGGTCCGCTTAGTTTGCGGACTTGCCTTGTTCTGCTGGCTGGATGCTGATGAAACGCCCCAAGCGTCCCCGGTCCTGAAACTTCACGAAGCCTGTAACCATGGCGTACAGGGTGTCGTCGCTGCCGCGCCCGACGTTTTCGCCCGGCTGATGCTTGGTGCCGCGCTGCCGCACGAGGATCGTACCCGCGTTGACGAGCTGTCCGCCAAAGCGCTTCACACCCAGCCTTTGTCCTTGCGAATCGCGGCCGTTCGTTGACGAGCCGCCGCCTTTCTTATGTGCCATGACCTAATCCTTTTCTCAGAACTAAAACTCTTCAGATCTTGATGTCGCTGACCAGCACCGCTGTGTAATTCTGCCGGTGCCCGCGCTGAATCTTGTACTGGTTCGTTCTCTTATATTTGAGCACCGTTAGTTTCTTGGCGCGCCCTTGTTGCACGATCTTACCGGTCACGGTCGCTTTCTCCACTTCCGCGCCCACAAACACCTGCTTCTCCCCGTGAACCGCCAGGACGTTGCCAAAATTGACTTTCTCCCCGACTTTTCCTTCCACCCGCTCGATACGAATGGTGTCGCCGGGTGCGACGCGATACTGCTTTCCTCCGGTCTGGATAACGGCGTACATCCTTTCCTCCCAGCGCGCTTTAAGTGACTAGAAATGGCTTAAGACAAACCCCAATTATAGAAGCCGGCTCTCACAATCGTCAATGCTGCTTTTCATTGCCTTTCTCGTCAGGGATTGACACGCGGACTCCCGGTGGTAGATTGAGAGAGCAAGAAAGATCTCCAAGACATAAGGAGCGTTGCATGTTTGATTCCACAAGAGAACAAGCAATCCAGCCCCTTTGTTTCGAGCACCTCATCGAGATGACACCGCCTCACTTGATCGTCGCTGACCCGGAGCACGTTATTTATGCCTGTCCCATACCAGACTGCCCCTTCTGTTATCAAGTCGCGAAGGGATATTTCGTGGGCGCAAGAAGATCTGTCCCTCAGAGGGTCGATTGCGGTCTGCCACGTGTAACGTGTCGAATGGATTCCCAGCTTATGTACGTGTGCGAAACACAACCAGGGCATCCCAAGTATCGGCTTTGGCGTTGCCCCAAATGCAGGGCAAGCCACGTTGACGGCGACATCCCATCGAGTTCTTCTCACGCCGGGAGCTCCGACTCGACGGGTAAAGACCTCTTCCATTAGGTTCGAGGGCCCCCACTTCGCACGGCACGCAGGTAATGCTGCATAACCGCGGTGAGATTGGTCGCCGGGAACAATCGTCACTAGAGTTTTTTCGCCTCTTGCTAAACTATCCGAGCCTTGTCCCTGTGCCCATGTGCCAGTGCCCATCTCCGCGAGCCCGTCCGTCGCGATGGTTTGAGGATCGAACTGCGCCACTTCTTGTCTAGGCAAAATGAAATTTTTTTAACACAATCCCGATTGACTTTCTGTTCGCAAGACGCTATGGAACCCGTCAAAATCGCTGATTTCGCCCTAAATAGCCTCTTTCTTCCATAGAAACCGGACCAAAAGACAGGATTGCGCAGCCGCTCGCAGTCTGGCATGGTGGTCGCCTCATGGCAAGGAAACGGCTTGTGTTGCTAGATCCGGAGATGGCTTTTGAGCGGGCCGCGGGCCATTGGCGTCGCTGCAAACGATGCCGCAACGCGGGCGCAGAACGGGCCCGGCTGAAGAACTTGTGTCCCAAGGGGCGGGAACTGACTCGTATTTGGGACGAAACCGAACGAATTTACGAGACTGCAGAGGCCGCCTAAGCGCGTCGTCTAGCGGCACGTCCGGTGTGCCATCTCTCTACCTCATTGTATTTACACGACTTAGCTCCTCTCTGCTTCATGCGTTGTGGTACTAGTGACATCGACCGCAACAGCAGTCCGAATCCGATATGACTCCAGAAATCGATATTTTATTTCACAAAACCCCCTTGGACAGGGTGTTTTGTGCATCTAAATGTTGACAATGTGGCTGAAAATTGATATTTTATTCGTCAAAACCCCCTTATACGGGGGGTTTTGTGTAAATGAATATCATGGATCGCAGCAATATAAGAACCCTGTCGCCCCAGGAGAGCCGGGTTGTGCTTGCGCTCGCCGAAGAGAAACGGCGGGATGTGGGCCGCGCGGAGATTATTAAGCTTCTGGGAGTAAAACCGAAAGCGGCCGACAAGGTGATCGAGTCTCTCCGCCGAAAGGGCTGGTTAGAGAGGGCGAGCTGGGGCGAATACATCGTTATTCCGCCCGAGCAAGGGCCGGATGCCCTGGGAGAGAGTAACCTGCTCGCGCTCGCGAGCCGGATTGCCGATCCTTATTACATCGGCTACGGGAGCGCGGCAGCGCACTATGGACTGACCACGCAACATCGCGAGTCAGTCATCGTTGTGACGCCCGCGCATCTGCGCGGCCGTACTGTGGGCGAGGGGCGGGTTCGCATCGTCAATCCCGCGCCGCAGAAGTTTTTTGGCTTTGGCCCCGCGGACGTTCTTGGATACACGGTCATGATGTCCGACCGCGAGAAGACGGCTATTGACTGCATCGACAGGCCTGCGCTTGCCGGCGGCGTCGGAGAAGCCGCGTCGATTTTCGCGGCCGCAAGCCGCCGCTTCGACTGGCCGCGGGCGCTAGATTATCTGGAAAAGATTAATTCGACGGCGCTGGTTCGTAGGTTCGGATGGCTCGTCGATCACGTCAAGGCGGACGTGCTGGCCGATATTCGCGAACGCCTGCTGCGGCGCGCAGCGCAAGGGCCGAAAACCTGGATGGGGCCCAATCCTTCGGTGAAGTTGAGGGGCGCCGTCGGCTACGACGAGACATGGCGCTTGTTCGTCAACGTGCCGCGCGAGGAATTGCGAGAAAGCGCCGGACTCGGTCATCGAAAGACTCTTAAGAAGTACGCATGAGACATGCTGACCGAAGCACAGGTGCGGCGTTATTCAACCCAGTCGGGCTTGCGGGACATGATGATCGCGGAGAAGGAAGTTGTTCTGACGTTCCTGCTGCAGCTTCTTTCCGAGCGCGGAATTCTTGACAGGCTCGCATTTAAGGGTGGTACATGCCTTCGGAAAATGTTCATCGGAAGCCAGGGAAGATTCTCGACCGATCTGGACTTCACTTGGAGGAGCACGACCACGAGGACACAATTCTGGCAATGATGGGCGCTTTCGAGCAGGAATTTCACGGCATCAAGTTTCACATTCCTGACAACAGTTATTACGAAACGGTTGACGGCCTCTCATGGGGCGTCAATCCGACATACGCGCATGAATGGAACGCCTCGGGTGAAATTGAAATCAAGCTGCAAATCAGCCGGCGCGAAACGCCCACGCTGCCGCCAGAGCGCAGACCTCAATGCGCGCAGAGTTATTTTGAGCTGCTGCCGTTCGCGCCCGTCGAGGTTACGTGCCTGGCGCTGGCCGAGATACTCGGGGAAAAAATTCGCGCCTGCTATCAACGCAACAAGGCGCGGGACATTTATGATTTGGGGATGTACGCGACGCGGCCCCTGCAACAGGATCGCATTCGTCGATTGGTGGTGCTAAAACTCTGGCAGGCACGCGACAGTTTCGATCCGGCGCAGCTGATGGAGAAATTCGAGCGCGGCGCTGAATTTGACTGGGATGACTTGCGCGACCTCGTCCGGCGCGACGCGAGAATTAACCGTGGAAAGATCTGTACCGATTGTGTACGAGGGTTTCGCTTCCTGGCGAATCTCACTTCGGAGGAGCAAAGACTCGCAGCGGATCGCCATCAGAGGGAACAGGCGCTGGCTGAAAAGCTAAGCGAGGAAATGCCGTAAATGTCTCACCACCCCTTCAGTCTGCTCCAGATAAGTCGTTTGGCTTTGGGCTCAGTCGGAGCCGCAGCATCAGCACCAAAATACTTTTCCTTCGCCGTTCGATCTGCCGCTCGGCTGGCTTCGATTTGCTCATGGGTCCACATGCCGGCCCATCGGACCCTGTGCCGCTGCGTATCCAGTAGTGAGATTTGCAAGGGAAGCTCCAGTTGGACGGGTCCAAGGAAATGGAACGCCCGTCAAAAATGAGCTTCCAGTCAGTGGGACTGAGAGGGGTCACCACCTCCTGGCCGCACCCACAGCAACACTTGTGGGCCCCAGTAGCGAAGGGAATGGAGACGTAAAGGACGCCGTCCTTAAGCTGGTCGGGCATGTATTCGACGAACTCGTGGGCAAGGGCAGTCCGGCGCGTCATGCGCGATCCTCGTTCACCAGGTTGATTGGGGACGTCCGGGAGATTCTGCGCTAGCCAGGCAGTGACAGGACAGTGACGAACGAGGTTGTGCTGGGTGATGCAAACCTTAACTAACAGAATTTGTCAACTATAGCTCGGGAAGGGCTTCCCCGGAGGCAATCAGAGTTCTAAAATCGTTCTCTAAGGCCAGCACTGAGCAGGCAGGCTCGGCCACGCGCGACTCATGTAGATGCGTATTCAGGCGTATAAGACCTCACAAAGATGACGCTGTGTTGCAGCACTAGAGGACTCGTTTCAAAACTCGATGCGCAAGCCGAATTGGCCTTCGGCAAAAGCTAGTCAGAACGATAGTTTGGAGCGCAAGCTGAATGAGGCGTGGCCGGAGCTATCGCTGGTAACCTTCACTTGCGCTCCGAGAATGGTTGCGCCGGACGCGTCCGTCACAATTTCCGACAGAGCGCCAGTGGCGGCGGTTTGGGCAACCAACCCGGGCGCGAAAGTTATCGTGGCAAGAAGAAGACGAGGCGCCAGGACGATGTTAGAAGTGCAGAACAATGCGAAAAAGAAGCAACCGAAAGAAGCCTGGAACGACGCATGCTAGCCTCCCACGCCAGGAAAACTACCACTTGGCGCGCACGCGATACTTGAGCACGGAAGTGCCGTCCTTGGCCACCGGAACGTTGAACTGCGCCGCGAAAGCCGCGGTCTTCGTGTACTTGTAATTGGAGGAGAGCATTTCCCAATCGCCGCCGATAGGTTCGTTCACTTGAACGATGATCGGGATGTCCTTGTGATTGCGCAGGGTGACTTCGTACTCGAATTCCCAAGTGTGCGTGTCCACGTGCTTGTAGTCGATCTGTTTGTGCTCAGCGATCACATCGAACGCGTTGCCGATGTGGATGCCGACTTCTTCGTCTTTGGGCGTGTGGTCGATGCGGTCTTCTCCGGCAAAGAGGATGCCACCCCGTGAGTCTTTCTGATAGACGCGCACGTTGCCGGCGGGAAGAGGAATGCCGAGGCCGTTTTTCTCCTCGTTCTTGAATTTGTAATAGACCAGCACAGGATCTTTTAGCGGCGCGCCGGGCGTTTGCGGATTACGGTAGTAGTAGCTCTGGCCGTTGACGACGAAAAGTTTTTCCACGGGGATGCCTGAACCCTGGAGCAAACTAAGCTGCTTGGTTTCTTTGTCCTCGACGGAAGTTTTGCGGCCCAGCGTGTACAGATGGTATTCGCTGAAGGCTTCCTGCTGGAATTGCGGAGCGGCGGCTCTATTCGAAAAAGCTTCCTTGGCAATGGCAGCTGGCATGGGAGCGGGCGGCTGGACGCGATTCACTTCACCGGCAACGAGCTGGAGATGCGCGTTGTGAAAAGCGGTGCCGCTGTTGTTGGTGACGGTGACCCAGCCGTCCAGATCGGCGTTCTTGTCGTCGCGGGCGACGGTAAGCACGTAGTCGGCATTCCAGGAAAGATTGTTCGCGAGATACGAAGCTTCAATCTGCTGTTTCTGCGGCCCATAATTTTCGAGCGACATGAGCAGCGTGGGACGATCGTAAAGATTTGAAGGAACTTCCGGGAAGCGGTAGCTTTCGGCAAACAGGCCGGTGACGATGTCGTTGCCGATTTTCCAGATCGGGCCGTTGTTGTCGGAAAGCAACGTGGCCTTGATTTCTTCGTGCTTGGTGGTGCCGCTTTCCTGATAGGTGCGGACGAGGGTCACTTCCTTGCCCACGTATTTATCGAGGAGTTTCGCGGGCTCAAGCAGATCGTATTCGTAATTCTGTTCGATGACGCTCAGCTTTTCCGGATCGGTCAGCGAGCGGAAATGAACCGTGGCGGGGTTCACGGTTGCGGCAATGTCCATGAACTTCAAGCGAAACGTGCCTCTGGGGAGCGTGAGATTGCGGACGTCGCGAACCAGCGCAATGTTGGAGTTGTAGACGGTCACGTTCAGATCGGTCTGGTCGTTCAAGCTGGTGGACTGATCGGGGACCGCGCGGCCAGGTTCTTTTTCCTGAGCGACGGAAGCTTCTTTGTTACGGCCCGCTGGATAGGCCATCAGGGCGCTCGCAGCGAGAATTACGGCTGCTGAAATCGCGCAAAACAACCGCGCGCGGGGCTGGACTCGGGGGATGTTCATTTCGGTTTCACCTCAATCGAAATTTACCTTCTCAATTAGAACGCTTCGAGAGGAATTTCTTGCAGAAGATAGCCAGCTGAATTTTTCGCGAACGCCATCGGACCTGGTGCTTTGCGAACCCGGCAACAATCAAAATAGCCCAGCTATCCTGTCGCCGGATGGAAGGGACGTGAGGTTGACTAGGTTCTTAACACAGGAGAACGCAAAGCGCGCAGAGAAGAAAGCGAGGCCACAAAAAGCTTCGATCACGGCGACGCCGCGGGCTTCCAGGTAAGGCCGCCGTCGTAGGTTTCGAACACTTTGGTGTTGCCGAGATTCCAGATGGTCGAGTGGAGCGCATCGGTGGCGCGAACGCCGCCCAAATCTTCTTCGAGCGGCGAATGAAGAATAGTCCAGTGCGTGCCAGCATCGGTGGTGAGGAGGATGGTTCCGGCGCGACCCACGATCCAGCACACCTTGTCCAACGGAGCCGAGCCAGCGGTCAGATCAACCAGCACATTGCTGGTCTGCCGCGACCAAGAGGCGCCGCCATTATTGGAGAATTCGATCATGCCGGCATGACCGGCGCGCCAGAGGGTCTTCTTGTCCGGCGCGGAAATCACATGCGGAGCGATGGCCCCGGCGAGTTCGAGAGAAACACGGTCGTTGAAAGCGGCCGCTGGAGCCGGTGAAAGAGGCGGTGGACCGGGAACGGCAGGCGTCCCCGCGAGAGTTGCCGCCCGGCGATAAGCAGGTGACTCTGGCTTTTGTTTCTTCACCGACTCTGCCTGCGCACGAGGACCGGCGCGGGGGACTTTTTGTGCCTTCAATTGGTCTTGCTGCGCGTGTTGTGCTTGCACCTGGGCATTAGCAGCGGAAGTCTGCACTTCCACGGTCTCTGCCATGGCTCCTGCAACTCCGGCTTTGGCTTCCTGCGCAGGCTGGTTTTGCGACTGATCGGCCCTTAACGCGGAGTCGCGCTTAAATTCTTGACGCTCTCCCGCTTCCTTGTCGGCAGCGGAGCTGGGGGAACCGACCCGTCTGCGGGAGTTCGATGTTTCGAGATGCTTCAGATTCTCCGGCGCTACTGATTTTTCGGCCGATGCAATTCCGCTGACTGCCTTTTGATCCTTGGAAAGGCTAGTCAACTGATCTTGCCGGGACTCGTCGAGCGATGAAGATGTTGGGGCTTGGGGAGTGGCGGATGGCCCGGGCGTCGCTGGGGAAGCCGGTTCGAGCTTTGCTGTTTTGGTTTCGGAAAGAGTCTTCAATTGTGGCGGCTGATTTTCGTGCCAAGCAATCCAGACGAGCAAACCAGCCGCAAGGGCTCCGGCAGGCGCGAGCCATGTCCAGCGCACGCGGTGAGGGATGGACGTGACTTGAGATTGTTCCAGGCGCTTTCGATGGGGCGTGTCTCGCTCTTCACGAGCAGCAGTCGCAGGCTCGGCTGCGGCCGGCAGCGGGACTTCTTTCTCAGACGCTTTTTCAAGCGAAATGGAATCGGTGGCTTCGAGCTCGGCAAGAACGGCCTGGCAACGCGCGCAGCCTACCATGTGTTCTTTCCATGAATTCATTTCTTCGGGCAGAAGCGAGCGCTCATGGTAGGCGGCGAGCACGTCCGATTCCGGGCAATGGAGATGCCCGGCATGGCCGCGCAGGTCGCTGACGAGGAACCCGCCCAAAACCGCGTCAAACTTTTTGTCTTCTTCAGCAGCCATCTCTGCTTCTCCCCTTCTTAGAACGAGCCATCCGGGCTTCTCTTGCATGAGGAACGATCAGCTGTCGGGCGGAGGCGATTTGGAACACCGGGGCGGCGCCGGAATCGCATCGAGCAGAGGCGAAAAGTCAAAGGGCCAAGCTTCTGTAGCGTATTCAAAACAGAGCTGGATTTGGGCGTCATCCAGGCCTGGCTGCCCGTCAGGACTCGCCTGCCGATTTGAGCCCTCCTTGCTAGCGGGGCCGGACTTGAGAATAACGATGACTTTTTCTTTTAGCTCCTGGCGGACTCTCTCGAGCTTGCGCGAGACGGTAGCCTCGTGCTCGTTCAAGGTTTTGCCGATTTCGGCCAAGGTTAGATCCTTCAGGTAATAGGAAATGAGCCGGATGCGGTCGAGGGGGTTAAGAGCAGAGATGGCTTGCCTGAGCGCCGCGGCGAGCAGACGGAGATAGCGCGAGCGGCTGGGGTCGCTCGGCTCCCATTCTGCTTTGGGCTTTACAGGGAGAGCCCTCTCGACCCCTTCGTCGTCCTCCAAACCTTCGAGGCGTTTTTCCTGGCGCAGGATGTCGATGTAGCGCTGCGCGAGCACGGCGCGCAGCCAAGTGGAGAGTTTGCTGCGTCCGTGGAAATGGTTGAACAGAGACACGCGGCCGATGGTGGTTTCTCGGCCGTAGAGCGTAGCGTACAAAGAGTCCGCAAATTCACGGGCGTAGGGATCGCTCGATGGGCGTTTGGTAATGGCCGCCGCAGCGGAGTAAAGGTACTGGCGATAGGTAGCAAAAAAATGCTCCCAGGCGGACTCGCATCCAGCGGCGCACGCGGCGGCTAAAGCGAGGTCTTCCACATGGAGCCCCGCGAGGTACTCCTCCAGTTTTTGCCGCGGAGGCGACTCGCCGGCAAAACGCTTCGTAGCGCTCTGCTCAAGAGCGAGAGAAAATCTTTCCAAAGCGAGTCCCCAACGAAGCGCTTGCGATTCGGCGTATAGCTTTTCAAGCAGGGAGGCGCAGCCATCGAGAAGCCGGAAAAGACCCGAGGGCGGATCAGGGCTTCGTTTTGGTACATTGTTTGCCATCGGCAGAAAACACGGTAATTGCTCTATATCAACCAACGCCGGGATGTTCCCCTGCATCCTAGAGCATAAGCCCTATAAGTGGGAATTTGTCGAGCAAAACGCGAACACCGGGAGGGAAATTGGAGTATCCTAGTCGGAGTTGTGGTCCCGGCCCCGCAACAGAAACCGCCTCGCTGGGGTTAGGCTACGGGTGGTGTGGTGCGCTCCGAGAGCATTAGCGACTTCGCGTCCCTGGTACGAAAGTCCTATTCAGGCTCCCTCAGCCTCGTCAGTACTCTCGTACTGTCAAAGCGCACTTCCTAATTAACCAGCGGACCTGGGAACGCTAGGTACCCCTTGCTTTCCCTGTCCCTGGACGGAATTTAACGAGGCGGCACGCGGATGACAACCATGATCGTAGATCCACGACGCAGGACCACGATGGGCGTTGGTTTCGAGTCCAACCGAGGCTGTGCCGGAGATCCCCAAGCCTGGAGAAAAGCGATTGGCACAAGGCCCGTGGCAGCGCGCTTGGCTCTGCTTCCGGAAGCCGGGAGCCGCTGGGACCGCATCGGCGCGAGCGCCGTGGGACAAGTGGCGATTCTCAGCTTCTTGCTGCTTATCCCGCTCGTTTTCCCAGAGCAAATGAAGACCGCGCTGAAATACCAGATCGTAGAAATCATGCAGCCGGTCACCATGGTGCCTGTTGCTCCGCCACCACCTCCGCCAAAGATCAAGCCTAAAGCGCCAGCACCGAAGCCGCTGGACCCGGAACCCGTGAAGCTCAATCCGAAGCAGCCGCACGTGTTCATGACCGCGAAGGCCATCCAGCCGGAAATGAAGAAGGTCGAAGTAAAGCCGGTGGAGGTGGATCCCCGGTTCGAAGAAGCAAAGATTGAAGTCGATTCGAAACAGCCGAAGCGTCCGAGAGACGAAGTAAAAGTCGGCAACCTGTCGACGGGCAGCGCTGCGCCCGCAACCGTCGTGGCGCCGCTCAATAAAGTGCAAACGGGGGGATTCGGCGATCCCAACGGGATAGCGGGTAAGGGTGATCCGAGCCATGCAACGAATGTGAATCCCCTGGGGTCGCCTGCGCTGCCCGGTGGCGATGGCTATGGCAACGGCACAGGGGGAGCTAAGGGGATTCGAGGCACGGTAGCGAGCACGGGCTTCGGCAATGGCATCGCCACTCCTCCGCCAAGCACAAGGAAAGGCACGGTCCACGCCGGCGGCTTTGCCGACGAGACCGTGGCAACCGAAGCGCCCAAGAAACGCGTAGCGAACAACGAAAGCGCCACCACGCCCGTGGACATTATCGACAAGCCGCGTCCCGAGTATACGGCGGAAGGGCGCAGCATGAAGATCGAAGGCGACGTTTTGCTCGACATGGTATTCCTGGCAAATGGGAGCATTCAAGTCAACCGGGTTATCAGCGGTTTGGGGCATGGGCTCGATGAAGCCGCGGTGCGTGCGGCCGAACAAATCAAGTTCAAACCGGCAAAGCGCGATGGCCAACCGGTGGACTTTCCGGCGCGCGTGCGAATTGAATTCCGCTTGGCCTACTGAGGAGAAAGAAAGATGCATAGAGCGGTGGCAGTTATCTGTGTGCTGTTGAGCGGGTTGGGAGCGATCGCCCTAGCGACGCCCAGACCCGGGGATCAGACCCCGGCTCGAACCATGGCGGATGTAATCGACAGGGTCATCACCAACGAGAACCGGGCGATTCAGCAAATCCGGCAGTATTCGCCGCTGGTCGAGACATACATCCAAGACCAAAGGCCGGACAAAGATCTGGGGTCCGTGCCCGCAGGCGACAAGTATTTTCTGGGCCGCGCGGATTTTTCGAAGGGCGTGTCTCTGGTGCCCCTGACCGACATCAGCAGCAAGGGCCGGAAGATTTTTGGCGCCATCGGCAATTTCTTTTCGTTCTCCGCGGAGTTTATCCCCGGCGGATTCCTGCAGATGATCTTTATCGACACCAACGGCTTCGACAAGCAGCATTACAAGTTCGATTACGTGCGGCGCGAATTTCTCGGCGAAGTACGCTGCCTCGTGTTCGACGTGACGCCGATGGAGAAGGCCGGCAAAGGGCGGTTCCTCGGCCGCATCTGGGTGGAGGATCAAGATTACAACATCGTTCGCTTTAACGGCGGGTACAGCGGCAACGGGCATGCGAGCTGGTACTTCCACTTCGATAGCTGGCGCACCAACGTGCAGCCGGGTCTCTGGCTGCCGTCGTTTGTTTACAGCCAGGAAAGCGATTTGCATTACGCCATATCGAAGAGGCTGGACTTCCGGGCGCAAACGCGCCTTTGGGGCTACAACCTGGGCCATGCCAACCAGGAACAGGAGTTGAGCAAAATCCTGGTCGAGACCCCGGTGCAAGACGATACCAAGACCGCCAACGACCTTACGCCGATTCAGGCGCAACGTTCCTGGGACCGCCAGGCGGAAGACAACGTGATTGACCGCTTCGAGCGCATTGGTTTGGTCGCGCCGCGCGGCGAAGTCGACAAAGTGCTAGATACCGTGGTCAATAACCTCGAAGTAACCAACAATATTGAGGTCGATCCGGAAGTACGCAGCCGCGTTTTGATGACTTCGACTCTCGAGTCCTTCACGATTGGGCACACTATCGTGTTGAGCCGCGGCTTGGTCGACGTGCTGCCCGATGAAGCCAGCCTGGCAACAATCCTGGCGCATGAACTGGGGCACGTAGTCCTTGGTCATCGCATGGATCCGGCGTATGGATTCTTTGACAATTTGCTGGTGGACGACAGGGAAACGTTCCGGCACTTTGGCTTTGCCCGCACGGCGGAGGAAGAGAAAGCGGCAAGCGAGAAAGCGATCCAGTTCCTCAATAATTCGCCGTACAAGAATCAGCTTGGCAACGCCGGACTGTTCCTGACGGCCCTGGAATCGCGGCAAAAAGAGATTCCCAACCTGATCAGCGGACACCTCGGAAATCGCGTGCCGGTGATCACCGACCTCAAAACCATTGCGACGGACCAAAAGCAGAATGAGCAAACGATTGTAGCGCTGCCGTTGGGCGGACGAGTAAAACTGGATCCTTGGAACGACAAGCTGGAGCTCATCAAGAGCAAACCGGTCGGGAACATCGCCGAACGGGAGAAGATGCCGTTCGAAGTTACGCCGTTCATGCCCTACTTGACGCGCTTTACCACGGAGCCGGCGAAGCCTATTGCCGCGAGCACCGCGACGCCGCCGGAGCAGAAACCGAACGAGCCCCAGCTGCCCGGCAAGCCGTAGTCAGCGTAAGCAGAATTAACCATCGACATTAGAAGTTGCTTCGCTGGGGAGTTTTAGAAGTCTGTAATGATTGAGCCTGGCCGTATACAGGCAGCCTTGCGGGGGTCATCCTAAGCGCAGGGCGGGATCCGCTTTTGGTTTTTCCATCCCTATAAGCGCGAGTCTCAATAATTGGGCGAAGAGAGTTCGCCGATCAGTTTGTAATTGAAAGCCACGCCGTCGTAGAAGTCCTGAACCTCGACGCGTTCGTCTTTCCCATGTGACCGGTCGTCCTGCCGGTCAAAAAACATGCAGGAGATGCCATAGGTGGGGATGCCGGCGATGCGCGTGTATTTTCCATCGGTTGCGCCGGTGGACATGGTTGCAACAAGCGGAATGCCCGGCCATTTGCTGCTCAAAGTCTTTTCCATGGCTCGGGTTAGTTCATCGAGCAGCGGCGAAGGAGGCACAGCAACCACGGGCACGACTCTTCCTTCAGGGTCGGTCTGCTTCACCATGCTGATTTTGACTTTCGGGTCGCCCGAGACGCGTTCGAGAGTTTGGAGAATTTCCTGCGGGTCTTCGCCCGGGAAAATCCGGCAGTTGACGTTGGCTCGCGCGGTTTGCGGAAGGGCATTGGCAGCGTGCCCCCCGGAAAGCATGGTGGCAACGCAGGTGGTGTGCAGCAGGGAATTGTAGTAGGGAGACTCGGAAAGACGGCGGGCAGCCGCAGGATCAGGGGGCTGTTTGGCAACGGCTTGCATGTCTGCCGAGGCCTGTCCCGAAGTCAACCTAGCTATCCGTTCGAAGTAGTTGCGCGTGACTTCGTTGACGTGAAGCGGAAACGAAAAGGATTGCAAGCGAGTGAGCGCCCCAGCCAAATGATAAATGGCGTTGTCCGGCGTGGGGACGGAGCTGTGGCCGCCGGAATTCAGAGATTCGAATTGAAAGTCGACGTAAACTTTTTCGCTGGCTTGAATCGCCGCAAGAATAGGCCTTCCGTTTTCCTTTTCAAATTCGCCGCCGTCAAGGTTGACGCAATACTCCGCGTCGATCCAGTCGCGATGCTGCTTCAGCAGCCAATCCACGCCATTCGCAGAGCCGCCCTCCTCGTCTGCCGTTAACGCGAGGATCAAGTCGCGGTCCGGCACGAAGCCTTCTTTCTTGAGGCGGATGAAGTTGGTGACCAGGACGGCGTCGCCTTCTTTCATGTCTTCGGTCCCGCGACCGTAGAAATAGCCGTCTTTTTCGGTGAATTCAAAAGGATCCGTGCTCCAGTCGGACCGCAGAGCTTCGACAACATCGAGATGGCCGATGAACAGAATGGGCTTGCGCTTTCCCGCGCCACGAAAACGGGCCACCAGATTCTTTTTGCGCTCGTTGGGCCCGGCAACGTGAAGGTCATTTTCCGCAAATCCAGCATTGCGAAGCCGCTGGGCCATGGCTTCTGCCGCGGTCGTCACGTTGCCGGCCGAGTCGGTGGTGTTGATCTCGATGAGCTGCTTGAAAATGTCGCGCGCCAACTGGTCAACGGGACCGAGGCTTTGCGCCCTAGCGCAGGGGACAAGACTGCCTATGCAGCCAAACACCAGCACCCAGCGATTCGCTCTCTGCATTGGCTCTCCTTGGTACAAGCATCAAGAAAATGGCAACGGGCCTTGCGGCAGACCCTGACGCATGGACAGCGCTAAACGCAAGAAGCGCGACAAATGCGAAGCAGCCCAGAACAGCAATATCATGCCAAAGCCGCGGTTGAGCAAAAGAAATGTGACGAAGGCCAGAAAAACCGCGAGTCCCGTGCGCTCGGGGCGCATTAAGGGCGCGGGAAGGCGGCTGTTCACGAACCGCGCCAGTTCCTGCGGCCATTTATAAACCCAGTACAGACCATAGATCGGAATCAAATGAAACCAGGCCGCGCGCAGCGGCTTGATGGGATACCCACCGGCCGACGCGTGCTTCAGCACCACATGAAACTCATAGACGCACACCAGCCAATACACCAGGCTGATGAAATTCGCAAGGAAGAGATAAAGGGGAGGGACGATGAGCGGTTCTTTGGCGAGTTCCGGGTGCCGCGAGATGGCGATCATCTCGGCGATGATGGTCCCAACGCCCAGCAGATAGCCAACCCAGATGCGCGGGTAGGGAGGCGCCGCCGGCGGCTGTGCCGGTTGCCCTTGCAAATCCCCGCTGGACCAGTCCATTTTGCCCTCGACGAAGGTGTCTTGCGAGGGTAACGGCGCAGCGGCTGATACGTCAAACTCTTGGCACACGTTTGATTCGCGATGAATGCGCATTGCTTCGCGTGGCGTTGGTTGCATAAACTGTCGAAGCTTCGCTTACACCAGACATGGAGAGGAAATCATGAGGCTGGTCACAAGACGGATTGTTGAAATTGGGTTGGGGGCAGGGCTGTTCCTTTCGGGAGTGGCCGCGGGCACGCTGCACGCGCGCAGCGCCACAGTGCAGAACCATTTTGGCCAGCCCAAAACGGTCCTGCACGTGGTCGTGTACAAATTTCGGGATGATAGTTCGAATTACGATCGCGAAAAGGCCATTGATGGCATCAAGGAAATGGCGGCGAAAATTCCCGGCATCAAAAATGTCTGGCTGAAAACGGAACGCAACCAGGCACGCGATTTCAGCGGCGTTTATGCCATCGAGTTTGCGAACGCGGAAGCTGCCGCCGATTACGCGGAGAGTCCGGTGCACGAAGCCTGGTCAAAATCGTGGCAGAAGCTTCGTGAGAACAGCCTCTCCTTCCAGGTTTCCAACCCTTAGCGAAGCCTGGCTTTGGTGGCGTCGCTCTTTCACAAATCGACAACCTGATGTCTCACCTGCAAGAAGCGCTGCTAGAATCGTTCTGTCTCTCTGGCCTTCCACGCAAAGGATTGGTGCGCGTCGATGCAAGGTGCCGGAACTCCCTCTCTCCGTGAGCCGGACAAGAAGTGGCAGGTCGGCTTTTGGAGCCTCATCGCCACGCAATTTCAGGGCGCGTTCAACGAAAATGGTCTGAAGTTCCTCGTCATTTATCTCATTCTCGCCGTTGAGAAAGACAAAACCGCGCGCGACCAAATGGAACTACTGGTCGGCGTGCTGTTCGCCGCTCCTTTCATTCTGTTTTCGCTGGCGGGCGGCTTTCTCGCTGACCGCTTCAGCAAACGCACTGTCACCATCTGGACGAAGGTCTTTGAAGTGGGGGTCATGCTATTCGCCGCGGCGGCCTTGATTCAGCCCGATCTTCAGCTGGCTCTCGCGGCCATATTTTTAGTTTGCACGCAGGGAGCGGTGTTTGGACCTTCCAAATATGGCCTGCTTCCGGAACTGCTTCCACCGGAAGAACTTTCCTGGGGCAACGGCGTTCTCGAGCTCGGAACGTTTATGGCCATCATTCTCGGAAGCATGAGCGGCGCGTTCCTCGCCGAGGCGTTTAGCGGACGGGAGATCTATTCAGGCGTCCTTCTTCTCGGATTCACCGTCATCGGTTTGCTCACAAGCTTCGGAATCAGCTTCGTGCCGGCTGCGGCTCCCGCAAAGCGGTTTCATCTTGTCTCGCTGATCGATGTCTGGTCGCCGATGAAACGGATCCGGAGCAACCGGGTGTTATGGCTGGCCGTGCTGGGCAACACTTACTTCTTCTTTGTTGCAGGGCTTTTGCAGTTCGACATTTTCATTTATGGCCAGGACGTGCTACACATCCGCGCGACAGAAGGTGGCTTCTTGCAGGCGGCCGTGGCGATCGGGATCGGCCTCGGAAGCTTCGCGGCCGGGTATCTTTCGGCCGGAAAGATTGAATACGGCCTGATTCCGCTTGGCGCGCTCGGCATGACCGCGCTCGGGCTTTGCCTGGCCATCCCGGACATCTCTTTCCGCACGGTCTTGCTGCTCCTTACCGGCCTGGGCTTCTTCGGAGGGTTTTTCATCGTGCCCATCAGCGCGCTGATCCAACACCTGCCGGAAGAAGACACGAAGGGCGGCGTTATCGGCGCGGCCAACTGGCTTTCGTTTGTCGGTATCGGCGCCGCCTCCGGTGTCTATTATTTCGCCACGCATTTCTTGCACCTGTCTCCCGGCGGAATCTTTCTGTGGTCGGCGCTGGTGACCTTTGTGGCCACCGCCTATGTCGTGTGGCTGCTGCCGGATTCGCTGCTGCGGCTGATGCTGTGGATGGCCACGCACACCTTGTACCGGCTCGACGTGACGGGGCGCGAAAACGTGCCTGCGCGAGGCGGCGCGCTGCTCACGCCGAACCACGTGTCGATGGCCGATGCGGCATTCTTGATTGCCTCGATCGACCGGCCCATCCGCTTCCTGATGTTCCGCGGCTCCTACGAGCATCCCGCGGTCAAGCCCTTCGCCAAGATCCTGGGCGTCATCCCCATCGCCTCAGATCAGGGGCCGCGCGAAATGATCCACTCCTTGCGACGGGCCACGGAAGCGTTGAAAAACGGCGAAATCGTATGCATTTTCCCGGAAGGACAAATGACGCGCATCGGGCAGATGATGCCTTTTCGCCACGGCATGGAGCGCATCATCAAGGGCGTAGATGTGCCGATTATCCCGGTGAACCTGGATGGCGTGTGGGGTTCCATTTTCAGTTTTGCGGGCGGGCGCTTCCTATGGAAGTTTCCACGGCGCGTTCCTTACCCCGTGCGAGTCACCTTTGGGAAGCCGCTGCCTGCCAACACGACTTCGCAGGAAGTGCGCCGCATCGTCCAAGACCTGGGTGCGGAATCGTTCGAACGTCGCAAGAAGAACATGCACACCCTGCCGGAAACTTTTGCCTACACCGCGCGGAGGCATCCGTTGCGGTTCGCCATGGCCGACGGACAGCGGCCCAAGCTGAATTACTTTTCGACGCTGGTAGGCACTTTGCTCCTCGGGAGGCGTCTCCGCAAGCACTGGCAAGGACAGGAAATGGTTGGTGTGCTCCTGCCGCCCTCGGTGCCAGGCGCGTTGGTGAATTTCGCCGCGATGCTTCTGGGCAAAGTGCCGGTGAACCTGAATTACACCGTGTCGAACGAGACCCTCGCGTCTTGCGCGGCACAGTGCAATTTGAAAACAATCCTGACCGCCCGGGTTTTTCTGGAGAAGGTCAAGGTTCAGCCGCCCGGTGAGGTGATTTTCATGGAAGACGTGGCCAAAGATCCAGGCTGGGGCGAAAGACTTGTCGCTATGCTCGCAGCGTGCCTCTTACCAGCCCGGGCGTTGGCGAAATTTGCCGGACGCGAGAGGCGCGCGACCCTCGATGACATTGCCACGATCATTTTTTCCAGCGGCTCGACGGGTGATCCCAAAGGCGTCGTCCTCACGCATTACAACATTGCGTCGAATGTCGAACAGCTTAATCAAGTTTTTATGCTACACGGCAACGACCGCATTCTAGGCATTCTTCCGTTTTTCCACTCGTTTGGTTTCACTGGCACGCTTTGCCTCCCCGCCGCGACCGGTATCGGCGTGGTGTTTCATCCCAATCCGCTCGATTCGCGGGTGATCGGCGCGCTGGTCAGCAAATATGCCGTGACCATGCTGCTCGCCACGCCGACTTTCCTTAGCGCCTACACGCGCCGCTGCGCACCGGAGGATTTTGGCAGCTTGCGTTTTGTGATGGCGGGTGCAGAGAAATTGCCAGAGCGCATTTCGCAAGCGTTCGAGGACCACTTCGGCATCCGGCCGCAGGAAGGCTACGGCTGCACGGAATGTTCGCCGGCAGTCACCGTCAATACGAGGGATTTTCGCGCTGCTTCCTTCCGGCAAGTGGGCGCGAAGCGCGGCAGCATCGGCCATCCGTTGCCGGGAATCGCCGTGAAGATTGTGGATCCAGACAAGATGGAGCCGGTCGGTCCGAACGAACCGGGGCTGCTGCTCGTGCGCGGCCCCAATGTGATGCGCGGCTACCTCAATCAGCCGGAAAAAACCGCCGACGTTTTGCGCGACGGCTGGTACAACACCGGCGATATCGCGCGCATGGATGAGCAGGGCTTTCTGCGAATCACGGACCGTCTCAGCCGCTTCAGCAAAATCGGCGGCGAAATGGTGCCGCATATCAAAGTGGAAGATTTGCTGCAGCAACTGGCTGGCGCAGCCGAACAGACCTTTGTGGTTACCGCCGTGCCGGATGAAAAAAAAGGCGAGCGCCTCGTGGTGCTGCATACGTTGAACGATGAGCGGCTTCGCGAGTGCCTGGAAAAGCTAGGGAAGAGCGATTTGCCCCCGCTCTGGCGGCCACGGGCGGATCGGTTCGTGCGTATCGAAAAGCTGCCGTACCTCGGAACGGGAAAACTCGATCTGCGGAAAGCGCGTGAACTGGCCCTCGAGATGACCCAGCGGGAGATTCCGCAATAACCTGCCGCAGCGAAAACGCCTTTGTTTTCTTATCCTTAGGAGAAGGATACCGCCGCTGTTCTCAGGTCACAGCTAAATGTGCCCCGGGTCACAAAAGCGCGGGCCCTTCCTCGCTTACATTCTTTGATAGCGATGACTAGCAGCGTGCCAAGTTGCGCGCTGACGGGGCCGGCTTCCGGGTTTCGTTTGACTCGCCCAAGCTAGGACGCCGCGAACATCGCCAATGAACTTCCGTGGAGGTCCGCATGGACCGGGCTCCGATCCTTCTTGACGGAAATGAAGCAGCCGCTTCGGTGGCCTACCGCCTGAACGAAGTGATTGCCATCTATCCCATCACCCCCTCCTCTCCCATGGGCGAATGGGCGGATCAGTGGCGGTCGGAAGGGAAGAACAACATCTGGGGCGCGTTGCCCCGCGATTTATCCGATCACGCCATCTTCGACGATGGGCGAACTGGCTGACCAGTGGACCACCGAGCATGTCCCGAACATCTGGGGCAGCGTCCCGCACGTGATGGAGATGCAGAGCGAAGGCGGTGCCGCGGGAGCGCTGCATGGAGCCTTGCAGGCCGGAGCACTGGGCACAACGTTTACCGCGTCGCAGGGCCTGCTGCTGATGATTCCGAATATGTTCAAAATCGCCGGGGAGTTGACCGCAGCGGTCATCCATGTGGCGGCGCGCACGGTGGCTACGCACGCGCTTTCGATTTTTGGCGATCACAGCGACGTGATGGCGGCACGTTCGACCGGCTTTGCGATGCTCGCTTCGAATTCCGTCCAAGAGGCGCACGATTTTTCTTTGATTGCCCAAGCTGCCACCCTCGAATCGCGGATTCCTTTCCTGCACTTTTTCGATGGCTTCCGGACTTCGCACGAAGTCAACAAAATCGTTCCGCTGCTCGACGAAGATCTTCGCGCCATCATCGACGAAAGGTTTGTGCGCCAGCATCGTGAGCGCGCGCTTTCTCCTGATCGCCCCGTGCTGCGCGGAACCGCTCAGAATCCCGACCTTTTCTTCCAGGCTCGCGAAGCCTGCAACCCTTTTTACCGAGCCTGCCCGCAAATCGTTCAGGACGTCATGAATCGCTTCGCGCGACAGACCGGCCGCAGCTACCAGCTCATCGATTACGTGGGCGCGCCCGATGCAGAACGCGTGGTGATCCTGATGGGCTCGGGGGCTGGCGCTGCGGCGGAATGCGTCAAGGCCTTGCAGAAGTCCGGCGAAAGAGTTGGCTTCCTCAAAGTGCGCCTCTACAAACCTTTCGCGCTGGACGCATTTTTCGCGGCGCTCCCCACGACCGTCGGCAGCATTGCCGTGCTTGACCGCACGAAGGAACCGGGCAGCGTTGGCGAACCTCTCTATCAGGAAATCGCCACTGCCTTCTTGGAACGCTACGCCGGCAATCACTCGCGGCCACTGCCGCGCATCATTGGCGGGCGCTACGGGCTGTCTTCCAAGGAATTCACCCCGGCCATGGTGAAGGCTATCTTCGACGAATTGAAGAAGCCGCAGCCGCAGAATCATTTCACGATTGGCATTCACGATGACGTCACGCACACCAGCTTAAACTACGATCCGGCGTTTTCGACCGAAGATCCGCGCACAGTCCGCGCGCTCTTTTATGGTTTGGGCTCCGACGGCACGGTCGGCGCAAACAAGAACTCCATCAAAATCATCGGCAAAGGAACGAAGAACTACGCGCAAGGCTACTTTGTCTACGACTCCAAGAAGGCGGGCGCTATTACCGTTTCCCACGTGCGGTTTGGGCCCGAACCCATCGAGTCCACGTACCTAATCTCTAAAGGAAGTTTCGTCGCCTGTCACCAATTTCAATTTATTGATCGCCTCGATGTGCTGGCGGCCGCGGAGCCCGGCGCGACCTTCCTTGTGAATGCTCCGTTCGGCCCCGACGAGATGTGGAGTCATTTACCACGCCAGGTTCAGCAGACCATCATCGACAAGCAGCTCAAATTTTATGTCATTGATGCCTACAGCGTGGCGCGAGAAGCGGGCATGGGTAACCGCATCAATACCATTATGCAGACGTGCTTTTTCGCCATCAGCGGCGTCCTTCCCCGCGAGGAAGCCATTGCCGCCATCAAAAAAGCCATCGAGGAAACTTATGGCAAGCGTGGCCAAGCCGTGGTGCAGAAGAATTTCACGGCCGTCGACCAGGCGCTCTCGCGCTTGTACCAAGTAAAGGTCCCCGAAAAAGTCTCCGCGACGTTTGAAATGCTCCCCCCGGTGCCCGCGCGTGCACCTGCTTTTGTGCGCGAGGTGATCGGAACCATCATCTCCGGAAACGGCGACGCCCTGCCCGTCAGCGCCATCCCCAACGACGGCACTTTCCCGACCGCCACCGCACAATGGGAAAAGCGCAACCTTGCGCAACAAATTCCCGTTTGGGATACGGAACTGTGCATCCAGTGCGGCAAGTGCGTGCTGGTTTGCCCGCACGCTGCAATTCGCGCCAAGGTGTATGACCCTTCGCACCTGGCCAAGGCCCCGGCCACGTTCAAGTCCGCGAAACCCCGCTGGCGTGAATATGAATCGCTGCGTTACACGTTGCAAGTCGCGCCGGAAGACTGCACCGGCTGCCGGCTGTGTGTGGAAATCTGCCCGGCCAAGAGCAAGAGCGAAGTCAAGCACAAAGCCATCAACATGGAAATGCAGGCGCCTCTGCGTGAGACAGAAAGCGTCAACTGGGACTTTTTCGTGGGCTTGCCCGAGTTTGACCGCGAGCGCATCTCGCACACGCAGGTGAAAGACACTCAGCTTCTTGAGCCGCTCTTCGAATTCTCCGGCGCCTGCGCCGGCTGCGGCGAAACTCCTTATATCAAGCTCCTCACGCAGTTGTTTGGTGACCGCCTGCTCATTGCCAACGCTACGGGATGTTCTTCCATCTACGGCGGCAATCTGCCGACCACTCCGTACACCGTAAATCGCCAAGGCCGCGGGCCGGCCTGGTCCAATTCTCTGTTTGAAGACAACGCCGAATTCGGCCTGGGCATGAGGCTTGCCGTGGACCAGCAAAATCAGTACGCGCAACAGCTTCTCACAGCGCTCTCTGGATCTTTGGGCGGCGCGCTTGTAACCGCTTTGCTCGAGGCTGATCAATCCAAGGAGTCAGGAATTGAAGCGCAGCGCCAGCGTGTTGCCGAACTCAAGCGCAAGCTCGCAACCGTGGATTTGCCTGCGGCCCGCGAGCTTCTGACCGTCGCGGACATGCTGGTGCGCAAGAGCGTCTGGCTTGTCGGAGGTGACGGCTGGGCTTATGACATTGGCGCCGGTGGTTTGGATCACGTGCTCGGGTCGGGGCGCAATGTCAACGTTCTGGTTCTCGACACCGAAGTGTATTCGAACACCGGCGGGCAAATGTCGAAAGCTACTCCTCGCGGCGCAGTCGCGAAGTTCGCAACCGGGGGCAAAGAGATGGCCAAGAAAGATTTGGCCATGGAAGCCATCAGCTACGGCTACGTGTACGTCGCGCGCGTGGCCCTGGGCGGCGGCGACACGCACACCATCAAGGCGTTTCAGGAAGCGGAAGCGCATGACGGCCCGTCGCTCATCATCGCGTACAGTCACTGCATCGCACATGGCTATGACATGGGTTTTGGCTTGAATCAACAGAAGAACGCCGTGCTTTCCGGCTACTGGCCGCTGATGCGCTACAACCCGGGTTTGCGTCTCGAAGGCAAGAACCCCTTTCAGCTGGACTCCAAGGCGCCGAGCATCGCGCTTAAGAAATATGCCTACGAGGAAGCGCGCTACACCATGCTCACCCGCAGCCATCCCGACGCAGCCCGCAAATTGCTTCACGACGCCGAAGACGACGTCGAACGCCAGTGGCGCGTTTACTCGAACCGCGCAGCCATGCCCGGACGGGCAGAAACGCCCAATATTGCCCCGCACGAACCCGAAGAAGCTACCGTCGAAACCGTCAAGAAAGGAGGCGATGAGCAATGAGCGACATCTCTACGCGCTACTTGGGCCTTGGGTTGAAATGCCCTCTCGTGGCTTCCGCGTCTCCTCTCGGCGAGTCTGTCTCGAGTATTCGTGAGCTCGAAGATGCCGGCATCGGGGCCGTGGTCCTTCCCTCCCTTTTTGAAGAACAACTCGAGCTGGAAAGCAACGCCTTGGACGACGATCTCTGGCGCGGAGCGGAAAGCTCTCCGGAATCCCAGTCTTTGCTTCCCGATCTCGAAGACTACAACCTTGGTCCCGATGGCTATCTGGACTTGATCGAGGGAGCCAAAGCTGCGGTGGACATTCCCGTGATCGCCAGCCTGAACGGCGTGTCGCCGGGCGGCTGGGCCGAGTACGCCGGGCTCATGGAAGAAGCCGGCGCAGACGCCATCGAATTGAATATTTATTCCCTTGCCACCGAACCGAACACCAGTGCCGCAGAGGTTGAAAAGGGCTATGTGGATCTCGTGCGCCAAATCAAACGCTGCGTCCGCGTGCCGGTGGCCGTGAAGCTTTCACCTTTCTTCAGTGCTCCTGCCAACATCGCCGCGCGGCTGGATGACGCAGGCGCCGATGGCTTGGTGCTCTTTAATCGCTTTTATCAGCCTGATTTCGACGTGGAATCGCTCGAAGTCGTGCCCCGCCTCACGCTCAGCCACCCCGATGAACTGCTGCTACGGCTTCATTGGGCGGCCATCCTCTCCGACCACGTAGAAGCCGATCTGGCCATCACTGGCGGTGTTCATAGCGCCATCGACGTGGTCAAGTGCATCCTGGCGGGCGCAAGCGTCACTCTGATGGCTTCCGCGCTATTGCAAAAGGGCGCTCAACACGCCTTCTCCGTCCTCGGCGACCTGCGCCGCTGGCTGGAAGAGCACGAATATGACTCCGTTCGCCAGATGTGCGGCAGCATGAGCCGGCGTTCGGTCCCCGACCCCACCGCCTTCGAGCGCGGCAACTACATGCGCGTGCTCAGCTCTTATGTGCTGCGTTCCGGAAACCACGGCCACTAAACGCACGGTCTAAACGCCGGATCCCTTAGCTTAGACGGGGCACGGCCAAGCCGTTCGATCGCTCACAACAACCTGTCCAGGGAGCAGTGGCCGGCTACTATTATAGAGAGTGAAGTAGATTCAAACGGCGTAATCGAGGCGGCGGTACCCTGCGGAATTCCAGTTACTTCAAATTCCAGAACGTTGCGTCGGGCTTCAACAACTCGAATCCGGCGTCCCACGCTTCGTGGCTGCGCCAAACCACTTCGGC
>Ga0209153_1000152_pt1 | contig 36963 bp, 33 predicted proteins | sample GraSoiAngelo_120_FD_185877 | JGI IMG/M metagenome (GOLD analysis project Ga0209153, IMG submission 185877) | Grasslands soil microbial communities from the Angelo Coastal Reserve, California, USA - 14_0919_09_20cm (SPAdes) (version 2) | ecosystem: Environmental > Terrestrial > Soil > Grasslands ... | reverse complement strand
CTGCGCGCTCGACAGATAACGACTCACAGAGACGGCGGCCACCAAACCGAAGACGACCGCGCCGGCAAGCACTACAACTAGACGTTTGTTTCGCATATTCGATTCTCCGTTTGCGAATCGGGTCTGGCGCGCTCATCGTGGCGAGGTCGCGGGGCGCGCGTGCGATGCTTCGACGCGCACGTCATGCGCGGAAGAGCATCAGTGAGATCAAACTGCCGAACGTGATCGCCACGCCGTAGGGGATCGTGTGCCGTCGTTCTTGCGGCACGGCAAAGCGCGGCATCTCCCAACCGGGCAGCAGCCCCATGAAAATCTGCGCCACGCGCAAGAGCGTCGCACGCACCGCGCCCGCGCGGATCATCGTGAAGATGGCGAGCAGTCCGCCCGTCAGCACGACCACTAGGAATGTCGGCAGCACGAGCGGCGCGCCGATGACTGAACCGATGGCGGCGAACAGTTTCACGTCGCCCGCGCCCATCGCGCCGAAGATGTGCAGCACGAACATCAAGACGAAGGCGAGCGCGCAACCGCCGAGACTCATGAGCAGCCCCGTCCAACCATTGGTGATCGTGTTGATGGCGAGACCGCTGATTAAAGTGGCGAGGACAAAAGCGTTTGGAATACGACGAAAGCGGCCGTCGAAATAGGTGATGACGACGGCGAGCGGGATGAGCAGAGCGCTGCTGATAATTGTGTGTGCCCCGGACATGTTTTAGGTTCGGCCCTTGCCGTTGATGAATGAGCGAATGAACTATCAAAGACTGTGCGCGCGATATGTAAAAGTCGAAAGAGCGTGGCGCGCTTGGCGGTCGGGTGTTTGCGAAGCGCGCCAGCTTCTTTCGCGTTGAGGGCCGTCTGGCTTCTAGCCGTTGACCGTGTTGGCCAGCGACGTGATCTTGGTGCCGATGTTCGTGCCCAGCGCGGTGAAGGCAGTGATGACGGCGAGCGCGATGAGCGCGGCGGCCACGGCGTACTCGGACAACTCAAGACCGGTTTCGTCACGAAGGAATCTCTTAATCATTGGTTTGCTCCTTAAAGTTTTCAGGGTTGTTTAGGTCATGCCCCTTGCTCTGCAAGCGTCGGCGTGCCACGGCGTGCGCCGCAAGAGTCAAGAGCGTTTGCGACGAGCGGCGGAAACAGAAAGCGTCGTCCCTGCCGGGCGAGCTGCGACGACGCTGTAAGCGACGCCGCAAAGGGCCAGCACGACGAGCAAAGGATGCTGCGGCGCGCGACCCGCGCCCGTCAGGACGTAGTGGCCGACGACGATGGCGACGACCAAAAACGGCACGACGAGCAGCATGCCTGCGAGCGTTGGGAATAAGTTTGCGACCACTGCTTTCACGTTTCGTCTCTCCTCGATCCGCTTCGGCGGACGTTGTGCCCACTTCGCAAAGCCCGTGCCGTAGGCGTCGGCAGCAACAAACACGGCGTTTTTACTCAACAACGCGCGCTGACCGTCCTTGCCGCTCGTCAACCAACGGTTGACAACTCGGCACTCCGAATCGGCTTGTCGCTTGTCCTGCAACGCGCGCAGACATTGCCACGACAAAGACTTAACGAATCGTCACCGCGTCGTTGACAGCAGATCAGTTCGTCGTCAACTGCCGGTTGACGAAATTAGAGTCTTTACTTCTTGTCGTTGAATTTAATGGATGGTCACTGCAACGCAGAGAGCACAAAGGCGAGCGCGCATTAGCTCAAGCGCGGCGCGAAGCTCGTGGTACGCAAGATGCTGTGGCGCACGTAGGGCTTGTTGTGCCTGAGAGATGCTCCAGCACTGAAAAGTTTTTTCCATCACGTCTCTTGCAATCAGTCATGAGCGGCAAGCGCGTCGCGGCCAGCCCGCCTCGAAATCATGTCGAACAATGAAGCTCAGCTAAGCGCGGACGGCGCACAAGGGCATTGGGTGCAACGTTGGCGCGCTTGGCATCCACTGCTGCTCATCTCCGGGCTGCCTGTGGCGTTGACCAGCCCGCTCTGGTTGCAGGTCTGGCACGGCACACGACCGCGCGCGACCAACGGCTCAGGCCATTACGCCATCGCGCAACTCTACGACCAGACGATCTTCCCAGACACCTTCGGTTGGACGCACGCATACTTCGGCGGCATGCCCTTCCCCAATTTCTACCCGCCGCTCTTCTACTGGCTCGTCGCGCTCTTGCATCACACGCGCATCGTCTCGTTCAGCGCCGCGTTCAAGCTCGTCATGGCGCTGCCGCTCCTGCTCTTGCCGGCCGCCATCTGGTTGCTCGCATGGTTCGTCGCGCGCAGACGTCGTGCGGTCGCACACTGCGCCGCCGCCGTGTGCCTGCTCTTGCTCTTCGTCCCGCAATTTCAACTGAAGACCGTATCGGGTCTCGATTACTACAGCACGCTCGTCGTCGGCCTCTACACGCAACCGCTCGGCTTCATCTTGTTGCTCGGCTGGTTCGTCACATATCTCAGCGCGTATCGCAGCCGTTCGCGCTTCGCTCTGTCTGCCGTGCTGCTCGCGTTGACCATCCTCGCCAACTTCTTCAACGCGATCACAGCCGCGCTCTTCATCGCCGCCACACTCACGCACGATGCTTGGCGCTATGCCCGCGCAACCGACGAAGAGAGCCGCGCACGCACACGCCGCGCCGCCCTTGCACATCTCGCCTCGCCGCTTGTTGCCGCAGGCTTAGCAATGTTCTGGCTCGGGCCGATGTTCGTCGAAGCGCGTTATCTGGTAACACGGCCTTTCATCATTCCGCTCGGCGAATTGGTCACACCCGCGTTGCTCGTCTGGTACGCACTTGCGTGCGTCGGCCTCGCGCTCGGCTTGCGTCGCACGGGCCGTGCGCTCTGGGCTTACAGTCTCGCGTGTCTCGCGCTCGGCGGCGGCATTATCTGTTCGGGCACACTCGCGCCGCGCTGGTTTCCGTTGCAATCTTATCGCTTCTTAGCCACGCTCGATTTTCTGCTGGCCGTGCCCGTCGGCTTAACTTTAACCACTTGCTATCGCAAGCTGACGAAGAGAAGCAAACTAATGAACCGGCGTAAGACCGCGCCACGCAGCGCCGGCCGCGCGCGGCTCAATGCACGCAAGGTCGTGTGCTCTTATGTCGCGACGATATTTGTGTTGCTCTTCGTCGGCGCGATGATGGCTCGCACACCTACGCGCTCGAACTTCACTTTCTATCAGCACGAAACGAACGAACAGATTGCCGGCGTGCTCGCGTTCGCGGCGCAACACCGCGCCGGGCGTTATCTGGTTGAACTGGCCGGACCGCAGCCAGATTATCAGGAAGCCGGTTACGATAGCCGCGCGCTCAGCGCGTATCTGGGCTTGCAAGGCAACGAAGCGTTGAATGGTATCTTCCGCGAGTCGTCGCCCAATGTCTTGTTCGTCAATCCGCAGACCAATGCTTTCTCCGCGCACGCAGACAATCACGGCATCAGTTCTATCCTTGCCGATGATCAAGACTTCATCGAGCAATCGCTCGCCACGCATCTCGCACGCGCACGACAACTCGGCGTCAAGTATCTCGTCATCGCCACGCCCGCGATGAAAGCGCGACTAAGATCACAGCCGGAGATTGCAGCGAGTTATGACATCGGCGCATGGAGCGTCTTCACTCTGCACCATGATCCGCCCGCGCCGGTCAGCGCATTGAAGTACAGACCCGCGCTTGTCGTCAGCGATTTTTCGGTGAAGGGCCGACGGCGTGATGATTACAGTTTTATGCGCTTGGCTGAGGAACAGTTCGCAGCCGACTGGTTTGACGTGCCGCTCGTGCGCGCGCCCGAAACGAAGCTTGACAAGTTGCCAGACCTAGATCAGTTCGGCGCGCTCATCCTCGACACGTATGATTGCGCCGACGAAAATCTCGCTTACACAACCTTGCGCGCCTACGCGCAACAACACACGCTCATCCTGCTCACGAGCGACGCGCCGCTCTATCAGCGCATCAGAAACTCAAGCGCCGATTTTCCGCGCGCTGAAATCATCGAACGCACACCGGGCGGGCGCGGCGCATGGGTCGAAGCGCTCGCGCCGAGTTATCGCTACAACACAAGCGCGATCCGGCAAGAGTGGGGCGCGCTCCGGCGTGTGCTTGAAGCGCACAAGGTTGCGGTCGCGCCTCAAGCGATGAACGCAATCACCGGCGTGCTCGAGCAGACGCACGTGCGCATAGCCCTCAACGCGTCCACGCCGGAGCGTGTGCCCATCCTTATCAACACGACGTTTCATCCGAACTGGCAGCGCGCCGACGGCGCGCCTGTCTATGCGGTGACGCCTTTCGCCATGCTGACCTTCGTTGATCGCACGACCGAATTGACGTTCGCGCGCCGCGAAAGCGAACGACTCGCATTCGTCGGCTCAGCCGTCGTGCTCCTTGCGCTCTGCTGCTTCATCGCTTGGCCGCTGGCAACAACAACTGTTCGTGATCTGATCCGCCACACGCGCACGCCGCGCTTCGCAAGATGGACGACAAGAAAATTCATTGGCGATTAGGCATCTTGGCCGCGCTCGCCGTCACCTGCATCGCGCTCTACCCGCAAGCGCGTTTCTGTTACGAGCGCGGGCGCGCGTGGCAAGGCACGTATGCGGTCGTGCAGGCCGACGAGCCGGTCTATGCTGCGTACTTGAACGCTTTGATCGAGGGCCGGCCGCGTCGCAACAATCCGCTCAGCAATCTCGACACGGAACCCGACGGCCGGCCGCTCACAGAGTCTTACTTCTCGATCCAGTTCGTGCCCGCCTACATGCTCGCGCTGCCTGCGCGCGCGCTCGGTCTGACCGCGCCGCAAGTCTTCATGCTGCTCGCGCCGCTCATGGCTTTCCTCACGACACTTGCGCTCTTCTGGCTGTTGACGATCTTAACCGGCGACGAGCGGCTGGCGAGCGTCGGCGCGCTGATAGTGCTCTGCTTCGGCACGTTGGCGGCGGGACAGGGCGCGGGTCGTCTGTTGCTCGGCTGGCGCACTTGGTACGACTACTTCCCTTTTCTGCGTCGCTATCAACCCGCGCCAACGTTTCCCCTTTTCTTTCTCTTCTGCGCCTGCGCGTGTCGCGCGCTCACGCGCGACCTGCGATGTGCGCGCCGCTACGCCACGCTCGCCGGTCTCTTGTTCGCGCTGCTCATCTTTTCGTACTTCTATCTATGGACGGCCGCCGCCGCGTGGTTAGCTTGCTTGGTAACTCTCTGGCTCGTCGCGCGGCGCACGAACGTGCGCGAACTGACGCAGCGCCTTGCGCCCTTCGTCACGCTCGCGCTCGCGGCGCTCGTGCCTTACGGATTGTTGATGGCCCGGCGCGTCGCTTCAACCGATCAAGTGTTGATGATGGAACTGACGCGCGCGCCCGACTTGCTGCGCGTGCCCGAACTGATTGGCGCGGCGGTGTTGGTTGCATTGGCTATCGGCGCACGACGCAACGCGTTCGCTTGGCGCGATCAGACGGCGCTCTTGGCCGCGTCGTTCGCGCTGACGCCGTTCGTCGTCTTCAATCAGCAACTCATCACGCATCGTTCGCTACAGCCTTTGCACTACGAGCAATTCATCGCCAACTACACCGCGCTTATCGCGTCCGTGCTCACCGTCGCGCTGCTGCGCCGCAACCGCGCGCCCATCAAGCCGCACCTGCTGCGCATCGCCGCGCTCATCGCTTGCGCTTGGGGCTTGGTCGAGGTCGGCTTCACGACCCAAGCGTTCAGCGACTACAACCGCGAGCACGACGATGTTGTGCCCATCGTTCAACGCATCAAGCAAACGCCGGCCGCCGTTGCTATTGTTGGTCCATTGCCGCCGATGGTGTTTACGACGAGCATCGCGCTCGCCAACAATCTGCCGACCTATTCGCAGCCGATCCTGTGGGGCACGCACATCCCGAACTTTCCCAGCAGCTCAACGGATGAATGCCAAGAGCGCGCGTTTCAGTTCTACTATTATGCCGGCACAAGTCCCGATCAACTCAGACAACTGCTCGCGTCAAATCAGTTCGACGCGGTGAACGCCGTCTTCAGTCTGGAGCGCGCCGTGCCCGTCTTGACCGCGCATCCTGCGCCGCTCTCCGCCGTCGAGATCGATCAAGCTGTCGAGCGTTACGCGCAATACTGCGCCTCGTTCTCGCGCGAGCGCGCACGCCATCTGCCGCTCGGCTACGCCGTCGTGCCCGTCGCACAGCAGGTCGATCTGACCAACCTTGATCGCTGGTACGAGCGCGACGCGGGCGAACGCATCGGCGCATTCATGCTCTATCGCCTGCGCCTGCGGCCTTGAAGGTTTTTCGTTCAACTCAAAGATAGCGCAGCGCGAACGCGGCAAACATAGCGCAACTCAACGCGCCGCCCGTCAGCGTGAACGTCCATTCAACCAGCCCGCTCTTACGACGCAAGAGCGCGCGCAAGATCACGACGCCGCATTTCCAACCATCCTATTGATACAAAGGCAACAGGTTCGTCATCGCCAGCAGCAGATTCATCAGGCTGAACGCCGTGCCCGCCGTGGCGCTCGCCGCGATCAGATTTACGACGATGCCGGCCAACAACATGAACACTTGCTGATCGAGCGGTCGGCCCTGTAGCTCGTTCATGTCAAGTCGCACGTATGCGCCGACCGGTAGCGCGTGTAGTTTGTATCGGACTGAGCCGAGCCGGAACTGACAGAGCAACGGGCCCCACCCAAGCCCCAACTCACGCGCATGTACACGGCAGACTCGCGCCGCGATCAGATGACCGAGTTCGTGGAGCAACATGGCGAGGGCGAATGAGAAGCAGTAGAGGATGAGCATGGCGACGAGGTTGACGTGGTTTAGTTGGCAGACAGTGCGTGGTTAATTGTCGGCGCGTAGTTGAAGACCGGGCTTCTGTTCGTCTTGCAGAAATTCGGCCACGTTGATCGCGAGGCGCTTGAGTTTCTTATGTAACGCCTGCCGCGAGCCTAGACCGAGCGCGACAGCCGCGCGCGCCACGTTGTAATCGTGCCGGCGCAAGGTCTCTTTGATCACGCGCCGCTCGAAATCATCGAGCATGTTGTCGAGATGCGCGGGCCGTTTATCGTCTGCTGTCGAGCTTTGATCGGCAACGGGGCGAATGCGCGGGCTGATCTGTTCGCTATTGATGATCGCGCCTTCGTCTGTATAGAGCACGAGGCGTTCGATCTCTGCGGCTAGTTCGCGCACATTGCCCGGCCAAGAGTAGTGTTGCAGGGCTTGAATCGCTTCGGCTGTGATGCCGGCGACGGCACGATCATTGCGCCGCGCAAAATGAGTCAGGAAATGCGAGATGAGCGCGCCCGTATCTTCGGGCCGTTCGCGCAAAGGCGGCACGTGCAGCGTGAGCGCCGCGACGCGATAGTACAAATCTTCGCGGAAGCGATCCTCGCGTACCGCGCGCTCCAAATCTTTGTGTGTCGCCGCAACGACACGCACGTTGACCTTGCGCGGCGTGCGCTCGCCAAGCGTATGCACTTCACCCTCTTGCAGAAAGCGCAGCAGTTTGGGCTGTAAAGCCAATGGTAGATCGCCGATCTCGTCGAGGAAGAGTGTGCCACCTTCGGCCGCGCGGATCAGTCCTTCGTGATCCGCGTGCGCGCCGGTGAACGCGCCCTTGCGATGACCGAAGAGCAGACTTTCGATCAACTCGGACGGTGCGGCCGTGCAGTTGAACGGAATGAACTGTGCATGCGCGCGGCGACTCAAGTGATGTATGGCGCGCGCGACGAGTTCTTTGCCCGTGCCCGACTCGCCCGTGATGAGCACGGTCGAGTCTGAATCCTTGATGCGTTCGACCGCGCGTGCGAGTGCCGCCATCGCTCGACTGACGAAGACCATGCCCGGCAGTGCCGTCGCTGCGACCACAGGCGCAGGCATTGTTGCGGCGCGCGGTTGCTGCACGGCTTCACGCAAGAGCGCATGTTCGTGAGCGAGCCGTGCCACATCTGACAACAGGCGCAGTTCTTGTGCCTGTCGCGCTGACAGAGGGCGCACGCAACGCCCATAGATGGCCGCACCCGCGCGTTGTGGCGTCGGCACGGCGAGCGCGAGACAGATCGCGTGGTCGCCGACTTGTGGCTCCGGTGCAGTCTCGGTTTGTGCAAGCGCAGCCGCCACCTGCGCCTCCGCTTCCGCGAGTTCTTCCGGCTCTAACCCCTCGGCCCATTTGAGGCGCGGGCACTCGCCCGCTTTCTGCGCGAAGGTCGCCAGCCCATAGGTCTGCGCTGTGGCGTCAACCATGAGCGCCAGCTTGAGCATGACATCGTAGAGGATGTCAGAACCGTTCGTGGCTGCGCGGCAAAGAGCGCGCACCATCGCAGCCAGCGGCAGTTGAAAGGCAACTTGATTAGTTTGTTCCGCGCTGTCCGAATTGAATAAGAGCGGCGGTGCGGACATACCTGTTTGACCCCTCTGGCAAGATACTGCGCCCCACGCGCCTCCAGCCGGCGCAACTTCGGTTCATCTGCTTTGGGGCAAAGTTGACGACGAGGAAAGCGCTTGGAGTGACTCGCCGAGGATCGAAGGACGCACGCGCTTCGACTCAAACTGATTCGAGTCTAACGGGCAGCCCGAAGACTGTCAACACAATTAACTTCGTCGGGCTAATCACGGACTGGACGACTGTGACTGACGAGTTTCAGATCACCACCAGCTTGCGCCACTAGGCTTGTTAAGCACCTCAGTCCACCCTTCGACCAACCATCAGGACAACACTTTTCCACACTGTGGTCGTCTCATGCTACCGCTATCTATCTGCGCCGACTAGCCATTCAACAGCATTGCCCAACTCGCGGATTTTCGTTCGCCATCTGTTCGCCGCCATAGACATTTAGGGCGGCTTACTTCATGTAAATGTTGAACTTAGCCGCATAAATCGTTGTAAAGAAATATCTTTACATGATCTATCGCACATGCTAAATTCCCGCCACTTTGTCGCTAAACTGTTGCGCGACAAAGAAATGAGTAGAGCAAAGGTGCTTTTATTCACGGCAGACGGTTTCCGATTCAGTTTTTCCTCTTTGGGCCTTAGCAAACATGGCAATTAAGTTCGGCACTTCGGGTTGGCGCGCTATCATCGCGGACGAGTTCACGTTTGCCAACGTGTGCCGCGTGACGCAGGCCATTTGCCGGAACTTGCGCACATCCGACACGCCCGCAGATGCCGCGCTCGTCGTCAGCTACGACACGCGTTTTCTCGGCGAAAAATTTGCTGAGCAGTGCGTCAATGAAGTGTCGGCGCGAGGCTTCCGGGCGATTTTTTGCGATCACGCGACGCCTACGCCGACCATCTCGCACACGATCCGCGACCGATGCGCGGCCGGCGGCATTAACTTCACCGCCTCGCACAATCCGCCTGAATATAACGGCATGAAGTTTTCGACCGCCGATGGCGCGCCGGCTCTGCCGGAAGTGACTAAGCAGGTCGAGCAGTTCATCGGCGAAATCCCGGATGCAGGTGGGCGGTCGAACGTCGCCGCAGATGCAGACAGAATTGAAGCTTACGATCCGCGTCCGGCTTACATGAACGATCTGGCGCAGAAGATTCGCTTCGACGTGATTGCGCGCGCTGGCGGCCGTTACGCTTACGATCCTTTGTGGGGCACGGGTCGCGGCTATCTCGATCAGGTCTTGCGCGATCATGGCTTGGAAGTTGAGACGATCCACGATTGGCGCGACGTACTCTTCGGCGGGCGCGCGCCTGAACCGGACGATCATCATCTGGACGAACTGCGCGCGGCGATGAAGCGCCGCAACTGCGTGCTCGGCTTGGCGACGGACGGCGACAGCGATCGCTTCGGCGTCATTGACGCAGACGGCACGTTTATCACGCCGAACCATCTGATCGCTCTGCTCTTCGATTATCTGGCTGAGTCGCGTGGTTGGACGGGCGGCGTTGCGCGTTCAGTCGCCACGTCGCATTTGGTTGATCGCGTGGCCGAAGCGCGCGGGTTGCCGGTTTATGAGACGCCGGTCGGGTTCAAGTTCATCGGCGAATTGATCAACGAGGACAAGATCATTCTCGGCGGCGAAGAATCGGCCGGGCTTTCGATTCGTGGACACTATCCAGAGAAAGACGGCATCCTCGCTTGCCTGCTCGCGGCGGAAGCGGTGGCGGCGCGCGGCGCGAGTTTGAATGAACAGTTGGCAGAACTCTACCAGCGCGTCGGCCGTCTGGAAGCCGGACGCATCGGCGTGCGCCTCACGCCGGAGGTGCAGGCGGCGCTCGCTGAAAAGTTGAAACAAGAACCGACAGAGATCGGCGGTCGGCGCATCGCGCGCGCGAACCGGATGGACGGCGTGAAGTTTATCTTTGCAGACGGTTCGTGGTTGTTGCTGCGACCGTCGGGGACCGAGCCGCTCGTGCGGATTTATGCCGAGACGGAATCCACACAAGACTTGGAGGTGTTGCTTGAACAAGGCCGCAAATACTTATTGGACTGACGCACGACTTGCCGCGCAGCGCCCCGCTGCACGAACGCTCCCGCTCTCTTTGCAGGTTGGTGAACTCTCACGCGAACTGATCGGCACAAAGACTGAGGTGCGTCGCCGTGGCGGGTTGCTCCCTTCGTGGGCCGTCTTCTGCATGATCATGCTGGCGACGTTTGCGCTCTGTGTTACGGTGACGATGCGCGCACACGCGGAGTTGCGAGTCGCTGAACAGAAGCATGGGCAAATGGCTTCGGACAACGAGGCACTGCGCAATACGAACGAGACGCTGCGCCGCGAGGTGCAGCGGCTGCGCACAGACCCGCATGCCATCGAAGCGGCCGCACGCACGCGGCTCAACATGGTGCGCGCCAACGAGATCGTCGTGCCGATGGAATAGTTTTATGTTGTTGCGCTCGACAGGCAAGTTCGTCGCTGCAACTCGTTATCGTCCGCGCGCCCTCGGTGCGGCGGTAAGCTTATGTTTTCGTTTTACCCGACGCCCGCTGACTTAGCCGCTAACTACCTACTTGGCCACCGCCCCTGTTCGCTCCCGCCTGCACACTTGTGCGGCTGTCCGGTTCGCCAGACAGCCGCACAAGCCTTTTGCCCAATCAGTGTCCGGCTTACACGTCGCAGCCATCGCGCACGCTATCAAGTCATTCGGTTGACACTCTGCGGAAGCGTCCACTAATATCGAATTCTGTTTATCACGTCATAAATCCAAACGATCAACTTGCCGCGCACGGACACCGCAAGGAGAGTCGAAACCATGCCTGAGACAAAAGAATTGACGACGCCTGAACAAGCGTCTGTGGAACGCTGGGAACAGGAGACGCTCGCGCCCGCGCTCAAGCAGCGGCCGGAGCGCAAGCAGAAATTTGAGACCGTCTCGCTCGCGCCGGTCAACCGACTCTACACGCCCGCAGACACAGCAGACGTTGACTACGAACGTGATACTTCGTTCCCCGGCGAGTTCCCTTACACGCGCGGCATACACCCGACCGGCTATCGCGGCAAGCTCTGGACCATGCGCCAGTTCGCCGGCTTCAGCACGCCTGAAGAGACTAACGCGCGCTTCAAATATCTGTTGGAGCATGGGCAGACCGGCCTCTCGGTCGCCTACGATCTGCCGACCTTGATGGGCTATGACGCTGACTCGCCGCTCTCCGAAGGCGAAGTCGGCAAGTGCGGCGTTGCTGTTTCATCGCTCGCAGACATGGAAGTTCTATTCGACGGCATCCCGCTCGAACAGGTCACAGTCTCGCAGACGATCAACGCGCCTGCGTCCGTGTTGCTCGCGATGTACTTAGTCGTCGCCGAGAAGCAAGGCGCGGACTTTCGCAAAATTTCGGGCACGCTGCAAAACGACATCCTCAAAGAATACATCGCACAGAAGGAGTGGATTTATCCGATCCGGCCGGCGATGAAGTTGGTCGTTGACACGTTCGAGTTCTGCACGCGCCACGTGCCGAAGTACAACCCGATCTCCGTGAGCGGTTATCACATACGCGAGGCGGGCGCGACCGCGCTGCAAGAGCTTGCGTTCACCTTGCGCGACGGCATCGAGTATGTGCAATGGGGCGTTGCTGCCGGGCTTGACGTTGACGAGTTTGTGCCGCGCATCTCTTTTTTCTTCAACGCGCATAACGATTTCTTCGAGGAGATCGCCAAGTATCGCGCCGCCCGCCGCATCTGGGCGCGCGCCATGCGCGAACGCTTTGACGCGAGAAATGCGCGCACGCTGCAACTGCGTTTTCACACACAGACCGCAGGCGTCTCGCTTACTGTGCAGCAGCCTTTGAACAACATCGTCCGCGTGGCCATTCAAGCGCTCGCCGGTGTGCTCGGCGGCACGCAAAGTCTGCACACAGATGCTTACGACGAAGCACTCGCGTTGCCGACCGATCAAGCGGCGCTCATTGCGCTTCGCACACAACAGATCATCGCGGAAGAGACTGGCGTCGTAAACGCGGTTGACCCGCTCGGCGGTTCTTACTTCGTCGAGTCGTTGACCAAACAGATGGAAGACGGCGCGCTCGACTACTTCGCTAAGATTGATTCGCTCGGCGGCATGGTCGCGGCGGTGGAGCAGGGCTTCCCGCAACGCGAGATTCAAGAGTCGGCTTATCAATATCAGAAGGCGGTCGAGCGAGGCGAGCAGACAATTGTCGGCGTCAACAAGTACGCGATGGAAGATGAGCCGGTCAAAGTTGACGTGCTAATCATTGACGAGGCCGTGCGCGACCATCAGGTCGAACGATTGCAACGCACCAAAGCACAACGCGACAACGGCGCAGTTGCTAACGCCCTCGAAAAATTGAAGCGGGCCGCGCGTGATAACGAGAACACGATGCCCGCGACCATCGAAGCCGTCCGCGCCTACGCCACGCTCGGCGAAGTCTGCGACGCGCTCAGAGACGTTTACGGTTTGTACGAAGAGCCAGCATTCTAAAAGTGGTCAGTAGCAAAGCATTTCCATGCTGACTACTGGCTACTGACTACCGACTACTTTTTATGTCTGAACGAAAAATTCGCGTCCTCGTCGCTAAGCCCGGACTTGATGGTCATGATCGCGGGGCGAAGGTGATCGCGCGGGCGTTGCGCGATGCGGGGATGGAAGTGATCTACACGGGTCTCAGGCAAACGCCTGAGATGATTGCGGCCGCCGCGTTGCAGGAGGACGTGGACGCGGTCGGCGTCTCGATCCTATCTGGCGCGCACAACACGCTCTGCCCGCGCATCGTCGAACTGTTGCGCGAGCGCGGGCTGAACGATTGCCTCGTGCTCGTCGGCGGCATTGTGCCGAAAGAGGATGTGCCGCGTTTGAAAGAACAGGGCATAGCTGAAGTATTCTTGCCGGGCACATCCACCGAAGACATTGTTCGCTTCCTCCGCGCCAATGTGCACCCGCGCACATGAACGACGCTGCGCTGAACGAATCGCCGCCAACGCACGACGAGCGATCAAGCGCGCTCGTTCTTGAAGAGCATGAGCGCGTCGCTATTGTGCGCTTCAATCGTCCCGCCGCCCGCAATCCCCTCTCAAGTGCTACGCTCGCTGAATTGGAAACAATAATCACTGCGCTCACAGCGCGTACAGAACTCTCTACGATCATCTTCACAGGCACTGACGATGTCTTCGCTTCGGGCGCGGACATACGCGAGTTGCGCGCGCTCACGACAGCTTCCGCCCGTACCTTCGCTGAGCGCGGGCAACGGCTCATGCAACTGATCGCCGACGCGCCGCAGTTGACCATCGCGGCTGTGAATGGCTACTGCATGGGCGGCGGACTTGATCTCGCGCTCGCATGCGACCTGCGTTGCGCCGCGCCCGATGCTGTGTTCGCGCATCCGGGCGCGCGGCTCGGCGTCATCACTGGCTGGGGCGGCACTTGGCGTCTGCCGCAATTGATCGGTCAGGCGCGCGCGCTCGAAATGTTTCTGACCGCGCGCCGCATCAAGAGTGCAGAAGCCCGCGCCATCGGTCTCGTCAACTGCGTCGGCGCACCCGTGCTCGACTGCGCGTTGGCACTAGCCGCACAGCCAATTCAATAGATGCTCGCCCACCGTCAATCATCTAGGCTCGACGTTATTCTTTTTTGAGGAAGCGCGCGATGCCCTGCCGACAGTCTTCGGTCATGCGCGCGATGGTGTTGACTTCGACGCCGGCTGCAAGCGCTGCGTCGAACGTCAAGCCGTCCATCTGGTAGAGCAGGCGCTTCGAGAGCATGACGGCTGTGCGGCTCACGCGCTCGAAGCCTGAGACATAATGTTCAACCTCAGTCTCGAAAGCGTCGTCCGCGAAGACGTGATTGATCAAACCGAGCCGCTCGGCTTCCATTGCGCTCAACTCTGCGCCGCGCGCAATCAACTCGAAGGCGCGCTTCTCCGAGACGTTGCGCCGGAGGATCGCCATGACCATCGCAGGCACAAAACCGATCTTCACTTCTGGATAACCAAAGCGCGCCGACTCCGCAGCCAACACGATGTCGCACGCGGTCGCCAGCCCGCACCCGCCCGCCAGTGCGCGCCCGCGCACTGCCGCCACGACCGGCACACTCGTGCGCCGCATGAGCACAAACAACTCCGACAGCGTCTGCGCGTCGGCTAAATTCTCTTCGACAGTACTCTCGGAAATCTTTTGCAGCGCGGCGAGGTCTGCGCCCGCACAAAAATCCACGCCCGCGCCCGTGAGCAAGACGACGCGCACCGCTTGCGTTTCGTCCGCCGCGCGCAACGCTGCCTTCACGCCGCCGACGACCCGTTCGTTCAAAGCGTTGCGCTTTTCTGGCCGGTTGAGCGTGATGAGCGCGACCGCGCCCTCGACGTTGTAGAGCACTGGCTCGTTGTTCATAACGAATGATGAAAGAGCCGCTCACTCAGCTTGCAGAAAACTGATCAGCGCATTGCTGACCTCAGTCGGTGCCTCCTGTTGCACCCAGTGATTCACGTGCGCGAAGCGCACTTCCGCGTAGGGCGCGGCCACGTAAGCGCCGACGCCTTTAACCGTCTCCGGCACGACGAAGTGATCTTGCTCGCCATAGATGAACAACGTCGGCACGCGCACACGCGGCTCAACTTTCGTCGCGCGCTCATCTGTGCTGCCGAACAGCTTAAAGACGTTGGCGCGATAGTAATTGATCGCGCCGGTGAGCGCGCAGGTTTCGTCCGTTGGACTTCTCTGTTGCAGCGCGGTCTTAAAGACGGCGAGGTCTGTCTCGGTGAACGTGCCGCGTCGTGCCGTGGCTTTGAACATCGCTTTGAGCCGCGCGAAATCATTCGCGCCGAGCCACCATTCGGGCACGCGCGGCAGTTGGAAGAAGAGCATGTACCAACTGCGCAGCGCCTGTTTGAACGTCATATTCGCGCGCCATACCGCGACGGGCGGCACTTGCAACGCCGCCAGCTTCCACACGTATTCGGGATGATGCTCTGCGATGGCCCAAGCGAGGCCTGCGCCCCAGTCGTGCCCGACAACGGCCGCCTCACGTGCGCCGCAATGACGTATGAGACTGAGCACGTCGTCCATCAGCTTCTCGATCCGGTAGTCTTCGACCCGGCCCGGTTTTGTGCTCAGGTTATAACCGCGCAGGTCGGGCGCGATGACGCGGAAGTGCTGACCGAGCGCAGGCAGTTGATGCCGCCAAGAGTACCAACACTCAGGGAAGCCATGCAGCAACACGACCAGACGCTCGCCCGCGCCGCACTCGACATAGTGCAGACGCACGTCGCCCACCTGCGCGTAGCCGTGGCGAAAGATTGGCTCACCGATTTGCTGTTCAGGGTTCACGAGCTTTGTATCACTCACTTAATCCCAACGCACGCGCTTCTTCGTCCGGCACATTAATCGTCAGGCGCAGGAGCGCGGTCGAGAAGGTCTTGCCTTGCGCGTCGGTCATCAACGAGAGCGTGCCGCCGCCGCCTAATGATTCGTGCAAGAGAAAGTTGAGCGCACGTAGGTTCGGCAACTCGAAGCGTTCGACCGCACCTTGGCAGATGCCTCTGAAGTGCTCTTTGACGCGCGCCGCCGTCACTTCGCGCACGAGCAGCGGATAGTATTCATCGCGCAGCGCGATCAAGCCGACGTTCGCCGTGTCGCCTTTGTCGCCGGAGCGCGCGTGCGCGAGTTTGGTTAGCGGAATACGCATGACTTCGATCAATTGGAAACTTCGGCGAGCAAATTCTGCTGCCATAGCCAGAGCCAATAGAAACCCGCGACGACGAGCGCGTGCGTGATCGTGCCGTCGGCGACGAGACGCGGCACGTCTGCGAGCGGCACGAGACGCACGACCGTATGCTCGGTTGATTCATGCACAGGTGCATACTCTTGGCGCACATCCCGCGCGAGAAAGGTGTACAGCCAGTTGTCGTGAATTGCAGGATTCGGCCGGACGCAACCGAGGGCAACGATCTCACGTGCAACATAGCCGGTCTCTTCCAAAGTCTCGCGCACAGCCGCATGGTGTGGGCTTTCTTCCAAATCAACTATGCCGCCGGGAATCTCCAGCGTCACATCTTCGGAGCCGTGCCGGTATTGCTCGATCATCACCACTTCGTTGTCGGCAGTTAGTGGGATCACGTTGATCCAATCGCCGGCCGTCAGCACGTAGAAGTCGTGCTCGCGCCCGGTCTGCGGGCTGACGCTCCGGTCGCGCCGCACGCGGAAGACGCGACAATCGGCCACGATCTCAGAACGCGCGCGCCGCCACGCAGGCGACTCCGCGCCGAAACTCGCGCGGGCGAACTTCGAAGGCACGCTTAACCCATCGCGCTTCTCATCATGCCGCTCGCTGCCGCTCAAACTGCCAGCACCTCCACGCGCGGCGCGATCTCAGACTTCGGAATGAGCGCCGGCCAGTAGGCCACGATCTCTTCAACTTTGGGCCGCCCACCGGCGAAGCCCGTCACGCCCGGCGGGCCTGTCAAAATCAACGGCGCGATCTCTTTCGTGAAGCGCTCGACGGCCGCGCGATCAGGCCCGCGTACGCCGACGCGCAGTTGCACTTCGGCCAAGTCCGGCGACGACTCGCCCGCGAGCGCGCCGTGCGTCGCGTTTGCGCCGACGAACTCGGTGAGAATCTGATCGAAGCGGAGACCTAAGCGTTCGAGGCGCGCGCGCAGGATTTTGTCTGCGGCTTGCGCTTTCGCGTAAGCGTCGGGCCACGAATAGACGAGCGTGCCGACGGCTTTGAAGCCGGCCGCATAACTGATCGAGACTTTGTAAAACTCCGTCGCCGCACGTCCCCGTATGCCGAAGACGCGGACGCGGTCTGGGCCTGCCGCTTCAAGTTGGATCGTCGTGAAGTCCGCGACGCAATCGGGCGTGATGTACTCGTGTGGATCGCCCATCTCATAGACGAGTTGCTCTTTGACCGAAGGGACAGAGACGCGCCCGCCCGTGCCTGCGTGTTTGGTGACGACGAACGTGCCGTCGGGCGACGCTTCGACGATTGGATAACCGACGTTCGCGAGATCGGGAATTGCCTGCCACTCGTATTGACAGTTGCCGCCCGAACATTGCGCGCCGCATTCGATGATGTGGCCGGCGATTGTGCCGGCCGCGAGTCTGTCCCAGTCGTCTGCGCGCCAGTCGAACTCGTGGATGAGCGGCGCAAGCGTGAGACCTGTATCGGTCGCGCGCCCTGTGACGACGACGTCTGCGCCGCGCTGCAAGGCTTCGACAATCGGCTGCGCGCCCAAATAGACGTTCGCGCTTTGAATTCTATCGCGCACGGTCGCGAGCAGCGCGCCTGTGTCCATGTTGCGCAACTCAATCCCGCGCGCGAGAAAGTCGTCGAGTCGCTCCAAGATGTCGTCGCCGGTGACGATGCCGATCTGCAAACGACCGGCGAGGCCGAGTTCGCGCGCCACGTCGCGCACGGCGGCGGCGCAAGCCGGTGGATTGACGCCGCCCGCGTTCGCCGTCACGCGAATGTTGCGCGCGACGCACGCGGGCAGAATTTCGCGCATCAAGGGCACGAAGTCGCGCGCGTAGCCCAACAGTGGATCGCGCGCGCGTTGCTTCTGCATGATCGACATCGTGACTTCCGCCAGATAGTCGAGCATCAAGTAGTCTATGGGGCCGCCCTCGACTTGACGCACCGGCGCATCCAGCATGTCGCCCCAGAAACCTTGCCCACACGCGACGCGAATCAGTTCTCTCATGCCGTTCATAAAAAGCGAGGCGGTAAGCAGTAGGCAGAAAAGGCAGCCGGTTGCAGGGTACTCAGACTTTTGTGTCAATCGAACCGGCTGCTCGCTGTTTTCTTCACTGCCTACTGCTTACCGCCTACTGCCTACTACTTTGTGCCCTCTTACGGTGTGTTGCTGTTGTTTGTGTTGTTGCCCATGTTGCTGTTCATGTTCGTGTTCGTGCCACGACGACGACCGCGCCGGCGACGCCCGGTCGTCGGCGTTGCTGTTGGTTCGGTCGTAGTCGGCTCAGTTGATGCAGCAGTCGGGGGCGGAGGCGCAAGACCTTGCCGACGACCGTGCCGACGACGACGACCGCCCGTCGTCGTGCCGCCAGTCGCGCCGCTCGTGCCGCGGAACGAGAACTGATGGGCTTCGCCAGCGACGCTCGTGAGCGTCAGCCATGAGCCGCTTCGTTTCGCACGCACGGAGACGATCTTGGCGGGCGTGTCTGTGCCGAAGCGCATCGAGACGGCGATGTAGCCGGGCCACTCATACGCGGTCAGCGTGCCGCTCTGACCGTTCAACGTAAACGTGTTGCCGGTGATAGTCAGCGTCCCATCGCCGGTCAAGCCGCCGTCGGGATAGTTGACCGTGCCGGTGTACGTGCCGTCGAGATTGGCGGGCTGGCCCGGTCTCCCCCCTAGCGCGCTAGGTGCGCCGGTCATGGTCGTGCCGGTCGCTTCGGGCGCGGGCGGAGCAGCGCGCCGCCGACCGCGCCGACGCCGACCGGTCGGCGCGCCCGTCGTCGCCGTGCCGGTGTTATCATTTGTGTTCTCGCCGCCGGTCATCGCGCCGGTGTTGGCGTTCGCAGCACGGCGGCGCGTGCCACGTCGGCCGCGCCGACGACCCATGTTGGCGTTCGTGGTCGTGTTATCGTTCTGCATCGTCGTGTCGGTGGTGGTGCTGCTGTTGCTGTTCTGCGCCAAGCCAACCAGATCAGCGCCGACCAGAGCGAACGTGACGACGAGCGCACACAGACCGAACAGTTTGCTGGTGTTGCTCTGCTTCACGGTTATTTCTCCTCCTGTAGTAAATCGCGTAAGCCGATGATGGCCCGGCCCCGCGTCAGTTGCGAAAGCCTCACGCGCGACCGCTCGCCTGCGCATGCTTGAGCGCGCGCCCGTAACCGTTCTGGAACTGGAAAACTGTGCCCCTAGTTTCGCACAAAAAGCCGTAAAATTGCACGCAAAAATCAGACGAGCGGCGGCAAGACGAACTGGCCGAGATGCGGCCCCGAAAAATTGGCCGCGACCCGCAACGCTAGTTCGAGCGCAGCGCGCGTCTCTTCAGGCGCGAGCACGGCATCAACGAAGCCGCGCGCCGCCGCGTACTTCGCGTCCAGTTGATGCTCGTAGTCCGCGCGCACACGCTCCATCTCCGCTTTCAATTGTTCATCTGGCTCTTGGCCTGCGCGCTTCAACTTGTCGAGTTGCGTGCCATAGATCGCCTGCACGGCCGAGTCGCCTTCCATCACCCCCATGCGCCCGGTCGGCCAACTAAAGATGAAATCGGGATCGAAGCCCTGCCCCGCCATCGCGTAATAGCCCGCGCCCGATGCGTGATTGATCGTCAAGACGATCTTCGGCACAGAGGCCGTGGCCATCGCTTCGACGAACCGCGCGCCTGCGCGAATGATGCCCGAATGCTCGGCCTCCGCGCCGACCATGAAGCCCGACACGTCTTGAATGAAGACGAGCGGCGTGCGCTGCCGATTGCACACCTCGATGAAGTAAGCGACCTTCTCGGCCGACGTTGTGTAGATGATGCCGCCGAACTTGGGCGGGCCGGTTTGTGTGCGCACAAGACCGCGACTGTTGGCGATGATGCCGACCTGTATGCCGCGTATGCGTGCATGACCCGTGATCATCTCTTTGGCGTAGTCGGCTTGAAACTCGTCCAAGTGGCCTTCGTCAATGATGCACTCAAGCACCGCACGCGCGTCGTAAGGCTGCCGATGATCTTCCGGGATGAGATCGTAAAGCTCCATCTCGGGCCGCGCTGCTTCCCTGCTCTCGATGAGCGATAATGCGCTCGTCTGTACGGGCGGCAACTCTGAAACGAACTCTCTGATCTTTGCGATGCACTCCTCGTCGTTCGCCACGCGATAGTGCGCCACGCCCGACAACTCCGTGTGCGTGCGTGCGCCGCCCAGCGTCTCGTTGTCAATCGTCTGCCCCGTTGCGCCTTTGACGAGGTTTGCGCCGCCCAAGCCCATGAACGAAGTCCCTTCGACCATGATGATCGTGTCGGAGAGCGCGGGCAGATATGCGCCGCCCGCCACACACGGCCCCATCACCGCAGCGATCTGCGGTACATGCAGGTAGCGACGCATGATCGAGTTGTAATAGAAGATGCGCGCCGCGCCGTACTGCCCCGGAAAGACGCCGCCCTGATACGGCAGATTCACGCCCGCAGAGTCAACCAAATAAATGATCGGTACACGCGAACGCATCGCGATCTCTTGTGCGCGCAGGATTTTCTTGATCGTCTCAGGCCACCACGAACCGGCTTTCACCGTCGCATCGTTGGCGACGACGACCGCCTCACGCCCGCCGACGCGCCCAACCACAGTCACGACGCCCGCGGCCGGCGCAGTGCCTTTGTATTCGTCGTAAGCGACGAGCAGTCCCGTCTCTTGCGCGTAAGAATTTTTGTCTAACAAGAGGTCGAGGCGTTCGCGGGCGGTGCGTTTGCCCTGTTGATGTTGGCGTTCGATCCTTTCGGGGCCGCCGCCGCGCCTTAGTTTGGCTTCGAGACGGCGCAGTTCCTCAACCAGTTCGCGCAAACGTGTGCGCGGCTCAAGCGTAGCCGGTCGTGCGTCGGACTTCATACCTGCGGCGGACTCAAGACAATTCGGAGGAGCGACAGCGATCCGAGTCCCGTTCGTGCGTTTAACTTTTCAGAGCTTAACGAATGCCGCCAAAATAGCATAGGAGCGCGACGTTCGCCAACGCGCGCTCCTGTGCAGACGATGCGCCGATGGTCTTTACGATCCGGCCGGCAGTAAAGCCTTCAACAACCCATTCACGTTCACCTTCTCTGGTAATCCTTCGAGAATGACGACGCGCGCACCCTGCCGCTCGATGACGACTGCTCCTTCGCTGGTGCTCCAAACGCTGCGCGTGGGCGTGCTCATGCGCGCGTCAAGCAAGGCATCTTTGTAACGCCGCTCGGTGCGCTTCGCATAAGCGTCGAAGAACTCGCGCGCGTCCTGCTCTGTGTCCCAGACGGTGGACTGCACGATAGCGACGCGCCCGTCCGGCTGATGCTCATAAACCGCGTAACGGTCGCCGCCCCAACCGGCGGCGGCGCGTTCGACTTCGCTCGTGGGTTGCACGTACTCGGCGAGAATTTGATAGTAGTTCCATTCGCCATTCACGTCGTAATCAATCCGCTGCCAGCCCGCGCCGAGCGCGCTGGCGATGTTGGGCACAGAGACTTTGATCGGCGCTTCGTGGGCGAAATACTTGTCCGGGTGCATGACCTGTTCGGTTGACTGCGGCAGCTCGGTGAAGGCTTGCGAGACCTGCGCCCAACCGCCGCGCTTGTAAAGTTTATTCACCCAAGCGAAGCCCTGCTCGTAAGGAAACAGCAGCGACTCTTTCAACGCGCGCGGCGCTTTGTCGATCTGCTCGGTCGAACCGCTGCTCATGGACTTCATCATCGCCAACGCGCGCTTCGGATCGCGCAACACATAGAACTGCATTACGAGCATCGCGTCGCCTTCGACCAGCGCGTGCACGGCCAGTTCCGCATCCGAGTCGCCGTGCGGCCAATGCTCGAAGCGATTCAGGTTGAAGTGTTGATCCTGCAAGGCGTGCGTGAGTTCGTGCGCCATGACAGGCTGCTGTTCGTCTAAGCTAACCCAATCGGCGAGATAGAAGATTTGCGTCTTGGGATCGTAGTAGCCCATCACCTGTTCAGTCAGAATCTTGATGATGAACGGGCGCAACTGAAAATCGGCGGGCACGAGACCGAGTTTTTTGAGCGTCAATTCCGAGGCGTGCAACTCTTCAGGCGTTGACTCTTCGTCGAGATTCTTAATGAGCATGCCCTCGATCTCAGCGCGCGACTGTGCGCCGCTCTTGACCGGATGCAGCACAGGCAGTTTTCTGATCTCGCTCGTCTCGCGCAACACCTCATCGGTCGCGGCGGCGATGGTCGCACTCTTTGGGTTGACGGCCGGCGGCGGCGTGCTCTGCACCTGCGCGCTGATGGGCGCGCAGCAAGCGAGCCACAGACTAAACAACAACGCCACAGAGCGTGCCGCGCCCGTTTTAATTTGCTTTGACATCCTGAACCTTTCGCTCTTATAGTCCGCTCACACGACGGCAGACGAGCTTAGTGTAGTTGGCGGCGCGCGGCAACCGCAACAGCGGCCGAGAGGTTTTAGCAGATGATGGACTCGACCCAAGACGACGCACTACTAGATGTGTGGCACGAGACGCCTGTGCGCGTGCGCTACGCCGAGACGGATCGGATGGGCGTGGTCTATCACGCAAATTATCTCATCTGGTTCGAGATCGGGCGCACGGAGTTCTGTCGCGCGCGTGGTTTTGCTTACCGCGAGATGGAGGAGGACGAGTCTTCGTTTCTTGTCGTCGCCGAAATCTACTGCCGCTACAAAGCGCCCGCTTACTACGATGACGATCTGATCGTGCGCACACACATCACCGAACTGCGCCGCCGCTCCGTCCGCTTCGGCTACGAGATCGTGCGTGCCGACAACGGCCAAGTGATCGCCGAAGGCGAGACCGGCCACGTCGTCACAGACGCGCAAGGGCGCGTGCGCTCCATGCCCGAACGCTATCGCCTGCTCCTCTCTGCCACCCCTGAAGAAGACATCCACACCTCGCAATTTCCCGGCCGCGCCGGCCGCGTGCCCGAAGACAGCGCGCCGTGAAGAACAGTAGGCAGTAAGCAGAAAGCAGTAGGCAGTGAGGAATAGCAGCCGGTTGAAGCGCTCAATTGCCTGAAGCGCATTTAACCGGCTGCTTTCTGCTTACTGCATTCTGCCTACTGTTTTTTTACTTGACGCCGAACGTGCCGGTGAGCATGGCCGTGCCCCAGTGAATTTTGATCTCGGCTGCGCCGTTCTTGTCGGCTAGATCGATCACGAGTTGCTCGGCTGAGTCTGAGGCTTTCGTTAGGGTGAGCGGTGTTTCGGCGGCGTAGCCTTCGGTTAGTGGCGGTCGCCCCCAAACGCCGGTCTTGGGATGAAAAGCGAGCGTCCAAGTGTCCGCGCCGGTCTTGCGCACCCAGAGCGTGTACTTGCCGTTCTTGAGTTCCTTGCCGTCAACGACGAGCGTGCCGTCGGTTGTGATCTCGGTCGCCTCGTTCATGCCGACGCGCCAGACCGTGCCCGGTGTCGCCTGCGCCAACATGTCGCGCCCTTGCAGGCTCGGCCGGCCGTAGCTGATCGAAACCTTTTTGCCGTTGATGGTCGCTTCGGCCGTGCCGCGCTTGGCCTGCTGCGCCGCGCAGGCAATGGCGAGACCCAAGACTAAAAACGTGATCGCAAATTTTCGCAGACTCATCACTCATCCTCCTTCAAGATTCATGTGGCAGCGACAGGCGCGTGATTGAGCGGGCGCGCCCGGTCGTCTCATCAATGTCAACGACTGCGGCGTTAATACGGACGCCGCCCGTAGAGTGTTCTGCGCGCCGCGCGGTGACGGACGTGAAGCGCGCGAGCACGTCTTCGGTCTTCATGCCGATGACGCCCGCGTGACTGCCGGTCATGCCGAGGTCGGTTAAGTAAGCCGTGCCACCGGACAGGATTTGCTCGTCTGCGGTCTGCACGTGCGTGTGCGTGCCTGTGACCGAAGAGACGCGCCCATCGAGAAAACGACCCATCGCTATTTTCTCCGAAGTGGCCTCACAGTGCATGTCCACGATGCGGACGCGCACGTCCGCCGGGAGCGAGTTGACCAGTTCATTCGCAACGCGAAACGGATCGTCAGTCGCACCCATGAAGACGCGCCCGATTAGATTCATCACGGCGACGCGCACGCCGCGCACTTCGCCGAGCCATAGCCCCTTGCCCGGCGTGTTCGGCGGATAGTTTGCAGGTCTGAGCAGGCGTGGTTGGCGCTGTATGTACTCGACCACTTCGCGTTTGTCAAAGATGTGATTGCCTGAAGTCATCACGTCAATGCCGGCGGCGAAGAGTTGCTCGGCGAGCGGCGGCGTGATCGAGAAGCCGCCTGCGACGTTCTCCGCGTTCAGCACCGACAGATCAATCCGGTATTGCTCGCGCAAATCCTGTATGCGCTCCATCACCGCGACCCGTCCGGGTCGCGCCACTACATCGCCGATCAATAAAACTCTCATATAAAAATACAGTGACGAGTGACAAGTGACGAGTGACAAGTTAAAAAACTTGTCTTAGCTTGTCACTCGTCACTTGTCACTCGTCACTGCTTTTGTTGGCAGAGGGAAATCCGCGTTGGCCGTTCCGAAGCCGTAATTGAACCTGCACTCGACAGGTGGGTGACCTTTGAAAAGCCGCGGCCTCTGGCATTCCTTAACTCTGAAGGACTGCAACTAGCGCGCGGCGTCGGTCTCCCGTGTTAACGGCGTTGGCTCAATCATCGTACAATCGGTGACGAACCCCGCAGACCGAATTCCCTCAGCCGGACGGGATACTAGCATAAAGCAGCGGGCAGAGGTTAGAGGTTAGAGGTCAGTTTGCGACTTGACAAAAGTCTGGCCTCTGATCTCTAACTTTTGACCTTTATCTCATGAAAAAGCGACGTTGGGTTGGTTGGCGGCCGGCTCGCCCGTCGGGCGTTTGAGCACGCGGTCGAGCATGTCGGCGCATTCGGCGCTGCGGGCGGCGAGTTGCGAGTCGGCTTGCTCGTGCAGACTGCGCAGGCGGTGCAGTTCGTCGGCGATGTGGAGCGCGGCGAGAATGGCGACCTTGAGCGAGTCAACCGTGAGCGTGCCCGAAGAGATTTCGCGCATGCGGCGGTCCACGAACTCGGCGAGTTGGGTGACGTATTCGCTGTCGCCGTCCGAACGGATGTTGTAAATCTGATTGTAAATCTCCACGCGGATCGTCGGCGTGCTCGATTGATCTCCGGGTGGTTTGATGGCGCTCATGATCTTGAATTAAACCTTCTGACTGTTATCGGCGCATCGCTTCGACCATTTCCGGGTCGAGCACGGCGATGGCGTCGAGCATCGCTTCGACCTTCATGCGGATCGTGTCGCGCTCGGCGAGCAGCCGCTCGACCTGCGTTTCGAGCCGATCCTTCTCTTCGAGCAGCATGCCGAGTTCGCGCCGCATGGCGGCGACCTCGCGCTCCAGACTTTCCTTCTCTTGTCGCAAAGTCTTTGTTAGCTCGATGGTGCGATAAATTTTATCTTCAAGGTGGGAAAACTTTTCCAGTCCGGTCAGTCCGACCATCATTCATGTCCTCGCAAAGAGCAGCTCGAAAACGGCCGCCCGATTATGCCCCCGCGTGACGGCGAGCGCAAGAGTCAATCTGCTGATCCGTTAATCATACGCAAAAATTTTCGTCACGCTATCTGCGCGCGTGCACATCGTCTTTAATTATTTCGCCACCCTTCATCACGAAGACGACCCGCTCCATCGCGCTGATGTCACGCAACGGATCATCGCTGACGGCGACGATGTCCGCGTACTTGCCCGGCTCGATGGTGCCGATCTGATCCGATAGACCTAATAACTCCGCGCCGTTGACGGTCGCCGCTTGTAGAGCTTCGAGCGGCTTCATGCCGCCGCGCACAAGCGCCTCAAACTCTTTCGGCAGAAAATCCGGATCGTCGTCCAGCCCGAAAGCGATCTTCAAATGATGCTTCAACGCGAGCGCAAAGGCCGGCTGTTGATACTTCAAGATCTCTTTGCCCTTCGCGAGACTGATCGGGTCTTGCCCGAAGTTTGTGCCGATTTCAACACCGCGTTGGAACGCCGAGAGCGTCGGCACAAGCCAAGTGCCACGCTTCTCCATCAATGCCGCGCCTTCTTCGTCAAGCATCGTGCCATGCTCGATTGAATCAACGCCCGCGCGCACGGCCGCTTTGATCCCTGCTGTACCTTCCGCGTGTACCATCACGTGCTTGCGCGCGCGATGCGCCACCTCGACCGCACGCGCCATCTGCTCTTCGCTTAACTCCTGCACGTTGAAATCGCTCGTCAAGTCAACCACGCCGCCCGTAGCCATCAACTTGATCCAATCCGCGCCGTACTTGATGTCGCGCCGCACCGCGCTGCTGATGCCATCAACCGTGTCGGCGATGTTCGGGCGCGCGGGCATCGCCTGATCCGGCGCGAGAAAATCTGCGTCGCCGTGCCCGCCCGTGACCGACAAGCATTGGCCTGCCGAGACCATGCGCGGCCCTTTGATTAAGCCCGTGTTGATGCTGTCGCGCAGTGCGAGTTGACCGTAAAACTGATCGTTTTCACAAGCATCACGCAGCATGGTGAAGCCGTGTTGCAGCCAGACCTGCAAATTGTGTGCGCCCCACAACGCACCTTGCGGCGATGACATACGCAAGGTGCTGACGGCTGACAAATCTTTCCAATTGAGCAATAGATGTGCGTGGCAATCGATCAGACCGGGCAGCACCGTCTGATTCGAGAGATCGATCAACGGCACACCCGCAGGCGCTGTGCGGCTCACGCTCACGATGCGTTCGCCTTCGATCAGCACAAACACATTGTTGGCGACTTCGCCATTACGGACGTTGACCAAGCGCCCGGCTTTAATCGCGACCCGCGCCGGAGGAGCGGCGGCGGGCTGCGCCTGCTGTGCACCCGCACGCACGCAGACGAGATTGCAGGCCAACAAACACAGGGAGAGTTTTCGTAGGATCATGTTTATCGTTTACCTCAGACGAAATTAAATCATTCGCGCCTCAGCGCAAATGCGCGGCAAACTTCTGTCCAAGTGCCGCGACAATCTGTCCGTACAGCACGTCAACCTCTTCGTCGCGCAACGTTCGTTCGGGTGCGCGAAATTCAAGCCGCAGTGTGATAGCGCGCGTGTCTTCGGGCAACTTCTCGCCTTCGTACACGTCAATAACCTCGGCGCTCTGACAATATGCAATATGTAGTTCAAGCACTGCTCGACGCAGTTCTGCAAACGACACGTGCCGATCAACGAGGAGCGTCACGTCGCGCACGACCGAGGGGAAACGCGGCAACGGCGTGTAGCGCGCAGGCGCAGGGCGAGCCGCAAGCAGCGCGGCGAAATCCATTTCGGCGACGTAAACCGGCTGGCGGAATTTGTACGCGGCGGCGATCTCATCGGCCAAACGGCCGACTGTGCCGATTGCTTGACCGGCGAGCGATACGCGCGCTGCTTGCCCTGCGCGCAAGTGGCGCGCGTCGGTCGCGGCAAACTCAAGCGCGCCGGTCTTCATCGCTTCGATGGCCGCTTCGAGCGCGCCTTTGAGATCGTAGAAATCAACTTCGCGCGAAGCAGTTGCGCGTTCGGCTTCGCGCACGCGCCCGGTCGTCACAAGCGCCAACGCATCGCGCTCGTGTGGTCGCTCTTCGTCCGCGCCGCGCGCGGCAAAGACGCGCCCCGTCTCGAAGAGGCTCACGTCGCGCGTGCCATGATTGAAATTGTGGCGGACGGCTGCCAGCAAACCCGACAGCAAGCTGGGGCGCATGCGCGCCGCCGTTTCAATGATCGGGTTAGCGAGGGTGACGAAATGATCTGTGCCGTCGTTCGCGCGCGCCTTGAGCGCGGGCAACAACTCGAACTGTTCATCGTGCGCAGCGTCAATGAAGCTGAAGTTGATCGCTTCCGAGTAGCCTTGCGCCACGAGGGCGCGACGCGCGGCGCGACGACGTTCTTCGTGCGCGCGATATTCGCCGACGGCATTCGCGGCCGGCAACTCATCTTGCATGTGCTCGTAACCGAAATGGCGTCCGACCTCTTCGATCAAGTCCTCTTCGATGCGTATGTCCGTCCGCCAAGAAGGACCGGCGAAGCTAAAGGTTGCGCCGGGATATACCGTTGCCAACTCAAGCGCAGTTGTGTCTGCGGGCATTTGTTCGCCGCCGAGCACAGCCGCTTGCACCGGCTCACAACCAAGCGCCGTGAGGATGCGAATCGTGTCTTGCGGCTCGATGGGCAGACCCGTTAAAGCGCGGACGCGCGGCAGACGCAAAGTTACTGTGGGCGGTTCGATCTTTTGCGGATAGACGTCAATTGCATCAACGGTCGCCGCGCCGCCTGCGAGTTCGCAGATGAGCGCGACGCAACGCGCCTGCGCGCGCACGACGCCTTCGTAATCCGTGCCGCGCTCGAAGCGATCCGATGCGTCGGTCTGCATGCCGAGCTTGCGCGCCGTGCGGCGCACACTTGCCGGACTGAAATACGCGCTCTCGATCAACACGTCGCGCGTTGTTGCGGAAATCTCCGAGTCCGCGCCGCCCATCACGCCCGCGAGCGCGACCGCGCGCGCGCCATCGGCGATGACTAGCATCTCCGCATCAAGCTCGCGCTCGACATCGTCAAGCGTCATCAACTTCTCGCCCGTCTGTGCGCGACGCACGACGATGCGCCGCTCGTAGAGTTTTTCCAGATCGAAAGCGTGCAGGGGCTGGCCCGTTTCGAGCATCACGTAGTTCGTGATGTCTGCGATGTTATTGATCGGTCGCTGCCCGACCGCTTGCAAGCGTTTGACTAACCACTCGGGCGACGGCCCGACCTTCACGCTGCGCACGATCCGCGCTGCATAACGCGGGCACAAGTCGGGGTCAACAATCTCGACCGCCGTAAAATTCTCCGCCCGCCCTTCCGCTTGCACGGGCGTCGCATCCGGCTGTCGTAGCGGCACGCCCATCAGCACACTCACCTCACGCGCGACGCCAAGATGCGACAACAGATCGGCGCGATTCGACAGCACCGCGACCTCAAGCACGTAATCATCGCCCGCCTGCGTGACCGCCTCGACCTCAAGCCCGCGCATCGTCAAACGCTCGCGCAACTCTTCCGCTGAAAGCTCAACCGCAACCAATTCGCGCAGCCAGTTGTAACTAATGTTCATAAGATAGTGGTCGGTGGTCGGTGGTCAGTGGTCAGTGAGAACAGTTTTTTACTGATCACTGACCACCGACCACTATTTTATTCTGTATCCAAAAGCTTCCTCGTTATTAAAAATCCAGCCGACGACCGCGCCGGGTTCGATTGTGTCTGCGAGGTAGGCGTCGCGTATGACGCTGGCTGAGCCGCGTTCGCGCAGGCGATTTGCGCCCCGTTGCATGGCGCGAAAGCGGGCTTGCCAGCGCGCGAAATTTTGCGGACGCAGATCAACCCAACCTTTATCAGCCCAACGATCAATACTCTCCGTTGTAACCGGCACGCTCTCGGCGTTCGGCGCTTCAGGGATGCGTATGAACGGGCCGCGCACAAGCGCGCGGCCGTCGGGCAAAAGGATTGGCAGACCGACGGCGTTGATCGTGTGCCGCAGTTTCAAATCCCAATCGAGAAAGTTTGCGACCTGTTCGGCGATGTGCGCCGGTTCGGCTTCAAGTACGGCGCTGTGCGTGCCGTACTGAAGCTTCAACAGGTGCGCTTCCCACAGGAGTTTGCCGAGTTCGGGCGGCCCCAATTGGCCGAGCGCAACCGAGTGCGATTCGGTCTCGCGCTCAAGGCGCGTCACCTCTTCAAGCGCGAATTGGCGGAGCACGCCCGCGCGATAGGTCGGGTTCATCACGGCGCTGTCAATCGCGGCGATCACGTCGTAGCCCGTGTTGCTGCCTCTGATCTCAAGCACGACCTGCTGCGCGATCTCTTCGGGCGTCATAAACTCCATCTGCCGCAGCGAGGTGATCGCTTCAAACTCGCCCTTGCCAAAGATGCCGTTCTCGCCCGTGTCCACGACCGCCATCTTTAGTTTGCCGAGTCGCTCGAACAAGCCCTTCTCCGGTTTCAACGTCAACGTCTGTTCGAGCGGCTCGATGCGGCTGCGATACATGAAGACGGCTTTGCCCTGTCGCCGGATCGTCGGATAGGCGATGTTCGCATAGCCGACCATCGCGCCCGGTTTGATCTCTTTGACGACGGGGCCGCCCTGCGTGCGCGCCATTAGAAACAACAGCCCCGTGTGCGCAAACGCAATCGCAGTCTTCGTCAGCAACTGCACCGACGGCTTATCTTCCGAGTGCGTGTAAGGGATGTTCAAGCCCATCCCGCCCGTGCCCGTCGTGCCGACTTTCAGATAGAGCCGCGCGCCAACTTCCGTTAACGCACGCGAGACCATGAGGACATGGCGGATCAACTGCGGCACAGACTGCGACAACAGCAGACTCTCAATCGCGCGCCCCGCCGGGCCGATCAATTCAACCGCAGGCTTTGCCGTTGTTGCTGGTTCAGCGCCATGCTTGCGCTCGTCTAACTGCGCGCTCGTGTTGTGCTCAGACGCGCTGGCGTTCTCTGTGCGCAACGCCGCCTTTAATCGGTCGAACTGTTTCTTGGTCGCGCCTGACGCGGTGTAAACATCTTGATAGCTGATGCCGGTCGCAGTGTTGATGCAGTCAACGACCACGTCAGGCTTGTGTTCGAGGATCAGTTGGACGAGTTGCGAGCGCGCGTAAGCCGCGTCGAAGTCGCCGAACAGATCGTCGTAGAGCGCGGCACGATGCTCGGCGGATTTCAAGACTTCGGCGCGCGGTTGCTGCCGCCTATGCTCCTGTGTGTTCCACTCGGCGCGCAAGAACAGATCGCCCCAGAAGCCGAATAGATGCACGTGCGGAAACTCGCGCTTGAAATGCTCCGCCGCCTCGCGCACCTCCTTCTGAAAGCGCGAACAGATCATGATCCATTCGGGCCTAAGCTGCGCCGCGATCTGATGCACGACCTGCCGGCCGATCATCCCGCCGCCGCCGAGAACCATATATCGTTCACCCATAAAAGCAGTGGTCAGTGGTCGGTGGTCAGTGGTCAGTGATCAGTAAAGACAGTTTTTTTAACTGATCACTGACCACTGACCACCGACCACTGTTCTCATCAATCGAACTGCTCCAAGAATCGCACGTCGTTCTCGAAGAGCAGGCGTATGTCGTCGAGGTCGTAGAGCAGGATGCACATGCGGTCTATGCCGAAGCCGAAGGCGAAGCCGGAGAACTCTGCGGGGTCAACGCCGGCCGCGCGCAAGACGTTGGGATGCACCATGCCTGAGCCGCCCAACTCGATCCAGCCCGACTGCTTGCAGAGCGCGCAGCCTGTGCCGCCACATTTGAAGCACGAGAAATCGAACTCGGCGCTCGGCTCGGTGAACGGGAAATAGGACGGGCGAAAGCGCGTGCGCACGTCTGTGCCGAACAGACGCCGCAGGAACTCCGTGACCGTGCCCTTCAGGTGCGCCATCGAGATGCCGCGATCAACGACGAGGCCTTCGATCTGGAAGAACATTGGATTGTGCGTCGCATCGGGCGTATCGCGGCGAAAGACCTTGCCGGGCGCGATGACGCGCAGAGGGGGCTGGCGGCGCTGCATCGCGTGAATCTGCACGGTCGAAGTCTGCGAGCGGAGCGCAAAACCGTCGGTCGTATAGAAAGTGTCCTGCGGTGAGCGCGCCGGATGCGACTCAGGGATGTTGAGCGCGGTGAAATTGTAGAAGTCGTTCTCGATCTCCGGCCCATCCTCGACCGTATAGCCCATCGCCACAAAGATGTCTTCGAGCCGTTGGCGAATGAGATTGATCGGATGCACGTGCCCGCGCCGAATGCGGCGGCCCGGCAAAGTCACGTCCAGACGCTCGCGTTCAGTTCGCAACCGCGCGGCCGTATCTTGCAACGCACGCTCAACCTTTGCGATCTCTTCCGCGATGCGCGCTTCGAGTTGCTGCACAGCTTGCGCGAACTGCGCGCGCTCTTCTGCGGCCGCGCGCCCGATCTGTTTTTTGAGATTTGCGAGCGCGCTCTTCTTGCCCGTGTGGCGCGTGCGCAAGTCGCTCAACTCGCGCAACGTCGTCTCCACGTCCGCGAGCCGCAAGCCATCAAAGGCCGCGCTCTCAGCGCCGCGAAAACGAGCGAAGCGTCCGAACTCTTGCTCGAACGCTTCGCGCACAGCTTCCGGCTGTTCCATTAGTCTAACGTCCAAAGTCAAAGTCCAATGGCTAATGTCCAAAGCTAAAATCCAGCGTCGCATGTCGTAGGTTCGACTTTGGACATTGGACGTTAGACTTTGGACTTGGGTTTTACGCCGCCGCTTGTCGTTCGTTGCCGAGCGCGTTCTTGGCTTGACCGGCGAGGTCGGCAAACGCCTCCGGCGAGTTGACCGCGAGGTCTGCGAGCACTTTGCGATCAAGCTCAATGCCGGCCGTTTTGAGGCCGTGCATGAACTGCGAATAGTTCAAGCCGTTCAAGCGCGCCGCCGCGCCGATGCGGACGATCCAGAGCGAGCGGAAGTCGCGCTTCTTGAGTTTGCGCCCCGTATAGGCGAAGTTGAGCGCGCGCTCAACCGACTCTTTGGCCGAACGATAAAGTTTCGACTTCGTGCCGCGATAACCCTTGGCTAATTTAAGAATCTTCTTGCGCCGCTCTGTGCGCTTATTTCCACGTTTTGCCCTAGGCATAACAGTCTCCTTTCAAAAGCAGTGACAAGTGACGAGTGATGAGTGACAAGTTAAAAGCATAGGCTTTACTTCATCCCTCATCCTTCATCGTTCATCATTTCTTTAGCTGCGGCCGTAGGGCAGCATGTTCTTGATGCGCTCCATGTCGGACTCGGACACGAGCGTGTCTAGGTCGAGATGGCGTTTGCGCTTCTTCGTTTTCTTGGTCAGGATGTGGCGCGCGTGCGAATGCCCGCGCTTGGCTTTGCCGCTCGCGGTCAGGCGGACGCGCTTCGCCGCGCCCTTGTGTGTTTTTAGTTTAGGCATAAGTGCTCCTTTCGAGAACAGTCGAGAGTCTAGCGAGTCAAGACATCTGCCCTAGACTCTCTGGACTCTCTGGACTCACTAGACTCTAGACTTTGCATATCATTGATTTAATCCTTGCGTCGGCGGTGCGGGCGGCGTTTGTCCGTCTGGCTTGGGGCCGCCTTCGGATTTTTGACTGCCGCCGCCACCGGCCGCCTTATGTTTCTTGGGCGCGAAGATCAGAAACATCTGATTGCCCTCCATGCGCGGGCGCGCTTCGACTTCGCCCATGTCTGCAAGGTCGCGCTCAAGCCGCGCGAGCAGTTGCGTGCCGAGTTCGCGGTGCGTGATCTCGCGCCCGCGAAAGAAGATGGTTGCCTTCACTTTGTCGCCCTCTTCGAGCCACTGGCGCGCGTGCTTCATCTTGAAGTTGTAGTCATGATCGTCCGTGCCGGGGCGAAACTTCACCTCCTTGACGGTGATGATGACCTGCTTCTTCTTCGCTTCCTTCTGCTTCTTGCTCGTCTCGTACTGAAACTTGCCGTAATCAATGATGCGACAGACGGGCGGCTGCGCCGTCGGCGCGACCTCGACGAGATCAAGCCCACGCTCGCGTGCCATGCGCACGGCGTCGCGCGTGTTCATGATGCCGAGTTGCTCGCCATCGTCGCCGATGACGCGTACCTCAGGCACGCGGATGCGGTCGTTGATGCGCGCGGCCGGTTGCCGCCGATTATCTGGGCGCTGTCCACGCCCGCGAAAACTTGGTGAGATTGCTACACCTCCAAAGTTAAGGTTCAAAGTTGCAGGTTCAAGGTTCAAAGTTTATTCAACCTTGAACTTTGAACCTTGAACTTTAAACTATGTGTTCGTCAACGCCCGCGACCGAACGAGGGCGAGCGCCATCTGTTTGAACTCTTCAAGTGTCATCGTGCCCATGTCGCCTTGCGTGCGTTCGCGCACGGCGACCTTATCCTCTTCAACTTCGCGGTCGCCGAGGACGAGCATGAACGGAATCTTTTGCAACTGCGCATCTCTGATCTTCGCGCCGATCTTTTCGCTGCGCAGGTTCACGTCGGCGCGCAAACCGACGGCGCGTAGTTCAGCCGCGACACGTTCAGCGTACTCGTTGACACGATCCGTGATCGGCAGCACAGCGACCTGCACGGGCGAGAGCCAGAGTGGAAACGCGCCCGCGTAGTGTTCGATCAAAACGCCGAAGAAGCGTTCGATTGAGCCGAAGAGCGCGCGATGCACCATGACGGGCCGGTGCGCGCGGCCATCTTCGGCGATGTACTCAAGCTCGAAGCGTTCGGGCAAATTAAAATCCCACTGCACCGTGCCGAGTTGCCACAGGCGACCGATGGCGTCCTCGACCTTGAAATCAATCTTCGGGCCGTAAAAGGCCCCCTCGCCCTCGATGCGCTCGTAGGCCACGCCGTGCTCATTCAGAACTTCTGCGAGCGCCGTCTCGGCCTTTGCCCAGTCCGCTTCTGAGCCAAGATAATTCTTGTTCGTCTCGTTGCCCTTGACCGATAACTCGAATTTGACCTTCTCGAAGCCGAATGTCTTCAAGACCTCGACGACGAAATCCACGCAGTCGCTGATCTCTTTGCGAATCTGCGCCGGTGTACAGAACAGGTGCGCGTCGTCAACCGTGAAGCCGCGCACGCGCATCAAGCCGTGCAATGTGCCCGACAACTCGGCGCGATAGACGGTGCCCATCTCGCCGTAACGCTGCGGCAGGTCGCGATAGCTGCGCTGCTGCGATTTGTAGATGCCGATGTGGAACGGACAGTTCATCGGCTTTAAGCGAAACTCGGTCTCTTCCAATTTCGTCGGCGCAAACATCGAGTCGCCGTAGTTCTGTTCGTGCCCGCTCAACTGCCACAACTCGCGGCGCGCAATGTGCGGCGTATAGACGAGACTGTAGTTGCGTCGGATCAACTCTTCGTAGAGATAATCCTCCATCTGCTTCCGAATGATCGCGCCCTTCGGATGCCAGAAGATCAAGCCCTGTCCGTACTGCTCTTGGATCGAGAAGAGATCAAGCTCGCGCCCAAGCCGACGATGATCGCGCCGTTCGGCTTCCTGTCGTTGCTTGAGCCATGCGTCGAGTTCTTCGGGCGTGAAGAAGGCCGTGCCGTAGATGCGTTGCATCTGCGGCTGCGTCGCGTCGCCCATCCAGTACGCGCCCGAAAGCGACAAGAGCTTGAACGCTTTCAGCCGATTCGTGTTCGGCACGTGCGGCCCCAGACAGAAATCTATGAACGGCGAGTTGTCAATGTAATAGACGCTGACCGTCGCGCCGCCCTTGTCTTCGATCAACTGACACTTCAAAGGCTCGTCGCGCTCGGCAAAGATGCGCAAGGCTTCCGCTTTTGAAATCTCTTCGCGGCGATAACTCAGGTTGCGCTTGGCGATGTCGCGCATGCGCTTTTCAATCACGGGCAGGTCTTCATCCGTGAGCATGCGCGGCGCGATCATGTCGTAGAAAAAACCGTAGCGCGGATCGTCTAAGAGCGCAGGGCCGATGCCGAGTTTTGTGCCGGGGAAGAGATCGAGCACGGCGGCAGCAAGCAGATGCGCCGTCGAATGACGCAAGACTTCGAGACCTTCGCGCGTCGCAGGCAATACGGGTTCAATCTCGATAGGCGCACCGCCGCCGTTTGCTTCGAGCGCCGAGAGCGGGCGCGCGAGATCAACCTCGTGCCCGTTCACACGTGCGGCGAGTGCCTGCTTCGCCGCGTCGCGGTCGAGTTGCTTCAAAGCTTCGCCGACCGTGACAGAGGCCGGCACTTGCGCCGCCGGCCCGTCCTTCAGTTGTACGTTTACTTCACTCATGGCTTAGTTATCTCCATCCGCTCAAAGCAAAATCAAGCCTCGTGCGCCTCAAAGGCCACACAGGTTAAACGGCACGCCCACCGAGAGCGGCGCGAACGGAGATAAGCGACAACCGGAAACTGAATTTTCGTGTTCGTTGGGACGAACCAAACTTAAGATCGGATTCGACAGAAGCGCCCTCGCCGCGCGCCCGCTCACGATGGCGGGTCGCCGCTGACTTAAAATCGAAATGTAGTTCGAGTTCGCGTCATCTGCTGCTAAAGCCGGCAAAGGTCTTCTGGAGCTTTTGTCGAAAACTTGGCTGGCAGCCGCGCAGTTTCAAACCACCGCGTTGCTACCATTCTTCTAACAAGACGCCTCGGATTGTACCAAAGCGCGCAGAGCATGAGCAAGTGAGGCGGCAGCACGCAGAAAGCGCCTTGTTTCAGAGGCACTGCCACCCGCGCCGCAGGGCAGATAAGTGAGCACGCCCACCACAGGGCTTGCGAAATTTGGCAAGACCTGTGGCTTATAAGATTTGGCCGCCATGCCCCCGCAAGCATGGCGGCCATGCGGCACAGTCCCCACGGCCTGAAAGACGTGCCAGCGCAGGCTGCGTGCACCCTTGACGCAGCCTGATGAACTGAAGTTTGTGCATAATTCCGCCGCGTTAGCGGCGCGCTGACTTTAGCCCGGCGTTTCAACGCCGGGACAGGATGCGAACCGAGCAGCGCGTCGCGCGAGCGACGCATGAACTGTGCGGTTGGCATTCAATCGTCGCTGATGCGACGCAACCCAATCGGGTACGTGTTCCCGGCGTTGAAACGCCGGGCTAAAAGCAAGCACCGCTAACGCGGCGGATTGATGCACGGACTTCGATTAAATAAGGCAATGATCGTTTGGACGAGACGATTGATGCCTTCGGGTTTCGGGAGGAAGGCGTCTGCGCCGACTTGTTGCGCCAACGTCGTGCAATCGCGCGCTGACATGAGGATGATTGGTGTGTGTTGGCGGTGCGGGAGTGTGCGCGCGTGTTTGATTAACTGCCAGCCGTCAAGGCGCGGTAGTTCGTTATCCAACAAGAATAGATCATAGTGCGTCTGGCTTTCGATCTCGCGGAGGGCGGCAAGGCCGTCGGTTAATAGGGTCACGCGGTAGCCTTCTGATTCGAGGAGGTCTCGGAGCGCTGCCGCGAGGGGCCAGTTGTCTTCG
>Ga0209153_1000151_pt1 | contig 37209 bp, 26 predicted proteins | sample GraSoiAngelo_120_FD_185877 | JGI IMG/M metagenome (GOLD analysis project Ga0209153, IMG submission 185877) | Grasslands soil microbial communities from the Angelo Coastal Reserve, California, USA - 14_0919_09_20cm (SPAdes) (version 2) | ecosystem: Environmental > Terrestrial > Soil > Grasslands ... | reverse complement strand
ATCGTCGCCCCACCGGTCGCTCCGTGCCGTGCGCGAGTCGCGCTGGATGCGCTCCAGCGTGAGCCGGGCAAAATGCTCGGTGCGGCGGTCGTTCCCGGGGCGCGACAACAGCGGGGCTGCGAGCCACCACCAGTGACCTTCGAACTCAACCCGCTCCTCGCAGCTCATCCGATCGTAGCGGGTCCGTAGCTCGCCAGGCAGCAGCAGTGAGACCCTGTGCCAGCGGCACCGCTCCTCGTCCGGCATCGCCAGCAGCGCGGCGGCGAACGCAGAATCCGCCGGCGCGAAGTCGGCTGCCCTGTGCAGGCCGAGCCCGACCAGGGTTGCGCACCACCAGGGCGTGCCGCGACAGCCCCGGCCCACGGCGACGGCATCCGCTGGCCGGCCGTCCTCGATCAGGTAGCGTACCCGCTGACCGGCGATCCAGTCGTCCCCCGGCAGGAGCTCCGCCGCGTCGGCCAGGCGCGCGAGGAGGCGGGCTCGCGCGTCACGGATGGCCGCGGGCTCTGGCACCGAGTCGTTCGTCTGGTCGCCATACCAGAAGCAGAACCGGCCGATGTTCAGGTCACACCGCTGGCCCGAGTAGCCGTCCCCTTCGGGCAGGTGATACCGCCGAAACAGTTCGAACTCCGCCTGGGCGCCACGGGCGGACCGGAGGGTGGCCTGGGAGTCGGGCCGTTGCACCAGGGCGAGGCCGAGCAGGAGCGACATCATAGTGCGCTTGGGCAAGCTACGAAAGCCGCCGCCCACGCGCGAGCTTGACGGCGCGGCCCCCGAGGCTAACATCGCCGCAATGGAGATCCCGCGCGACTTGAACGCCGCCACCTGGTTCGTCGATCGCCACGTCGCTGAAGGCCGGGCCGCGCGGCTCGCCGTGATCCACGACGGGGGCCGCCTCACCTACGGAGACGTGGCGGCGGGCGCCAACCGGCTCGGCAACGCGCTGCGGCGCCTCGGCGTGCAACGAGAGCAGCGTGTCGTGCTGCTGCTGTACGACTCACCCCACTTCATCTGGAGTTTCTGGGGCGCGCTCAAGGTCGGCGCAGTGCCCATTCCCACCAACACGCTGCTCAAGCCGCGCGACTACGAATACATCCTCTGCGACAGCCGGGCGGAGGTGGCGATCGTGAGCGAGCCGCTGGCGCCGGCGCTGGCGGAGGCCCGGTTGCGGGCGCCGGCGCTGAAGCACGTCGTGGTCGCAGGCAAGGCGTCGGCCGGTGAGCTGGCGTACGACGACCTCGTGAGTGCGGAGAGGGCGGACCTGGCTCCGGCCGAGACGACCAAGGATGACGTCGCCTTCTGGCTGTACACCTCCGGCACGACGGGGACGCCCAAGGCCGCCGTGCACCTGCACCACGACATGCTGGTGTGCTGCGAGGCTTTCGGCCGGCATGTGCTTGAGATCGGGCCCGACGACCGGACGTTCTCCGTCGCGAAGCTGTTCTTCGCCTACGGACTGGGCAACGCCCTGTACTTCCCGTTTCACGTCGGGGCCACGACGGTGCTGTTGTCGGGCCGTCCCGAGCCCGCCAAGGTGTTCGAGGTGATCAACCGAGAGCGTCCCACGCTGTTCTTCGCCGTGCCGACGGCGTACGCGGCGATGCTGCAGCTGCCGGACGCCGGCCGGAGCCTCAACCTGGGGTCGGTGCGCCTGTGCATCTCCGCCGGAGAGCCCCTGCCCAAGGCGATCTACCAGCGCTGGCTCGAGCGGTTCGGCATCGAGATTCTTGACGGCATCGGCTCGACCGAGCTGTGTCACCAGTTCATCGCGAACCGCCCGGGCCGGGTGCGCCCCGGCTCGAGCGGCACGCTCGTTCCCGGCTACGACGCGAGGATCGTGGATGACCAGGGGCACGACGTGCCCCCGGGTGAGATCGGCAACCTGCTCGTGAGCGGCGACAGCGCCTGCGCGTGCTATTGGAACCAGCACGAGCGCACCAAGCAGACGATCCAGGGCGAGTGGGTCCGCACCGGCGACAAGTACACGCGGGACGCGGACGGCTATTTCTGGTATGCCGGGCGGGGGGACGACATGATCAAGGCGGGTGGGATGTGGGTCTCGCCGGCGGAGGTGGAGGGCGCGCTCGTGGAGCATCCGGCGGTCGTGGAAGCCGGGGTGGTCGGCACGGCGGACCAGGACGACCTCGTCAAGCCGGTGGCGTTCGTCGTGCTCGCCCGGGGCCACGCACCCGGCCCCGCGCTCGAGGCGGAGCTCCAGGCGTTCGTCAAACAGCGGCTCGCCCACTACAAGTATCCGCGGTGGATCCGGTTCGTCGACGAGCTGCCGAAGACGGCCACCGGGAAAATTCAGAGATTCAAACTGCGAGAAATAGCACGAGAGACACATCGTACAACGCGTGGGTCCACGCCGTGATCCCGAACCCGCGCGTGAGGTACAGCGCCGAGAAAAAGAGCCCGGCCACCATGCGAAACACGAACGAGTAGAGCTGGAGCCGGTCTCCGTACGGGCCGATGTAGTGAAACGCCGAAAAGATCACGGCGCCGAGCAGCGTGGCCGCGGCGCCCGCGGGGACGGGGCGCCAGCCGAGCAGGGCACGCGCCGCCGCGGCGAGCGCACCCACGAGCAGCACGCGGAACAGCAGCTCTTCGTAGATCCCCGCACCCAGCGACAACATCAGCCGCGTCCAGCGGTCGAGGTCGCCGCCGGCCGGGCGGGCCAGGATCTGCAACCCGCCGAGTACTCCGCTCGTGACCCCGCCCACCAGGAATCCGAACAGCAGCGCCAGCAGCACCGATTCGCCCAGCATACCGCAGAAGACGCGCGCCCGGAGCCGCGAGCCATTACGGAGATCGCGGGCCACCAGCCACATGCCAACGCCGATCAGGCAGACCATGAACACGAGCGGGCCCCAGGAGCCCGCGACCGCGACGAACAGGCTCTGCAGGATGACGTCGGCGCCGTTCCGGACCGAGCGCGTGCCGTGCGCCAGCACCACGGCGAGCACCTGATAGAACAGCAGCAGCGGCAGCGCGAACGACAGGCTGTAGCGGGGCGCCCGGCTCGTCTGCCAATAGGAGCTGGGAGCGGAGAACGGCGCGGTCATAGGGTCAACAAATCTATCGCTGGTCGTGGCGCTGGTCGTGGCGCTGGTCGTGGCGCTGGTCGTGGCGCAGCTCGTGGCGCGGCTTGCGGCGCTCTCGAACGGCCGGTTATCCTAGCCCACCCTTACGGACCGGCCGGATGAAAGTTCATGCGCTGCTCCTGGCGCTCACTGCCGCCACCCTGACCGCAGCGCCGGCGCAGCATCGCGAGCGGGCTCGCGACCTCGGGATCCCGCTCGAGGGAACGCCCGGTCCGCTCGACGCCATCACTGACGTCGCCGGCGTCGAGGTCGGGCACCGCACGCTGATCGCCGGCGCGGGCAAGCTGGTGGTGGGCAAGGGTCCCGTGCGCACGGGCGTCACCGCGATCTTCCCGCGCGGCAAGGCGTCGGACGACCCCGTATTCGCCGGCTGGTTCGCCATGAACGGCAATGGCGAGATGACCGGGACGACCTGGGTCGAGGAATCGGGATTCCTGTGGGGACCGGTGATGATCACCAACACCCACTCGGTCGGCGTGGTGCGTGACGCGGTGATCCAATGGGTCGTGCGACAGGGCCGCATGCTGCACGACGAGTGGTCCCTGCCGGTGGTGGCCGAGACGTGGGACGGGGGCTTGAACGACATCAACGGCTTCCACGTCACGAAAGAGGAAGCGTGGGCGGCCATGGACAGTGCCCGCGGCGGCCCGGTCGCCGAGGGGAATGTCGGTGGCGGGACGGGGATGGTGTGCAACCGGTTCAAGGGCGGCATCGGGACGGCGTCTCGCCACCTCGCGGCCGACGGCTATACCGTCGGCGTAGTGGTGCAGTGCAACTACGGCGCCCGTGCGCCGCTGCGCATTGCCGGCGTGCCAGTGGGTCGCGAGATCCCGGACCTGCTCCCGTGCCGCGCGCCGTGCGCCGGAGGACGGTCGGCGCGCGATACGCGGCTCGCCGACGACGTGGGCTCGATTATCATCGTCGTGGCGACGGATGCCCCGCTGCTTCCGCACCAGCTCAAGCGGATCGCCAAGCGGGCTGCGCTGGGCGTGGGTCGCATGGGCGGGCTCGCGGCGCACTCGTCGGGCGACATCTTCATCGCCTTTTCGACCGCGAATCCCCACGCGTCCCGGGATTCCGGGGTGGCACACATCGTCATGGCTCCCGACGAGCGCATCACGCCGCTGTTCGAGGCGACGGTGCAGGCCACCGAAGAGGCGATCGTCAACGCGATGCTCGCCGCGGAAACGATGACCGGCGCCGACGACCTCACGGTGTTCGCGCTGCCGCACGACCGGCTGCGCGAGGTGCTGCGCAAATACAACCGGCTCGTTCCGTGACGTCGGCGCGGTCCCTGGTCCGACCGGCCGATCTCCGCGTTCGTCCCCTGGCGCGGGCCGAGACGATTCCCTCGGCGTGGTACACGGACGCGCGCGTCCACGAGCTCGACCGCGACGCCGTGTTCGCCGCCACGTGGCAATACGTGGCCGACGCGCGCCAACTGGCACGCCCCGGCGATCACATCGTGACGGACGTGGCGGAGCAGCCGATCATCGTCGTGCGGGGCGGGGACGGCGCCCTGCGGGCGTTCTACAACGTCTGCCGCCACCGCGGCGGGCCGCTCGCGATGAAGGACGGCAACGCCGACATGCTCATCTGCAAGTATCACGGCTGGACCTATCGGCTGGACGGGATGCTGCGCGGCGTGCCGCACTTCAACCAGGTAGAGCTGTTCGACAAGCGCAACTACGGCCTCACGCCCGTGCACCTCGCGGAATGGGAAGGGCTCGTGTTCGTGAGCCTGGCCGAGCGGCCGAAACCACTGGAGGGCTACCTGAAGGGTATCCGCGAGCGCATCGCCCCGACGCGCCTCGGGGCGCTCCGCTTCGCGCGCCGCATCGATTACGACGTGCGCGCCAACTGGAAAGTGTACGTCGACAACTACGTCGAAGGCTACCACGTGCCGTACGTACACCCCGAGCTGTACACGCTGTACGACTACGAGGGCTACGTCACCGAGGTGCACGACTGGTACTCGGTCCAGGTCGGTCCGCTCACCGGCGACCGCAACGTGTACACGGCGGGCGGCGGCGATGCCTTGTACTACCACATCTTCCCCAACCTGATGCTGAACGTGGTGCCGGGCCGGCTGCAGTCGAACGTCGTACTCCCGGTCGCGCCGGACCGCTGCAAGGTGATTTTCCGCTATTACTACGACGACGTGACCTCGCCCGCGGCGGGGCAGCGCATCGAGGCGGACGTCGCCTTCTCGGACAAGGTGCAGCAGGAAGACGGCGAGATCTGCGAGCGCGTGCAACGCGGGCTCACATCGCGCGCGTATGACAAGGGTCGCTTCTCCGTACGGTTCGAGGAGGGCGTCTACCACTTCCAGAAGCTCCTGAAGACCGCCTATCGCGCCTGGCTCAAGCGCTGATGCCCGAGCTCAAGCGACAGCTCGGGCTGCTCGACTCGACCATGATCAACGTCGGGACGATTATCGCCTCGGCCATCTTCATCGTCCCGAGCGCCATCGCCCTCGAGCTGCGCGCCTCGCTGCCCAGCATTCTCGTGTGGGTCGCGGGAGGCGGAGTGTCGCTGCTCGGCGCCCTGTCGGTGGCGGAGCTCGGCGCCGCGATGCCGAAAGCCGGCGGCATCTACGTGTACCTGCGTGAAGCCTACGGGCCCGTGTGGGGATTCCTGTACGGATGGACCAGCGGGGTGGTGATCAACCCGGCGTCCATCGCCGCGATCGCGCTGGGGTTCGCGACTTACCTCGGGTTCTTCGTGCCGCTCGGCGACGGCGGCATCAAGACGGTGGCCGTCGTGTCGATCGTCGGCCTCACCCTGCTCAACTCCCTTGGGGTCAGGCTCGGGGCCATCACGCAGAACGTGCTCACCCTGACCAAGATGGGCCTGCTCGCCGTCCTGATCGTCTTCGGATTCGTGCTGCCGGGGGGGAGCGCTGCGAACCTGTCCCCGCTCTGGTCCGACGCCCCGCTGGTCCGTCAGATCGCGTCGTTCGGCGTGGCGCTGGTGGCCGTGCTGTGGGCCTACGACGGCTGGATCGAGGTCACCTATGTGGGGGGCGAAGTAAAAGATCCGGAGCGCAACCTGCCGCGCTCCATCGTGCTCTCGACGCTCATCGGCGCCGCGTTGTACTGCCTGGTCACAGCGTCCTTCGCTTATGTGCTATCGCCCGCCAAGATGGCGGGCTCGTCGCTCGTGGCCTCGGACGCGGCGCAGGTGACGCTGGGACATGCGGGTGCGGGGCTGGTCGCCGCGGCGATCATGATCGCCACCATCGGCTCGAACAACGGGATCGTCCTGACGGCGGCGCGCGTCCCGTACGCGATGGCGCGCGATGGCCTGCTGCCCCACTGGCTCGGCGGCGTACACCCGCGATTTCTCACGCCCGTGCCGTCACTGGCCGTGCAGGGCGTCATCTCGATCGCCCTGACCCTGATCTCGACCGAGCCCTCGTGGAAGGACTCCTACAGCCGGCTGTTCACCTACGTGGTGCTGGCGGAGTTCGTGTTCTACGCGATGTCGTGCGGAGCGGTGCTCCGACTGCGTCGCACCGCCCCGCACCTGCCCCGGCCGTACAAGACGTGGGGCTACCCGGTCACGCCCATCGTCTTCATTCTGTTTTCGCTCTGGCTCGTGTTCAACACGGCCCGTGAGCAGCCCGCCGACGCCGCGATGAGTGCGGTGCTGATCCTCGCGGGACTGCCGCTGTACTTCTGGAGACGTCCGTCGCCCTGACTCTTACTCCTGCTCCGTCCCCGGCTTCTCGAGCTGCTGCAGCGCTTTCCCCACCTCGTCCTTCGTGTCCGCGTGCTTGAGCTTTCCCACGACCGCCCGCAGGCGCTCGACGCCGAGCTGGCGGGGCAGCGTGAACCGGAACGCCTCGACGGCCCAGCGGCGCACGTAGGCGCGGTCGTCATCGAGGTGGGAAGTGAGCACGGTCAATGCACGCGCGCTGCCGCGGGTCGCGAGCGCCGCGAGCACGTGCGCGGGGAAGCGGTCCGCGCCGAGCAGCGTCTCGAGCTGCGGGATCGCGCCGGTATCTCCCGTTTGCGCGATGACACGATACGCCGCTTGCTGGATCACGTCCTGGTACGAGGCTGCGGCGAGCCCCCACGCCACGGCGCTGTCACGCGCGCTCGAATCGGCGGCAACGAGGGCGGTGAGGGCGGCGGCCCGCACCTCGTAGCTCGGGTCGGTCCGCCATGTCGTACGCGCCAGCTCGGCCGCGCGCGCACCGCCGACCGCGCCCAGGGCCGCGACGGCCGCGCGTCGCACCGCCGCCGCGGTGTCCTGCAGGGCGGTGGCGAGCGGTGCCGCGGCGCCCACCGCGGGGAATCGCGCCAGCGCCTCCGCCGCCTGGGCGCGGGTCAGGAAGTAGTCGGCGGAGGTGGCGGCCCGCGCGAGCGCGGCCAGGGCGCTCGCGTCGGCCGGCCGTTTGGCGAGCTCCTCGATCACCCATTCGCGGTTCCACAGGTCGAGGTCCTGCCCGAGCTCGGTCGCGAGCCAGGACGTGGGCTGGTCGAACGTGAGCTCCTTGAGGATCGTGTTGCCGTCGTCGAACACGACCATCGTGGGCGGGCCGGCGAGCCCCGGAAACGAGACGGTCTGCTCGCGCGCCGTGAGCTGCACGCGGCGGACGACGTCACCGGCGGACGTGCCGACCCGGATGCTCAGGGGCATGTGGAACACCGCCGCCGTCCGGTAGCGCGGACCGGTGCTGTCGCCCGTCGCGCTGTCGCTCTGCGTCTGCTTCACGCCCAACGCGAGCGTCCGGGCCGCCGTGTCGTATGCCGCCGTGACGGTGAAGGCGGGATGGCCCGCGCCGTACACCCACTCGCTCCAGAACCCGTCGAGGTTCTCGCCGGTCGCGTCCAGCACGGCCTGGCGCAGGTCGTCGCTGGTGGCGTTGCCGAGCGCGTGGCCCGTGAGGTAGGTGTGCAGGGATGCCCAGAACCGCTCGGGGCCCAGGTAGTCGCGCAGCATGCGGAGCACCAGCGCGCCCTTGGGATAGATGTTGTTGGAGCCGAGGGCGGCGAGCGGCATACGGCGCCGCGCGTCGATCTGGAGATACTGGCGGTACTCGTCGAGGTAATAGTCCTCTTCCGCATGGCGTCCGAGCTTCGCGCCCCAGTATTGTCCCGGCATGAACTCGGCGAACCCTTCGTTGAGCCACATGTTCGCCCAGTTCGCGGTGGTGACGTAGTCGCCGAACCACTGGTGGGCGAGCTCGTGCGGGATCAGGATCCACTGGTACCAGGGGCGGTCGACGTAGGCGCGCTCGTCCGGGAGCCAGTCGACGAGGGTGGTCGCGCTGACGTTCTCCATCCCGCCGAAGAAGTCCGCGACGGTCGTCTGAGCGTACTTGGCCCAGGGATACGGGACCCCGGTCAGGCGGGAGTACACGTCGATCATGTCCGGCGTCACGCCGAAGAGCCGTCGGGCGCGGCTGGAATCGACGTGATAGACGTAGTAGTCCACGGGAACGCCGTGCCAGCGGTCCGGCAGTCTCACGAGCGGCGCGACGATCAGGGACACGAGATACGTCGCACTCGGCAGGTCCTGGCGCCACGTGACGGTGTGCGTCGCGCCGGGCAGCCTGCGGTCGGCCACGAGCCGGCCGTTCGACACGACTGTGTACTGCTGCGGCACGGTGGCGACGAGCTCCCAGGTCATCTTGTCGTTGGGAGAATCGTAGGTGGGGAACCAGAAATGGTTGTCGTGGTCCTCTCCCTGACTCCAGATTTGCTGCGGGCGGTGCTCCCGGCCGTCGGCCTCGATGAAGGTGAGCCCGTGGCCACTCTCGATGCGCGCGTGGTAGTCGATCACGAAGCGCAGCGTGTCGTGGAAGGCCACGGGCCGGGCCGGGTACACGACGAGCGTGTCGCCGTGCACCCCGCTGCGCAGCGGCGCGCCGGCGGCGTCCGCCACCCGGCTCACCGCCAGCAGCTTGCCGGCATCGAGGATGACGGAGTCGAGGCCGGGGCGCAGCGCCACCAGCGTGGTCGTCACGCGCCCGTCGAACGACGTGCGCTCCCAGTCGAAGTTCCGCACCTCGATGCGCTGGTGGATCAGATCGTAGTCGTGCGATCGCGTGTAGGCGTCGTTTGTGACCAGCTCGGCATTCGACTGGGCGGCCGCGCGCAGGGCGAGGCCGCAGAGCAGGGTGCAGGCGAGTGACACGCGCATCGGCCTAATCTAGCCTGGACGCGGGGCCCTTTCCGATGCAGAATTCTGCGGCCGCCACTACGCCCTTCACAGGAGATTCGAGGATGAGATCCACGCCCGGAATTACGTTGCTGGCACTCTGTACCCTCCCCCTCACGGTCGTCGCCCTCGGGCACGCGCAGAACCCGGTCAGCAACGGCGTCCGGGCCATAGCGCAGCGCCAGACGAAGAATATCGTGGACGCCGCGGAGGAGATGCCGGCGGACAAGTACGGCTACAAGCCCACGCCCGCCCAGATGAGCTTCGGCGACGTGGTCGCACACCTGATCAGGGAAGGGAACAACTATCTCTGCAGCGCGGCGTCCGGGATGAAGCAGCCGGATGCGGAAAAGTTCGCGGGCACGGACCCCAAGGACAAGCTCGTGGCCGGCCTCAAGGCCTCGTTCAAGTTCTGCGAGACCGTGCTGGCTCAGATCCAGGACGCGCAGCTGGGCGACAGCATCGACTTCTTCGGCGGCCGCAAACAGACGAAGGGGATGGCCGCGTTGATCACCGTCGCCGACTGGGCGGATCACTACAGCCAGATGGCGATCTACCTGCGGTTGAACGGGCTGCTGCCGCCGACGGCGAAGAAGGCCGACTAGCGGTCGCGGAGGATCTCGCGCGCCGCATTGTACCCGCACGCCCCCATGACGCCGCCGCCCGGGTGCGTCGCCGAGCCGCACAGATATAGCCCTTTGATGGGCGCGCGGTAGTCGGCGTATCCGGGCAGCGGTCGCAGGAAGAACAGCTGCGGCAGGGTCATGGCTCCCTGAAAGATGTTGCCTCCCGTCAGCCCGAAGCGACGCTCCAGGTCGAGCGGTGACAGCACCTGCCGGTCGATCACGGAGCGCTTGAAGTTGGGCGCGTACTCGTTGAGGATGTCGAAGCAGCGGTCGGCGAACCGGTCCTTGACCTCGTCCCAGCCGCCGTTCCTGAGCTGGTACGGCGCGTATTGCACGAAGAACGACATGACGTGTTTTCCGGCCGGCGCCACCGTCGTGTCCACGACCGACGGGATGGTGCACTCGAGGATCGGGTCGGCGGAGGGGCGCCCGTACTTGGCGTCGTCGTAGGCCCGCTCCATGTAGTCGAGCGTGGGCGCGAGATGAATCGTGCCGCGCAGGTGTCCGCTCGGCGGCAGCCCGCTCCCCTTCACGGCCGTGAAGTCGGGCAGCTCGGACAAGGCGACGTTGATCTTGAGCGACGCGCTCGCGTAGTCGATGCCGCGCACCGCCGCGACGAACTCGTCGGGTAGCTCCCGCTCCTCGACCAGCTGCAGGAACGTCACGCGGGCGTCGGCGTTGGACGCGACCTTGCGGGCCTGGAACTCGGTGCCGTCCGCGAGCGCCACTCCTTTCACGCGGCCGCGGCGGGTGAGGATCTTCGCGACCGGGCTGTTGACGCGGATTTCCGCGCCGTGGGCGCGCGCCGCGGACGCGAGCGCCTGGGTGATGCCGCCCATCCCGCCCCGGACGTAGCCCCACATTCCCCGCACGCCGTTGCACTCGCCCATCACGTGGTGGAACAGCACGTACGCCGTGCCCGGCATCGAAGGTGACGCCATGGCGCCGATGATGGCGTCGGTGGCGAGGGCGATCTTGAGTTGCTCCGATTCGAACCAGCGGTCCAGGATCGGTCGCGCGGCACCCGTCAGGATTTCGATCGCGCCCGGGCCGTCCCGGCCCAGCCGGAGGAAGCGCCAGCCGAGACGGGCGAGGTGGGCGAGGTTCTTGGGACGGAGGGACCACGGGTTCGGGGGCGTCTCGAGCAGGGTGGGCTCGATGAAGTCGGCCACGCGCTCGAGCATCGCCTCGTAGCGCGGCAAGGCCTCGGCGTCGCGCGTCGAGAACTTGCCGACCTGCTGGCGCGTCAGCTCCTTGTCGGGTCCCATCAGGAGGAACCGGCCGTCCGGGAACGGCGTGAACGACGAGGGGCTGCGCGGCAGCAGCTCGAAGCCGTGGCGCGCGAGCTCCAGGTCCCGGATGATCTCGGGACGCAGCAGGCTGTTCACATACGCGGCGGTGGACACCTTGAAGCCCGGCCACAGCTCCTCGGTCACGCACGCGCCGCCCACCACGTCACGCCGCTCGAGCACCAGCACCCGCTTGCCGGCGCGCGCGAGATAGGCTGCGGTGACGAGGCCGTTGTGGCCCGCCCCGACGATGATGATGTCGTACGACCCCGGCATGGCGATCCCTTCTAGGGTCCGCTGCGGCGCACTATGTTACACGCGGGGCTTTGACGCCATGACGCAGACGGTGGTGCCGCTGCTGGCGGCTGCCTGGTGTGTCGTTTCTCCCTTCACGACCGCGGGGTGCGCGCGTCAGCGACCGGTCGCGACCATCCCCGCTGCCGCCGACTCGACCGCGGCCCACGACCCCGTGACGCTCCGCGTGACCAACAGCAACTGGTCGGACGTGAGAATCTACCTCACCCGCGGCGCGACGTGGGTGCGCTTGGGCATGGTCACCACCAACAGCACGGTCGAGTTCACCGTGCCGGTGGAGTTCCTCACGTCCTCGGGGAGCGTGACGCTGGTGGCGGATCCCGTCGCGGGACGGCGGCCGTGGACCACGCCGCTCCCTCCCGTCATGCCGGGCGACGAATTCGAGCTGGTCGTCGAGAGCTTCCTGCAGTACTCACACCTCGTCGTGCGATAGCCGTTCAGGGCCTTCGCTGCAGCCGCTCGAGCAGTGCGCCCAACGCCGGCGGCACCTGCACGCCGAAGATGTCCCTGGCGGGGGCCGTGACCACGATCGAGCGCGGCCCGGGCGCTCCCTCAGTGCCGGTCGGCCCCGCGCCGCCGGCCCGCCCCTGAGGGCCGTCGGCCGCATCGGGACAGCGGCGATTGCTCTGGTCGGTCTGCCCCTTACCGCCTTTGCCGCCCCGACCGCCGGTCCCGCCCGCCCCTCCCGGTCCGCCGGCGCCGCCCGGGCTGCGACCGTCGACCAGTCCGGCGAGGAGCGGCTGGTCGACGGGCACGACGACGCTGACCCGGCCGCCCCGGCCCCCGGAACCGCCCGGTCCGCCGTTGCCGCCGTTGCCCCCCGGGGCGCCCGGCTGCGCGGGGCATCCCGCCGCGCCGGCTGTGCCGTCCGTGCCGTTGGCACCCGCGATGCCTGCGCCCCCGCGACCGCCCCGCGACTCGACGATCAGCCAGTCCGCCGGAGCGACGCTCGCCGCATCGCCCAAGACGTAGAAGGGCGGCGCGACGCCCACCTGGACCCCGGCGACGTACAGCTTGTTGTAGAACGGCGAGCGTACCACCGCGAGCCGCACGGTCACGTCCGGTCCGTTGCCCCCGGCTTCGCCCGAGCCGCCCGGCTCGCCCGAAAACGTGAACGTATGGGGCATGCAGCCGTAGTAGGGCGGGACCACGACGGTGCTCGTGACATTGGAATTGGCCCGCAGGGTCGCCGTGAGCCGGAAACCGGTCGACACGGTCGCGAGCGGATCGCGCTCCGTCACCCAGTCGCCGTCTTCCTGTGACACCGCGTCGGGACTCTCACGATCCAGGAACACGACGTGCAGGCGCGGAGGATGCTTCTTGTCGTACGACCGCGCGAACGGTACCCGCTCACCGCTCGCCAAGACCGCCTCGTAGCTCGCCGCGACCACACTGCCCGGGCACGCGCGGGCGTAGCTGGTGACGATCCGGATGTCCCTGACTTGCGCGACCAGGCCGGGGTCGGGGGCGAAGTCGGCGGGTGGGGCGTGAGAACAACCTGACAACGTCAAGCTGAGAGTCGTCGCACAGAGACGTTGCAAAGAGACGTCGAGGACTCGCATGGCGATCCCTTGGGGTAGCGACCGGCAAGCAACATGTGAAACCGGGTCCCGATAGGCAACTTGCGGCTTTCGGCCTGCGGCTTGAGCCTTAGCACGCATGGACCGGCCCGGCTACGGCCTCATCGAGACCATGCGCGTGCGGGAGGGGCGCATCCCGTTTCTGCCGCGCCACCTCGCCCGCCTGGAGCGCTCCCTGCGCGAGCTCGGCCTGCCCAAACCCTCGCAGGATCTCGCCGCGCTGGTGACGCCATTTTCGGCGACCGGCGACGCCGTACTCCGGTTGGAGGTACGCGATGGCCGCGCCAGCGTGACCGTGCGCGCGCCACCGCCGGTGGAGACGCCCGCGGTGATCGCCGCGTCCCAGGCACACCGGCCCTATCGACACAAGACGACCGAGCGCGACTGCTTCGTAGACGCCGCCGGCGAGGCGAACCGGGCCGAAGCGGACGATGCCCTGCTGCTCACGCACGACGGGTGTGTGGCCGAGGGCACCGTGTGGAGCGTGTTCTGGTGGGACGGCGATCTGCTGCGCACGCCGACGCTCGACCTTGGTATCCTGCCCGGCATCGGACGGGCGCGCGTGCTCGAGCTGGCGGCGCGGGTGGACCAAGGCCGCTACGCGAGGCACGCGCTCGCCGGGAAGAGCCTGTTCCTCACGAACGCGGTGCGGGGCGTCGTCCCGATCGCGTCGCTCGACGGTCTGCCGGTCCTCCTTGATCCCCGCACCGCGGAGCTCGCCGAGGGTTTCTGGCCTCCCGCCTGAGCGTTGCAGCAGTGTACCGAATACTTCCCGAAGCGCGTTCGCACCACTCTAGGGCGAATTCGCCGCGGGCGCGCAGCACCGACGTACTCGCCACAGCCCCGGTCATGGCTCCATTCAATTGTACGGCAATCAGATACGACACGCACGGCGGCAGCCCCGGCGCACCACGACGTCTCTGGCCCGGGAAGTGCGATGGGCTTTGGGCTGTAGGTGGTTGGGCCCGAGGCCGTGCGGGGGAGGATTGATCGACAGGCGAGGTGCAGAGCAGATGGCCACGATGGCAGCAGCAGCCCGACCGCGGGCGGCGTCGTTCAGCGACGACGACGTCGAAGTGGTTGTGGCGCGCCCGGATGTCGGGTCGGATGCGGTGTCTGCCTCGGCGACGTTGCTCTCGGACCGAGAGCGGGAACGAGCGCGTCGCTTCGCTTTCGATCCTGACCGCCGCCGATTCATCGTCGCGCGGGCGCTGTTGCGGCAGCTGCTCGCGGCGCGGCTCGGCGTGCGGCCCGAATCGGTCGAGCTGACCTCCGGGCCACGCGGCAAACCCACCCTGGCCGGGCGATTCGCGGCCGCCGACCTGCGGTTCAACGTATCGCACTGTGAAGATGTCGCCGTGTACGCTTTCTCCACCGGGCGGGACGTCGGCGTCGACGTGGAGGCGGTCCGCGCACTCCCCGACGCCGACGACCTTGCCGCGCGCTGCTTCTCTCGCCGGGAGTACGCCACGTACCAGGCGCTCGAGCCGGGCGAGCGGGCGCTGGGATTCTTCCAGTGCTGGACCCGCAAGGAAGCGTTCGTGAAGGCGCTGGGCGACGGCCTGTACCATCCGCTCGATCGCTTCGACGTATCGCTCGCCCCGGGGGAGCCCGCCAGGATCCTCCGCGTCGAGGACGTGCCCGGAGATCGGTGCCGCTGGCGTCTGGAGGGGTTCTCCCCGGTGCCGGGTTTTGTCGCGGCCGTCGTCACGGAGCGACTGATCGAGGACGACCCCTGATGGCCGCGGCCGCGAACGAGTCGCCGTGGATGAACGACGAGCTGCGGATGTTTCGCGCGACGGTCCGTCAGTTCGTCCAGAAGGAGTTCGTGCCGCACCAGGCCCGCTGGCGCGAGCAGCAGCGTCCGGATGTGGAAGCTTGGACCAAGGCCGGCGAGACCGGCATGCTGCTCCCCGACTTGCCCGAGGCGTACGGCGGTGGCGGCGGCACGTTCGCCCACGCCGCCGTCGTGTTGGAGGAGCTCGCGCACGCCGGCGTGCACTTCGGCTCCGGCATCCAGAGCATCGTGGCACACTACATCCTGGCATACGGCAGCGAGGAGCAGAAATGCCGTTGGCTCCCCCTCATGGCGCGGGGCGACATGGTCGCGGCCATCGCCATGAGCGAGCCCGGCGCCGGTTCCGACTTGCGGAGCATCCAGACCGCGGCCCGACGCGACGGCGACCACTATGTCATCAATGGCTCCAAAACATTCATCACCAACGGCGCACTCGCCGGCATCGTGTGCCTGGCAGTGAAGACGGACCCGCGTGCCTCCGGCGTGAAGGGCATCTCCCTCATCATGGTGGAGACGAAGGGTCTGCGCGGATACCGGGTCGGTGGCTCGCTCGACAAGATCGGCATGCACGGCCAGGACACCTGCGAGCTGTTCTTCGACGATGCCCGCGTCCCGGCGGCGAATTTGCTCGGGGGTGCCGAAGGCAAGGGCTTCTATCAGATGATGGAGCGTTTGCCCTACGAGCGTCTGGGCGTGGCGGTGGTCGCGGTCGCGACGGCGGAGCAGGCGGTGGCCATCACGACCGAATACGTGAAACAGCGCGTGGCGTTCGGCAAACCGCTCATCGAGTTGCAGAACACCCGCTTCAAGCTGGCCGAATGCAAGACCGCCGCGCATGTCGGCCGGGTGTTCGTCGACCATTGCATCGAGCGGTTCATCGCCGGCCAGCTCGACGACACCACGGCCGCCATGGCGAAGTATTGGCTCACCGACTGCCAGTGCCGCATCGTGGACGAATGCGTCCAGCTGCACGGCGGCTACGGGTACATGACGGAATACCCGATCGCGCGCATGTGGGCCGACAGCCGCGTGCAGCGCATTTACGCGGGCGCCAATGAAATCATGAAGGAGCTGATCGCGTGCTCGCTCTGAAGGATCTCTGCCTCCATGAGCTGATCGAGGCGCAGGCGCGTCGCACACCCGATCAGGTGGCGGTCGTGTTCGAGCAGGAGCGGATGACGTACGGCGAGCTGAACCGGCGCGCCGAGCGGCTCGCGGACCACCTGAGAGGTCGGGGTGTCGGCCCCGACGCGCTCGTCGGCCTGTTCGTCGAGCGCTCGGTGGAGATGATGGTGGGGATTCTGGGCATCCTGAAAGCCGGGGCCGGGTACCTGCCCATCGACACCGGGTACCCGCAGGACCGGATCGCCTTCATGCTCTCCGACGCCGGGGTCGCGGTGGTGGTCACGCAGTCGGGCCTCCTGGCACGTCTGCCGATCGACAGCGCGCGGGCCGTGAGTCTGGATGGATTCGACTGGGCCGACGGCGAGACGCCGACGCCCGCGGCGGTCCCCGTTCGGCCGGACCAGCTCGCGTATGTGATCTATACCAGCGGCTCCACGGGGCGCCCCAAGGGCGTCTGCATCACGCATCGCAACATCGTCAACTACGTCCTGGGGGTGGCGGAGCGTCTGCGACTCGAGCCGGGCATGAATCACGCGACGGTGTCGACGATCGCAGCCGATCTCGGCAATACGGTGGTTTTCCCGGCGCTCGCGACCGGCGGCTACCTGCATGTCATCTCGCAGCAGCGGGCCGAGAACCAGACACTACTCGCGGAATACTTCCAGCGTGAGCGCATCGACGTCCTGAAGATCGTGCCGTCGCATCTCGCCGCGTTACAGACGGGCCCCCATCCGGAATCCGTGATGCCCAGGGCCCGCCTGGTGCTGGGCGGCGAGGCGTCGCGGTTGGACTGGATCGCCCGGCTGCGGGCGTGGGCGCCGAGCTGCGAGATCTACAATCACTACGGTCCGACCGAGACCACCGTCGGAGTGTTGACGTACAAGGTCGGGCCCGAGTTGCCGGTCACGCGGTCCGGCACGCTGCCGCTCGGCAGCCCCCTGCCCAACATCCGAGTGCACATCCTCGATGCGAGTGGGCGGCCCGCGCCGATCGGCGAGCAGGGCGAGTTGCACATCGGTGGCAGCGGGGTGGCCCGCGGCTACCTCGGCCGCCCGGATCTCACCGCCGAGAAGTTCATTCCGGATCCGTTCGGGTCGGCTCCGGAGGAGCGCCTCTATCGTACCGGCGACCTGGCGCGGGCTCTGCCGGACGGCAGCATCGAGTTCTGCGGTCGGGTCGACGACCAGATCAAGCTGCACGGCTATCGGGTCGAGCTCGGGGAGATCGAAGGCGCGCTGCGTACGCAGCGCGGTGTGCGCGACGCCGTCGTCCGGGCGTACGACGATGCGGCTGGCGGGAAGCACCTGGTCGCGTACGTCGTGCCCCACCGGCCGAACCAGGCGCTGTGGGGATGGCAGGCCCCGTACGTGCTGCCCGACGGCTCGCCCGTGGCGCACCTGAACCGGAACGAGACCGAGTACATCTACAACGAGATCTTCGTGCAGCAGGCGTATCTGCGGCACGGCATCACGATCCGTGAGGGCGACTGCATCGTGGACGTGGGCGCCAACATCGGGCTGTTCACCGTGTTCGCGAGCCGCCTGGCCCGAAACCTCCGGATCGTCGCCTGCGAGCCGAACCCCGCCGCCTTCGCGTGTCTCGAGGCGAACGCGGCCGCCTGGGGCGCGGGTGTGCGGTGCCTGCCGCTCGGGTTGTCCCGCGAAAGTGGGTCGGCCGACCTCACGTGGTTCGAGGGCCTGTCACTGCTCTCGGGGTTCCACGCCGATGCCGCGACGGAGCGCGAGATGGTCAAGCGCTACGTGCTCAATCAGCAGGTGGCGGCGCCGGACAACGAGCGCTTCGTCGCGGACGTGGGTCAGGTCATCGATGACCGCCTCCGGGCCAGGACGGTGTCGGCCCGGCTGCGAACCCTCTCGAGCGTCATCGCGGAGGAGGGCATCGAGCGCATCGACTTGCTCAAGGTCAACGTGGAAAAGAGCGAGCTGGACGTGCTGCGCGGGCTCGATTCCGAGGATTGGTCCAAGATCCGGCAGGCGGTCATCGAGGTGGATCAGCGCGACCACGTGGAGCCGATCACGCTCCTGCTCGAGCGCCACGGTTTCGAGGTGCTGGTCGAGCAGGATCCGCTGCTGCGACACACCGAGCTGTGTTACGTCTACGCGATCAGGTCTTCACCCGAGGGGGGCCGACTGATCCGGCACCAACCTCCCGACGCGTACGCGCGCGCGGAGCTGCCCACCGACGGCGAAGTCCTGACACCCGCGTCGCTGCGCAAATACCTGCAGGCCCGGTTGCCGCAGTACATGATCCCCTCGGCATTCGTGCTGATGGACAAACTCCCCCTGACCGCGAATGGGAAGGTGGACCGCCAGGCGCTTCCGGCGGTCTCGTTCGACCGCGCGCAGCCGGGCCGCGACGTGGCACCGCCGCTCACCGAGACCGAGCAGGCCGTCGCCACCATTTGGGCCGAGCTCCTGAAGGTGGAGCACATCGGTCGCAAGGACGACTTCTTCGATCTGGGCGGGGACTCGTTGCTCGCGATCCGGGCCGTGGCCCGGATCCGCGACGTGTTCGGCGTGGACCTGCAGACCCGGACCTTGTTCGAGAACCCGACCGTCGGGGACCTGGCGGCTGTCCTGGCCGACGCCAAGGGCTCGCGGGGTAACGCGCCGCGGATCGCGCGCCGTACCCAGGACGGACCGTGCGCGCTCTCGTTCGCCCAGGAGCAGCTCTGGTTCCTGGATCAACTGGCGCCGGGCAGCCCCGTCTACAACATCGTCGACGTGATCGGTCTGAGCGGGGCGTACCATGCGGACGCGATGCGGCGAGCGATGCACGAGCTGGCACGCCGCCACGACGTGCTGCGCACCGCCTTCCCGCAGCGCGACGGGCACCCGATGCAGGTCGTCGCGCCGACGATCGACGTGCCGCTCGCGGAGCTCGATCTCCGCGCGCTGCCCGACGCGGAGCGGCAGCGGGCATGGATGCGCGTGGTGCGCGACGACGGGCGCAAGCCGTTCGACTTGTCCCGCGCCCCGCTGTTTCGGGCGACCGCAGTCCATTTCTCGGACGGAGAACACCGGCTGCTGCTCACCATTCACCACGTCGTCGCCGACGAGTGGTCGATGGAGCTGATTCACCAGGAGATCCTCCAGCACTATGAAGCGTTTGCCCATGGGCGACGCGCTCCGCTGCCCGAGCTGCCGATTCAGTACGCCGACTTCGCCTGCTGGCAGCGGGCCTGGCTCCAGGGGCCCGCGCTCGAGCAGGAGATCGCGTACTGGGAGGACGAGCTGGCCGGGGCCCGACTCGTTCTCGACCTGCCCGCAGACAAGCCGCGTCCGGTGGTGCAGAGCTTCCGGGGCGCGACCGAGGGTTTCGAGCTGCCGCGCCCGCTGTTGGACCGGTTGAAAGCCCTGGGACGACGGGAGCAGGCCACGCTGTTCATGACGCTCGAGGCCGGGTTTGCGGCCTTGCTGCACCGCTATACGGGCCAGGACGACCTGCTCGTGGGCACGCCGATTTCCGGCCGCACGCGCAGCGAGACGGAACGACTGATCGGGTGCTTCCTCAACACCGTCGTGTTGCGTTCGCGGTTCACCGACGGGTTGACCTGCCGTGCCCTGGTGCGACAGGTGCGGGAGCGGGCGCTCGGTGCCTACGCGCACCCGGACCTCCCCTTCGAGCGCCTCGTCGCGGCACTGGCGCCGGACCGGGATGCGAGTCGCACGCCGCTGTTTCAGGTGATGTTCGTGCTCCACAACCCCGAAGGGGTGTCGCAGGTATCGAAGGTGTCCGGCAACCGGGAGCTGGAGACCGGAACCGCGAAGTTCGACTTGACGCTGCTTCTCTCCGAGACGGAACACGGCCTCGAAGGGATGATCGAGTACAACACCGACCTGTTCGAGGCGGCCACGATCCGGCGCATGTGCGGGCACTATGCAACACTGCTCGAGGCGATGGCCGGCGATCCCGATCAGCGCGTCTCCATGCTGCCGCTGCTCGGCGACGCCGAGCGCCAGCGCGTGCTGGTGGAGTGGAACGACACGGCCGCGGCCAATCCTGCGAAGGACCTGTGCCTGCACCAGCTGATCGAACGACGGGCGGGGCAGGCACCCGATGACGTGGCCGTGGTGTGCGGGCGGGAGCGCCTGACCTACGGCGAGCTCGACCATCGCGCCGGTCGGCTCGCGGACCAGCTGCGAGGGCAGGGAGTCCGGCCCGGCGTGCTCGTCGGCCTGCTCGTCGAGCGCTCCCTCGACATGGTGGTGTCGCTGCTCGGCATTCTCAAGGCGGGCGGCGCGTACGTGCCGCTCGATCCCGCGTTCCCGGCCGAGCGCCTCGCCGGCATGATCGAGGACAGCGGGATGGGGGTGCTCGTCACGCATCGGGGGCTCGACCGCACACTGTCGGTCCAGGCGCCTCGCGTCGTGCGGTTGGACGGCGAGGCGGACGCGGGGGCGACGCCGGACATCGCGCAGTCCGGCGCGCCACATCCGGGCCCGCACAACCTGGCCTACGTGCTCTACACCTCCGGCTCGACCGGAAAACCCAAGGGTGTGGAAATCCCCCACTCGGCGCTCGTCAATTTCCTGCTGTCGATGCAACGGGCGCCGGGCTTCACTGCCACGGATACGATCCTCGCTGTGACCACGTTGTCCTTCGACATCGCCGGTCTCGAGCTGTTCCTGCCGCTCATCAGCGGCGGGCGCGTGGTGATCGCCAGCCGCGACGACACCCTCGACCCCCGGCGCCTGATGGAGCGGATGCGGGACTGCGCGTGCACGGTGATGCAGGCGACACCCGCGCTGTGGCGCGCCCTGGTGGCGGCCGGGTGGAGTGGCTCGGCAAAGCTGAAGGTCTTGTGTGGCGGCGAAGCGCTCCCGCCGGACCTGGCACAGGCGCTGCTGCCGCGGTGCGCGGAGCTGTGGAACATGTACGGCCCGACGGAAACCACCGTCTGGTCGACCCTCCACCGGGTCGCATCCGCCGACGCCCGCGTGCCCATCGGTCGGCCGATCGCCAATACGCAGGTCTTCGTGCTCGACGCCAATCGCCAGCCCACGCCTCCCGGCGTGGCGGGCGAGCTGTACATCGGTGGCGACGGCGTGGCGCGCGGCTACCTGCGTCGCGACGAGCTGACCCGGGAGCGCTTCGTCTCGAGCCCGTTCGCGCCGGACGCACGCCTGTATCGCACGGGGGACCTGGCGCGCTGGCTCCCCGAGGGGCGTCTGGAGTGGCTGGGGCGGATCGACCACCAGGTGAAGGTCCGGGGCTTCCGGATCGAGCCCGGGGAGATCGAGGCGGCGATCAAGCGGCATCCAGCAGTCGACGAGGTCGTGGTCGTCGCGCGCGACGAGGCAGGGGGCGACAAGCAGCTCGTCGCGTACTTCGTCGCCGAGGGTCCGCCGGCCGATCTGGTCGAACAGCTGCGTGCGCTGATCCGCGGCGCGTGCCCCGAGTACATGGTGCCCGCCCACTTCGTCCGCGTGGACGCCCTGCCGCGTACCGCGAACGGCAAGCTCGACCGCAAGGCGTTGCCGGCACCGGCCCCGGCAACAGGGGCGGCGCGCGTGGCCGCAGTGGCGCCTCGCACGCCGACCGAGGAGATGGTGATGGGCGTGTTCTCGGGCGTGCTGGAGCGGGGGGATTTCGGGGTCGGCGACAGCTTCTTCGATCTGGGCGGCCACTCGCTCATGGCGGCGCGACTCATGTCGCAGCTGCGCGCCGTGTCGGGAGTCGACTTGCCGCTCCGGATCCTGTTCGAGCACCCGAGTGTCGCCGCATTGGCCGGGGCGTTGGAGGCGCTGTCGTGGTCGGCCGTGGGGCAGCCGCGGACCGCGGACACGCGCGATCGCGAGGTGGTCGAGCTGTGAGCGTAACGGCGTTTCTCGCGGAGCTGCGCGGCCGTGACGTCCAGGTCTGGGCCGAGGGTGAGCACCTGCGGTGCACGGCGCCGGCCGGCACGCTCACCCCCGAGCTGCGCGACGAGATTCAGCGACGCAAGGGCGAGATTCTGGAGTTCCTGCGGTCGGCCGACGAGCTGGCACAGCGGCCGCGTGCCATCGTGCCGCTCGAGCGACGCGGCACGCGCACACCCGTGTTCGCGGTCGCCGGCCACAACGGCGACGTGTTCTGTTACCGCGCCCTGGCGCAGCGGCTGGGCGACGACCAGCCGTTCTTCGGACTGGAGCCGCCAGGCCTCGACGGCCGGAGCGCGCCGCTCACGCGCGTGGAGGACCTCGCGGCGTACTTCGCGGACCAGGTCCGGGCGTTCCAGCCGAGCGGTCCGTATATCGTCGCCGGCTTCTGCGCGGGTGGCACCGTGGCATTCGAGCTGGGGCGACAGCTGCTGCAGGGTGGCGCGAGCGTGCGCTTCGTGGCGCTGTTCGGCAGCCCCGATCCGACCTGGTACCGCCTGCCGTCGCAACTCGGGTGGCGCCTAGGCCAGCAGATGACCCGCTTCGGCGCGCACGCCCGCGCGCTCTGGTCGTCGCCGCGAGCGCTCGGCCGCTACGTCGCCGAGCGCATGCGCCAGCGCAAGGAGCGGCGCGATGCCGCGCGCGCGGCCGCGCTCGATCCCGTGCTGGTGCGACGCACAGCGGTCGAGCGCGCCACCATTGCGGCGATCCGTCGCTACCGGCCCGCGCCGTTCGCGGGCCGCCTGAGTTTATTCCTGCCGTGCGAGGGGTGGCTGCCCTCGGCGACGCCGCTGTGGGCGTCGCTGGCGCGGTGCACCGACGAGTACGTCGGGCCCCGCGGCTGCGACAACGACACCATGCTGCGCGAGCCCTACGCGACCGATTTTGCCGCCCTGTTCCGGCGCTGTGACGCCGCGCAAGCAGGCCCGTGCGCGGGGCGGTCCCCCGGCCCGGTCGCTGGGCCGCTTCTGGCGACCAGCGCGACCCATTAGATTTGCCACCGCCCGTGGTGGCTGTAGCTCAATCGGTTAGAGCGCCGGACTGTGGCTCCGGAGGTTGCGGGTTCGATTCCCGTCAGCCACCCTGACCTGCTAGACGCCGAGGCGCCCAGACGCCGAGGGGCGTCTAGGGGTAGTTTCTCTCCCAATGTCCGAACTACCCTCCCTGAACCTTCAGTGCTTCGGGGTGCCGACCGCGCGCCTCGCCGGGGCCCCGGCGCCGCCCGAGGTGTTGCGTCGCAAGCACCTTGCGTTGCTCGTCTACCTCGCCCTTTCTCCCAATCGCCGACGGACCCGTGCGCATCTGGTGGGAGTGCTCTGGCCCGAGACCGGCGATGCGCGGGCGCGCCACTCGCTCAACGAAGCGATCCGACGGCTGCGGGCGCACGTCGGTGAGTCGCGCCTCGCGTCCGCTGGCGACTCGATCGAGCTGCGCGACGACGCACTCGAGGTGGATGCGCTGCGATTCGACGCGCTGCTGGAGCGCAGCCCTGTCGATGCCGCCCGGCTCGTGGCGGGCGATTTTCTCGAGGGCTTCGCCGTAGAGGGCGCGCCCGCGTTTGAGGAGTGGGTCGCACAGGAGCGGGACCGGTACCGCGCGCGGGCCACCGCCGCGCTGGTCGCGACGGGTGAGCAGGCGCTGGCCGCGGCGCGCGAGTCCGACGCGAGCGCGTCGGCCCGCCGCGCGCTCGCCCTGCAGCCGTACGCCGAGCCGGCCGCGCAGCTCTTGATGCGCAGCTGCGCGCTGAGCGGGGATACCGCCGGGGCGCTCGCGGCCTTCCACGAATTCGCCGCCCGCATGGCGGCACTGGGCGAGCAACCGGGCCGCGAGCTGGCGGCGCTCGCCGACCGCATCCGCGGGCAGCGCTGGCGGCGGCAAGCGCGGCCGCTCAGCGAAACGGTGCCGCCGCTGGTGGGCCAGGAGCGAGCGCATCGGGAGGCCTTCACGCTGGTCGCCGAGGCGTTGCAACGGGGCCCGCAGACCCTGCTGATCACGGGTGACCCGGGGACGGGTAAGACCCGGCTCCTGACCGAGTGCGTGGACCGGTTCGCGCTCGAGGGCGCGGTGGCGGCGGTCGCCACGCCGCTCGAGAGCGACCGCGACGCGCCCTGGAGCACGCTCCGGACGCTGCTGCGCGCGGGCCTGCCGCGCGCGCCAGGCAGCGCCGCCGCCGACCCCGGCGCGCTGGCCGCGCTCGCGACGCTGGCGCCCGAAGCGTTCCCGGGCGTCGCCGCGCGCGCACCCGCCGATCACGCCGAGGTGGCGGCCGCCGTGGCGTCGCTGCTGCGGGCGCTCGCCGGGGAGCAACCCGTGGCGCTGGCCGTGGACGAGGCGCACTGCGCGGACGGCGCCAGCATCGAGGCGCTCGGTGGCGCGATGCCGCAGCTCGCCGGGCTGCCGCTGCTGCTCGTGCTGAGCGCGCGCGCCACGTTCCAGGAGCCCTCGCGCGCGCTGGTTCGCCTGCGGAGCGACGTCGGACGCGCGGGAAGAGTGCCGGGCCAGGCGGTGCAGCTCGAACCCCTCTCCGCGGCCGACACGCGGGAGCTCGTCTTGCGCGGCAGCGCCTGGTGTGTGAACCAGGCGGACCTCGATCGCCTGGCGCGTCGGGTCTTCTTCGAGACGAGCGGGAACCCGTTTCTGATCGTCACCATGTTGCAGGGGCTCGAGAAGACCGCGGTCCTGCGCGCGGAGGCGCTCACATGGCCCCGTCCGGGCGTCACCATCGAGGAGCCGCTCCCGATGTCGGTCCCGGGCCTGGCGCGCCAGGCGGTGCTGGCCCGGGTCGCGGAGCTGGACGCGGCGAGCCTCCAGGTGCTGCGCGCGGCGAGCATCGGCGCGCTCGCCTTGGACCCCGAGCTCATCGCCGCGCTCACCGGTCTCGCGCCCGAGTATATCGAGCAGCTGCTCGTCGGGCTCGAGCGCCACGGCCTGCTCGCCTTCGACGGGGAGCGTTATCGCTTCGCCGCGCCGCTCATCGCCGAGGTCGTGCGCGGGGAGCGCCTGTTGCCCGGCGAGCGACGCGCGCTGCGGGCGCGCGCCGCGGCGGCCCTGGCCTCGCGCCCCGACCTGGAATCGCGCCTGTTGCGGGCGGAGCTGATGGCGCGAACGGGACCGGCCGCCGCCGCCTTCGCGGCAGCGGTGGCAGCCGCACAAGCGGCGCTCGCCGAGTCCGCGCCGCGCGCGGCGCGCCGGGCACTCGGCGTGGCGGAGCGCACGCTGCCACCAGATGACGAGACCGGCCGCCGAGCCCTTGCCGAGCTGCGCGGGCGAGTGATCACTTAGCAGCAAGCAGCGCCGCGCGGGAGCGCGGCGCTGTCTCACGGCTACGCAAGCGGCACCGGTGCCTCACCGGGGCCGTCAATTGATGATGGTTACCCAGAAGTCGACGAGCGCCGAATTGTTCGAGAGGCTCGCCTCTGGAGTGCACTGTCGCGAATTGGCCGTCGCAGTGATCCGGTACTGCCCGTCTTGCAGATGGGCAGTCCAGTGCACCAGGTACTCCTCACCGGGTCCGAGCGCCGGCACCGAAACCTGCCCGTCTGCCAGCGGCAAGGTGCAGGGCGATAAAAATATCGTCTGCGCCGAACTTAGCGGCCTCAACGACGCCGGAGCCCAGCCGCCAAACCCCAGGATCGAGGCGCCCGCCGTTGTGAGGCCGACGTTGCTGACGACTGCTGTAAGCTGGACGTCTGGCCCCCACACCACGCCATACATTGGATCGACTGGCGCGGTAAGGCTCTTCACGATCAGATCGGCTTGGGCTGCGCCCTGGACGACCGTGTAAGAGACGCTCTTACTATCGTTAAGGTGCTTGGACCCGGGGTCGGCCACCGTCGCCCTGGCGACATAGGACCCTGCGCTCAGATGAGTGGCGGACCGCTCGACCGTGTACTCCTGACTTGGTTGAAGCTCCGGCACGTTGACCCACGTCTGTGCGTCCTGCAGCTCCGCGGGGATCTGAAAATTCAGGGTAGAGGCGTTGGACGCTTCGCTGCCGATGTTCTTGACGACCGCGCTAAACCGGATCGGGAGCCCCACCAAGGGGTTCGCTGGTGCATAGGTGATACTCGCCACCATCAGATCGGGCTGCGACGTGGGATCGAGGGGATTGGGGTTTAAGGCAAGGGCGCTAGGCCCCCGGACCTCTTTCGCGGGCCCGACAGCTCTGCCGGCATCCTGACACGCCGCAGCGCCGACGATGCCCGCGGCCACGAGGGCGCGAAGGACGCGGCCCCGCCAAGTGAGTGTTGCGATCAATCCAGACATACATGCCTCCTGGTGTGGGTCGCTTCCGATCTAGCGCCGCCACTCCTGCAACCCGTCGGCGTGGCGTCATGTGAACGCGACCCAAGCTAGGAAGACCCGAGCAATGGCCGAGCAACGCGGAGCCGTCCGAAGTCAATGGCGTAATGCGGAGGAGTTGGGGCAGGGGCACCGGCGGTGCGGCCTACAGGTCCAGAACAATCCCGAGCTGCGCGCCCATCGGACGCCGATACTTCAGAGTGAGTCGTCCGGACTGGGAGATCCTTGGTTTCAGGGCGGCCGAGCGAATCGCGCGCGCCCAGCGCTTGATGAAGCTCCGGTCGGGCGCGCGGTCGTCGGACGCCACCATTTGGCCTCCGAACGGCCTGCCCGTGGTGGAGTAGTGGGCGGTCGCGAACGCGACCGCGGCATGCACCAGCAGGACCGGCATGGTGCGGTCCACTAACGCCAGGCTCTGGGCTTCGGGGCCGCCGGCGCGGGTGACATATACCAGCGTCGCACCGCACACGATGGCGTCGACTGGGTAGCCGCCGCGCCGAAACGAGACGGCGTCCGACGTCTCGACTTGGGTGCCCGGGAACCAGTACCAGCACCGCTCGGCACCCGGGTGGGAGTGGACCCGCCCCACCGCTTCAGGCGGGCATGCGGCGCGGGCGACTACGCGCGTGGCCGTCGCGGCGCTGTCGTCAGTCGCCAACACAGACGTCACGCGAACCGTCGCGCCGTCCACGGACCCGAGCAGGCAGCCGAGGCGCTCTGTGGGGCTGGCCGCGAACGCCGCGAGGAGCGCGCGGGCAGCCGGCGCGAGCTCGAGGCGGGGCAATACGACCTCAGGGGGCCCGAACATCAGGCCGACGAGAACCGCTGTGATGGTCAACGACATTGCTCCGCCTTTCTCCGTCACCTACCGTGGCTTGCGTTGGTGGTGCGCTCATCTCACGCGACCCAAGCTAGGGAGACGCGGGCAATAGCCGAGCAACCTGGAGAAGTCCGGAGTCAACCGTTGGGGACAAAGGCGTTTGCGGAGTGTGGCGCGCCGGGCCGCGCGGAGCGCGACGCTGCCATCACACCGAGGGTGCTAGAAGCGCGGGGCCCAGCTTGCCTCGCCGTCAAAGGCGGGGTCAGTGGTCAAGCGGAGCACGCCGCTCCCGTCCAATGCGCTCATGACGTAGATCTCATCATTGCCGTCGCGCCGGCTCGTGAACGCGATCTGCTTCCCGTCGGGCGACCAGGTGGGCTGGTAATCCCAATAGGTGTTGGTCGCGACGCGGACCACTCCACTCCCATCGGTCGCGTTCATGATATAGATCTGAGAGTTCTGGGTGCGGTTGCTCGCGAACGCGATCTTCGACCCGTCGGGCGACCAGGCGGGGTGTTCGTCATAGCTCGGGTCCGTCGTCAGGCGGACGACACCGCTCCCGTCCAATGCGCTCATGACGTAGATGTCGGAGCTGCCGTCGCGCCAGCTCCTGAATGCGATCTTCGACCCGTCGGGCGACCACGCGGGCTGGTCATCATTGCCCGGCGCACTCGTCAACTGGACGACGCCGGTGCGGTCCGCGTTTATGACGAAGATGTCGCTCCCGGAGGCGCCCGAGCGCGTGAACGCGATCTTCGAGCCGTCGTGCGACCAGGCAGGCGAGCGTCCGGTGGTGAGGCGGCCGACTCCGCTGCCGTCCGCTGCGTTCATGACGTAGACGCCACAGCAGTAGGTGCCCTCGCGAAAACTCGCGAACGCGACCTTCGACCCGTCGTGCGACAGGGCGGGCTCGCCATCATAGCCCGGGCTATTGGTCAGGCGGACGAGTGCGCCCCCCTCCTGGTTCATCACGTAGATCTCGTCATAGCCGGGGGCGCCGGCACGCGCGCTCCTGAATGCGATCCGCTCGGCCAGACGAAAGATCGGCGGTGGCCGCAGCACCATGGCTTCGAGAGGGACCGTGTTGGGCGCGGTCGGGCTATCGCAGGCGGCGAGGGCCAGCGCGCCAACGGTGAGCAGCAAGGTCTTGTTTGACATGGTCGTCTCCTTGGTTGTCGCACCGCCCGGTGCGTGGGTTGCGTTGGTGTGGCCCGCATCCGACGCGACCCAACGTAAGGAGCGCCGAGCACTGCCCGAGCAACGCGGAGGCGTGGGGAGTCAACCGCTTGGCAGGAAGAGGGTTGGGAGGGTGCCGCGGCCGGGTTGGACGCAGTAACTTCCGGCAGCGTCAATTTGTAGGTCCGTAGCTCAATTGGTAGAGCACCGGTCTCCAAAACCGGGGGTTGCAGGTTCGATTCCTGCCGGGCCTGTTCTCATACCGGGAAGCATCGCAGCGACTCATGTCGCTACGACGCTTCCCCACCCGGCAGCCCAGCCGTAGAATCCTGCAACAAACCGCGTCCGCGACAATCGCAGACTGGTGACCCACATGGCCGTGACCGACCCGCCCCGATAACATTGGGCTGGTCGAGGCGGGCTGGGCGTATCAAGGTCACTGGAACCCTGGCACTCGTGACGGGCGCGTCGAGCGGCATCGGGGCGGCGACAGCCCGTGAGCTCGCGCGTGAAGGCGCGCGGGTGCTCTTGCTCGCCCCCACTCGAGAAGCCCTCGACCGGGTCGCCCGAGAGATCACCGACGCTGAGGGCTCGGCGAAGGTTCAGTCCGTCGACCTCGCCGATGCCCCGGCGGTGCAACAAGCAGCGAGCGCGATCCAGGCGGAGAGCGGCACGCCGGACATCCTGGTGAACGGCGCGGGAGCTGGGCGCCCGCTCTTCACGGAGGAGACCAGTCCCGCGGAGGCCGCGCAGATGATCGCCGTTCCGTACCTGGGCGCGTTCAACCTCACGAGGGCGTTCCTCCCTGACATGATCCGTCGGAGGCGGGGCCACATCGTCAATGTCTCGTCGGTCGCGGCGTTCTTCGCCGTGCCCGGCATGACCGGGTACACCGCCGCGCGCTGGGCGATGCGGCCGGTCGCCGGGATGCGCCGTCGCGCGTGTATCGCGACCACCGCCCGGCCGGCGGACTCCACGGCCTCGGCGAGCTCGGTCGAAAGGGACTGCAGCACTGTGGTCATCTCTACCTCCGTCACGGGCGGGCGTCAGCGCCCGCTCACGTGGATCGGAGTATGGGGCAGGACCCGGGTGAGCGGCATAGGCCGAACGGGTTACTGGCCCCGACGCTGGGCCTGGGGCGCGGGTGCAGCCGGCCCTGGCAACCCGGTAGCCGATGCGGGGGACCGATCCATCCTTCGATTCCTGCCGGGCCTCCATAGACTGAGTAGCCGCTGAGCCTTTCCCGACCCCCTTACCACGTGGTCTGCGGCAGAGCACGTTAGGGGCGTCTCGGTGTGTCGCCGAACCTTGTCGGGAGGCAGCGGTGCGAGTCGTGACGTTGGTTCGGTGCGTGCTTGCCTGCCTTATGGGCGTGGCGGCAGCGAGCTGTGGGGCGGACAAGTCAGGGATCACGGGTCCTGGCAACCCCGGGCCTATAAACGACGTGCGACTCGAGAGCGACCTGGGTGACTATATCGGGGGGGGTCAGACCTACGACTATAGTCAGGCGAACGCCACCATTACCGTAACGGCACAGGGGGGCCACCTCTCGATCGGTATCGCGGGAGACGAAGGGTGGTCGGGGGACTTCCAAATGCCGAGCGCCCTCAACCAGCTCCAGCCCGGTAATTACACCGGGCTGGAGCGCTACCCATTCAATGACCCGGTGAAGGGCGGCCTCAGCTGGTACGGCGAGGGTCGCGGCTGCAATACGCTCTCGGGTTCGTTCAGCGTCGACAGCGTCAGGTACGTCGGTGAAACACTCACGGCGCTCGACCTCCGCTTCGAGCAGCATTGTGAGGGCGGCACGCCCGCGTTGCGCGGGACGATTCACTGGAGGTCTGGTGACACCACCGCGCCGCCGGGACCGGTCAGGCCGATTCCGGGCGGGCTGTGGCGGCCTGCGCCAGGCTCGACTCCGTCCACTGGGAACTATGTCTACCTCCAAAGCGACGCCGGGGACTACATCGGCGGGGGCGCGACCACCACGTACACGCCGGCCACGGCCAGCATCGCCGTCACTGCCAGCGGAGGTCACCTCTCCGTCAGCGTCGATTCGTGGTCTGGAGACTTCCAAGCCATGGCTACGCTCAGTGAGATCGAGGCCGGCTACTATGCCGATCTGCGTCGATACCCGTTCCACAATCCCGTGAAAGGCGGCCTCAGCTGGTACGGCCAGGGACGCGGCTGCAACACGCTCCTGGGGTGGTTCGCCGTCGACCGCGCCTCCTATACCGGCAGCGCACTGACCGCGCTGGACCTGCGCTTCGAGCAGCATTGTGAGGGCGGCGTCCCAGCCCTGCACGGCGCGATTCACTGGGACGCCTAACCGCCTCACCGCACCACGATGGCGCCCGTCATCAACTGGCCGTGCACGGCGCAGTCGTACTGATACGTTCCCGCTGCAGTGAACGTCACCGCGTACGTCCCACTCCCGGTCATCGTGCCGCTGCTCGCGAAGCTCGGCGACCCGACCGACTGCACGCTGTGAGGGAGCGATCCCGTCCAGATCCAGGTGACCGTAGCGCCCACGGCGATCGTGTCCACGGCCGCATTGGTGCTACCGTTGTGACCGCTCACGAACTGGATACCGGGACCGGCCGTCACCGAGCCGACCGGGCCGCCCCCGCCCCCGCCCCCGCCGCCGCCCCCACCGTAGCCACCGCCACCGCCGTAGGCGCCCGTGCCGCCGTAACCGCCGCACCCTGCCAACGACGCGAGCATAAGCATCCCGATCACTGCAGTGCCTACACGCATGCTATCCTCCTCAGCTCGCCGGCTTGCGGGAGCTCGATTTTTCCCAGTTGACGAACAGGAACCCGCCTGGCGCGTCGAACTTGGGCTCGCTTGGTCCGGGCAGAATTTGCAGCTGGAGCTCTTCGATCTTGTTCTTGGAGCAATCCCAGCACGTCAACGCGAAATCACCGTCGCGCCGAGTGCGGGACAGCAGCATCACGTGCACCATCGCGTTGTCGGTGACGAGCACGTCGTTCTTGTAGAGGTGCCCGATCGCCCACAGCGCCACGGCACTGTTGATCGTGGGCACGAGCGGCGTGTGCACCTGGGTCACGCCGTGATAGTACAGGCCCATGATCACGCCGCCGAACCGCGGGTGGTGCGGGACGTCCTTCGTCTGCACGCGGTCCAGCACGAGCTTCCAGCGGGCCCCGTCCTGGGTAGCGAACTCGGCCACGCCGTCGACCGAGTCGCGCACGGCGCCCTTGTCCCACGCGGTAAAGGTGAACGTGCCGGAGCTCCGGACGACGTTGTTCGAGTACGGGCCGTTCTTCACCTGCGACTCGAGGCCCTCCCGCTCGTCGCCGAAGGCCGCGAGGATCGGGGCCGCACTGTCGGGGAAGGGAAATGGCCCCGGCAGGATCTGAATGACGGGCCCGCCGCCGGTCACCCGGATCGCCTGCACCCGTTCCGCCTTCATGTGTGGCTCACTCGTTTCGGACGCGCCATACCCCGACGGGGCAGGGCTCGTCGCGCTCACCACCTTCAGGTGTGTGTCCATGCCGAGCTTCTTGTGCGAATCGCTCCCCACGGGGCAATACACCTCGTAGCTCCCCTTCTTGAGCGTCAGCGTGAGCGTGTCGCTCGCCCCGGGCTGGATCGTCTCGATCTCCTGCTCGATCCCCTGTCCCTCGACCTCGAAGCCGTGCGGGATGCTGCCGGCATTCGTGACGACGAACGTGACCGATCCCGCCGCGACGCTCGCCTGCGACAGCACGACGTTCCATTCGGAGAGTTTGACGCTCACCCGTGAGGGAGCGGCGGGGTAAGGGCGTGGCGCCGCGCCTATCAGCGCGCCCAGCAGGGCAAGGGTCGTCGAGTTGCGGTTCATGGCAGCCTCCTCGTCAAGTGGTGTAGTTTGGTGTCCACCTGTCGGACCGCGAGCATCGCCCCCTTATTCCTTCGGGAATATTCCTGCCGCGTCCAAGGTCTGTATCCGGCAGGTGGACCGCGCACCCCGAGGACCGGTTGGAGTCGAGCGAGCTCGAGCGATTCGAAGCCGTCGTGCTGCCGCATCTGGACGCCGCGTACACGCTGGCGCGCCACCTCATGCGGAACGACCACGATGCCCAGGACGTCGTGCAGGACGCCTCCCTGCGCGCGCTGCGGTATTTCCGAGGCTTCCGCGGTGCCGGGAGCGGCGAGGGGCGAGCGTGGCTGCTCGCGATCGTTCGCAACACGGCGCACACGTGGCGGCAGCGGCACCGCGGGGACACGCTCACCGCCGAGTTCGACGAGGAGCGACACAGTGAAGCCGTGGCACACGAGCACCCGGAAGCGGCCGCGGAGGCCCGAAGCGAGCATGCCGCGCTGCGCCGGGCGATCGACGAGCTGGCACCTGACTTCCGCGAGGTGATCGTGCTGCGCGAGCTGGAAGGGCTGTCCTACAAGGAGATCAGCGATGTGGCGGGGGTGCCGGTCGGCACCGTGATGTCGCGGCTGTCGCGCGCCCGCCGGCGCCTCGAGGAAGCGCTGTGCGCCGAAACGGAGGACTGCTGACGTGACCCATCCCGCGTTCGAAGGCCTGCTCGACGCGTACCTGGACGGCGAGCTCGCCGCGCCCGACCGAGTGGAGCTCGAGGCACACCTGCGCGCGTGCCCGGACTGCTCCCGCCTGGAGCAGCGGCGGCGAGCGCTGAGCGTCGCGGTGCGCGAGCAGCTGGTTCGCTTCCCGGCGGCGGAGACGCTGCGGGCCCGCGTGCGCGCCGGGGTGCGGGCGGAGGCGGGCCGGACGGCGCGTCGCCGCGTCCCCTACTGGAGCGCGCTCGCGGTCGCCGCATCGCTCGCGGTGGTGGCCCTCGGCAGCCGGCAGCTGGCGTTGCGTGGCGCCGCGGGCGAGGCGATCACGAACCAGGTGCTCGCGAGCCACGTGCGCTCGCTCATGCCCGGGCATCTCACCGATGTGCTGTCGTCCGACCAGCACATGGTGAAGCCGTGGTTCAACGGCAAGCTCGACTTCTCGCCGCCGGTGTACGATTTCGCCGGGGGTGGCTTCCCCCTGGTGGGGGGGAGGCTCGAGTACGTGGACGGGCGGGCGGTGGCGGCTCTGGCCTACAGCCGGCGGCAGCACGTGATCAACGTGTTCCTGTGGCCCGTCGAGCGGGGCAGTACGGCAGGACGTCGCGCAGCGACCCGGCAGGGCTACCACTTGCTGCATTGGGTGACCCCGGCCTATACGTACTGGGTCGCGTCCGACTTGGGACTACCGGAGTTGCGCGACTTCGTGGCGCTGCTCCAGCGTGGGGATTCGGCCGCGGCGGCTACGGTACGCTAGGGTTATTAACGGAAATCCTCGACCAGCATGATGTCACTTTCGACCTGGTCTACCCGTTTGTAGAGAATCCATTTTCCATCCGGAGAGACGTCAAAGCCCCAAGGGCCGGTGACCGAGGATCCCAGATCCAGCGATGTGATTGTGTTGACGCGTTCGGTCGCGAAATCCAGGAACCTGACGCGAGCAGGCGTGGTCGATCCGTCGACGAAGTAAATTCCCTTGGGGAAAAGTCTCCACCAGGCAAACACCGGCTCGCCTTGGAGGACGCGCGTGGCCTCCTCGCCCGAGGGCCGCATTCGCCAAATCGTCCCCCCGTCTCTCCACACGTAGAGCGCCTTGGCATCGGGAGATTCCTGTGCGCTGAAGCCGCCGTCTTTCGTGACCTGTGTGGCACTGCCGCCAACGGATGGGACCTTCCAAATCTGCCAATTCCCCGTCCGGTTGGACGAGAAGTAAATCCATTTGCCGTCGCGCGACCACGCAGGGACATTGTTCTCCACGGGATCGCTGGTAAGGCGGTGCGGCGTGCCTCCCTCGGCGCTGATGATGAAGATGTCCCCGTGGCCTTCGAGTCGGGCATCGAACGCAATGGTCTTACCATCCGGAGACCAGCGTGGCGTGCCGGCATCGGCCGCCTTCAGGAATGTGAGCTGTGTTTGGTTCGTGCCGTCGCTGTTGCACGTCCAGATCTCGACACTGCCCGAACGATCGGACCCGAACGCGATCCGTTGACCATCGGGAGAAAACGCGCCTTCGAAGTCCCAGCGTGACGACGCAATCAGCTTGATGGGAGCGGGGCGGCGGCCTTTCCAGCCCGGTCCTGCCGCTCGCCACAGGTTCGCATCCACGCGGGCTTGAACGTAGGCCAGTCGGTTTCCCCGCGGAGAGATGGCCGGCGCGCCCGCGCCTTCACCCCCGCCGTTCACCGGTTCCGGCGCGCCTCCGGACGGAGGGACACGCCACAGCCTCCACAGCCCGCCACGATTTGACGCGAAGACAATCTCCCGTCCGTCTGCCGTCCAGGCGAGACCGTTCAGGGTTCGGCCGTCGGAAGTGACGCGACGGGGTCGGCCACCGCCGACGGGGACAACGTAGATGTCACCGGCAAGAAAGCCGGCTCCCTGGATATAGGCGACCGCTGCTCCATCGGGGGAGAGACTTGGATTGGCGACGTACAGGTCGGGCTGGGAGACCAATGCCGTTCTTCGTCCATCCTCGATCGACAGGAGCACGATGCTGGAGCGTGAGTCCTCAGGCGCCATTCTATCCGCCACGATCAGGGACTTACCGTCGCGCGACCAGTCGATGCACCGCCCAAACCCGTAGTACTCGCCGTATTGCTCCCCGATCTTGCGCTCGGTCCCACCCAGAGCCGGGATGATGTAGTAAGCGCCTCTGTCACTCGACGGTCCTTTGCGATAGAAGGCGATGTTGCGTCCGTCGGGCGACCACGCGGGGCAATATTCCGCGGCGGGATTGCTGGTCAGTCGAAGCGGACCGCCCGCGCCAATGAGCTTGATGTAAATGTCGAAATTGTCCTCGTTCTCGCCTTTCCAGGCATAGGCGATCTCGTTCCCGTCGGGCGAGAAGGCAGGACCAAACTTCGCACCGCGCGAGCTGGTGAACGGAGCGACGTTCGAGAGGTTGTGGCCGCCTTTGGAGTCCCTGGACGCACGAAACCAGGCCGCGGCGCCACCGATGACGATCACCACCGCCAGCGCAGCGCTGGCCGACCGCCAGCGGGGGTGCGTCGCCCGAGTCGAGCCGGCTGTGAGCGCTGTGACGAAGGCTTCTGACGTGGCGAATCGGTCGGCCGGCGCCTTGGCGAGCGCTTTGGTGACCGCCGCCTCCACAGCGGCTGGGACGCGGCGGAGCGTGCCCAGGTGCGGTATCGGTTCGGTCAGGCGTTTGGCGATGACGGCCTGCGCGGTCGGGCCGGTGTAGGGCGGCTCCCCCGCCAGCATCTCGTACAGCACGCAGGCCAGGCTGTACTGGTCGCTGCGCCCATCGAGCCTGGGCTCGGCGCTCGCCTGCTCCGGGCTCATGTAGGCCGGCGTGCCGGGGGAGAGCCCGGTCTCGGTGAGCCGCTCCCGCCCCGCCGTGCTTACGGCCAGCGCGATCCCGAAATCCGCCACCATGGGCTCGCCCTGGTGCAGCATGATGTTTTCGGGCTTGATGTCCCGATGGATGACGCCGCGTCCGTGCGCGAAGTCGAGGGCCGAGGCGATTGCCCGCGTGAGGCGCAGCGCCTCGTCGAGCGGAAGCTGGCCCTCCCGCTCCAGGCGTTGGCGCAGGCTCTCGCCCTCGACGAACGGCATCACGTAATAGAGGAAGCCGTCGGCTTCCCCCGAATCGATGAGCGTCAGGATGTGCGGGTGCTGGAGCTGCGCCGTGAGGCGGATCTCTCTGAGAAACCGCTCGGCACCGAGGACGGCGGCAAGCTCAGGGCGGAGCACTTTGAGCGCGACGGGGCGGTCGTGCTTGAGATCTCGGGCGAGATAGACCGTGGCCATCCCGCCGCGGCCGAGCTCGCGCTCGATCGTGTAACGACCCGCGAGGGACGCACGCACGCGCTCGAAGAGGTCGGCCATGTAGCCCAAGATTCGGCGTACCAACAATACGACAGGGGGAGAGAGCTAGCGAGTGAGCGTCGCGGCACTGTTCGTGACCCGATAGGGCGGCCTCTGTTGCGGGCCGCCTGATGGCGGCGCAGATTGTCCATATGTTGCGCCGTCCCACCAACACCAGGATCGCCCCGTGACCTTCCCCTTCCGATCGATCGGCACTGCGCGCGGGACTGTGCTCGCTTTGGCGCTCGCCGCCTGCAGCAGCGAGACGGCTCCCACGGGCTGGATTCCCAGCGACGGAACGATTAAAGGCGTGATCACGGCGACGAGCGTGTTCCCGGCCCCTCCCCGTGTAACGGGGACGGCGGCCCCGGCTACCGCGGGAGTGATGCTTCCCGCTCCGCCGAGCATCGCGTCGTTCATTCCCCGCTTGCCGCGGATGGCTCTGCGGGCGCGCCGCCCGCGCGGGACGCGGCCCGCGGCCACGCCGCACGACTTGATCGTCACGTTCCGCCACAGTGCGCTCGGGGCTCCCCCCCTGGGGTCGGCGGCGCTCGCGAGCGCGGCAGGCGCGCGGGTGTTCGGGGCGGCGATCCGCGCCCGCTTCGCCGCCATGCTCCCCCTGGGCGCCGCGGTCAGCGGCGTCTCGCCCACGATCCTCGCGGCGAAGGTTCGCGTGGCCGACACGACGGCGCTCGACGCCGTCGCCGCGGCGTTGCGCCGGGATCCGGCCATCGCCACGGTCACGCGCAATCGGTTGTTGTGGTTGGACGAGACGGCCTACGCCCGCGCCACCGGCCCGGCAGCCGCGGCGCTGCGGGTCGTCCCGAACGACACGTTCTACGCGTTCCAGTCGTGGCACTACGGCCTGATCGACCTGCCGCGCGCCTGGGCCATCACGACCGGGAGCCCGTCGGTGCTCGTCGCGCTGGTCGATGATGGGACGCGCTTCGACCACCCGGCGCTCGCGGGGAACTTGACCACCGACGGATACGACTTCGTGAGCGCCGCCGATACCCTGCGGCTCTGCGCCGGCGGCAAGATCACCAATGATGCCGACGACAGCACCGGCTACGATCCCAACCCGACGATCCCGGCGTCATACAGCCCCGATTCCACGGGGACGTGCTTCAATTTCGACACGCTGGGGGCGCACGGGGTGCA